>ERZ773075.344-NODE-344-length-37810-cov-53.4819_pt1 | contig 37810 bp, 22 predicted proteins | sample MGYA00580614_ERZ773075 | MGnify/ENA primary metagenome ERZ773075 (study PRJEB29015, sample SAMEA2738021) | human oral metagenome | biome: human oral; feature: human-associated habitat; material: dental | place: China | collected 2043 ...
TCGCCGCCCAGGTCGAGACCCTGGTGCAGGCCCACCCTCTTTACCAGGTCCTGACCTCCATGCCCGGGATCGGGGTCAGGACCTCCGCCGTCTTCCTGGCCGAGACCCTGGGCAAGACCTTCGACACCGGAGCCCAGCTGGCCTCCTACGCCGGCCTGGCACCGGTAACCAGGAGATCGGGCTCATCGATCCGTGGCGAGCACGTCTCCCACGGCGGCAACAAGAGGCTCAAGCGCGCCATGTTCCTGTCCGCCTTCGCCTCACTGCGCTCCGACCCCGTCTCCCGGGCCTACTACCAGCGCAAACGCGACCAAGGCAAACGCCATAACCAGGCCGTCCTCGCCCTGGCCCACCGCCGCATCCTGACCCTGCACGCCATGATCCGCAACCACACCCTCTACACCCCCCAACCAGCCACGAAACTACCCACCGCCGCTTGACACACCACATAGGGGCACCCCCCTGCGCTGGGGGCTCTGGGCGGCCCATCCCTGGTGCGCGCTCCTCTCGAGGCGGTGACAGCGCTGGCAGTCTTCTCCTTCAGTGACCTGCTGGTCATTGCCCGGGCCTATGGGAAGCGGGACCTGAGCCGCGGCGAGCGAATGGTCCAGGGACACACCACCGCCGCATGGGTGCTGGGGGTGCGCCGGCAGGCGATGTCGGCCACGACCCCCGGCCTGGAGCCGGGAGCCCGGTGGGGCTTCGCCGTCGCGGCCCTGGCGATGAGCAGTCTGGTGGCACTGGGGTGCCTGTGGCAGGGCATCACTATGGCGCGAGCCATCGGCCCCGAGTTGTTCTACGGCGACGACGCCTCCACCCCCTCTTACTTCGCGGGCCTGCTCGATGCTCTCGCCGCCTTCTGGGACGAGTTGGGCCCTGCCGGCCAGATCCTGATGATCGCCACCGCCGCCATGCTGCTGATGACCGCGGGATGGAGCCTGGCCTTGGCCCTGGCGGTCACCGGAGCCGCCTCCTGGACCATGACCCACGGACGCGGCCTGGCCTCCTTCATCCATGACCCTGCGGCAGCGACCTCCTCATACCTCAGCAACGTCACCGCCGGCCAGTTAGCCTGGGACCTGTTCGACTTCGCCCTGACCTTCATCCCAGGTTCAGTTTTCGGAGCCGGCGCACACACCATCGCCCGCACCACCGCCAGGGACATGGCCGCCAACCGAGCCGCCATGAGACAGGCAGCAGCAGCCAGAACCCAAGCCCAACACGTCGCAGAATCACAAGCAGCACACACACGAGCCGCACGAGTCAAGCGAGAACTACCAAAAACGGAACAAAATAGACCTAAAGTCGTTTCGTCCGACCGCAACAACGACGCACTCAGTGGCTGGTCGAAAGATCGTCCTCCAGGGTTTCTGGACCCTAATGTCGAGGAGGTGCTTCAAGTCACCGACGAGATGGGACATCCAAGAACTTCACACTATGTAGATCAGGGGGTACCCGGGAAGTATTTTGCATCACATGCCGAACGACAGATGGCACTCAACACTAAATGGCCACGCATTGGCGTATCTAAACCTATGTGTCCAGACTGTCAAGGATGGTTCCGAAGTTTAGCTCAGTATCAGCGCCGAGACTGGTATGTCACCGACCCAGACGGAACATGGATATTCAGAACGGATGGGTCAGTCGTCACATCATCCGGACTTCAAGTGTCTTCAGGCCAACCGATACCTGAGATATATTAAATTTGTAAGGGAAGGAATGACTTAACTTATGATCGACATGCTTGCTGTGAGCAGCGCAATCAATCGAGCGAAAATTGATTTAAGCGCAAGTCCCAAAGGGATTCTTTCGTTGGAAAGTCGAACCGCCATTTGGATTGCAATGAATGACTTTGCCGACGCGGAGGCATCCTATTTAAATCGGACACACCTCAAGGTGCTGTGCGTCAATAAGGTGAAGTCGATATGGACACAGGTGTTTCCAGCAGATTCCAGCATCGATAGGATGCTACAACTAACCCATGCTCTTATGGGGAAAAACGTAGACCCAGGCGCCGCAGAGAACGACGCCTCTCGCTTCCTTCAGAATGTGATAGCAAAATTCGGCTCAAATGCTACTACCAACCCAGCATTAATGGTGGCTGACGCGGCCGCTGCAATGGTGGTTTCCGCTTGTTACCGAAATCCTGACTATGATACTGCAGATAATGATATTGATGATGACGAACTAGCTCCTGACAGCTTTGAAACCAGTTACACGTGTGCCAGCGCTGCCGCGGGAGGCATGAACTGGATGCCTGTAGATCAGGTTGACGTTGATGCGCGTCGCAGTTTCTGGATGTGGTATCTTGATGAAGCCATTCCAGCAGCCCTCAGGAATTAAGTAGGTTCTGCGAATAAGGACTCAACCTCATAGCTGGCATACTACATGGAGACGGATCGGTTGACGTCAACAGTCAAGGAGCCAATGAGGCTTATTCATAGGGGTGTTTAGGGTGTTTAAGGGGGGATGCCCCTATGTCCAGCAGCAAGGAGCAAGGCCCCCACTGGCCAAGGGTTGTGCATACTGCACGAACCCCCGACCCCCATAGAGTACACCCGCCCCTCCTCCAGTATCCCCGACCTTCGTGCAGTGCTGAGCAGGACGTCGGGGATACCCTCAGCCAAGCACCGCAGTGAGTTCGAGCCCCGAGCCTTCAGTGGTCGTACTCGCGGTGGACGCCGCCTCCGACGCTGGCCGCCAGGATGCCGCGGCCCCGGGCCAACAGCCGGGCCCCCTTGGCAGCGTGCTTAGGGCTGCCGATGAGGGTTCCACCGGCTGTCCGCAGGCCGCCGACGACGATACGCACCAGGCCACCAGCGGCGGCCCTGGCCCGGATGGCCGGCTGAGCCCCGCCGCCGGCCAGGGCCAGCTCCACGCGCACCGAGGTGGCGGCGTGGGATCGCTGCCGTCGCAGGATCCAGGGGCGGGTGAGGCGCGAGGCCGGGACGTGGTCGCGCACGCGCGCCTCGTCGCACCAGCGGATGACGCCGCCGGCGGCGCTCAGCCGGCGGGTGAAGAGCGTGTCCTCTCCCCCGGTGGCACCGAAGGCCTCGTCGAAGCGTAGCCCGGCCCGACGCACGAAGCCCAGGTCTAGCAGCAGGCAGTTGGAGGCCGCCACTGGGCGGACCGTGCCGGTGGGCCAGGTCCGGCGCACGAAGAACTCGCCCTGACGCACCCACGCCTCCGGCTCGACCTCGTAGACGGGGATGACGGGGCCGGCCACCGCCTGGCAGCCGGTCGAGGCCCACAGCCTCACGAGGGCGGCGAGCCAGCCGGGTTCGGGGTCCTCGTCGTCGTCGATGAAGACGAGCAGGTCGCGCCCGCCGGTCTCGTCGAGGGCGCGGTTGCGCACCGCAGCCACACCGGGCCGTTCCTCAACGACATAGCGCAGGCCCACAGCCTCGGGTCCCTCCGCCCCCTCCACTGAGGAATGCACGGCCACCCCGGCGTCGGCCGCTGCGGCGAGGGCGGTCTGGCGCCCGGTGCTCCGGGCGTCGTTGTCGATGACGAGGACCTCGACGTCGCAGACGACCTCACCGGCTGTCTTGTCCGCGTCGATCGCGCCCGCCGCATCGCCCTCGGGTTCGCGGGCCTCGGCGCCCGAGCCGCCGACCAGCTCTCCGGCCTGCGCCAGGACCCCGATGACGGCCCGCTTCAAGTCCTGAGGACGCCGGAAGGTAGGGATGGCGATCGTCAGCCGGTTCATGCGTTCCCCCTGCCGGCCGGCGCTGTGCTCCGCCGGCGGCGGGGACGGCCGTACTCGCGCACGTGCCCGCCCAGTGCGCCCACGACCATGCCCAGGCCCCCGCGCGAGGAGACCTCGTAGCGGGCCTGCGCGGGCACGTCGCCGCGAAGACGGGCCACGCCGGCGCGCGCTCCGTCGACACCGGCCTTGGCCAGTCCCTTGGCGCCGTAGCCCAGACGCAGCCTGAGCCGCGCGAGCCGGCCGGAGGCACCGCCGTCGGTGGGCCCGGCCGTGTCGATGCGCACTCGCGCCCAGGAGGAGCCCGAGCGCAGCGCACGCTCCAGCACCCAGGTGCGTCTGGCACGGGCCGCGGGCACGCGCTTGGTGACCACCGCCTCGGCAGCGAAGCGGATGACGCCGCCGGCCCGGGTGAGCTGGCGGGTGAACAGGGAGTCCTCGCCTCCGGTGAGCCCGTAGCGTGGATCGAAGCGCAGCCCCAGGCGCTCGACGACAGCCAGGTCCAGGAGCAGGTTGCCGGTGTCGGCGCTGCGTACCTGGGCGCCGTCGTCGGCCTTCCAGGAGTCGAAGGCGCCTGAGGCGGTGACCCACCGGGAGGGGGCGACCTCGAAGGTCGGCGGCGTGGGGCCGGTGACGGCGGCGCAGCCCTGGGCGCGCCAGGTGCTCACGAGGGCCTTGAGCCAGCCCAGTGAGGGGATCTCGTCGTCGTCGATGAAGATGAGGGCGTCGGAGCCGTGGGCCTGGCTCAGGGCGCAGTTGCGTCCGGCCACGATGCCGGGCTCGGGCTCGTGGACGTAGACCAGCCTCGACGTCGCAGCCGCGGCGGCCGAATCAGCCCGCCCGGACGGTTCCGCGGCCTCCGACTGCTCGCCTGCCAGCGCCGCCCGGGCGGCCTCGACGACGGCCCGCGCCCCGGACTGCGGGTCGTTGTCCACAATGAGCACGCTCGCCGTCGTCTGCGCGTCGGAGACGTCGTCGGCCTGCGCCAGCAGCTCGGGGATCACCTGCGCGAGGTAGTCGTTGCGGCGGTAGGTGAGCATCGCGATGGTCAGGTGCACGTCCAGCCCCGTCCTTCCTCCCGCCTGCCGGCGGATCGCGGCGTGATATCAGGGTCTAACGGTACTATCACGAACCGGGTGCGCCCCACGGCGAGAACACCCGAGCCACGACGCCGCTCCACCGGCACCTCGAAGGCGTGACGCCGCAGCATCCGATCCCGCCGACACCACTCCGACACCGCCCTGCACCCGGAAGGCTCCCGCTCCAATGACCGACACCCCTGAACCCGCCCAGGGCACCGACTCCGCTGAGACCGCCGAGCCGACCGGCCCCCAGACCAGTGCCCCCGCCAGGACAGTCGAGATCACCGAGGCGTCCGGCCGGCTCTCCGGTGGCGAGCTGCTCTCGCGCACGGCGGTCATCGTCGTCAGCTACGACTCGGCGGCGCTGCTGGAGCGCACGCTGGCGCGCGTGGCCGAGGACTCCCCCGAGGCCCGCATCGTCGTCGTGGACAACTACTCCACGCCCGCCGCCCGCGAGGAGCTGGTGGCGCTGGCCTCCTCGTGCGGCTGGGAGGCGGTGCTGCCGGAGACGAACACGGGCTTCGGCGGTGGCATGAACCTGGGTGCGGCCCGGGCCCGCGAGCTCGGCGCCGACCTGCTCGTCCTGCTCAATCCCGACGCCGTCATCGGTCGGGCCGACCTCATCCGGTTGGCGGCCCGGGCGCACGCGGACCGGCTGGCGCTGGTGGCGCCGGTGCTCAAGGACTCCAGCGGCCGCATCGTCTCCGACGGGATCGTCGTGTGCCTGGCCGACGGCTCGATGCGCTCGCGCCGCTCGCCGCGCCCGATCCCCCCGGGCGGCACCCAGCCGTGGCTCTCGGGCGCCTGCCTGGCCCTGTCGACGGATCTCTTCGAGGCGACCGGGGGCTTCGACGCCCGCTACTTCCTGTACTGGGAGGACGTGGATTTCTCGGCCCGGGTACTGGCGGTCGGCGGCAGCCTGGACCTGGCGCGGGACGCCGTCGCCGTCCATGACGAGGGCGGTACCCACTCCGGGTCCGCCGAGTCCGCCGGATCCTCCGAGTCCGGGGACGGCGAGCAGGAGGGCCGCGCCAAGTCGGACATCTACTACTACTACAACGTGCGCAATCGGCTGCTGTACGCGGGCCTGCACCTGGACCGGTCCGCACAGCGCCGGTGGGTGGCCACCGCCGGCCGGGCCGCCCGGGAAATCGTCCTGCGCGGAGGCAGGCGCCAACTCCTGCGCACTCGGCGCCCGCTCATCACGGCGGCGCAGGCGACCCGCGACGGTCTCAGGCTCCTCCGGGCCGCCCGTCGTGGGGAACTGCCCGACATCGACCGGCCCCTCATCCGCGGCTGACTGCGCTGTTCTTCCGCCGTCCCGCCGCCGGCTCGGCGTCGGCGGCGGGACACCTCTCGCTATCCGCGCACCTCACAGGTAGTGGGCTCGCAGATCCTCGGGAGTCGTGGCGGACAGGTCGGCGAGTGTCACGTCGAAGACGGTGCGCGCACCGGACTCGCCTCGAGCGGCCAGCCTCGCCACCGCGCGCGCCATGGCGACCAGGACCGAGCCGGTGAACTCCGGGTTGGAGCCGAGCTGCAGCTCGAAGCTCACGGTCTCGGCCACGCCGTCGGAGGTGTGCCCGCGGCGGATGACGGAGCCGCCGTGCGGGATCCCGGCGTGCTCGGCGGCCAGCTCCTCGGCGGTGATGAAGGTGACGGTGGTGTCGTAGTCGGCGAAGTAGTTGGGCATCTCCACGATCTCCCGCTCGATGCGGGCCAGGTCGGCACCCTCCTCGGCCACCACGTAGCAGTCGCGCGTGTGCATGGAGCGGGTGGTCAGCTCGACGTCGTCGCCGGCCTTGACCGCAGCGACGGTCGCCTCCACCGGGCGGGTGTACTGCTTGGCGTCCACGACGCCGTCGATGCGGCGCAGGGCGTCGGAGTGTCCCTGGGAGACGCCGGGCCCCCAGAACGTGGTGGTGGCGCCCTCGGGCAGGACGGCCTCGCCCAGGACCCGCAGCATGGAGAACAGGCCCGGGTCCCAGCCGGTGGAGATCAGGGCGACGCGCCCGGAGGCCTTGGCGGCGGCGTCGACGGCGGCGAAGTGCTCGGGGATGCGGGCGTGGGTGTCGAAGGAGTCGACCGTGTTGAACAGGGCTGCGGCGGCCGGGGTCTGCTCGATCAGGTCGGTGGCGGAGCCTCCGCAGTTCAGGCATACGTCGACCTTGTCGGCCCAGGCGGCCATGTCGTCCACGTGGGCGACGGGGGCGCCCTGAGTGGTGACCGAGGCCGGGTCGCGCCGGGTGAAGACGACGACGAGCTCCATGTCCGTGTTCTTGGTGATCGCCTGCTCGGCGCCGCGGCCGAGGTTGCCGTATCCGTTGATCGCTACCCTGATCATGGTTCCTCCTGATGTGTTCTCGCGATGAGGCGATCTTAGGGATGGGCCGTGTTGCCGCCGTGTGACGTATCGGGGAGTGGCCGAGTCCTGAGCGGTGGAGCGACAGGTGTCTGGTTGGGTCCATGCGTGCGGTGAATGCGGATCACATCGGCCTCGCAGCGCTCCGGTTCACGGGCAGCTGCTCCCAGTACGCACCGAAACGGGCCGGGCCGGGAAGAAGCTTGTTCTTCCCGGCCCAGCCCGTCACCGGCAGGTGTCAGTGCTGCTTGATGGTGATCTTGTCCACCGCCAGGGTGACGGTCTCAGGACCCGCTGAGCTGGACATGTACGTGGTGAGCCCCACGGTGCCCGGCTCGTTGAGGGTCTTGTCGTTGTCAATGGCCTCGATCCCCCACTCGGCGGGCTCGGTGTCACCGGCCCAGAACTTGGCCTGGATATTGGTCGACTCCGCGCCGTCGACCACCATGCGCAGGTGGAGCGGCTGGCCGGCGGTGTAGGCCTGGGGCAGGACGTAGGTGCCCAGGGCGGTCTCCCGGCCCTTGGCCACCCGTGAGACCGTGACGACCGGGTTGCCGGCGCTGCCGATGCGGACCGTCGCCTGGTACTGACCGGCCTTGGTGGTGCGAGCGGCGTAGGAGATGAAGGCGCCGTTTCCAGAGGGAACTGCATCCAAGGAGAAGTCCACGACGGCGTCGGTCGACGTCGACTTGACCTGCTCGGAGACGATCGCGGTCGAGGAACGAGGACCGGCCATGGCGATCCGGCCGCTGGCGCCGTCCGCGGAGAAGGCGGCGGCGTTCCAGGTGGTCTTCCACTCACCGCCGACGTTAGCCTTGCCCCAGCCACCGTTCACGGCGCGCTCGAAGGAGTCGTCCAGCAGGGCGCTGCCCGGCTGCTCCTTGTCCTTGCCGGACTCATCCTTACCACCGTTGTCGTCGGGCTGAACCTCCTTGCCGGTGGCGGTCGTGTAGTGCTCGGCGATCTGGCGAGCGGACAGCGGCGTGCTGTAGACGGCGGCCTCGTCGATGTCGGCCTGGATGTTGGTGCTGGAGGGCTGACCATTGAATCCGGTGAGCGAGTCGCCACCGATACGCCAGTACCCGGAGTAGGTCTGCCCGCTGGTCATGGTGCCGTCGAAGGCGGCGAGGTTACCGTCCACGTAAAGCATGGCGCCAGCGGTCGGGCTCATGGAGGCCACGATGTGGTGCCACTGGCCGTCGTTGTAGTTCTTGGTGGTAGTGATGGTGGTCAGCTTGCCCGGGTAGAGCATGAAACTGAGTGCCCCATCGTTGCGCATGTACAGCACGCGGTCACGGTTCGATGACTGGGAGTCCGCGGAGGATCCGTAGCTCATGATCGCTCCTCCCGAGGTGGAGGAGGTACGCACCCAGGCCTCCATGGAGAAGGCGACCGGCGTCTGAGCGGCGACTTGGGTCGAGGCGTGTGAGTTGTTGTCACCGTCCGAGGTCAGGGCCAACGAAGCGTCGTTCCCCAGAACGGACTCGCCTCCGCGCTTGTAGGCCTTACCGTAAATCGTCATGTTTCGTTGGGCGGCGATATCCTCCGCCTTGTCACCGTCGGTCTCATCGAAGGACCAGTAGTGGGATGCGCCATCGTTGAGAACACGGACTCCGTACTTCCCCAGGCCCTGCCCCTCACCGGCTTTGACCGTCACCCAGTCAGAGACTGTGGAGGCTCCCCACTGGTCGGTCACCTGAACCCGGTAGCGGTGCGTGCTTCCGGGCTCGACGACGTCAGTGGCGCTGAGATCGGGGCGCTCCCAGAAGCCGGCGGTCACCGACTGGCTGGAGATCGGCTGCCCGTTCATGGAGTCACGGTAGACGTTGTAGGTGAGGGTGTTGTCGTCACGATCCCAGTTGGCCCTGAAGGACAGGGAGACGACGCCGGCGCGCGGGGAGGAACCGGCGACCTTGAAGGCACCGCCCTTGTCCATGGGACCCTGCTTGTTGGGGGCGATGTCGCGGCGAGCGAATCGCACCAGGCCCTGCTGAGCGGTGCCGTTGACGGCCAGGAACTCACCACCGTAGACGACGTACTTGTCGTTGCCCTCCACCGTCCAGGCGGACTGGGTGGCGCCAGTGACCTTGCCCGGAGTGAAGCTGGGGTAGAAGTTGAGGTTGGTGGTGCCGTTCTGCCCGTAGTAGTCCTGGTAGTTGCCCATATGAGTGTGCTGGACCGTACCAGTGGCGGCGTTCGTATAAGCGACAGCGCTGTGGTACTGGAAACTAGCATCGGGGAATCCGCCGATGTTAGAGCAGTCGTGGGTATGACTGGCCACGTAGACGACATCGCCGGCGGGCAGCACGTCGTAGGAGTCACCGTGGCAGTCGGCCATGTAATCGATGTCTCCGGTGTTCCAGTTCTGACGCATGACGCCCTCGAAGGAGCCGGTCCTGGAGTAGCTCGCGGAGTACAGACCATGCTCATCCGCCTTGAGGCTCATCACCGCGGCTCGACTGCCGGCGCCACGAACCACGTTGGAGACGTTGTTCTTGCGCAGGCTGCCATCGTTCTCAAGGATGGCCAGACCGTAGCCGGGCCGGTCACTGCCCCCGACGGACTCGAATGAGCCGCCGATGGCCACGGCCGATCCGTCTGCGGCCCCGACAATCGCCTCAACGGAGTAGTTGTCCACCGCCGGCGCGAAGTCCGTCAGCTTCTGGGTTCTCAGATCGAGGGCCGCGGCGCGCTGCCGGGCCGAGCGGTTGATCTGAGTGAAGGCACCACCCATGTAGAGGGTTGAGCCGTCGGCGGAGACACTGAGCGCTTTGACACTATGGCTGGCGGCGGCGCCCAGCGGGGAGCGCTGGCCATCGGCGGCGTTGACCGCGGCGATGCGCCACACGGTCTGGCCGTTGAGCTGCGTGAAGTCGCCGCCGATGTAGAGAGTCCGACCATCCGCGGAAGCGGCGATCGCATGGATGCTTTTGTCGGTGGAGGGTGCCCAGTCGAGGATCTCACCGGTGTTGATGTTGTAGGCCATGGCGTTGCCACGCGGCGACTCGTTCTGGCCGACCGGAGAACCCGCCGGACGGACCGCGCTGAACTCACCAACCGCGTAAACGATATCGCCGACAATCACCTGGTCCCAGACGATGCCGTTGACCTGCGCGGTGGGCAGGGCATCGGCTGAGACGGTGGCGGGAGTACCGGAAGCACCGACAGGGGTCGGCTCATCAGCGGCTGCGGGCGCCGCCGGTGCGAGCGCTATCGCGCCCAGGGGGACAAGGACCGCGGCCGCAAGGCCGCTCAGGATTCGGCGGGGGAGCTTCACAGGGATTCCATTCAGAACATACTCAGATCACGGACACGCAACCTTACATATGGTTGACACTCCGTGCCCAGCCAGGGGCGCCGGGCTGGCTCATAATACACTGAAGACAACATGTCTGCCGAGACTTTGGCGCTTCCCACAGCCTGACGACCCCTTTCCGCAACAGCGACCTTTTGGTCGGATCATGCGATTGAGGCGCCATGCCGGGCAGATCGCCGCCTCAGCAAGCCCTGAGCATCCACCTCTGCCTTCCCGGCGACCATCATGTGGACTCGATCCCGACATCACCCTGGACGACATCACAACGAGGCAACGATTCGCCCCCTCAACACGCCGAGGCGCTGCCCGTCACTCGCCTGCACGAGAACGACGGACAGCGCCTGAACGGAGCGATAGCGCGAGTGTCGAGGCTCAGCCGGCCGCCCCTCGGAACGTGGCGGCGCTGTGATCGGCGCCCAGGTCGACCGAGACCTTGATGTTGCCGCGCACCTCGACCGGGATGACGAAAGCACGATTGACAGTCACCTGCTGACCCACAGCGAGCGTTGCGGGCACCGCGTCCGAAGACGAGATGACCTCACTGGCGGGAGTCCCGATACCGTCGCCATAGCTGACCGTGGTGGTCAGTACGCTGGCCAACGGGATGTCCTGGTCGGAGCTGTTCATCACCGTCACCGGCACGAGGATGCCAGCACCCCCCACCTCACCAGGAGCACTGGCGAAGTCCTGCGCCTGCGGCTGCCCGACGGAGATGACGATGCCCCCGTCAATCCTGACCGACTTGTCCAGCGGAGCCTCAGGGTACTCATCCTTCGACAGATCGCCGTTCTCGGCGGCCTTGGGATCGATTGCCGAGGCGTCTGGAGTGATGACATCGCTCGGCGGCGTCGCCGGGGCCGCCGTGGGCTCGGCGGTCCGAGTCGTCGGAACGGCGGTACCGGAGGCAGCGTCGCCGACAGGCGTTGCGGACGGGGTCGAGGAGCCGCCGGACTTCCCGCCCCCACAGGCGGCCAGTCCCAGCCCCAGGACCAGGACGGCGGGCAGGATCAACATTCGAGTTCGTGACACGTGGCGTAGCGTACGACCTCCGCTGCGACAGGTAACACCCCGAGCGTCCACTGAGTCCGGGAGCACATCCCGACCAGGCATAGAAGCGGGTGAATCAGTGGATAAGCCGGCGGGACTCATCAGTCTCACGGTCACCACCACCAGCCATCGCCGCCCTGGTTGCCGTCCTGGTCATCCCAGTCCCAGTCGTCCTGGTTGTCCCAGTCGGCCTTGTCCTTCTTCTTCTTTTTCTTCTTGTCCTTGTCCTTGTCCCCGTTGTCCCCGTCAGCACCCTTGGCACCGGGATCGCCGCCGCTCATGGAGAAGCGGACGAGCCCCTGCTGGGAGGATCCATTGACGGCCACGAACTCGCCGCCATAGACGAGGTACTGATCGTTGCCCTCGACGGTCCACGTGGCCTGCTGAGATTTGGTTTTCGTACCGTTCTGGAATCCCGGCAGGAATCCGTCGTACTGGGTGGGGGCGGGATGCCCGTAGTAGTCGGTGTAGCCGAAGGCCGTGTTATGACCCACGGTACCGGTGGCTGTGCTGGAGAAGCCGACGGCATGGTGGTAAATGCCCTGTTCCGCACCATCGGCGAAGCCGCCGATGTTGCTGCAGTCGTGGGAGTGACCGGCGATATAAATGACATCCTTGGTGGGCAGTACGTCGTAGGAATCGCCGTGGCAGTCGGCCATGAGGTTGATGTCCCCGGAAGCCCAGTCGGCTCGGAACATGCCCTCGAATGTGCCTTCCTGGGAGTAGGCGACACCGTAGAAGCCCCTGGAGTCGGACTTCAGGTTCATGATCCCGGACTTCTGCCCCGCATTGCGGATGACGCTGGTGAGGTTGGTCTGACGCAGCGACCCGTCCTTCTCCAGGACGGCGACGCCGTAGCCGTTGGAGGAACCGCCCACCGACCTGAAGGAGCCACCGATGGCCACAGCCGAGTTGTCAGCCGCCACCGTGATAGAGCGCACAATAGAGTCGTCGACCGCAGGAGCGAAGTCAGTCAGCTTCTGGGTCTTGAGATCCAAGGCCGCGGCGCGCCGGCGTGCCGCGGAGTTGATCTGAGTGAAGGCGCCAGACATGTAGAGAGTGGAACCATCCGGTGAGACCTCCAGATCCATAACCTCCCCTGTAGCGGAGGCCGCCAGCGGCTTGCGCCGACCCGCAGTATCCACCGCAGCAACGCCATAAACGGCTTCATCATTGACGGACAGGAAGTTGCCGCCGAGATAGAGGGTGGAGCCGTCGGCCGAAGCCTCGACCGCGTTGACCTTGCCACCAACCTTCGGCGCCCAGTCCAACAGGGCGCCCGTCGTGATGTCGTAGGCCATGGCATTGAAGCGAGGAGACTCGTTCTCACCGGCAGCAGCGCCGGCCGGGCGAGCATTCTTGAATTCTCCGACGGCGTAGACGGTGTTACCGACCACCGCCTGATCCCAGACGACACCGTCGATCTGGGCGGTGGGCAGGGCCTGAGGAGAAGCCAGGGCAGTCTGCCTCGGAGCCGCGACGGCCGGAGGAGCGACAATCGTAGGGGTCACGAGCGACCCAAGAACGAGAGGGAGGGCGGCGAAAACCACCCCCATACTGGAGATACTGGAGACAGCACGGGAAGGATGCACGAGTGCTCCGTTTCTTACGAATACGAGGGAACATAGGTGGGCGGCGCAGTATGACGGGGCACTCCCGCCTTGCATGGAGGGCGGCGAGAGGGGCGCCGACCACGAGGTTATTACATAGGTAACTTTTTGATAACGGCTTGGAGGGACTTTCTTCCACTCTTTTTTGTGGAATCAATCACCAAACACCTGGGCACCATACCCAATGTTCACCTTTTCGGTCGATAGCCTCTCATTAATTGGATCTGTCTTCCAGTCCCAGTTCCCACCCGAGCAGAGCGTGCCGCTTGCGCCGGAACCGAGTCAGAGCCTGCTGCCCCGAACTGTTGCCGCACCCGATGCGTCCGTCTTCCACCGCACGCATCACGCGAGCACGACCTCGCCTGCCTCTACAATCTTGACCGGGCAGGCGCTGCAGCCGAACCGTCGGATGCCGACGAGCTCGCGGACGCGACCCAAACCCGCTGCACTCACCTCCATCACCTCGGCGGCCCCGACTGACGTCATATCCGGTCAGGATCACCCGTTCTCGTCCCTTACCGGCTCCGCCGCCCTTCGAAAGGACTCCGTTGACTGCTGTGAACCCGGACAGGCTCCGCATCGCCATGATCGGGACGCGAGGCGTCCCCGCCCGGTACGGAGGTTTCGAGACCGCCATCGAAGAGGTGGGCCGGCGCCTGGCCACCCGCGGTCACCAGGTCCTTGTCTACTGCCGCAACCCCGAACCGGACACGCCGCTTCCCAACACCTATCTCGGGATGCGGCTGGTCGAGCTCCCCTCAGTCAAGAACCGCAGCCTGGAGACCCTGTCGCACACGGCCCTGTCAGTGGCCCACCTGCTGCGCCGCACCCACCCGGATGCCGCCTTCGTCTTCAACGCCGCCAATTCCCCCTTCCTACCCGCACTGCGTGCCGCACGAGTCCCAGTGGCCACCCATGTCGATGGCCTGGAATGGCGTCGCGGCAAGTGGGGCCCTACCGGCAAGCGCTACTACCGAGCGGCCGAGGCCCTGGCCGTGCGCTACTCGGACGCCCTCATCGCCGATGCCCAGGGCATCGCCGACTACTACACCGACGAGTTCAACGCCCCCACCGATCTCATCTCCTACGGGGCTCCCCGCATCGCTGCGGACACCTCGCGCCTGGCCGAGCTGGACCTGGCCCCCAAGGGCTTCCACCTGGTCGTCGCTCGCTTCGAGGTGGAGAACCACGTCGACGTCATCGTCGAGGGCTACGCGCGCTCCGGCGCCACGCTGCCGCTGGTCGTCGTCGGCTCAGCCCCGTACGCCGACGAGTACACCACCCGCATCGAGTCCCTGGCAGACGACCGCGTCCGACTGCTCGGTGGTCTGTGGGACCAGGAGCTGCTCGACGCGCTCTACGCCGGGGCTCTGGTCTACTACCACGGTCACTCCGTGGGGGGAACCAACCCCTCCCTCCTGCGCGCGATCGGCGCCGGGGCCGCAGTGGACGCCTTCGACGTCTCCTTCAACCGGGAGGTCCTGGGCCAGGCCGGTCGCTATTGGACGTCGCCCGACGACGTGGCCGCGCTGGTCGCCTCTGCCGAGTCCGACGTCGAGGCCCAGGCCGTGCGTGGCGAGGAGTCCCGCAAGCGGGCCGCCCTCTACGACTGGGACGAGGTCACCTCCGGCTACGAGGCCCTGGCCCGACGCCTGGCACTCGGGGGACCCACCCGTCACCGCCCCTCCGGGCGCCGCACCGGGAAGGTGAGCCTATGAGCCGGGGCACGGCAGGAGACGGCCGCGCCAGCGCCACCCGGATCCTCGTGGCCCACCCCTCCCCCGACCTCTACGGCTCGGACTGGCAGCTGGTCGAGACCATCCACGGGCTCATCGAGGCCGGGCACGAGGTTCTCGTGGCCCTTCCCCTGGATGGCCCCCTGGTCTCGGTACTTCGCGATGCCGGGGCTCGTGTGGCCGTCATGCCGTTCACAGTGCTGCGCAAGGCGCTGCTGAGCCCCAAGGGCCTGACGAGACTGGGGACCCAGTCGCTCCCGGAGATCGCGCGCCTGCGCACGATCATCCGCGCCAGCCGAGCCGGCGCAGTCCTCACCAACACGGTGACGATCCCGTGGTGGCCGGTGGCCGCGAGCGCGGCCGGCGTCCCGGTACTGGCGCATGTCCATGAGGCCGAGGACACCCAGCGCCGGTTCATCCGTGCCGGGCTCAACGCCCCGCTTCTGGCGGCGTCCCGAATCGTGGCGAACTCCGGGGCGGCCCGTGACGCGCTCCTGGACGTCCAGCCGCGCCTGGCCTCGCGCACGGAGGTGGTCCACAACGGCGTCGCCGGTCCGGAGCGGCCTCCGGAGCCGCTGCGCCCCAGGCAGCCCGGCGACTCCTTCCGGATCGCCATGGTGGGGCGTCTGTCACCACGCAAGGGTGTGGACGTGGCTCTCGACGCCGTCGGACTTCTCCGCCGCTCGGGCGTGGACGCATCTCTGCGCGTGTGCGGATCGGTCTTCCCCGGCTACGAGTGGTACGAGGAGGAGCTGCGCGAGCGTGCGACCCGGCCTGACCTGGACGGGCACGTTGAGCTGCTGGGCTATGTACGCCCCACCTGGCCTGTGCTGGAAGCCGCCGACGCCGTCGTCGTGCCCTCACGGGCCGAGCCCTTCGGGAACACGGCCGTCGAGGCGATGCACGCCGCCCGGCCACTGGCGGCCTCCCGGGTCCAGGGCCTGGCCGAGGTCGTCACCGACACGGTCACAGGTCTGCTCGTGCCCGCCGACGACGCCGAGGCCCTGGCCGACGCCCTCGGCGCCCTGGAGGCGGACCCGGCCCTGGCGACCCGGCTGGCCGAACAGGGCAAGCAAGAGGCCGCTGAGCGGTTCTCCGTGGCCGGCTACCGCACCACCATGGCCCGGATCGTGGACGAGCTCCTCGAGCACTGAGGCCCCCACCATTCCACCGAGACCGACATTCTTCGTGCAGCCCTACCGAGAAGCCGTAGGGCTGCACGAAAGGTGCCGGGCTCGGCGTGCGTCGACGGAACGCCGGCCTCAGCGCCGGGCGGGGCGCAGGGGGTCCTCGGCCAGTCCCAGGGACAGGCTGAAGTCGCCGTCAAGGGGCTGGTCGGGTCGCTCGAAGGGAACGACGCCGTCGCACAGGAAGACGGCCATCTCCACGAAGCTGGAGAAGGAGGCCCCGATGAGGTGCTGAGAGCTGGCCAGCAGGTATAGATCGACCAACCCCGCGCGCACGCCGGTGGTGGTGTTGTAGCCGCCCTTGTCGGTCAGGAAGACACAGCCGTCGAACTCACCGGCCAGCTGCTCCTGGGCCTCAGAGGTGTCGCAGGACAGGAAGAAGGGGACCTCGGGGTGGTCGGCGCGGATCCGGCGCATCCGATTCGCAAACCACTCCACCGGCGAGGACTCGATGGTCTTGGCATGGGAGACGGCGTGGGTGCGCACCTGGACGCCGACATAGGGACGCCCACGCAGGTGGGTGTCATAGACGGAGCGCACCTGATCGGCGATCTCGTCGACGGGGGTGAGCTCGCGCAACAGCTCGGTCCAGGGACGTGGGCCGGCGTGCGTACCCGTATCCTCCCCTGCCCCCTTCCAGGCAGGATCCTGCCAGGTGATGGGCAGACCGTGAGAACGGATCTGCCACAGGTGGGCTCGACGCAGTGCAGGTGTGAGTTGAACACCCTTGGGTCGGCGGTACCGAGCCAAGGGAACGAGCGTCCGGGAGATCAGCCGTGATACCGATCTTCCCCCCTGGAAGTGCCACAGCTCATCCATACGGGGACCGAAGTACTCGTCGGTACTCCACACGTAATAGAGATCCCGATTCTCGACCCGAGCGAGCTCCTGGGCGGACAGGAGCGCACGTACTCGGTTACCCAAACCGTCCCTACGTCCGGTATAGACCAGTAACGCCTTGCGGCCGCTAAGCAGAGCCATAAGATTCCTTAAGTGAACATTGTCGGAGAGGTTTGCTGAAACAGCAGGTGCTCTGGCAGCGCCGTTGGCCGCCCCTCGGCGCTCCCTTGTCAGACCGATCCCGGATCCAACGGCGGAGAGCCGACGAGCTACTGGGAGTCGCGTCTCAGGTCCCGGTACCACTTGGGCAGGGCCAGGACCACGTAACCCGCGTAGCCCAGGAGCATGATGCCGTAGATCCACAGGAAGACCGCGGGGGCGAAGCGGGTCATGAGCACGAAGCACATGAGCCCGTAGTCCGTGGGAGCCGACAGGACCGACTTGATGATGCCCGGGCGAACCTCATCCTTGGCCATGGGGGTACCGCCGTGATAGCGCAGCTGATAGGTGAGGATGTAACTGAAGAAATGGATATTCTGGACCGCTCCGAAAGCGAGTGGGATAAGCAGAACCGAGGGCGTCGGATTCGTAAACCGGAAAAGGGAGATCGCAATGGCACCATGAATGGTGGAAAGCTTGATGACGTCGGCGACATGGTCCAGCCATTCGCCGGCCTTTGATCCGCCGTTGCGCAGTCTTGCCAGCTGCCCGTCAGCAGCATCGAGCGCATAGCCGACCATGAGCAGCAGGGCGGTCGCCACGGCGGACACGATTGTGGGACGCCACAGGGCGATGAGAGCGATGCCACTGTAGGTGCACAGCGCCGAGAGCACCGTCACCTGGTCCGGGGTCGCACCCAGCCGATGGGCGATCGCGGCCAAGACACGACCCGCGGGGCGGTTGATGATGCGGGAGTAGAGGGGGGCGCCGGCCTTGGACTTCTGGGCACGGGACAGGGCCCGGATGTTCTCGGCGATCGTGGGGGAACCGGAAGGGGCGCTCATGAGGCATCTCCTTGGATGAGGCCCGGGGAGCCGGGCCGGGATGTTGGATGGAGCGGAGGGGAGTCAGGGAAGGTCGGGGAGCGGGCGAGCAGGACGGAACCGCACAGGCACGCGGGTGGCACCGACAGGCCCGGAGCCGTCGGACGGTGGGGCGGCACTCACCGCTCCACCTCCTGCGCCTGAGACTCCGCCAGCTCGCGACGACGCCTGGCCACGTCGCGGCGGACCCACCAGGAGTACGGGACGATCTGGCACAGAATCACCGAGATCACCGAGCCCAGGATAGGGCCGGCAGCATCGAAGGGCCCAATGAGGACCCAGGAGATGGCGAGGTTCATCGGCACCAGGATGAGGACCGGCACCACCTGGAACTGCAGCCCACGAGGGTCGGTCATATACATGCCCAGCGGTTGCTTGGCGGCCTCGACGGCGACGTAGACGGCGAAGGCCCACACGAGAGCGGCCGGCAGGACGATCTTACCGTGAGACATGACCCGGGCGGCCCAAGGAGTGACGGCCACCAGGGCAAGCGCCAGGAGGAAGCCGCCCCCACTGAAGATCATCGCCGGCCTGAAGGGACTCTCGATGCGCTTGTCAGCGCGAGCACGGGCGAACATCGGCCACATGGCGACCCCAGCCGCCATGACGGTCTGGGTCAGCATGTTGAACAGGTTGTTGGCCAGGTTGTACTCGGCCAGGGCCTGCGACTGGCCCAGGTGGGACAGGAGGAGCCGGTCGGTCTGGAAGGCGATCGGGATGGCCAGGGACTGGAGGAGCTGGGGGCCCGCGGTGTTGACGATGCGAACGCCTCGTACGCTGCGCAGACGGGGCACGTCCTGGAGAGCCCCCGCGAACAGGGGCCGGGTGGCGCGCCAGGCGACGACGATGCAGATGACCGAGACCAGCGCGTTGGCGATGTAGGAGTAGATGGACACGGCATTACCGCGCCCCAGGCCGGTGACGATGGCCAGCAGCAGGAAGCAGGACATGGCCGGGGAGACGACGCCCTGGCTGATGACCTGCGTGGCCGAGCGCCCCAGGCCGATGATGACGCGCTGCCCCACGGACAGCGGCAGGGCCGCGGCGTAGATGATGAGGCAGACGGTGGCGGTGAGCCCGCCCCCCTCCATGAGCTTGCCGCCCAGCAACCATGGCCAGGCCCCCAGCAGCATGAGGACGATGCCGACCGTGCTGATGACCAGGGCGGAGCCGAGCAGCACCCGGATGGCGGTGGTGATCGTGCGCCGCACGGTCGAGTCATGGGCCGGGTCGGCCGAGCCGGCCACCGTGTTGAGGATGACGGCTCCGATCCCCAGGTCGGTGAAGGGCATGAGGGTGGGGAAGGTGGCCAGCAAGCCGTACTGGGCGAAGGCGTCGGCCCCGAAGTGCCTGATGATGAGACTGGTGTTGACCAGGCCGAAGACGCCGGAGATCCCCATGACCACGACCTTGGCGATGGCTGTGGTTCCCACAGACGACCAGCTGGCCCCCGACGACGATCCCCGCCGCAGAGTCCCGACGAGTCGCCGCAGCGGCGAGCGCCGAGAGGCCGGCGCGGACGCCGGCGCCGCGCCCCCCTCAGCCGCAGAACGGCTTGCGGTGTCAGCCATATCCGCAGGTAGCCCGCTGGCGGCAGCATCTGCGGGGGCGGCGCACGCCGGAGAGGACGGCACGGGCGCCGATGAACTCGACTGGGTCACATCGCACTCCTGATGTTGTAGGAAGGTCACAAACCGGTATCGGGGAAGGTCCGAAAGACAGGCACGAGAGTAGACGCATAATCATCAGCAACCTGCTATCTTTTGTTTATCGACTTGTGACATTGACCGACCCCCACCCACCCCCCTTGGCACAACCCCAGCAAACCTGGCCTGAGCAGGCCAAATGCCCCCTGCTGGAAGAACCCTGAAAGGTCCCTCATAAGTGCATTGGCATCCCTGTATCGTTGCGCACCTGTAACATACACTCGACCCAAACTCACCTCGACTCCTCACTTCAACCCTGCGATCTTGGCCACTTCCCACAAATAACGCCCGCAAGAGTTAGTAGCATTCTAAAACTGCTGCTGTTCACGACATCCCGTCAGCACTAGCCGACCAGTTATTGCCCACCCTCGATCATCCCTGCGGAGTCCACCTTGTCTAGTTCGACCCTGACACTGCCCCAGCGCGAGCAGCACCGGCGTCCCTCGACAGCAGCAGCCGACGCCACCTCCCCCACCGCTCCGCGCAGTCCTTGGGCACGCACGCGCCACGACCTCGTCATCTGGCTCGTCCTGTCCGACCTCTTCGCCGTGGCCCTCCCCATCTGGCTCGCCCTCCTGACCGGCCACCTGCCACTGGTCTGGTCCGCAGCCACCGTGGGCACCACGATGATGCTCATCGCCTGGTTCCTGGGAGCTCTCGGCATCGACGCCGTCGAGCAGGCCGGTCCCGGCACGGGTCGTTTCGTCGCCGCGGCCGCCGTGAGCGTCCCGGTGGCCCTACTGCTGGCCGACCTGTCCGGAGTCGCCCGGACCACCCTCCTGGTGGCCCTGGCCGTCCAGCTCCTCCTGGCCATCACCGGGCGCTCCATCGAGTCCGGCTGGCTGCGCCGTCGTCGCCTCGAGGGCCACGCGCTGCGCCGCACCCTCATCGTCATGGGCTCGGGCGCCCAGCCCATGCTCACTCAGCTCCGCCGCCACCCTATGGACGGCTTCCTCATCGTGGGCTACCTGTCCTCCGGGCAGGACCGGGCCTTCCACTCGGCCGAGCCGGTGCGCAGCCCCCACCACATCGCCCAGACCCTGCACGCCGAGCGCATCGACGCCGTCATGACGATCGGATCGGTGACCCCGGAGGATCTGGTCACCCTCATGCGAGGGCTGGAGAACACCCAGGTGCGCCTCGTCGTCGCCCCCGGTCTGCAGGACGTCGTGCCCGGGCGCATGCGGGCCTTGACCGTCACCCATGGTTGGACCGGCCTCATCGCCATCAAGACCCGCCGCACCCGCGCCCTGGGCAAGGCCCTGTTCGACCGTCTGGCGGGCGCCATCGGGCTGGCACTCATCTCGCCGCTGCTGGCGGCCACCGCGGTCGCGATCCGCATCGACTCCCCCGGACCGGTCTTCTACACCCAGACCCGCGTGGGTCAGAACGGCAAGCCCTTCACCATGTGGAAGTTCCGCTCCATGTACATCGACTCCGACGCGCGCCGCGCCTCGGTGGTCAAGGCCGGCGGCGACGCCGGCAACGAGGTCATGTTCAAGGACCGTCAGGACCCGCGCATCACCCGCGTGGGCCGCTGGATCCGCCGCCTGTCGATCGACGAGCTGCCCCAGCTCATCAACGTCGTGCGCGGAGACATGAGTCTGGTGGGGCCCCGCCCCGCGCTTCCCGTCGAGGTCGCCAAATACGACACCGAGGCACTGCGTCGTCTCCTGGTCAAGCCCGGACTGACCGGCCTGTGGCAGGTCTCCGGGCGCTCGGACCTGTCCTGGGCCTCCACCGTGGCCCTGGACCGTCACTACGTGGAGAACCGGGGCGGAGCCCTGGACGCGAAGATCTTCGCCGGAACGCTGCGCGCGGTTATCGGCGGAAAGGGAGCCTACTGATGATCACCGGCTACGTCCCCGGCGGCTTCGACATGCTGCACGTGGGGCACCTCAACATCCTCACCGAGGCGGCCAAGCGCTGCGACCACCTCATCGCGGGGGTCGCCACCGACGAGTCGCTGGAGCGGATGAAGGGGCGCGGCCCCATCGTGCCCCTGGCCGAGCGCATGGCCATGGTGGCCGCCCTACGCATGGTGGACTCCGTGGTCCCCGACTATGACCAGGACAAGCGCCTGGCCTGGAAGCGCTCTCCCTTCGACGTGCTGTTCAAGGGCACCGACTGGGAGGGCACGGACAAGGGCCGCCGCCTCGAGGCCGAGATGGCGGAGGTCGGTGCCTCCGTGATCTACCTGCCCTACACACCCACCACCTCCTCGACGATGCTGCGACGCACCCTCGTCCAGGAGGTCGCCTCCCGCAGTCCCCAAGGGGCCAAGTGACCACTTCACGTAATGACTTCGAAGCGCCCGACAACCCGTCGAGCAGCATCGACTCCGCCTCCGCCGCCCCCGGTGCCGGCGACGGCGGAGGCAACCGATCCGACTCCAGCACCGATCAGCCCGCTCAGTCCGCCACGGACCGTCCCAGTCTCCTCGCCCGCGCCGCGAGTGCCCTGCGCCCCCGGCGACGGGTCACGAGCACCCGGAACGCCAAGGGCTCCGCATCGGCCGGCGACGGACAGGACACGGGGTCGGGACTCACCTCCGGAACCACCACCTCCCGCCTGGCTGCGACCTTCCGCATCCCCCAGTCGCGCGCGCAGCGTCAGCGGCTGCGCAAGCGCCTGTCCTCCCTGGCGGCGGTCCTATGCGTGACCGCCCTGGGAACGGCCGCCTGGCTTCACGAGGGCGTGGCTCAGGCCGATCTGCACCTCAACGACGGCGGCGTGTGGGTCACCTCCACCACCAACCACCTCGTGGCCCGCCTCAACTACCCCTCCCGCGAGGTCGACGGCACGATCCGCACCTCCTCATCCTCCTTCGACGTCACCCAGAACGCCGAGGACATCCTGGTCCCCGACTCCGGCGACGCCTCGGTCTCCTCAGTCGACCCCTCCCAGGTCTCCTTCTCCGGACGCACCCAGCTCACCAAGGGCGTGACGGTCGCCCAGGGCGGCGACCGGGCCATCGCCGTCGACAAGGTCCAAGGCACCATCCGGGCCTCCAAGGCCAAGGCGGCCGGTTCCCTGGCCTCCGCCGCCCCGGTGGTCACCGGCATGCCCGACGTCGTGGCCGTCGTCGGCAAGGACGGCGCGATCCACGCGGCCTCGGCCACCAGCAAATCCCTGGTCTCCCTGGAGGCCGACGACAAGGGCTGGAAGGAGGCCACCAACACCTCCCTGACACTGACCTCCGGCACCGACCTGGCCATCACCGCCGTCGGCGACAAGCCCGTGGTCCTCGAGCGCAGCACCGGCATCCTTCACCTGCCCGAAGGCAAGTCCGTCAACCTGGATGTCGCCGGCCTGGCCCTCCAGCAGCCCGGCCCCGATGCCGACTCGGTCCTGGTCGCCTCCCGTAACGAGCTCATCTCCGTCCCGTTGGACGGGGGCAAGGTCACCAAGACGCCGTCGTCCAAGGAGGACACGGCCCCTGAGGGCGTGCCCGCCCAGCCGGTGCGCCTGGGCAAGTGCGTCTACGCGGCCTGGTCCGGCTCGGGCCAGTTCGTGCGCAGCTGCTCGGGGCTGTTCGGCGGCGGCACCGACACCGCCCATGACGACAAGCTCGCCGCTTCCTCCGCCCCGGTCTTCCGGGTCAACCGCGACGCCATCGTGCTCAACGACCTGGACACGGGCTCGGTGTGGCTGCCCAACGAGGACCTCGTCCTCATCGACGACTGGACGGACAAGACTGCTCAGACAGACGACAATGCCGACCAGAAGGACGACTCCGCCGACACCTCGGAGTCCCAGACACCACCGGAACGCACCGAGGAGAATCACGCCCCCAAGGCAGTTGACGACCACGTCGGCGTGCGTCCGGGCCGCTCCGCGCTCCTGCCCGTCCTGGCCAACGACTCCGACCCCGACGGTGACGTCCTCACCGCCACCCCGCAGGACACCGGAGGATCACTGACGGCCACCAAGGCGCAAGGCGGACTGGCTCTGCGCATGGATGTCCCGGACAATGCCACCGGCAGCTACTCCGTGCCCTACACCGCCGACGACGGCCGCGGCATGAGCGACTCCGCCGTCGCCACGGTGGACGTCCACGGCTGGGACGTCAACACCGCCCCCAACCAGGTCACCACTCCGACCCTCACCGTCGCCGAGGGGGCCTCCGGCTCCCTGGACGTACTGGGCCACTGGCAGGACCCCGATGGGGACGACCTCTACCTGGTCTCCGCCCAGGGCGAGGGGATGGACGTCAAGGTCTCCAACGAGGGCACCGTCACCGTACGCGAGCTGGGAGCCGGCACCGGCACCCGGGACCTGACCGTCACCGTCTCCGACGGCCGGGAGACCACCTCCGGCGTGGTCAAGGTCGATGTGCAGCCGGCTCAGTCGGCCAAGCCGGTCGCCAACGCCGACCATGTGCGCGTCGTCGCCGGCACCAAGGCCGTCGTCTCACCCCTGGAGAACGACACCTCCCCCTCCGGGGGAACCCTGCGCCTGGCCGCGGTCCAGGAGGCCCCGGCCGGGACCTCGATCGACGTCGACCAGCAGGCGGGCGTCTTCACCTTCTCCACCGACGCAGGCGCCCAGGCCCAGACCTACTACCTCACCTACGACGTCATGGACGGGGCCAACACGGCCCAGGGGATCGTGCGCGTGGACGTCACTCCCAAGGCCGACGCGACGGTACCGCCTGAGGCCGAGAACGACACCGCCCTGCTGCGCAACGGCGGCTCGACGACCATCGCCCCGCTCAACAACGACTTCGACCCCTCCGGAGGGATCCTGGTCCTGCAGTCGGTGAGCACTCCGCCGGACTCCGGGGTCACCGTCACGGTCGTGGACCACTCCCTGCTGCAGATCACCGCGGCCAGTACGGTCCCGGCCAATCTGACAGTCGACTACACCGTCACCAACGGCACCTCCTCCACCACCGGGAAGGTCGCGATCGTCCCCGTGACGCAGTCCCAGCCCCAGCCGCCGGTGGTCACCAACGACACCGCCGTCGTGCGAGCCGGCGACGTCGTCACCGCCTCCGTCCTGGACAACGACTCCTCCCCCGCCGGTCTCAACCTGTCGGTGGACTCCCAGGTCAGCCTGGTGGGCGACGAGCTGGGCACCGCCTGGGTCAGCGAGGACACCCTCCGCTTCCGCGCCGGCAACCGGCCCGGACGCACGGCCTACGCCTACACGGTCAAGGACGATCAGGGGCAGACCGCCTCGGGGGTCCTCACCGTGGAGGTGCGCGCGCAGGACGCCGACCACAACTCCGCCCCGTCCCCGCGCAACCTGGAGGCCCGCACCCTGTCGGGCTCGGCCACAAACATCACCGTGCCACTGGACGGCATCGATCCCGACGGCGACTCGGTGAGTCTCGTGGGCCTCAACCAGGCCCCCTCCCTGGGCTCGGTGGAGGTCAACTCCTCGTGGCTGACCTACAAGCCCGCCGAGGGCGCCACCGGCACCGACACCTTCACCTACGTCGTCGAGGACCGTTTCGGGGCCCAGTCCACCGGGACGGTGCGAGTGGGGGTCGCTCAGGCCTCACCGATCAATGTGGCACCTGTGGCCACCGACGACCTGGTCGTGGCCAAGCCCGGGCGCACCGTGGCCGTGGACGTCCTGTCCAACGACCTGGACACCGACGGAGACAGTCTGTCCCTGGAGGGCGACCCGGTCTCCAGCGACCCATCGCTGGGCGTGTCCACCCGCGCCGGACGCCTGGTGCTGGAGCTGCCGGGCAAGGAGGGCAACCACTCGGTTGCCTACACCGTCTCCGACGGGCGCGGCGGCACCGACACGGGAACCGTCACCGTGCAGGTCTCCAACAACGCGCCGCTGGCCAATCCGGTGGGCGTGGACGACTACGTCACCGTCGATCAGGTCGACGCCAACGGCAGAGTGACCATCCCGGTGCTGGACAACGACAAGGACACCGACGGATCGCCGTGGGACCTCAAGCTCTCCTCCTCCGACCCCGACGTCGAGGTGGGCAAGGACTCCATCAGCCTCACGGTGGGCGAGACCCAGCGGCTCGTGCTCTACACGATCACCGATGCCGACGGACTGACCGGTCACGCCGTCGTCGTGGTTCCCGCCCGGTCCGCCCTGCGGCCCCGCATTAACCCCTCGGCCGTGCCCGCCCACGTTCTGGCGGACAAGACCACGGACATCAACCTGTCCTCCTACATCCTCACCCGTGAGGGCACCAAGCCCGTCATCACGGATTCCTCCTCGATACACATGGCCAAGGGCACCAAGGACGCCAAGACCGCCTCGGATGGGACGGCACTGTCGTTCACACCCGAGTCGGGCTTCACCGGTCAGACCTCGGTGACCTTCACAGTGGCCGACGGCACCGGCTCGGACGCCCTGAGCGCCACACTCACACTGCCCATCGTCGTGGACTCCTCGACGAACAAGCCACCGACATTCACCCCCACCGAAGTGACGGTGGCACCCGGCGAGGGAGCCGTCACGGCAAACCTGGCGGCCATGACCACCGACCCGGACCCGAGTGACAAGCTCTCCTTCCAGGCCGGCCCCGCCCCCGCGGGCTTCGAGATCTCCCTGAGCGGGTCATCGCTGTCCGTCAAGGCCGCGAACAAGTCCTCCGAGGGCACCACCGGCTCCATCCCGATCACCGTCTCCGACGGCGTCAACCCACCTGTGAGCGCCTCCCTGCCCGTGAGGGTGAGTGCCTCCAACAAGCCGCTCATGACCACGGCACCGATCAACCTGGAGTCCCGCAATGGTGAAGCGGTGAGCACCGACGTGTCCACCGCGGTGAGCAACCCCTTCCCGGACAAGCCGATCACCTTGTCCGGCACTCCGATGATCACCTCCGGTCAGGGCACGGTGAGTGCCTCCGGCACCACCGTGACCATCGCCCCGGCCGCCGGCTTCCACGGCACCATCACCGTCGAGTACAAGGTGCTGGACTCCACCGGCTCCGAATCACGGGCCGTCACCGGCACCATCACCGTGCAGGTGGGAAGCGTGGTGCCCGCAGCCCCCTCCGGGGTGAACGTGGCGCCCGTGAGCGCGACCTCAGCGCGCGTGTCCTGGACCGACGGTGACTCCAACGGCTCTCCCATCACCGGCTACAAGGTGAGGGTCGACGGCGTTGAGCAGTCCTGTTCGACAGCGAACTGCCTCATCACCGGCTTGGAGACCGGCCACTCCTACAGCATCCAGGTAGTGGCCACCAACAAGTACGGCGATTCCGAGGCCACGACGGTGCCCTACCTTCACAACGCCGCCGCCAAGACCCCGGCCGCCCCCATGCTGACGGCCGGCTCAGGCACGGTCACTGCCGCCTGGAGCCCGGTGGACGATCCCACCGGAGCCGGGATGACCTATGACGTGCGCCTCTCGGACGGCCAGATCCTCAGAGGTCTGACCGGGTTCCAGGCCGAGTTCTCGGTGGCCCCGGGCCGTGGCTATACGGCGCAGGTGCGCGCCGTCCCGAGCCAGGGAGACCCCTCGGACTGGTCCTCCTCATCGAACCCGGTGTCTCCCTATGGGGAGCCAAGCGCCCCCGGGACGCCTGTCATCACTCCCAACGGGGGAACGGTCGGCATCAGCTGGCAGGCGGCCAACGGCAACGGCAGCCCCGTGACCTACACGCTGCACTACACCAACGGCAACGCCGGCGACTCGAAGAACGTCGGAGACGCCACCTCCACCACCGTCTCGCTGTCTTCGGGGACCTGGACCTTCTGGGTCGAGGCCGACAACGGTTACGGCACCAGGACCTCCGCCCAGGCCAGCTACACCTTCAAGTCGACTCCGCTGCCCCCGTCGACCCCCGTCGTCAAGGCCACCGGCAACAGTGGCGAGCTGTCCGTGAACGCCTCGCCCCGCGCAGGCAACGGCTGGAGCGTGGGCGACCTGTCGGTGGAGTACTCGGTCGACCAGGTCAATTGGACCGGCTCCTCCACCATCCGGGGTCTGGCCGACGGACAGGCCTACACGGTCTACGCCCGGGCCAACGGCGGCGGGCAGCACTCCGAGGTCGTCGCCTCCTCGCCGGTGGCGCCCTACGGTCCGCCGTCGGCACCGTCGGTCTCCTGCTCACTCGATGGCACCGACCAGGTCACCTGCACCTGGTCGCCCGGACCGGCAGGTGATCAGCCCACCAAGTACAAGTACAAGATCAAGTACAAGGGCGATGATTCCGACGACTTCGAGAAGGGGAGGATCAGCCCTGGAGAAACCTTCTCCACCGATATCGAACCTGGTGAGACCGTCACGGGATGCGTGCGGGCCAAGAACGACTCCGGCAAGTCCGACTGGAGCTGCAGCTCGGTGACAGCCCCGGAGAAGCCGAATGTCGAAACTCTTCCGGTCGGCGCCCAGCAGCAGTTCCCCATCGACTACACCCAGACCTGTCGCCCCTTCGGCTCTTGGGGCAGCTGCTATTGGCTGGTCGTTGACCTCACTGGCAACCCCAACAGCACCATGAGCTGCGGCTACTACTACAGGAACGGATGGGACTGGAACGTCTACTGGCACGAGGAGACGGTAGCCCTCGATAGGAACGGTTACGCCCGACACACCTTCCCCGGCCAAACCCCGAACTGGAACGAGACAATCGCCTGCACCCAACAGTGACCGGGTCGGTGATCGTATCGATGCCCAGCACGCAACAAGTCACACACACGCCTCCCTCCACCCGAAGGATCATTGATTCCATGCCGATGACCCCCGAGAACGCGACATGGTTCGCTGACGCCTTCTCCACCATTGTCAACAACGTCGGTCAGGCGCTGCTCGACAAGGACGACGTGATCAAGCTGGCCCTGACCACCATGCTCTCCGAGGGGCACCTCCTGCTCGAGGACGCCCCCGGCACCGGTAAGACGGCCCTGGCCCGGGCCCTGGCCGCCTCGGTGCAGGGGACGCACTCGCGCATCCAGTTCACCCCCGATCTGCTGCCCAGCGACATCACGGGTGTGACGATCTACGACCAGAAGACCGGCTCATGGGACTTCCACGCCGGCCCGATCTTCTCCTCGATCGTCCTGGCCGACGAGATCAACCGGGCCAGCCCCAAGACCCAGTCGGCCCTCCTGGAGGTTATGGAGGAGTCCCAGGTGACGGTCGACGGCGTGCGCCACACGACCGAGCGTCCCTTCATGGTCATCGCCACCCAGAACCCCATCGAGCAGGCCGGCACCTACCGCCTGCCCGAGGCCCAGCTCGACCGCTTCCTCATGAAGACCTCCGTGGGCTACCCCAACCGGGAGGCGCTCACCCGGATCCTGTCCAGCTCGGCCCACCCGGACCGCTCCAAGAGCCTGTCCGCGGTCGTGGCCTCCTCCGTCGTGGCCTCCATGGCGGACCTGGCGGCCTCCAACCACATCGAGAACTCGGTGCTGGACTACATCGGCGCCCTGGTCGAGGCCACGCGGGACGCCGAGGAGACCCGCATGGGGGTGTCCACGCGCGGCGCCATCGGCATGGCTCGGGCCGCCCGTGTCTGGGCCGCCGCTCAGGGCCGCAACTTCGTCCTGCCCGACGACGTCAAGGACCTCGCCGAGGTCGTGTGGGCCCACCGTCTGGTCATGGACCCCGATGCCGAGTTCACCGGAGCCACCGCCTCCGGCGTCATCACCGCCGCCCTGGGCCAGGTCCCCGCGCCCACGACCCGCGATTGAGCCGCATGCCGACTCAGACGACGTCGCAGACCTCTGCCCGCCAGGCCCGCCCGGGGTCCGCGGGCAGGGCCGGCGCATCCGCCGCCTCCGCCGCAGCCTCACCGAAGTCCCCGGGAGCGTCAGCGTCCCCGGCATCCGCTGCGTCATCTGCATCGGCGAGCGCCGCCCTGTCCGCCAGGCCGGCGCGGTCCCGGCTGATCGACGCCGTCGCAGTACTGCTGCGGCCACTGCGCTGGCTGCTGCACACCATCACCCCGATCGGATGGGGCAGTGCGGCACTACTGACGGCCTGTGGACTGACCGGTGCCGTCATGGGCTGGCAGGAGGCCTGGAGCGCCGCCATCGTCGTCGGCATCGTCGTGGCGAGCGCCTGGCTGTGGCTCATTCCCCGCGGCGGGTACTCGGTCAACCACAACCTGCTCGAGTCCCGTGTCACTGTGGGCGACCACGCCCTCATCCGGCTGACCGTCACCAACCCCCGCACCCGGCCACTGCTGCCCTCGCGCATGGAGATGCCTGTGGGGCCCGGACGCGCCGTCTTCGTCGTCCCCACCCTGACTCCCCGGGCCATCCACGAGCGCGGATTCGTTCTGCCCACCCAGCGCCGCGGCATCGTCACCGTGGGCCCGGTCCTGGCGGTTCAGCGCGACCCGGTGGGGCTGCTCCAGCACGAGCGCTCCCTGACCACGCCGCAGCACATCCACATCCACCCGCGCACCCTGCGCCTGGGCACGGTGCTGCACGGCGTCCTGCGCGACATCGAGGGCGCCGTCACCCAGGACCTGTCCAGCTCCGACGTCGCCTTCCACGCCCTGCGCGACTACGTCCCCGGCGACGACCGGCGCAACGTCCACTGGCGCACCACCGCGCGCACCGGCCGGCTCATGGTGCGTCAGTTCGAGGAGACGCGCCGCTCCAGCCTGCTGGTCCTGCTGTCCACCCGCCAGGACGACTACGCCGGTGAGGAGGACTTCGAGACCGCGGTGTCCATCGCCTGCTCACTGGCCATGGACGCGATCCAGGACGGGCGCGAGGTCCGCTTCATCACCCAGATCGGCGCCCTGCCCACCTCCTCCGCCCTGCGGATGCTGGACACGTCCTGCCTGCTGAGCACCGGTGAGGACGACGTCAGCTGCGACCTGCTGGTGCGACACGCCTGTACGGCGCACCCCGAGGCCTCTATCGTCGTCCTTGTCACCGGTCAGCAGGTCGACCGCGCCACCCTGGCCCGGGCCCGCGGCTTCGCCCCCCTGTCCATGGTGGCCGTCACTCTGCGTGCAGGCCAGCACGGCCTGTCGCGTCACCACGCCGGAACGATGCCGGTTGTGGACATGGACCGTCTTGAGCAGCTTCCCACCGCCCTGAGGCGAGCACTATGACCCCGACGACCTCCACCGCCGTCCCCCCGCGCACCGCGGACTCTCCGCTCTCCGGCTCCCCCGCCGGTGCACCGTCCCCCGCCGAGTCCTCCTCGCAGGCGGGGCGGCCCTCCGCGCGCTCGCCCGAGCCGGCCTCCTCCTGGTCGACGGCGACGTCGTCGCGTACGCGCAGCCTCTACAGCACTGAGACGACCCGGCCCGCCCGGTCGATCACCGGCGCCGGACCGCTCCTGTCGCGTCCGTCCCGGCCGGCGCTGTCGGCCCGTCGGTTCCTGCCCCCCAGGCGCGGCGCCAAGCCGCCCGTACCGGCGGTCGCCGCCCTGGAGATGGCTCTGGCGGCTGGGATCATCGCCGTCGGCGCGATCCCGTTCCTGCCGGTCTTCGCCTCCGTGGTCGGCTGCCTCGCCGTCGGCTACGGGGCTCTGATCGGAGCGCTGACCTCGTTGGTCTGCTCGCGCCTGCGCCTGTCGGTGCTGCCGAGCATGGCCGCCCTGGCGCTCGTGCACGTCCTGGTGGCCCCGTGGCTGCTGACCGACGTCGGCTCCGGGCTCACGGCCGTCAAGACCGTTCTGGCCTCCACGGTCACCGTGTGGCGCGACGCCCTGACCGTCCCGATGCCACTGAGCTCCTTCAGTGGTATGACGGTGCTGCCGTGGCTGACCGGGCTGATCGTATCGGCGCTGGCCACCCGCCTCATTCTGGCGGGCCGTGAGGTTCTGGCCGGTCTGAGCCTGGTCCTGCTGCCCGTCGTCGGCATCGGCTGGGGCGGTCAGGAGGCCGTGCGCCCCACTGCGCTGGGCATCCTGTTCATCGTCGGCATCCTGGCCCTGTGGACCTGCGGCTCCCTGCGGCAGCGACGCAGCCACGTCATCGAGGCCCTGGACCTGAGCTCCTTCTCCACGACCTCGGGGACCACCAGCGCCCGCTCCACCGGTGACCTCGGCCGGGCGGCCCTGCGAGGGGCGGTCATCGCGGCCGTCCTGCTCATCGTCACCTCCCTGGCCGCCATGGCCTTCACCCCCGCCGCCCCCGCCTCCCGGACAGTGGTGCGCGACCTCTTCCAGCCGCCCCTGGACCTGACCGAGTACGCCAGTCCGCTGTCCCTGGTGCGCACTCTGGAGACCGACAAGGCCCACACCCGGCTCATGAAGCCCACCAACCTGCCCTCGGGCGGGCGCATCCGCATCGCCGCCATGGACTCCTACGACGGCCTGTCGGCCCACATCGGGCAGAACGAGAACGGCCAGTCGCGCTTCGAGCGCATCGGCGACAAGACCCAGCTGACGGCCAGCCGGCTCGACGGGCACAAGCAGACCTCCTCCCTGACGATCGAGGACTACAGCTTCCCCTGGGTCCCCACCATGCCCGAGACGATCCGCATCGAGTCCTCCGGCCCGCGTCAGTCCGCCCTGCGCGAGGGCATGTACTACGACAAGTTCTCCTCCACCGGCATCGCCACCAGTGGCCTGGCCGAGGGCGACGTCCTCACCGAGCGGGTCGCCCCCTACACCGCGCCCTCCGAGGCCACCCTCAACAAGGCGTCCCTGGCCCAGACCGCGCTGGGACCGATCGAGCAGGTGCCGTCGTCGGTGGCCTCCCTGGCCAAGGAGATCGTCGGGGCGGAATCCAACCCCATCGCCCAGGTCCGTGCGCTCCAGCAGCGCCTGCGCACGAGCTACTACTCCGACGGCACCAAGAGCCCCTCGCAGCCGGGGCACGGGGCCGCCCGCATCGCCTCGATGGTCGAGGCCGACTCCCTCATCGGCGACGACGAGCAGTACTCGGTCCTCATGATGCTCATGTGCCGCTCGCTCAGCATTCCCGCCCGTGTAGTCATGGGCTTCGACCCGGCCACCGACGGCGACGCCAAGACCATCACCGGCGAGGACGTCAAGGCCTGGGTGGAGATCCCCTTCGAGGATCTGGGGTGGGTGTCCTTCGACGTCACCCCGGACCGTGACCAGGTCCCTCAGCAGCAGACCACCCAGAAGGTCTCCAACCCCGAACCCAATGTCCTTCAGCCCCCGCTGCCCAACGAGGATCCGGCCCAGCTGCCCCCGAACTACGAGGACCCGCAGCACGACGATCCCCAGGACGACGACAAGGGCGGCATACCCACGGCGGTCATCGTCGTTGGAGGCTCCATCCTTGTCATCGCTGTGATCGTGGGATCCGTTCTGGGGTGGAAGGCCTGGAGGCGCAACCGACGGCGTGGACGCACCGGCATCGGCAAGGCCCTGGGGGCGTGGGAGGAGATCCTCGACCGCGCCCGCGACCTGGGGCGCGTCCCTGGGTGGGGCGCCACCCGGCGGGAGGCCGCTGCGCAGCTGGCTCCCCACTTCCCGCAGGCCGATCTGCCCCGCTTCGCCGGCGCAGTCGACACCCAGGTCTTCAGCTTCGGGGAACCCGCGTCGTACGCTCTAGGGGAGTTGTGGGACTCCTCAGACGCGATTGTCCGCTCCATGGGGTCGGAGCGCTCACGCCTGGGACGGGCTGTGGCCCGCCTTTCCCCGCGTTCTCTTGTCCATCCCGCCGGGAGGCGGTCACGTCGACCCAGGAGGTTGCAGTCATGACGATCACGGCTGACACCCGTCGCAGCGCCTCGACCGCTGCAGGGCCACCGACGTCTTCCCACCTGCCCGATGACGCGTCGCGAACCGAGGTCGTAAGTCAGTACGGCATCACGCCGACTGCCCCTGGTGATCCAGACGACGGCAAGCCTGACAGTGGCGCGGAGACGGCCGCCCCCGGTGGCTCAGAGCCCACTGCGGCTGATCCTGCTGCACACAAGCCGAACCCGCCGCGTCGTCGACTCCCCCCCGCCCCGGTCAGGGCGCGTGTTGTCGCCGGAGTCATCGACCTCGTCATCGGTTCACTTCTGGTGGGAGGCCTGACCGCCGTCATCTGGCAGGTGGGCGGCCGCCCACCCCTGACCAGCGGGCTCATCGCCTTCGGGGTGATCGTCGGGGCGCGTTGGCTCGCCATCGCAGCCACCGGATGGTCCCCGGGCGGGAGGCTGCTCAAGGTGCGCATGCTGAGCGCTCAGCACCAGGCCCCCTCGCCGTTGGGCTCCTTCCTTCACGCAGACCTCATCCTGGCCGTCAGTGTCACCACCTTCGGCCTGGGAACCATTGCCCTCATGCGCACGGCGGCAACCGATCCCGAGGGACGAGGCTGGCACGACAAGCTCTCCGGGATGGCGCTGCTCCATGCGAGGAAGTCGAGCAGACCGGGTCAGGTCGCCACCAGGGCAACTGCTCCAGAGACACGATCCGCGGATTCTCCCGCGGTGGCCGACGCCGTCGGCGAGTCCCGGCGGCACACTGCTCCACACTCCGCTCAGACCACGACCGCACCGGTGGCCGCCCCTGCATCCGACGGCGCCGAGGACGCCGAGCGCTCCGACACCGAGGCCCCCTCTGCCTCGCAGCCCTCCCATGGGACTGACCAGTCCGACGCCCCCAGATCCCGTCGTCGGCGCTCTCAGAGGGCGGAGAAGAGATCTCCGGCAAGTGGCTCCCATACAGATTCTGCGAGCACCGAGACCCGTACCCGAGCCGGCGCCGGTATCACGGACGGAACCGGTGACGACATGGCCGTGGGCGTTCAGAGTGCCACCGAGGCGGGACTGGTCGCCTCAGCTGGCGGGACTGCGCATCCGACGACGTCGGACCCGGTGTCCTCCTCGATCCGCAGGCCTCGTCCTGCCCGCCCCGCACAGCCCGCCCGGCATGCCGGCCGCGCCATGTCCGCCGGTTCACACAGCCCGTCCTCACCACGGACAGCTCCCGCAACGGCGGCCGCCTACAAGTCGGCGATCTCCGGCGTCGCAGTCTCGGCGGACGGCTACGGCCTCATCAAGGCTCCCAGGACGGCCAAGGCAGCCAAGGCGGCGACCGTGTCGTCCCCCTCCGTATCGGCGACATCGGCCGCCTCCGCCAGTCCGGAGGTCTCCGATGCTGCAGCCGTGGCCGCAGCCTCCGCCACCCCCATGGATCCTCAGGCCTCCGCGGTACTGGCCGCCGCTGAGGCGTCAACCAGATCAGCGGCGCAATCGGCCCATCAGGCGGCCGACGGCCCCACGCACGAGACCATCGGATCGGCCGACTCAACGGCCCAAGCCCCGAGCACCACGGCATCCACCGCACTCAGCGCCGCAACAGAGGCGAAGGCACCGACCAGACCCTCCAGCGGAGCGAGATCGGAGGCGCCCACCGCTACCACCCCCTCCGTGCAACCGGCTGTCGACCAGCCCTCATCGCCAAGGCCGTCCACGTCGGTGGAGCCCTCATCAACACTCTCATCGCCGATGGAAGCCGACACAGCCACCCTCGATGCAGTGGCGGACGACACGTCCGAACACCATGAGGCCTCCGGCGGGGCCGAAGCGCAGCCGACCAGCCGGTATCCAGCCGCACAGTCCAACACCGACGGTTCCCGCTCAACGAGGACGCCCTCAGCGGAATCCTCTAAAACTCCAACCGATTCCAAGCCCTCCGAGGCCTCTTCCTCGCAAGATGCGACACCCTCGACACAAGTCCCGCGCCCGAAAGCCACAAAACCCGTAACATCACAGACGATGGAACCACGACACGCCCACTCCCAGCGCTGGAGGACTCAGTCCGGTAGCACCGACAAGAAGACCTCCGACCCATCTGCTGCACCCACGAAGGATCAGCGAGAGCCGGCGTCACAACCCGGTGTTCCTCGCCGCGAGAGTCTCTTCACCTCCGAGCGGCATCGCTTCGCCGCCAAGGCGAGCTCGGCCCCGGAGGTCGCGCACACCTTCGACACATCCAGCATCCTTCCCTCCGGGGACCGCAACATGCAGGCACTCATCGACTCAGTGCCCTGGTCATCGGTTCCCACCTCGGTGGATGCCGCTACGGTGGACTCTCTTCCGGAAGGGGGCATCCTCTCCGAGGACGCTTCGCCCAGGAAGACTTCGCAGGCCCCCTCCCGGCCGGCCCGGCTGGACCTGACCGACCCTGCCGCGGTGCCGGGCAGCGTACCGGCATCGACGACGCAGGAGGCCCATCCGACATCGCACAGCCACCCCAGCCGCACCCAGGCCTCCGGGACCGCCGCCGGCTCGGCGAGCACAACCCCTTCCCAGACGCCGTCGCAGCGGACGCATACCACGCACCACTTCCAGGGACCGGGAATACCCGACCCCGTGGAAGGACAGGAGATGCGCGGCGATTCCCACAGCACCTCTCACGTCGATTCCACCGAGGGGCGGGCCGCACGTCATGAGAGCCGTGAGCCCACCGACGGGACTCCCACACACCCCCGGACAAGCCCTGCAGCAGCATCGAGCGGCGGCCCGGTCCGCACCGAGCACAGTGCCGGCACCCCTGCGACCGCTGCCACAACCACAGCCGCCTCCAGCGCCCCCGCCGACCCGGCTCCGAACACGAGCACCCAGACGGTCACACCTTCTCTGCCATCAGCGTCTTCGGCTGCACCGGCCCTTTCGGTGCGTCTCGCACCACTGCTGGGTGGCGCCCCGATCCTCATCCACGAGCCCACGGTGGTGGGACGCGACCCCGACAACATCTCGGCCTACCCGGGTGCTGAGCGCATCGCGCTCGACGACCCCACACGCTCGGTATCCAAGACGCATGCCGCGATCTTCCCGCTATTGGATGGAGTGTGGGTCACCGACCTGCACTCCACTAACGGCACCCGGGTGGAGTACGGCGACGGACGCAGCATCGAGGCCGTGCCGGACAAGGCGTTGTCAGCCCTGGAGGGCAGCACGATCTTCTTCGGTCGCATCGCTTTCAAGGTCGAGGTCATCTGATCGCGACGTCGATCCCCTCAGTGACGTGATGGGGCTCGCGACTTCCGTTGATGTGCGAGTTCCGTCACTCCACTGTCTGGGCCGTCCAGCCCCGGGGTCCCTTCAAGGCGTGTCAACGCAGGCGGTCTTGGCCTGAGACGATTTGCCGTCGGAGCGCACCGCGGTGACCTCCAGGCAGGTGCGCCCCTCCTGGGCGGCGACGACGACCTCGTTGGTCCGAGTGGAGTCGACCTGGGTTTCCTCATCAGGCAGCTTGACTCGGTAGAGATAGCTACCGGTCCAGGCGGTCTCCGGCTCACCCCAAGTGAACTTCACTTTACCGTCACCAAGCGGCTCGCCTTCGATGTCGCCGACCATCGGCACCGAGGCCTGCAACGGGTTCGAATCGGTCTGCGGGGCGATAGTGGCGATGGGATTCTCAGGCCTCTTCGTCGTCTCCTGCATCCGGGAGATGACGATGGCAGCGACGACGGCTGCCACCATAGTCACGACCAGCAGTGCCGTCAGCACGGAGCGCATCCGACTCGAACGGCTCGCCTCACCGGCCTCCGACCCCGCAGAGGAGCGTTCGTCGCCGCCGTCGGGTTCAACCCGCATGGCGATATGTTCGCTGGTGACGTCGACCTGGTTGAACACACCCATCTTGGTGGCGGTGTCGTTCTCGTCGGAACTGGGACGCCGTGACGTCTTCTTATCCGGCTCCTGGAACAGGTCGACTGTGGTAATCGGCAGGTCGAGCTCGGCCTGTACCTGCTGGAGCGCACGGGCGAAGGCCAGCGCTGTCGGGTAGCGGGAGGTCGGGTTCTTGTCCATCGCCACGGACAGCACACGGTACAGCGACGGCGGAGCGTCCTGACGACCCAGCGGAGGCAGAGGATCCTTGACGATGCGACGGGAGAGCTCGTAAACGTCCGGAACACCGTCGGTCTCGAAGGGGCTGCGGCCCGTGAGCATGGCGAAGGTGGTCGCACCCAGGGAATAGATGTCGGAGGCCGGATTGGCGGAACGCATCCCGACCAGCTGCTCGGGAGGAGCCCAGGGCACGCTCATGCCCCTCAACTCCTCGGGCCCCTCGGGACCGCTCATGGCGGAGATGCCGAAGTCCGAGAGCACCGGGCGGCGGTAAGTGGTGAACAGGATGTTGGCGGGCTTGATATCACGGTGGACGATACCGGCCCGGTGAGCGGTTTCCACCGCTCCGGCGATCTGGATCGCAGTCGACAGGGTCTCGGCGACATTGAGAGGTCCCTGGCGCAAGATGGCGCCCAGCTGCGGCGGCGGGCAGTACTCCATGACCAGGAAGGGGTGGCCATCGGCGGAGACGCCCGCGCCGTAGATGGACAGGATGGCCGGGTGGGAGGAGACCC
>ERZ773075.345-NODE-345-length-37783-cov-73.6107_pt1 | contig 37783 bp, 39 predicted proteins | sample MGYA00580614_ERZ773075 | MGnify/ENA primary metagenome ERZ773075 (study PRJEB29015, sample SAMEA2738021) | human oral metagenome | biome: human oral; feature: human-associated habitat; material: dental | place: China | collected 2043 ...
CGTGCGCCATCGGGTCGGCTGTCTGTGACGTGCTGGCCACCGGCGAGTACCAGCGTCGCTCCACTGAGCTGGGCGAGCGCCTGCACGCCGGACTCGAGACTATCGTCGGTCACGGTGTGGCCGCGGTTCGGGGCGCTGGGCTGTGGGCTGGCGTCGACATCGATCCTTCGATAGGCACCGCCAAGGACGTGAGCCTGGATCTCCTCGATCACGGCATTCTGGTGAAGGACACCCACGGCCAGACCCTCCGGTTTGCGCCCCCGCTGGTGATCACCGAGGACGAGATCGATCTCATCGTGCGTGAACTCCGGGCCGTGCTGGAGCAGCGCCTCGCACGGCATTCCTGAGGCGGGAGAAGACCTGCTCGATGCCGGATGCAGCCGTCGAACTGACCATCGAGCGGGTGTTGTGCGCTGTGGAGTGCATACCTGCTGGGCGGGTGGTCAGCTACGGTGACATCGCGGAGCTGGTGGGCACGTCTGCCCGGCGGGTGGGGGCAGTCATGGCCTCCGCCGGGCCGGGGGTGCCGTGGTGGCGGGTGGTCAACGCCGCGGGACGCCTGCCCGATCATCTGACGGCGGAGGCTTCCCGGTACTGGGCCGAGGAGGGGACCCCTGCGGTCGACGGGCGGTGTGTGATGTCGCGGGCCCGGGCCGACCTGCTCCGGCTGGCCGCAGACCACGAGACCCGGCTCGCCGAGTGGGGAACCGGGTCTCGGGACCTGAACTCACTCGCAGGTCAGTAGCCCCGCCGACTCCTTCAGCGCCAGCACCCGACCGGCGGATTCGGCCAGACGATCGGCGTTGCCCGGGTCTTCAGCCGCCCAGGCGATGGTGGCCTTCAGCATCTCGTCCATCAGCGACGGATCGGCGTTGATGAGCAGATCCCCACCCGCTGCGAAGAACCGGACGGCCCGGTCGCCGGGTTTGACATTCCCCACGGCGACCGCCGCGCCCAGGTCGTCGCTGATGGCCACACCCTGGAAGCCGAGGTCGCCACGCAGCATGTCGGTGACGATCTTCTTGCTGAAAACCCCCTCCTGGTCCGGGTCGATCCGGGTGAAGATCGCCGACGAGATCATCACCGAATCAGCTCCGGCCTCGATACCTTTGCGGAACGGTTCCAGGGATTCGCCATCGGCCGTGATGTCGCTGTCCTTCGCCACCCCGTGGTCGGTGTTGACCGTCACCTCACCCAGTCCGGGAAAGTGTTTCAGGGAGGTCGCGATTCCGGCGTCCTGCATTCCCTGGGTGAACTCCACCACCGACCTGCTCACCGCGGTGGCGTCATTGCCGAAGTTGCGGTTGCGTTTCCCGATCGGTGCGTTGCTGTCCTGCTTGTCCTTGGGCACCACGTCCGCGACCGGCGCGAGATCGTAGTGGATGCCTGCGTCCGCCAACTCCGTGCCCCACGTCTGGGCCCGGCTCCGCAACTGGCCGTCCGCCAGCGCCCCCTGCTCGACGGCGTTCGGGATGTCGCTGAATCCCGGTCCCTTGAGGCGCTGTATGTGACCACCCTCCTGGTCGACGGCGATCAGCAGCGGCATCCCGGAAGACTGTATCTCTCCCAGCTCGGAGGTGATCGCGCTGATCCGGGAGGCGCCCTCGGTGCTGTTGCCGAGCAGCACCACGGCCCCGATGCTTCCCGACTCGATGGCTTTGCGGGTCTTGTCGTCCAACCCGGAGGTGCTCACCCCGATCATGAACAACTGTCCCGCCTGCTGCTCGGTGGTCAGGGAATCCGCCTTCGCTCGGCATTTCATCGCGTCAGGCGTGGGTGAGGGGGAGGGCGACGAATCGGGTAGCCCGTTGGGAGTGGCTGTGTGTGAGGCCTCCGTGATGGCGTGTGGTGCCAGGGAATTCGCCACAGGCTCTGCCGAGCAGCCGACCAGGAGCGATGCGCAGGTTGCTGCCACGGCGATCCGCGGCAGACGACCGCAGCGCCACGGGATTGCTTTCTTCACACGTGTCCGATGCATCGCATCCGTTGCTGTCATCACTGCCTCCGCTCTTGCTGCTCGTGGTCCGGTCCTGTTTCTGAGCGGGAATGGTAGTCGCCCAGGGGGTCATGGCTGGTGACGGTTTCGCGGAGGAGGAGCTGACTGCGAGCAGGATTCACGGTGCGGGATCCGGGTGATCCTCCCTGGTGCGCATCACCCGACGAGAGCCAGCGCGAGGAACAGGAGCAGTAGCACGGCGATGAGGGTTTTGTGGGCATGCAGCTCGGGGATCAGCATGAGGCAGGACAAATCGATGGACACGAAGAGCGGGAGCAGTGTTTGTGTTCTTCTGTGAGGAATCATTGCGACCCTCTTGGTCGTCAAGATGTGGCATCCTCGATTGCATGGGCCCAGTATTTCCTACATAAGAGCGCTGGATTCGGTGATCAAGAAGGAAACTGGAAGCGTCAACGGTTTTCGAGGCTTGGGTTTCCCGGGCCCTACGATGAGTTCGTGCGCCATGTCACCGGCCGGCGGTGATTATTGCCCCGGGCAGGGGCTACATGATGCTGTCGCAACGCGAGTCCGATCCGGTGGCCCTGCTGCTCAGCTCATAAACACCGGGCATGTAGCTGTATACGAACAGTCCTGTCAGCAAGGTCACGAGGTGAACCGCAGGGTGAAGGGAACATGGCCTGCATTCTTCTCCATGGGGGAGGCAGGTCGATCTGGATGGGGTTGCGCGTGAGATCATGCGCTGCGACCACGCGGACCGGCTGGGAGGGTGGGCTTGATACGCTGTGCCGGATCGTTGGATCGGAGCGGTGAGGACCCGGTGGAGGAGATGCGCTGTGGAAATTGTTCTGTTACCCGCAGAAGATCGTCAGCAGATCGACACTTTCAGTGTCGCGCACATCGATGACCCGCTGACCTTCGCCGAGCTGTACGACGCTTTCCGGAACGTGGCCGCTGGGCGGACGGGGAAGTGTTTCCTGAGCCTGGATTCCCTCGACCAGTGCGTCTATACGTCCATGCACGCCGTCGAGAAGCACGACATGGACGATGAACTGACCCTGGATGTCCCTGAGGATGAGGACCCCGCGCAGCTTCGGGCATATGACGTGGCGAGGTTCAAACTGATCCGCGACGTTCTGAGCGACCCCGACCGGGCGGTCGGGTTCGACAGCGCTGGAGAGGAACTGGACATCGACGAAGACGTCGTGTCGGCGCTGGTGAGGATCCAACGGAATTCTGAGGCAATCCTGGAGGAAACTCACGTCGTCCAGTGTCTGCCGACCAGTGATCCGGTGGATCTGCTGGCAAACATCCCCAACGGCTATTTTGACGGCGATATCGGCCCGTTCGGTACCGTGGCCATCGCCCGGCGGATGCTGACGCACGGATACGAGCTTTTCGGGATCGGGGCTCGACTGCTGGGATTCATTCGGACCGCGGAGCCAACTCCGGTGCTGGTCGAGGACTTGAAGTTGCTGTATCGACAGAAAACCGGTGCGTGGGAGGAACTGTTGTCGGTGCTGGCTGACTCCAGGTTCTTGTTCCTCGGCTACACACAGGACTTCCCGGAGGTCGTGGAATGAAGACGCGGGGTAGAAGATGTCTGGGACATTCGCGGCGGCCCTCTGACGATTGCACTGCACGAGGTGTGTGCCCTGGGCGCTGAATTCCTGGAAGGTCAGCGCCCTGAGGGTCCTACGATGATGCGCATGCGTCACGTCACCGTTGATCTGAACCAGGAGAGATCCGCCACCCTGGAGGCGGTCCTCTTCGATGCTCCTTCCGTCAAGGAACAACCGACCCCGTTGGAGCATCCCCGGCCCGCGGTGATCATTGCCCCGGGTGGGGGCTACATGATGCTGTCGCAACGCGAATCCGATCCGGTGGCGGTCGCTTTTCTGCGTCGCGGGTTCAACGTGTTCGTGTTGCGCTACTCACTGCGGGAACACGCCGCCTATCCCAATCCCGCCGTCGACGCGGCACAGGCCGTGCGGTGGATACGCGCCCATGCCGGCGAGCTGGGTGTCGATCCACGGCAGGTGAACCTCCTGGGATTCTCGGCGGGCGGGCACGTCGCCGCACTGCTGGGCACCCACTGGAACCGCGACGATCTGCTGGCAGCCGAACGCGCCGAGTACGAGGCCACCGGTCGGGGTGACCTGTTGCGTCACGGTTCGCGACCCGACGCGCTCGTGATCTGCTACGGGGCGCTCAGCGTCGACTGGGTGGACGGTGACGAGGAGATCCTGCGCACCGCGGCCCGTGTGGACTGCATCTCGGCGGTGACCGGGGAGACCCCGCCCGCCTTCGTGTGGACCACCGGCCAGGACGAAGTGGTGCCGCCCTCGCAGTCGCTGCGTTTCGTCACCGCGCTGGCCGAGGCCGGGGTGCCGTTCGAATACCACCACTTCCAGTGGGGCCGGCACGGCCTGTCGATCGCCGACGAGCTGTGCAGCGCCGACCGGGAATCGCTGCCGGTCAATGTGGCTTCCTGGGTGGACCTGGCAGCTACCTGGCTGCGCAAGATCGGAGAAGAAAATGACCAATGCATGGAGTGATCTGGATGCCTACACCAACCTGCCGAGGCTGGGGTCGCTGGAGATCTCGCCGCAGGGACGGGTGGTGGTTTCCGTCGCCCACCGGAACCGGGAACACACCGGCTACCGGTCGTCGTGGTGGGAACTCGATCCTGAGGGTCAGCGACCCGCGCGGCGTTTGACCCGTTCGGAGGAGGGCGAGAGCTTCGGTGCCTTCACTGCGGACGGGGATTTCCTGTTCGGCTCGAAACGACCCGTGCCCGGCACCGACGAGACGAAACCGGAGGAGGACGACGGTGTGGTCTGGTTGCTGCCAGCCGCAGGTGGTGAAGCGTATCCGGTGGCGCGTCGCTCCGGAGGGTTCAACGGGGTCGTCGCCGCGACCGGTTCCAGCACGGTGATCGCCCGTACCCCGGCCCACATCGGTGCCGCGGACGACGAGGCCGACGCCGCCACACGCAAGGCCCGCCGCGAACGCAAGGTGACCGCCATCCTTCACGACAGCTACCCGGTCCGGTACTGGGATCACGACCTGGGGCCCGTAGCCGACAGGCTCGCGGTTCTGGATCTCAACGGCGGTTGCGAACCGCTGACCGGGGATGTGGGACGTGCCCTGGAGGAGACGACGCTGTCGCTGAGCGCCGACGGTCAGAGACTCGCCGCAGGCTGGGCCTCACCGCGGGGAGTTGCGGAGGTGGCCCTGTCCGTGGCGGTCATCGACGTGACGACGGGGCAACGCCGGATGGTCGCCTCCGACGACGCCGACGAGTTCACGAGTCCTGTCATCTCCCGTGATGGCCAGTTGATCGCGTGCGTGCGCATCACCCGCTCTACCCCGGAAACCGCTCCGGTGAAGCGCCTGTGGCTGGTCGGGGAGGACGGCGAGAGTAGGGAACTGGCCCCTGACTGGGATCGCTGGGGCACGCCGGTGGCCTTCAGCCCCGATGCCGGGACGCTCTACGCCGTGGCCGACGAGGACGGTGACTCCCCGGTGTTCGCCATCGACGTGGCCTCCGGGAAGGTGCGCCGCCTCACCGGCGAGGGCGCTTTCACCTCGGTGCGGATCACCGGGGATGGCCGGAGACTGTACGCCGTGCGGTCGTCCTACCAGGATCCGGGCAGCGTCGTCGCCATCGATACCGCTACCGGGGAAACCACCGGGCTTCCGGTGCCCGTCGACTACCCGGAGCTGCCCGGCAGGGTGGAGCGCGTCGAGACCACTGCCGCCGATGGGGCGCGCGTGCCCGGCTACCTGCTGCTGCCTTCCGGCGACGGTCCCGCGCCACTGGCGTTGTGGATCCATGGCGGTCCGTTGGGTTCCTGGAACTCGTGGAGCTGGCGCTGGTGCCCGTGGCTGCTGGTCAGCCGGGGCTGGGCGGTGCTGCTGCCCGATCCGGCGCTGTCCACGGGATACGGCCAGGACCACATCCAGCGCGGCTGGGGACGCTGGGGCGCGGAACCGTTCACCGACCTGATGGCCCTGACCGACCACGTCGTCGCCCGGGACGACATCGACCAGGACCGCACCGTCGCCATGGGCGGGTCGTTCGGTGGCTACATGGCCAACTGGGTGGCGGGCCACACGGACCGGTTCCGTGCCATCGTCACCCACGCCAGCCTGTGGAACCTGGATGCCTTCGGCAACACCACCGATGCCGCCTGGTACTGGGAACGTGAGATGTCGCCCGAGATGCGGGAGCGGTACTCGCCGCACCGGGCCGTGGCCGACATCGTCACCCCGATGCTGGTTGTCCACGGCGACAGGGACTACCGGGTGCCGATCGGCGAGGGCCTGGCCCTGTGGCGGGAACTGGCCGCAGGGTGGGTGGGGAAACCGGAGGACTTCCCGCACAGATTCCTGTATTTCCCCGACGAGAACCACTGGATCTTGTCTCCACAGCACGCCGAGCTCTGGTACGAGACCGTGTTCTCTTTCATCGAAGCGGGTATCGGCAAGGCCGGGTTCACCCGGCCCGAGCTGCTCTGATCCGGTTCACTGGCCGGGCCGGGAAGCATCCGGTCCGGCTCGGTCGGCCTGCGGGGCGGCGCCGTGCTGGTCGACCGCCTGGGAGAGGAGCGTTGGATACCCGGCCAATCTGTCCGCGATGGCGCCGGTCAGTTGCTCCAGCGGACCCGAGACGAACACCTGCGACCACGCCCCGCACGCCACCACCAGCCCGAGACACAGCCATCCCCCGACCCAACCGTCGGCGAGGAGTCCATCCGGTTGGGCATCGGTCAGGACCACGACGTGGACTACATATGCCGTCAACGCCATCGACCCGACGCCCGTCAGGGGCAGCAGCGCCCACCGCGACCACGGCAACCGGCCCAGCAACACCAGACCGGAGATCAGCGCGAGCGCCAGACCCCCCGAGGAGAACACCTCGAAGGCGGTGCCCGAGTTGGGCTCGAAGGACCACAGCGCCTGCTGCCAGTCGATGCCGGTCGCCGGATCCGTGGTCTGGTCGATCCCAGTGGTCGAGGTGGCCGTGCGCTGGACGTCTGTGAACAGCGGCGCCGGGGAACCGGCGGAGACCACGAATGGCGCCGCGAAACCGGCGAACAGCACCAGACCGGCCACCAGGAAACCCTGCAGTGCCCTGGTGTTGTCCAGTCCGAAACGCCCCAAGGCCATGCCCGCCAGGACGAAGGCCATCCACACCAGGGCGGGAGAGACGGTGGTCACAAGCAGAGTGGGGACGATATTGCCCCCGAGGTCGGGGGAGCCGTATCCCCAGGTGGGGATCCACAATGGCAATCCGGTCACCAGCAGCTTGCCCACCAACGCCAGACCGCAGGCCACGACCAGGAGGGTGCGGGGACGCCAGCGCAGCGCGGGCAGGGAGAGGACGAACCAGAACGCGTAGGAGGCCAGGATCACCTGGATGGTGGTCGGGATCATCGACAACACCCCGGCGATCAGAAGCAACACGACGGCCCGGCCCAGGATGGTGGTGCGGGCCCGCAGCAGGTCCTCGCTCTCGACCCTCCGGGATCCCCCGCTGATCATTGCCAAGGACACCCCAGCCACGGTGGCGAACAGGATGCCTGAGCGACCATGGGCGAAACCGAGCAGCGCGGTCGGTCCTGAACCCCAGGCGGGGGTGAGCACCGAGTGTGCGATCACCATGCCCAGGACGGCCAGGCCGCGGGCTGCGTCGAGCCCGGGGACACGGGGCCCCGGGAATCGGTCACGGCGTGGCTGTGGCCACCAGGGACGGGCAGGTCGGAGGGGGAGCGGCATCTGCTGGGTGACTGACACTCAGCAAACCTAGGCCACTTCGGGACCGGGTGTGGGTTTTCCGCGGATGTCTATCGGCGCGGCAGTTGAGACCGGGGCAGGAAGGGCCTGCTGGAGACGCGGATTCTTGAACGCTGTTCAAGCGTTCGCCCCTGTCAGCAGGGGATGAGACTCGGATCGAAAGCGGCGCGTCGATGGAGGGGGTGCTTTCCCCAGAGTTGTCCCGGCGTGGTTGGATAGGGACCATGAGTCCTCGAAAGATCGGCGTCACCGAAGTAGCCCTCCGGGACGCACACCAGAGTTTGATGGCAACCCGAATGGCCATGGAAGACATGGTCGATGCCTGCGCAGACATCGATGCCGCAGGTTACTGGTCCGTGGAGTGTTGGGGTGGTGCCACCTTCGACTCCTGTATCCGCTTCCTCAATGAGGATCCCTGGGTCAGGCTCCGCACGTTCCGTGAACTGATGCCCAATTCCCGTCTTCAGATGCTGCTGCGTGGCCAGAACCTGCTCGGCTACCGCCACTACGAGGACACGGTGGTGGAAGAGTTCGTCGAGAAGTCGGCAGAAAACGGCATGGACGTTTTCCGTGTCTTCGACGCCCTCAACGATCCCCGTAACATGGCCAAGGCGATGCAGGCCGTCAAGAAGGTCGGCAAGCACGCCCAGGGCACCATCTGCTACACCATCTCGCCGGTTCACACCGTCGAGGGCTACGTGAAGCTCGCCGGGCAGCTCATTGACATGGGCGCCGAGTCGATCGCCCTCAAGGACATGGCCGCCCTCCTCCAGCCGCAGCCCGCCTACGACATCATCCGCGGCATCAAGGAAACCTACGGCGACATCCAGATCAACGTTCACTGCCACTCCACCACGGGCGTCACCCTCGTCAGTCTCATGAAGGCCATCGAGGCGGGTGCCGACGTGGTCGACACGGCCATCTCGTCGATGAGCCTTGGCCCCGGCCACAATCCGACCGAATCTCTCGTCGCGATGCTCGAGGGCACCGACTACACCACCGACCTCGACATGGACCGCCTCGTCAAGATCCGCGACCACTTCGCGAAGATCCGCCCGAAGTACGCCGAGTTCGAGTCGGCCACGCTGGTGGACACCGGCATCTTCTCCTCCCAGATTCCCGGCGGCATGCTCTCCAACATGGAATCGCAGCTCAAGGCCCAGGGCGCGGGCGACCGCATTGACGAGGTCATGGCCGAGGTGCCGCGGGTCAAGGCCGACGCAGGCCATCCGCCGCTGGTCACCCCGTCCTCCCAGATCGTCGGCACCCAGGCCGTTTTCAACGTCCTGATGGGCCGCTACAAGGTGCTGACGGGCGAGTTCGCGGACCTCATGCTCGGCTACTACGGCGAATGCCTCGGCGAGCGCAACCCCGAGGTCATCAAGCTGGCGCAGGCCCAGGCCAAGAAGGAGCCCATCACGGTGCGTCCCGCGGACCTGCTCAAGCCCGAATGGGATGAGCTCGTCACCCAGGCCAAGGAACTCGAAGGCGCCGACGGCACCGAGGAGGACGTCCTGACCAACGCCATGTTCCCGGGAGTGGCTCCCGGGTTCTTCAAGACCCGCGCTGAGGGTCCCAAGAACGTCGGCAAGACCGCTGAGCAGCTGGCCGCCGAGGAAGAGGCCGCCAAGCGCAAGGCCCAGGGGATTTCCGGTCCCGTCAAGTACAACGTCACCATCGCTGGCCGTTCGCACAGCGTTTCCGTCGAGCCCGCCTGAGGAGCGAAATGAGCAAGCAACACACCATGGCCGAGCGCCTTCAGCAGCTCGAGGAGGCCCGGACAAAGGTCGAGGCCGGAGGCGGCACCGACAAGCTGGACAAGCAGCGTGACCGCGGCAAGATGACCGCCCGCGACCGCATCGAAGAGCTGATCGATGAAGGCTCCTTCCAGGAAACCGGCGCTTTCCGTCGCAACCGCACCACCACCTTCGGCATGGACAAGGCCTACATGGCCGCCGACGGCGTGGTGACGGGATCCGCGACCGTGCTGGGTCGTCCCGTCCACCTGGCCAGCCAGGACTTCACCGTGATGGGTGGGTCGGCTGGTGAAACCCACTCCATCAAGGTCACCGAGATGCTGGAGGCGTCGCTGGAGACCGGCACTCCGTTCATCTTCATCAACGATTCGGGCGGCGCCCGCGTGCAGGAGGGCATCGACTCCCTGTCCGGCTACGGCAAGGTCTTCTACGCCAACGTGCTGCTCTCGGGCGCGGTGCCGCAGATCTCGATCATCGCCGGCCCCTGCGCCGGTGGCGCGGCCTACTCCCCGGCCCTGACCGACTTCATCATCCAGACCCGCAAGGCCCACATGTTCATCACGGGCCCGGGCGTGATCAAGCAGGTCACGGGCGAGGAGGTCACCCAGGACGCCCTCGGTGGCGCTGACGCCCACATGGGTCGCTCTGGTGTCATCGACTTCGTGGCCGACGATGACGAGCAGGCCATTCTGATCGCGAAGAAGCTGCTCAGCTTCCTGCCGCAGAACAACTCCGAGGAGCCCCCGATCGTCGATCCCGACGATTCGATTGAGCCCAACGAGAAGCTGCGCGAGATCATTCCGCTCGAGAGCAACAAGGGCTACGACATCCGCGATGTCATCGCCGAAATCGTCGATCACCGCGACTTCCTCGAGGTGCAGGCCGGCTGGGCCAAGAGCATCGTGGTCGGTTTCGCCCGCATCAACGGTCGCTCGATCGGGATCATCGCGAACCAGCCGAGCGTCATGTCCGGTGTGCTGGACATCGACTCCTCGGACAAGGGCAGCAAGTTCATCCGCTTCTGCAACGCGTTCAACATCCCCGTGGTCAACCTCGTCGACGTCCCCGGCTTCCTGCCTGGCGTGGCGCAGGAGCACGGCGGCATCATCCGCCACGGCGCGAAGATGCTGTTTGCCTACTCCGCCGCGACTGTCCCGAAGATCACGGTCGTGCTGCGCAAGGCCTACGGCGGCGCCTACCTGGCGATGTGCTCGAAGGACCTGGGCGCCGACAAGGTGTTCGCCTGGCCGACCGCCGAAATCGCCGTCATGGGTGCTGAGGGTGCCGCGAACGTGGTGTTCCGCCGCGAGATCGAGGCCGCCGAGGACACCGAGGCTCGTCGCGCAGAGCTCGTGGAGGAATACCGCGAGACCTTCTCGACGCCCTACATGGCTGCCTCCCGTGGTCTGGTTGACGACATCATCGACCCGGCGGACACCCGCCGTGAGATCGCACTGTCGCTGGAACTGCTGGCCGGTAAGCGCCAGCTGCGTCCCGCGAAGAAGCACGGTCTCTTCCCAGCCTGATCGGAGTTGTAGATGTCTGACAACAACGCTGCGCTCCTTGCGGCGGTCGAGAAGCTGACGGCTCAGCTCAAGACCCTCGATGAGCGTCTCGCCAAGCTCGAAGCCCGGCAGGGGATCCCCGAGGAGGATCTCGTTGCGATCGGAGCCGCCGTCGCGGCCTCCCTCGGGCACAAGGCCAAGGTGCGGGCGGTCCGTTTCAGGTCCCAGTCCGGCTGGGTCCAGGCCACCCGTGAACAGTCCCACAACCGTGCTGTCCCGCACGTTCGCTGATTGAAGGAGACAACCCATGAAACTGAAGGTGACCGTCAATCAGACGGAGTACGAGATTGATGTTGAGGTCGAGAAGGAAGTCCCAAGCCTTCCGCCGATCGTGATCGGTGGCTCGGGTGGTGCACCGGTGGCGGCCCCGGCCCCGTCGGCTGCTGGTGCGGCTGGTGCCAATGCCGTCGTCGCGCCGCTGGCCGGTTCGGTGGCCCGCATCCTCGTCGCCGAGGGCGACGAGGTCGAGGCAGGCCAGGTGCTCCTGGTCCTGGAGGCCATGAAGATGGAAACCGAGATCACGGCTCCCGCAGCCGGTGCGGTCTCGGCCATCCTCGTCAAGCAGGGTGAGCCCGTCCAGGGCGGCCAGGCTCTGATCGAGCTCTGACCCTCACCCTTTCCGAGACAGAACGACGGGTCGCACCCAGCTGGGTGCGACCCGTCGTTCTGTTCCTGTCGGTGTCCAGACCTCCTGGGGCATGCGAATAGCATCGGGTTCCAGTGTCTTTTGGGTAGAGGGCGGGGTTTCAAGTACATGTCGCCGTTCAACAGGGAGCGAGGGAAACCCTCGGAGCCTGACCGCGCGATGTGGCGATTCGCGCTCCTGATCTGCCGGGAGGCGGACGCCACATCCCGGGCACGGAATCTGACGGTGATTGGCGCCGTCGTTGCGGGGGCATTCGCGCGGATCCTCGCCCCCGTGGTGCTGGGGCTCGGGCTGGAGTTCGTCCTCCAGAGCGCATGGTGGCGCTGCGGTCTGCCCGTCGTCGCGGTGCTCTACGCGGCGGTCTGGTGGCTGGGAAGTGCGGGCCGGACCTGTTTCCTGCCGACCTACGGCCGCCTGGAACAGGCCATGCAGTCCCGTTTCATGGTTCGTGCCCTGGAGCGCAGTAACCGGTCCGACCCGCGCACCAGGGGACGGGTGGACGAGTCCACCGTGGGTTTCGCCATCGACTCCGCAGCGTCCGCCCTGCGCGAGGGACTGAGTTGCCTGCACCTGTCTCTGCTGCCCGCCGGGGTCAGCATTCTTGCGGGTACGGCGACGGTCGGTCTTGTGGGAGGAATCGGGGTGCTCGCCGTCTTCCTGGCCACCGTGCTGATCTACGCCGCCACCAGCACCCCACTGATCCGCCGCCATCAACGCCTCCAGACGCTCTTCTTCAAGGAGGCGATGCGAAGCTTCGGGGTGCTGGTGAACCTGCTGTCCCTGTGGCGGGAAACCAGGATCTTCGACGGCCATGCCCACGCCCGGCAGTGGTACCGGCGCGACAGGTCGAGGGTCGAGCGCCGCGCCATGCGCTCCTACCGCGCCACCCGCGGCCTCCAGGTGAGTCAGGCCCTGGTGCTCGCGGCCGGGATTGCCGTCGCGCTCTGCCTGTTCGCCCGGGCCGGCGAACCCCCGTCGCTGGGCGTCATGATCGCGGTCTCCGGGGTTTTCCTGTCCGCAGTCGCGCCCCTGCAGGACGCTGGCTTCGGCCTGTCCACCCTGGCGGTCTCAGAGAGCCAGTACCGGGAGGCGCAGACTAGGATCGACCCGCCGGTCGACGACGCCACCGGGGCACTGAGAGCCGCGCCGGAACCACCGGTGTGGACGCCCGGTAGGCCCGTCTGGTGCTTGGGTGACAGCGGAGCCGGCAAGACCACTTGGGCGGAACGGTTCCTTGGGCTCCGAGGTCTGGCCGACGGAAGCCTCCGCACCGGACCCGGCCGCGGGGAAGGCTTCTCCTACCTGCCGCAGGAACCGGGACTGCTGGCCGGCACGGTCATCGACAACGTGCGTTTCGGACGCGACCTGCTACCCGGTGCCGTCGACGGGATCCTCCGGGAGCTCGGCCTGGGGGAGTTCTCCCGGGGAGGGGCCCGCGAACACGAGGTGATCGCCCCCGACCGGGGCGGGGTCTCGGTGGGAGAGGGACGGCGGGTCGCGCTGGCCCGGGCGCTCGCCGACGAGTCCAGCAGGGTCGTGGTCCTGGACGAACCGACTGCCGGGATGGACGCGAACCTCAGGGACCGGGTGTGGCGCATCATCGAGTCGCGTGCCGAACGGTGCGTCGTCGTGGTCGCCACCCACGACCCGCAGGCCCCTATCCGAGACGACGACTCGGCCGTCACCCTCCCGGAGGACTGATCCCTGGTTTCCACCAGAACCGGGCAGACTTGGTGGGGTGACGAGGAAGAAGACCGCGAAATCCCGGCCTCCGGTGGCGCTGTGGCATCCGCTGCTCGCCGTGGCGGCACGGGTGGTCCCGCTGCTGGCGTTCGGTGTCTGGCTGCTGTTGGCCGGACACAATCCCTACTGGTACGACGAGGGACAGGCGATCCTCGGTGTGCTCAACCTGGCGTTGCTGTGGTGGCTTCTCCGGCGGGAGCGGACGAGCTTTCGCAGGTTCCTGGGGCCATTCACTGCCCGCGACTTCGGGTGGTCGCTGGCGGTCGGGGCCTGCATGGTCTGCGTCTCGCTGCTGGCCTACGCCTTCGCGGAGAGCTGGCTCCGCGTGGAGGGGAAACCCACTCCGGCGCTGGACACCCCGCTGTGGTGGCTGGTCGCGCAGGTCCTGCTGGTACCGGCCTGGACGGTTTTCGTGGACGGTGTGCTGTTCTTCGGCTACGCGCTGCCGCGGCTGCGTGAACGGCTCGGGGCGGTGTGGGCCGCAGCGATCGTCATCCTGGGGTTCACGCTGCTGCAGGTTGGATTTGCGCCCCTTTCACCAACCCGGGTGACCGCCGAGGCCATCCGCGGGGTGTTGCTGGCGATCCCACCGGTGCTGGTGGCGCTCAGGAAGCGGAGCGTGTGGCCGGGCGTCCTCGGCTACCTGATCATGACCCTGCTGAACGACTGGCCGAGCGTTCTGTACACCCTGATCCTGCTGCTCAGCTGGTCGGGGCTGTGGATCGGCCTCTTCATCGGTTTCATCGTCATGATCTTCTGGCTCGGCATGAGCCGCCGGAACTGACCCGTCACCGGAGCAACGAGATGGAGGGGCCACTGAAGCGACCCCTCCGTCTCGTGCACGACCTGTCAGGTGTTGCTTTCCGGGCGGACCTGGTCGCCCTCGTTTGGGTTGACCGGGCGGATGACCAGCACGTCGCAGTGGGCGCGCCTGACGACGACGCTGGCGACGTCACCGAGCAGGCGGCCAGCGATCGAGCGGTCGCGGATGGCACCGATCACGATGAGATCCCCGAGGTGCTGTTTCGAACTGCTGAGCAGCGCTTCGGCGGGGTCCGCATCCACCAACAGGGTGGCCTTCACACGCGCCCCGGCGGCGACGGCGATGTCCCTGGCGTGTGTGACGGCCAGCGTGGCCGCCTCCTTGCCCGGGACCTGCCCGATGCGGCTCGGTGCGGTCTCGGTCAGCGACACCTTCGCGTCGGCCCTTCGGGAACCGCCGCCGTAGGCGCATACGATGACAAGATCGGCGTCCTCCTTGACCGCGATCCATGCGGCTCGGGTGACGGTCGGCCCGGCGAGTTCAGAACCGTCGGTTCCGACGACGACCGTGGTGTAGTCCTTGAGCATTTCCCCTCCAATCGTGGGAGATCAGTTGCCAACGGGAACGGGTTCGGACAGATCGTCGACGTCCTTGACGATCGGCGGCTCCTTGATCCAGAGCATCGCGATGGCCGCCAGGGCCAGGAAGACGGCGGCGAAGGTGATCGCGTTACCGGGGTGGTCACCGATCAGCTTGTAGACGGTGCCGAACGTGACGGTCTGGATGAGCATCGGGATGACGATCATCATGTTGATGATGCCCATGTAGACGCCGTAGCGGGTGGACGGGATCATGCGGACGGCCATGATGTAGGGCACACCCAAGATGGAGGCCCATGCGATACCCAGGCCGATGATCGGCACGAACAGCAGGTACTTGTCAGTGATGTGCGGGAAGAAGGCCAGGCCGACCGCCGCCAGCAGCAGGCAGGTGGTGTGGACGAACTTCGCGCCGTGCCGTTTGGCCAGGACCACCAGAGCGAAGGCCACGCAGAAGGTCACGACGTTGTAGGCACCGTTGACCAGGCCGGTCCATGCCGTGGCCTGCTCGAACAAGGTCTTGTACCGATCCGGATCGGCTTCCTTCAGTGCATGGGTCGCCCCGAAGATGGACTCCCCCACGGACAGCGACACGTACTGCCAGTAGCAGTTCATGGCGTACCACTGGAACAGGTAGACCAGCGCCAGCTTGCGCAGCTGAACTGGCATCTCGACGATGGCTTCCCAGATCTCCTTGAGGGCGCCGACGAAACTGGTCTTGTGGGCGCGCAGCTCGGCGAGTTCCTCGGGCGTGGGTTCGAGTTCCTTGGTGCTGAGGATCGAGACCAGCACGGTGGCGATGGAGGCGACGGTACCCAGCATGAAGGAGGCCATCACCCAGGAGGGAAGGCTGCCGAAGATGCCGGGGACGACCTGCTGGAACACGAACAGCGACACGTTGGCCAGGGTGATTCCGAGGCCGGCGAAGAAGGACTGGGCCAGGAAGCCCTTGGCCAGCTGCGACGGCGGCAGTCTGTCGGAGATGAACGCCCGGTAGGGCTCCATGGCGGTGTTGTTGGACACGTCGAGCAGCCACAGCAGCAGCACGGCCATCCACACCGCGGAGGCGAAGGGGAACAGGAACAGGCACACGGAGCAGCCGATGGCGCCGGCCAGCAGGAAGGGACGCCTGCGGCCCCACTTGGGAACCCATGTCTTGTCCGAAATGGCGCCGATTATGGGCTGGACCAGCAGGCCGGTGATCGGCCCGGCCAGGTTCAGCAGCGGCATTTCCTCGGGGTCTGCGCCGAGGAACTGGTAGATGGGGTTGATGGCCGTCTGCTGCATGCCGAAGGAGTACTGGACACCGAAGAATCCCAGGTTCATCAGCAGGATCTGCGGCATCGTCATGAGCGGCTTCTGCCGCACAACCGTCGCGCTCATCGGGAAACTCCCTCAGGGTTGGCGGCCAGGAAATCCTCGAGGCGGTTCAGCTCCCGCTCCCAACAGGTGGCGTGGTACTCGGCGCGGGAGGGTTCGTAGGGTCCCTGCACGATGCGCACGAGGGTTCCGCCGCCGTACTTGGTGAACTCGACGCGCAGTTCCATGGGAATGTCGGGATCAATGCCGGGGTCGCCGGTGATGCGCTGGCGGGCGACGAAGACGTCCGGATCGAAGTACTCGGTGAAGACCGCATCCGTGGTGACCCTGACCGTTGGGTCGTTGTCGCGGATCTTCACGTGGTGGTGCTTTCCGCCGAGCTTCAGCTCCGAAGAGACCGTCTCCTGCTCGACGTGCCAGCCAGGGCTGCCACGCCAGAGCATCATCTCCTCGGGTGCCGTCCACGCCTTGAAAATACGTTTCTGGGGGTAGTCGAACTTTCGCTCGACGATCAACATGACATTGGCGACCATTGCTCACTCCCGTTGATTGGAACTGCCCATAGACTGCTACGCCGCGTGATACCTGTCCATACCTCGGGGGGTATGCTTCCCGGCAGAGAATTTGAGGTTTCTCCCGCATTGTTGTCAGATGAGACCTAGGCGTCAACCCCTATCGGCAATACTTACGTATGGGACTCGGGGGCACGGGGAGCTGCCGGCAGGATTTCCTGTCTCTTGTCACCTGACCGGGCTACCGGCTCTGCTGGAACGCTCGAATCTACTAGTCAGGCTGGTTCTACTGACCAGACGAGGTGCCTGGCTCGCCGGTCAGCAGTGAGGCCGCCAGCTGGTTGATCTTCTGCGCGAAGTCGCTTCGTTCCTGCGTGGTGGGGAAGGCGAGAGCGGCATCGCTGTCCAGGAGCAGACCAGCCAGACCGTGCACGTGCGACCAGATGACCACCTCATGTTCCGTTGTTGACCGCTGGCCGTATACGGTGCGGGTCAGTCGTTCCAGCTCTGCGTGGGCCTGCCCACTGGCCTCAAGCAGACTGGGGGAGCTCTCGGGATTGCACATGTCCGGGCGGAACATGATCCGGAACACCCCTGGGTTGTCCAGCGCGAAACCGATGTAGGCCTTGCCAGCGGCCTCGAAGGTGGCTCTGGGGCCCTTGCCCTCGGCTTGGTCATGGGCGGTGCGAAGCCGCTCTGTCAGCTCCCGGAAACCCTCGGTGATCAGCGCGGCCAGGATCGCCTCGCGGTTCTCGAAGTGATGGTATGGGGCTTGGTGGGTGCAGCCCGTACGCCGGGCCACCTCGCGCATGCTCAGTGCGCTCGGCCCGCCCTCGTTCAGCATCGTGCGGCTTGTTCTCAGTAGCTCGGCCTTGAGGTCGCGCGCTTCGTCTGCCTTCGGACGCCCAGGTCCCCTCGTCTTCATGGCGGTGAGTCTACGACGTCCTCGTCACCATCCGGGCGGCGTTGGCTGTTGCCGTGGCATGCTACCGTTTACCAGACATTGTCAAATAATTTGGATGGAACGGAGCCGCTGTGTACGACGTCATCGTGATCGGATCGGGGATTGGCGGGCTGGCCGCAGCAGGGCTGCTGGCGCGTGTCGCCGGCAAGCGGGTGCTCGTACTGGAGAAGCACAGCGAACCCGGTGGGCTCACCCACACCTTCCGGCGGGACGGCGCGTCCTGGGACGTCGGCGTGCACTACATCGGGCAACTCGAACCCGGTGGTCTCATCCGCTCCTACTTCGACTATCTGTCCGGCGGGGAGCTGGAATGGGTCCGGATGCCCGATCATTACGACCGGTTCGTCTATCCGGGCCTCGACTTCCCGGTCCCCTCCGGCCAGGACGCCTACCAGCAGCGCCTCACCGAGGTCTTTCCCAGCGAGGCCCGCGCCATCCGGCGGTATTTCCGGGACATCCGCCGTGCCGCCCGGTGGGGGATGCTCCGCTTCATCCAGGCCATGGCGCCGCGCCCCATCGCCTCGGTGGCCCGCGGCCTCCAGCGGCTCACTGGGCGCATGGCGACCCGCACCACGCAGGACTATCTGAAGCGGCGCTTCCGTTCCCCGAGGCTGCGGGCGCTGGTCGCCAGCCAGTGGGGTGACTACGGGCTGCCGCCGTCACGCAGCCCCTTCGTCGTCCATGCTGGGATCGTCAGGCACTATCTGGACGGCGCCTGGTTCCCGGAGGGCGGCAGCTCCCGGATCGCCCGCACCTTCGAGAAGGGCATCGAGCAGGCGGGAGGTGCGGTCCGCGTCTCCCAGGAGGTCGTCGAGATCCTCGTCGAGGACGGCGCTGCGACCGGGGTGCGGGTCCGCGATCACCGGGACCCCTTCTCGCCCGAGGTGGTCCACCGCGCCCCGGTCGTGATCTCGAATGTCGGCGCAGCCATCACATTCGGCCAGCTGCTGCCCACCGATGGCGCCGTCGGGCAGGCGACCGCGCCGGTACGGTCGCTGATTGAGGGATACGGCACCGGCCCATCGGCCGTGACCGTGTATCTGCGGCTGCGTGAGGATCCGCGTACCATCGGCGTCGACGGTGGGAACTCGTGGATCTACCGTGACTTCGACCACGACCGCTCCGTCGCGATCAAGGACGAGAGGTTCCCGCAGGGTGTCTTCGTGTCATTCCCGTCGGTCAAGTCGGGGGAGAGGGTGCACACCGCGGAGCTCATCTCGTTCCTGTCCGCGTCGGAGTTCGGCGCGTGGCAGGGCACCCAGCTGGGCAACCGCGGAGCCGGCTACTCGAAGCTCAAGAAGCACCTCGGCCATGAGATGCTCCGCCTGGCCGAGACCGCCATCCCAGGCCTGAGCGACCTGGTCGAATACATGGAGGTCTCGACGCCACTGACCGTCGAGCACTACACCTCGCATCCCGGCGGCGCCTTCTACGGCATCCCAGCCACGCCCGAGTACTACCGATCCAAGCCAATAGGGTCACGCACCCCGGTCCGGGGGCTCTACCTGTCAGGGCAGGATGTCTTTAGCCTGGGTGTCGGCGGTGCGATGATGGGCGGTGTCCTGGCAGCCTCCCAGGTGCTGGGGCCTAAGGGGTTCCCCACCATTCAGTCGGCACTGAAGCAGGGGCCATCACCTGTGCTGGGGAACTGGCCGCTGCCGCCGGGCAAACACCACGCCACCCTGATCGTCAAACGCCGCCTCACACCAAGCGTCTGGGAAGCCGTCTTCCGGGTTGAGGGAGAGGTGGGGAAGTGGGCCCCCGGCCAGTTTGCCCGCCTGCATGTCGGCAATGACGCCTGGCGCGACTATTCCATCGCTGGGATCGACGGTGATCAGGTGCGGTTCCTGATCAGCACCCGGACCGGCGGGCAAGGCTCGCGGTTTGTCGAGGATGCCCCGGTTGGCGCGCGAACCCAGGTCGAGTTGCCGTTGGGCCAATTCACTTTGGCGGCGGACGAGAGACGGCGGGTGTTCGTCGCCACCGGCACCGGGCTGGCGCCGTTCCTGCCCATGTTCGAACACACGAGCGGCGAGGACATGCTTCTCTTCGGCTGCCGCACCCGCGGTGAAGACCTCACCGCCCTGCTCGACGCCCCGCTCCCCTCAGAGGTGATCCGCTGCATCACCCGTGAGCCGGTGGCAGACGCGTTCCAGGGGCGTGTGACGCAGGTGCTCCGGAGAATGGACGTCGACGCCGGCACGGGGTTCTATCTCTGCGGCTCGTCGGCCATGGTCGCTGATGCCAGGATGGTCCTGGAATCCCGGGGCGTCAGCCGCATCCATGCGGAGTTGTACTGAGTCCTGCACAGCTTGGCGGCACCGTGCCCTCGCCCTCGTCTCCCAACGGGGATGGCCTGCGGAGATCACCGAGGTCAATACCGTTCTGACTACGGATGAGGTCGGTGTACTGACCGCCTATGACGGTTCTAGAGTTAAGGGACGTGAATCTTGAAACCTCCCTATCACCAACCATTGCCGGGGCCTCAGCGCTCCGGCGTTTTATTGCCGCCGTCGTACTTGCGGGGGTGGCTGCGGGGATCACCGGGTGGGCCTGCGCCCACCTGTTGCACGTTATGGAACACCTCGTCTGGAGCTTCTCCGAGGGACATCTGCTGACAGCGCTGTACACGATTCCCTGGTGGCGTCGTATTCTCACGCTCGGTGCGGCCGGCCTGATCGGTGGTGTCTCGTGGTGGCTGCTGCACCGTACCGGTCCGGGCCCCGTGCCTATGAGACAGGCCATTGCGGGGGAGCGCATGCCGGTGCTGCGCACCATCTGGCATGCCGCCACGCAGATCATCGTCATCGCGATGGGAGCCTCGCTGGGTCGCGAGGTGGCGCCACGGGAGGCCGGTGCCGCAGTGTCCGGATGGATCAGCGACAGACTAGGCCTCGATGCGGAAGACCGTCGAATCCTGGTCGCCTGTGGAGCAGGTGCTGGCCTGGCCGCCGTGTACGGCATCCCGTTGTCAGGGATCATGTTCGCTCTCGAGGCTCTGCTGGCGACCTTCTCGGCGCGTTCTCTGGCGTCGGCGCTTGCCGTCTCCGGTATCGCGGTCTTCGTCTCCTACGGGTGGTCCCGGCCTCAGGAGGCCTTCTACAAGTTGCCGGAGCTGGAACCCTCGCTGGCCTTGGTCGTGTGGGCGCTGGTGTGCGGCCCTCTGATCGGACTCGCCGGGGCCGTCTTCGGTGCCGTCGTCAAACGCATCGAGAGGAGCCGCCCGACCTCCGCCAGCCTGCTCTGGTCCCTTCCATTGGGGCTCACGCTGGTGGGGACACTCTCCGTCTGGGTGCCGTGGGTGCTGGGCAATGGGCACCCGACCACTCAGACGACCATCGACCAGGTGACCCAGGTGGGGCCTGCGGCCCTGGGGCTAATTGCCTTGATGCTGCTGGCCAAGGCCGGGGCAACACTGCTCACCATTCGGGCGGGTGCCTGGGGTGGGACTTTGAATCCGGGAATCGCGTTGGGCGCCTGCGTGGGGGCGCTGACTGGGCTCGTGTGGTCGCTCATATGGCCGGGTTTCCCAGTCGTCGCGTGCGTGTTCATCGGAGCCGCGGCTTTCCTGGGGGCCTCTATCAGCGCTCCGCTGACCGGTTTCGCCCTGGTCCTGGAGCTCACGCATTCCGGGGCGACGGTTCTAGTTCCCACCGCCCTGGCGATCGCGGGAGCCACCGCTGCCGCCACCTGGTGGCGGAACCGTCCCGCACATTGACGCAGGCTGGCCCCGTCCCATGGAAGGAGACGGGGCCAGCTCAGGTCTTAGGACTACTTCTTGCCCTGGTTCTTTACAGCCTCGATGGAGGCTGCGGCCGCCTCCGGGTCGAGGTAACGGCCGCCCTTGACCAGGGGCCTGTGGTTCTCGTCGAGTTCATAGAGCAGGGGGATCCCGGTGGGGATGTTTAGGCCCGCGATGTCCTCGTCGGAGATGTTGTCCAGGTGCTTGACCAGCGCGCGCAGAGAGTTGCCGTGTGCGGTGACCAGGACGGTGTGACCGGCGGCCAGGTCCGGGACGATGGATTCCTCCCAGTACGGCAGCATGCGTGCCACGACGTCCTTGAGGCACTCGGTGCGGGGACGCTCGTTTGCGGGAATGTCGGCGTAGCGAGGATCGTTGAACTGCGAGTACTCCGCGTCGGTGTCTTGCACCGGCGGCGGGGTGTCGTAGCTGCGACGCCACAGCATGAACTGTTCGTCACCGTACTTGTCGCGGGTGGCGGTCTTGTCCAATCCTTGCAGCGCACCGTAGTGGCGCTCGTTCAAACGCCAGCTGCGGCGCACTGGAATCCAGTGGCGATCGCAACCGTCGAGGGCAAGATAGGCGGTGTGGATGGCGCGGCGCAGCAAAGAGGTGTGGAGCACCGTCGGCAACAGCCCCTCCGAGGCCAGCAGCTCTGCTGCTTTCCGGGCCTCGGCCTCGCCCTTCTCGTTGATGTCGACGTCCACCCACCCGGTGAACAGATTCTTCGCGTTCCATTCGCTCTCGCCGTGGCGGAGCAGGATCAGCTTTCCGGTCATGGCGTCAGCCTACAAGGCAGGCGACCCCTGCATACGGCTCGCCGCACAGAAAACCGTCAGGGCTCAGGCGATCACTCCAAATTTGTAGCCCGCCTCCTTGTAGGCGCTGATGATCTGGGGCATCGCCTTGACCGTCATGTCCTTGCCCTCCGCGTCGTGGGCGAGCATCACCGAGACCTTCAGGCCTTCGCTGATCGCAGAGGTCGCCATCTTCACCATGCCTGCGACGTCCTTGGGCTGGCGGTTCTTCGGCTCGGCATCACCGGTGAGGCAGTTCCAGTCGATCCAGTGCACACCCTCGGCGGCCAGAGCCTCGTCGGCGGCCTCCAACTTCTTCCAGCTCATGTGGCCGCCGGGGTAACGCCAGGTGTTGGTCTTGAATTCGGAGCCCAGGACCTCCTCAAGGGCTTCCTTGGTTTTCTCGTACTCGCCCTTGATGGCTTCCAGGCTTCCCGCGCGACCGGGGTAGAGCTTGTCGTAGTTGTGGGTGTAGCTGTGCATCGCCACCGAGTGTCCCTCCGCGATCTCACGTTTGAGGGTCTCGGGTGCGCTGCTCACGAGCTTTCCGATCACGAAGAACGTGCCGTGCACCCCGCCCGCCTTCAAGGCGTCCAGGATCTGCACTGAATTGCTGTGATTCGGGCCGTCGTCGAAGGTGAGGAAGACGATTTTCTCGGGGGCCGAACTGGGATCCTTCATCCACGCCTGGACCTTCTCCGAGGGGTAGGCGTACTCGGCTGCAGCGCGGTTGTGGCTGGTCTTCGGCATCAAGGAATCAGAAGATCCGCTCGGGGAAGGCGACGCGGAAGGTTGAGGAGAGGCAGACGGGGAGGGCTCAGTCGTGGGACTTGTCGTGGGGGCGGGTTCCTGGGAGTTTCCTGACGGTGCCGGTGCAGATGTTGACTGCGTGGCCTGCGGGGAGGAACCACAGGCTCCCAGCCCGACGGCCATGGCTGCCATGGTGCCCGTCAACAGGCTGCGGCGATTAAACGGCATCATTGAAATCCCCTCATCGAGACAAAATCCAACTACTGAAAAAGTGTAAACCTTCCGGCATTGAACCTTCGATCACCCTCAGGCGTTTGGCCACTCCTCGCCCTCTGGGAACTGCCCCGTGATGATGTAGATGACACGGCGCGCCACTGCGACGGCGTGGTCCGCGAAGCGTTCGAAATAGCGACCCAGCAGGGCGACGTCGATGGCCTGCTCCACCGATCCCGACCAGCTCTCGTCCAACAACACTCCGAAGTGGTCGCGGCGCAGGTGATCTATCTCGTGATCGATCTCCGCCATGCGCATGGCGGAGACAGCGTCGCGGTCCTTCAGCGACTGGTTGGCCAGGCGGATCATCGCCAGACACACCTCCGACATGCGTGAGAAGTTCTCCCGTAGTGAATCGGGCACCGCCGAGTCCGGGAAACGCAACCGGGCGATCTTGGCGACATGTGCTGCCAGGTCACCCATGCGCGCCAGCTCGAAGACCACCCGGATCGCGGAGACGATGGTGCGCAACTCACCTGCCACCGGCGCCTGGAGGGCCAGGAGGGACAAGCAGCGATACTCGAGCTCCTCGTGCATGGCGTCGAGCTGGGAATCGTTGGAGATGACCGCCTCCGCGCGGGCCAGATCGGGCTCCAGCAGGGAGGAAGAAGCCTCGCGCACGGCCACCTCGACCAGAACAGCCATGTGCTGCAGGCTGTCGAGCAGGCCGTTGAGTTCTTCGTGATAATTGGCGCGCATTTCGTCTCCGCCCTTCGGGATGACAACTGTAGAAACGGCAGTGTAGTGGCCGTCACCTACCCCATGGGCAGAAATTCTGACAATAGGATTCTGACTATGGACCTCGTTCTTGCCGCCCTGGCAGGTGCGGTGCTCGCGCTCGCGACGGTGTGGAGTGCAGGAACCATCGGTCGTCGTTTCTCCCTGGAGGAATCGCTACCCGCCCCGCAGGCTCCCGAACGGTCGCGGGACGACCTGATTGATCTCGTCGAGGTGCTTCCCCTGGGAAGCGTTCTGATCGGTCCCCATGACGAAGTGATGAGGGTGAACGATCTCGGAATAGCCATGGGGCTGGCACGAGGAACACGGGTTGGATTTCCCGGGCTGCTGGACCGGGTGCGGCGTGTGCGCAGAACGGAAGCTGAGTACCTGGGAACCATCATCCAGGATCGTCCGCCAGGAATGGAGAACGTCGGGCTGCGCGCACGGGTGATTCCGCTTCGCGGAGGGCGCGTCCTGGTCATGGCTGAGGATGAGGCCGCCACTCGCCGCGTGGACGCTGTCAGGAGAGACTTCGTGGCGAATGTCTCCCACGAGCTGAAAACCCCGATCGGGGCCATCGGAATTCTCGCAGAGACCATCGAGGCTGCCTCCGGGGATCCCGAGCAGGTGATCCACTTCGCCAGGCGTCTCCACCGTGAATCGGCCCGTCTGGCCGAACTCGTCAACCAGATCATCGAGCTCTCCAGGCTTCAATCCTCGGATCCGATGCTGAGTCGCCAGGTGGTGGAGGTGGAGGAGATCATTGATGAGGCGATCGGTCGTACCCGGGAGACCGCCGAGGCTCGCAGAATCAACCTCATGCGAACCGCCGTGCCCTGCGCGCGGGTATTGGGGGACCGCCGGCAGCTGATCGACGCCCTGGTCAACCTCGTGCAAAACGCCATCAACTATTCCGACGACAACGCGAGAGTCGTGGTGGCGGCGACGCGGATGAGTGACGATGAGGGCGAGAACGTCGAGATCACGGTGAGCGACAACGGCATCGGCATCTCTCAGGAGGATCAGGAACGCATTTTCGAACGTTTCTACCGCGTCGACTATGGAAGATCCCGGGAGAGTGGAGGAACGGGGTTGGGGTTGTCGATTGTCCGTCACATCGCTTTGGCCCACCAAGGGAGCGTTAAAGTGTGGTCGCGACCTCGCCAGGGGTCCACCTTCACGCTGCGGCTTCCGGCCCACCAGGAGAGGGCCGTCGACGGGGAGACCCGGGAAGGATGAGGGGATGACCAGGATTCTGATCATCGAAGACGAAGAGTCCTATCGTGAGGCTCTCACCTTCATGCTCAACAAGGAAGGTTTCAACGTTGCCGCCGAGGCTGACGGCGAAAGCGGCCTGGCCGAGTACGACCGCAATGGTGCGGACCTGGTTTTGTTGGATCTGATGCTGCCCGGAATGCCCGGGACGGAGGTGTGCCGCCGGCTCCGGGCCCGCGGCAATGTCGCGATCATCATGGTCTCGGCACGGGACTCCGAAACGGACAAGGTGGTGGGGCTGGAGATCGGCGCCGACGACTACGTCACGAAACCTTTCTCCCATCGCGAACTAGTTGCCCGGATCCGCGCCATCCTGAGGCGTGGCCACGACTCCACGCTCCTCTCGGAGATTGTCGAGATGGACGGAGTACGCATTGATGTTGAACGCCACCAGGTCGTGGTCGACGGACAGGAGGTGAGGTTGGCACTCCGGGAGTTCGAGTTGCTGGAGCTGTTGCTGCGCAATGCTGGACGTGTCATGACCCGCGGCCAGATCATCGACCGTATCTGGGGCAGTGACTACGTCGGTGACACCAAAACCCTCGATGTGCACGTCAAACGTCTTCGCAACAAGATCGAACGCGATCCCTCCAGCCCCTCCCGGGTGATCACGGTCAGGGGGTTGGGCTACAAGTTCCAGGGCTAAGCAGAGGTTTGATCGCGGGTGCCGAGGGCTCGGCGCAGCTCCACAGACAGGAGTGGGATCGCTCACGAGGGCGATCCGCTGCAGCATGGTAGGATTGCCTGCGGAAAGGGGCCTGCAAGACATGACTTTTACGGTCGGAGAGACGGTGGTCTACCCGAATCACGGGGCGGCTGTCATCGAAGACATAGAGACCCGACAGATCAAGGGAGAGGACAAGCTCTACCTCGTACTGCGCATCATAGGTCAGAACGATCTGGTGGTGCGTGTTCCCGCCTGCAACCTGGACCTCGTCGGTGTGCGCGACGTGGTCGACGCCGATGGCTTGGAACGCGTGTTCCAGGTGCTGCGTGCTGAACACACGGAGGAACCCACCAACTGGTCCCGCCGTTACAAGGCGAACCTGGAGAAGCTGCACTCCGGGAACGTCATCAAGGTTTCCGAGGTGGTTCGCGACCTGTGGAGGCGTGACCGCGACAAGGGACTCTCAGCCGGTGAGAAACGCATGCTCGCCAAGGCCCGTGCCATCCTCGTGGCCGAACTGGCCCTCGCCGAGGACGTCGCCGAGGAGCGTGCCGAGGTGATGCTCGACGAGGTCCTGGCCTCCTGAACCATTGAACAACAGTACGGAAGAACCGGTCGTCGCCCTCGTGGTGGCGGCCGGTTCCGGGTCTCGGCTCGGCGCATCCGTGCCGAAGGCGCTGGTGGAACTCGGTGGGATGTCGCTGGTGAGCCGCAGCATCCTGGCAATGCGTGCAGGAGGCGTGGGGCACGTGGTGACCACCACCCCCGAGGGCTGCCTGCCGACCTTTGAAACAGCCCTGGCAGGTCTGGACGATGTCGTCTGCACCGTCGGTGGGGCCGAACGCCAGGACTCGGTCAGGCTCGGGCTCGACGTGCTGTCGGAACGTTTCGGCCCCGAGACCATCGTGTTGATCCATGACGCGGCCCGTCCCCTGGTGCCCCCGCAGGTCGTCACCGCTGTAGCGTACGCGGTGGCGGACGGCGCGGATGCGGCCATACCTGTGATCCCGGTCCACGACTCGATCAGGCAGGTCGGTGACGACGGATCCCGGATCGTCGACAGAGACGCCCTCCGAGCCGTCCAGACCCCGCAGGGGGCTCGACTCGGTCTGCTCCGAGACGCCCACGACCATGTGGTCAGGCGCGGACTGGTCATCACCGATGATGCGTCCGCGATCGAGACCCTCGGGCGCCAGGTGGTGCTCGTGCCCGGACATCACGACGCGCTGAAGATCACCGAGCAACTCGACCTGACACTGGCGCAGGTGATCCTGGACGGCAGGAGCCGGGCGTGAGGGTCGGCATCGGAACCGATGTCCACAGGCTGGAGGCGGGAATACCCATGTGGGTGGCCGGACTGCACTTCCCGGAAGAATCGTTCGGGCTGTCCGGGCACTCCGATGGAGACGTAGCTGCGCATGCCATCGTCGATGCGCTGCTGGCGTCGGCCGGGATGGGGGACATCGGATCGAACTTCGGCACCGATCGCCCCGAGTGGATGGGGGCGTCCGGGGTCGCTTTCCTGGCCGAGACCGCCAGGCTGCTCCGGGGCGCTGGAGTTGGGATCGGCAACGTCAGCGTTCAGGTGATCGGCAACCGACCGCGCATGGCCGCGCGCCGCGGCGAGGCGGAACAGGTGCTTTCCGAGGCCATTGGGGCACCCGTGTCGGTTTCCGCCACCACCTCGGACGGGCTGGGTCTCACGGGGCGGGGTGAAGGAGTCGCGGCAATTGCAGTTGCAATGACGACGATGAGATGACGGCTCTCACCATAACCGTGATCCTTGCGGATTCAGGGCTATTCGACCTCGCTGGCCGGGGCGTTGAAAGTGTTGCACTGGCCGAGCGAACCTCCGGAGTCTAGACCACGTTCCACCCACAGCCGACGGTTCTGACTCTTCCCGTGATCGTCGGTCTTGTCCGGATTGTTGGTGCGTTCGTTGAGCCTGTCGTCGCCGATGTCCGCGGTGACGGCCAGGATGTCCTGGCGGTCGGTGTCGGTGAGTTTGAGTCCCTGCCACAAGGAGCCGAGAGCCGCACCTGCGAAACAGTCCGCCTGGGTTTCGAGGCGGCGTTTCGTTTCGTGCTGCCCGGAATCGTCGGCGTCGTCGATTGACATGTGACCACTGAGCAATATCCCGCTCTGTCCTTGGATGACGTGCCCGTATTCATGCGCGATGATCAGGTTGAAAACGATACGTGCTTTGGAGACATCGGTCGACAGGACGTCGAGCACGTCCTGGGAGATGTATATCTGCTGGTCAAGGCCGCAGTAGAAGGCGTTGTGGGATTGCTGGATCCCGCATCCCGTGGTGATGGTCTCGCCTTCCGGGAAAACCGTGAGCTTCGGCTGGAATGCCGTGTAGCCGGCCTGTTTGAGAGTGGGGCCCCAGACCCGGGTCAGGCAGCCGACGTAGGTCTGCAGACTGGCCTGCAGCTCCTGGTCGTCCTGCTCGCGTCCCGGAAGCAGTTCGAGATCGCATCTCACGGGGGATTCCAAGGACATGTTGTACAGCGAATTGTCCTTCGTCAGGGTCGTGATTTCCGCTTTACTCTCCGGCTTCACCAGAGGGGGCGGCTGGGAGGTGACAGGCGGTACCTCCCAGTCCTCGTTCTTGTAATCAGTGGAGACGCTTGCAGGATTTGCCTGGTTGACGAGAGCGATGACCACCATGCCACCCAGAAGCGCAAGGGCACTGAACAGAGCCACCAACAACCCTGTTGGACGACGTTTGGTCGGTGCCGCGTATGAGCCGTAACCACCGGGAATGAATGCAGGCACGGGCTGTTGCACTGCTGGAAAGCCCTGAGGTGCGGGACGAAAGCCCGTGGGTTGGCCGGGGTATAGATGAGGACCGGGCTGCAGGGTGGCTGCGCGGGCTGGGAACGCGGCGGGCTGTGTGGTGGGGAACTGAGGAGGCTGTGCCTGGGGGAAAGGCTGTGGAGGTGCGGCTCTGTGTGGGGAAGTCTGGGGGTGCGCCGGGCTTTGGTAAGGGGACTGCTGCATCGGTGGCTGAGGAGCTTGCCACGGGGATGAAACTGGTTGCGGTGGGGCGGAGGGGGGTTGCTGACCTTGTGAAGGCATTGACTGATGCCAAGGCGCAGGCTGCCGAGTGGGGTACGGATTTCCTCCGGAGCCCTGTGAGCTGGGCTGCCCCGGGTATTGCGGTTGCATCGAGTTTGCCACGGGGTTCAGGGTATCCCTATCAGGGGTCGGCGCGTGGCGTCGGGAGCAAGCTCCCGGGGCGCTAGGAGGCCTGGTGGTGTCGGTTGCCCGCGACCTGCTGGGAAATGTTGCTCTCCACGTGTGGTGGGTTCTTCGTTCTGCTGAGCAGGCCTCACCGGGGCTCCCGGGAGGTGTTTTGTCGCTTGCTGGTGTGACCTTGGCTGTGTCTTTCTGCATTCAAAATGCGGTACGGTCAGCACCGAGAACTTTGATCTGAGGAGCCTCGAGGTGCGTACCTTCCGCTTGTTGTTGGTCCCGCTGGTGCTGTTTTTCGCCCTGGGCGTGGTGCCGCGGGCTCATGCCGATGAGCCGATCGCCAAGTCATACCTTTTCGAGGGCAGACTTGACGAGGACGGGATCCTGACGGTCACCGAGACCATCAAATTTGATTCTCCACCAGCGGAGCTGACCCAGCGAATTGCGAATCGCGCCCCCATCGACTCTGACCGCTTCTACATATACGGCATCTCCGATGTGTCCGCGACAGGCGCTGAGAACTTTGCTTCCAAGGTTGAGGGCGACTACACGGTGCTCTCCATGAAGCCGTCTGCCGAGGTGAAGATCACCTATAAGGTCACCGGGACCACCCGCTCCGAACCCGGAAACAACGGGGACGCCAGCGTGTTCACATGGCGGGCGCTCCAAGGGCTGTCGGTGGCTGTTGAGAAGGTTGCCGGTACCTTGCAGGTGGCTGCCCAGGCGCAGTTGGTGGACTGCACAGCGGGTCCGCCCGGAACCCTCGACAAGTGCCAACTCTATGCGGCTGGCGCGCACAACTCACCAACCCCGATATTCGAGTCCGCGACACGAGGTGTCGGAGAACAGGTGACCTTCACCGTGGGGTTCAGCGTCGAAGACGTGGCGCCGACGGCCCGGGTCTATGAGCAGTGGAACCTCAAGCGGGCCTTCGCGATTGACCTCGCAACGGCAGGAACCGCGCTGGCTGTTCTGGTGGCAGGATCCCTGCTGTTGTGGTGGCTGCATCGTCGAAGTGGTGCGGACCTCTCGTATGCCGGTGAGGTCTCGGCCGTCGGGTCCTTTCGGCCCGTCGGCGACGGGGAATCGGTGTTCGAACCGGGGGAGGGCATGCGTCCTGGTTTGGTGGGAACTGTCGCCGATGAGCGCGTTGATCCCGTCGACATCACGGCCACGTTGATCGACCTCGCCGTGCGTGGTCACCTGCGCATCACCGAACTCCAGCACACCCAGTACGGCTTGGTGGACTGGCAGTTCAGTCGCCTGGAGAACCAGCATGATGAACTGCTTCCCTACGAATCCCGGCTTCTGGAAGCGGTGGTGCCCGACGGGCAGCATTCCTTCGCGTCGCAGTTGCCCGAGGTCCTGGCTCCCGCTTTGGGGGCGGTGCAGGATGCCCTGTACGACGAAGTGGTGGAACGCGGCTGGTTCGAGCACCGTCCTGATTCCACCCGCAGCTCGTGGGCTGTTCGTGGCTGGGTCGGACTTGGTGTCGCGCTGGCGGCTGGGGGCGCCCTGATCGCCTTCACTAGTTTCGGACTGGTGGCTCTGGTGCTGCTGGCCCTCTCTATTTCGCTGTTGTGGATGGCGCCACGTATGCCGCGCCGCACAGCGGAGGGCACCCGGCTCGTCGCAGCTCTCGGGGCTCTTTCAGCCCTTCTCAACACCCAACCGACCAATCAGATGCCAAAGGGCAGGGAGCTGGCGGAGATCTCCCGGCTGCTGCCCTACACGGTCGTTCTCGGTGGGCGTCAGCGCTGGGTGGAGGCAATGGCGGCGGCCGATGTCGACGACACCCCCGACCCGACGGAGGTCGACTGGTATCACGCCCCCGAAACCTGGCACCTGCGAGACCTGCCCGCGTCCCTGACACAGTTCATCAACACGATCCAGGGTCAGTTGTTCAGCCGCTGACCGAACTTGTGTGCAGGTCGGTTGTGGAAGTGGGTCCAGCTGGTGTGGGTGTCGCGTCGTTGTTGTTCTGAGGTGTAGGTTCTGCTGTTGGTCTTGTAGAGTCGTTCGATCTTGCTGTTGATCTGGGGTCGGTAGGGGTGGGTCTTCTTCGGCGTCATCACGGGCTTTTGGCAGGTTTGGTGTCAGAAGTGGGACTTGTAGGCCGAGCCATTGTCGGACAGGACCTGTTCGATGGTGATCCCCCGCGTTTTGAACTAGGTGACAGCCTTGGCTAACACGGAGCTCGTGGTGAGCGCCTCCTTGTCGTCGTGGACCTCGGTGTAGGCCAGGTGGGAGTGATCATCGATGACGGTGTGGATGAAGGCATGTCCCAGCAGCGGCTGGTGATGCTTGTTCTTTCCCGCAGGGGTGGCTTGACGGTTCCAGTTACCGTGCTGACGACCGACATGGCGCCAGTTCCCGCCATCGGGGATGTTGCCAAGCTTCTTGGCGTCAATGTGGATCAGGCCGACCGGGGTGGCCGTGCTCGTAACGACGCACCGGTTTTTCCCGGGTCGTTCGACCTGCGACAGCCGGTTCAACCGGGCCGCGGACAAGATCCGATGGAGCGTTGACGGCGCCAAGCCTCTGCAGGTGGCAAGCTGGACCGGGGTTTCCTGCAGCCATATTCGCAACCCGGGGACTCTGGCAGAGGTCTTCTTCGGGGTCCTGGTCGGTGAGTTGCAAGGATGTGGCCCGGCATCAGCTCGCCGACCCGATACTAGTCGGTCCACCGCTTCACCGTGGGTTAGGGGCACTGGAACCTTGCGGTGACCTCGGAGACTGGAACTGCTTGGTTGACAACCAGCTGTGTGACCTTCAAACGGGCACGCGGGTGTGAGATGAACGAGGGCCTTGCTGGCAGTGGATACCTTCGCAAGCCACGCTCAACCAACAAGGCCCTCTTTTACGTTCGCACTCCCGGAATGCAAACTTTTAACCAACCTCCCCAATTCAGTACACCTAGCGCAGCAGTCACGGACCTCCCGCTGCTGGCCGGTCGGCGAGTTTCAGCCACACCACGCCACTGATGATCACTGCGAGCCACAAGAATCGTGTCATGGTGAGGTGTTCATCGAAGAAAAAGGGTCCCAGCAGGGCAGCTCCGGCTGCTCCAATCCCGGCCCATACCGCATATCCGATTCCGACCTCGATGTGCCGTAGGGCAACGCTGAGGGCCCAGAGAGTCAGCAGGAAAAACGCCACGGCTACGACAGACCAGGTCGGCTGTGTGAATCCGCGGCTTCCCGCGACGGACAGGGCGTAGCCGACCTCGAAGAGACCGGCGAGCAGCAGGACGAACCAGGAAAAACGCTTGGAAGAATTGGCGTCGTTCATTGGTGGATTCCTTTCAGGTGTGGTGGTTACAGCGATCCACTGAGCTGGAGCCCGATCACTCCTGTGATCACCAAGGCGATGCCGATGCCCTTGGCCCACGTGATGTGCTGTTTGAACAGCAGAGCGCCGAATAGGGTGATGCCCACCCCCGCCAAGGAAGTCCACAAGGCATACCCGACTCCGACGTCGAAGTTGAGCAGGGCTTGACTCAGGAAGAAGGTGGCTAGACCGCCAGCCAGCAGCGTGGCGGCCGTCCAACCACGGTGTGTGAACCCATTGGCGCGGCTGGCGGCTATAGCGACCGCGATTTCGAAGATGACAGCGATGAACAGATGAATCCAGGACATTGGCCTTCCTCTCAGACGCTGGGAGCCGGTAGCTCTTGCTGGGGCTGGTACATGGTGAATGGAGCGATTCCGTCGTCGGTGATCAGGCAGAACCGGTACGCGTAATTGAACAGGACATGAATCTGCTGCACGGAGACCTCCTTGGATGTGGGCCGCGAGAGGGGTGGGTTCTGCAAGGGTGGAACCTGACGTCAGTGTCAGGTGCAAGGCTGATGTCATGGACCCGGGCGGGAGGTGGAGATGCGGATCGGAGAACTCGCGGAGGCAACGGGAGTCAGCGTCCGTTCTCTGCGGTACTACGAGCAGCAGGGCCTGATCCGTGCGCGGCGCACCGCTGGTGGCTGGCGTGACTTCGAGGAACTGATGGTCGAGCGGGTGATCACGATCCAGCACCTGCTGGCCGCGGGCCTGAGTAGTGCGACGATGGTTGAACTCCTTCCCTGTCTGGAGGCCAAACCGGAACAACGAACCGGCGTGATGGACGAGCTCATTGTTCAGGAGATCGTAAGACTGGAGGCAAAACGTCGTGACATCGACCGGGAGCTGGAAGTGTTGCGGACGTTGAAGGATGACCTGCAGGGATGAGCCGAATGGAGGCTGGAGCGTGGTCCGAAATTACACTTGGATAGTTGCGCAGCACGCGACAGGAAGAATGGACTGAAATATACCATTTTCGGATTAAAGGCTGTGCAACTGTGCGGGTCGTTGAGTCACTTCGTGGCTGCTGAGGCCCGCAGCTCGTTCAGCAGGGAGTGTGCCGCAGCGGTCGGGTTGAAGTCATTCCATGCAAGATACTGCACTCTGGTGGGGCCATCCGACACGGGGATGTTTGTCCAGTGGGGATCAGTTGTCAGACAACCCGAAGGAAGTAGAGCTACCGCGAGTCCGTGACTGACAAGGGACAGGGCGAACTCGGTGGACATCACCTCGAACATGACCTCACGGACGAGTCCTGCTGCGCTGAATGCCAGATCACTTTGTACGCGTCCCGGGGTTTCCTCGGGAAAGTCGACGAAGGTCTCGGCGGCGAGTTCCTTGAGCGTCAGTTCCTTGTGGGCTGCCAGGTGATGTTCAACGGGTATGACGGCGACGAGTTTTTCCCTGCTGAGTTCAAGTGTCTTGAGTTTATGGGGGACGACCGATTCGGCAAGACCGAGAATTGCCATGTCGACGATGCCTCGGTGCAGGGCAGATGCCAGCTCGTCGCTGCCGCCGCTCCGGAGGATGATTCTGACTGCCGGATGGGTCAGGTGGAACCGCTGCAAGCAACTGGGAATGTCCAGTGCAGTGACAGTGGGGATCAGACCCAGGGTGACTGTTCCACTGATTTCGCCGGTCGTCGCGATGGCGTCAGCCATGGCACGGTCCGCGGCTTCCAGGCATGCGCGTGCGGCAGGTAGGAAGGCCAGCCCGGCAGGCGTGAGTTCGACTCGCCTACTGGTTCTGGCGAACAGGCTCACCCCCAGCTCGCGTTCGACGTTCCTAATCTGATGGCTCAGTGCCGACTGGGCTACATGACACCGCTGCGCTGCCCGGGTGAAGTTGAGGGTTTCAGCTACGGCGAGTACGTAGCGCATCTGTTGGAGTTCCACTCATCTATCGTGCATCACGATGGATTCAATGAAAAATATGTGTTGGATTTATTGATTGTGTTGAGGGATCGTGAAGGTATGAGTACGTGGCGGGTGGGGCGAGCCGGTCGTGTTCTTGCGACGGCCTTCGCTCCGGTGGCGTGGGGAACCACCTATATCGTGACAACCGGATTGTTGCCTGGAGGACATCCGATGTTTGCAGCACTGATGCGTTCCCTGCCTGTCGGTGTGGTCGTGGTCCTCGTTGCACGTTCTTTGCCGAGAGGAAAGTGGTGGTGGCGGTTCGCGGTTCTGGGAACGTTGAACATAGGAGTCTTCTTTCCGTTGCTGTTTCTCTCGGCGGAGAGGTTGCCCGGGGGAGTCGCGGCCACGCTGGGAGCGAGCCAGCCCGTCTTCGTGGCTTTTCTGGCCGTTGCTCTGTTGCAGGAACAACTGTCCGGGTGGCGATTGGTGTGGGGAGCTATTGGGATGATTGGGGTCGGATGCGTGGTGCTCGGCCCTGGGGCTGGATTTGATCTGGTCGGTTTCCTGGCAGGTGTTGGTGGGGCTCTCGCCATGGGAACCGGAGTGGTGCTCACCAAGCGGTGGGGTCGTCCTCCGGGTTTTGGGCCGATCAGTTTCGCTGGTTGGCAGCTGTGCTCAGGGGGGATCTTGCTCCTGATACCTGCTCTACTGATCGAGGGGGTGCCGGCGCATATCGATTCTGGGGCCGTGATGGGGTATATCTGGCTCGGATTGGCTGGTGGCCTGGTGGCTTATTCCTTGTGGTTTTTCGGCATCGGGACCCTGCCAGTGACTGCCACTGCGCTGCTCGGGTTGCTTTCCCCCATGGTTGCTGCGGTCTTGGGTATGACGATAGGCGGTGAACGGCCGACCCTTCTCCAATTCGTGGGTTTTGCTCTGGCGTTGGCTGCAATGTTCGCGGGTCAGCTCGGTGGTCATGCAGAGAGCGAGAGAGCTGACACACCGAGCCGGAAAGAGAACTATGTCATATTTCGTTGAAAGGAGAAATGCGATGAAACTGGTTGTTCTGGGGGCCACCGGAATGGTGGGTTCACGAGTCACAAGGGAAGCTGTATCACGCGGACACGAGGTCTTGGCTGTGTCGCGGAGAGTGGCATCCCCGTCGCAGGGAGTCAGCTCGCTGAGCGCCGACATGACCTCGTCGGATCAGCTTGATGCTGCAATCTGCGATGCCGAGGCCGCCGTGCTAGCGGTTCGACCTCCGGCAGGGGAGGAGGAAGCCATTGTGTCTATCACCGAGAAGGTCCTGGACGCGATGGGTCGCAGCGGCACCCGCCTGCTCATCGTGGGTGGTGCCGGGGCGTTGTTCTCGCCTGATGAGCCCGGTCTTCTGGTGCGGGACGACCCACGGTATGTCCCTGAGGCGTGGCGAACTGTTGCCGGGGCGAGCGTGAATCAACTCGAGGTGTGCAGGGGATACACGCGACAACATTGGATATACCTCAGCCCGCCGTCCGTTCTCGAACCCGGGACTCGCACCGGCGCATACAGGCGTGGGACGACCGAGCTGCTCGTTGACTCCACGGGGATCTCCCGAATCAGTGCTGAGGACCTGGCAGTTGCCGTAGTGGACGAACTCGAACGACCATCGCGGGATCGACACTTCACTGTCGTGCAGCAGGATGGATATGGAAGATGTGGTTCTGACAGGCAGTGATGCGGGAAACCTTCCCCGCATCCAAGGCGTCGGGACGCTGATTATCGGACACGACTGGCCAGCCGTGAGATCAATTGCGTGTTTTGAGCCCGAACGCTGCAAACTAGTGCCGTGCCGCTAGAACTGTTAGTCGTGCTGCTGCTGGTGATCGCCACAGCCTTGGTCTTCGATTTCACCAATGGCTTTCACGACACCGGCAACGCCATGGCAACCTCCATCGCCACAGGCGCGCTGAAACCCAAAACCGCCGTGATGCTCTCAGCGCTGCTGAACCTCGTGGGCGCCTTCCTCTCTGTGGAAGTGGCGCTCACAGTCACCAACGCGGTGGTGAACCTCCAGGACGATGTGGGGGCGCCACGCCCCGAACTGCTCGGAGACGGTGGTGAGGGGCTGCTGCTGATTGTGTTGTCGGGTCTGGTGGGTGCCATCTTGTGGAACCTCTTGACCTGGTTGTGGAGCCTGCCGTCGAGTTCGTCCCACGCCCTGTTCGGCGGCCTCGTCGGCGCGACCATCGCGGGCCTGGGGTTTGGTGGGGTCAACTGGGTCGGTGACGGGACCAGACTCGACGGAGTGGTCGGGAAAGTGATCCTGCCTGCCCTCGTCTCGCCGGTCGTGGCGATCATCGTCTCGGGGGTGGGCACCTGGCTGGTGTTCGCGATCACCCGTGGGATGGACGAGAAACGCCGGGAACGGGGTTTCAGATGGGGACAGGTCGGATCGGCCTCGTTGATCTCACTGGCCCACGGCACCAACGACGCCCAGAAAACCATGGGGGTCATCACCTTGGCCCTGATCGCCACCGGAAGCTGGACGCAGCTGCACGCGGTGCCGTTCTGGGTGAAGGTGGCCTGTGCCCTCGCCATCGCGCTGGGAACCTACCTCGGGGGATGGCGAATCATCCGCACCCTGGGCAAAGGGCTTGTCGAGATCAGCTCTCCCCAGGGCATGGCCGCTGATGCGTCGTCGGCGGCAGTGATCCTGGCTTCCAGCCACATGGGTTTCGCCCTGTCCACCACGCACGTGGCCACCGGTTCAATCCTGGGAAGTGGCCTCGGGCGCTCCGGTGCCAAGGTGAACTGGCGCGTGGCCGGGAGGATGCTGATGTCGTGGGCAATCACCCTGCCTGCCGCCGCGCTCGCGGGGGCGCTCATGTGGCTGATCGGGCACCTGCTCGGTGGGCTATTCGGGGCTCTGGTGATAACCGCGATCCTGCTGGCAGCGGCATCGTGGATGTACCTGCACTCCAGGAAGTCCGCCATCGACCATAGCAACGTCAACGACGACTGGGTGGAGAATGTCACCGCTCCGCGCCCGTTGGCAGCCGCCACCGAGGTGGCGGATCTGATTGAGATCGAACAGCCTGAGGGTAGCTGCGCATGAAAATCCTCTGGCTTGCTTTCGAGGGCACCTGGCACGTCCTGCTTGCCGGGTTGCTCCTGGGGGCGGGGCTGCCGACGCTGTTCGCTCTGGGAGTGCGTTCCCTATCGATGGGCACTGGAGGTGATCCCAGCAGGAAACCAACCCTGGTGGGAAAAGCGACCGCAGCGGTGTGCTTCGCCGTGGTGCTGCTGGCCGTCCTAGCGGGAATCGCGACGATCGTCGCCCACGGGCTGGGGGTTCAACTGAGCTTTGACGGCATCATCCCGGTTTTCACCAGCAGATAGCCCTCTCGCGGCGTGACCGGGGCCGCGTCACAGATTTTCGCTCACGTCTCGGGCGAAATCTCTCCGCCCGCGCACGAATCGCGGAGCTTTGACGGTTCAGCGTCGGTGCAACCGGTCCTGCCCGGTCGCATCGGTGAACAGTCCTCCGCAAGCACCAT
>ERZ773075.347-NODE-347-length-37624-cov-12.2393_pt1 | contig 37624 bp, 27 predicted proteins | sample MGYA00580614_ERZ773075 | MGnify/ENA primary metagenome ERZ773075 (study PRJEB29015, sample SAMEA2738021) | human oral metagenome | biome: human oral; feature: human-associated habitat; material: dental | place: China | collected 2043 ...
CGCGGCCGCGCGGGACAGCCGGGCGCCAGTGCACGGCGATGGGGTCAGCGGCTGCGCACGATTCCTGCCCGGACGGCGTCGGCGGCCTCGTCGCCCAGCATCTGGCGCACCAGCTCGAGGCCGAGGTCGAAGGCCGTCCCCGCGCCGCGGCTGGTCGTGATGGCGCCGTCCACGACGACGGGTTCCTCCTCGGCGGTGGCGCCGCCCTGCGCGATGGCCTCCATGAACGCGGGGTTCGCGGTGGCGCGGCGGCGGTCCAGGACCCCCAGTTCGGCCAGGATGGACGGCGCGGCGCAGATCGCGGCGACCGGCTCCCCCGCGTCGGCGCGGCGCAGGACCTCCACGGGGACGGCGGGGCACGCCTTGAGGTGCCGGGTTCCGGGCATGCCGCCGGGCAGGTAGAGCAGGTCGTAGTCCGCCAGATCCACATCGGCGATCAGCGCGTCCGCGATGATGCGGACCCGGTGGGAGCTGACGACCTCGAGGGACTGCGAGACCGAGACGAGGTCGGCGCGGATCCCGGCGCGGAAGAGGGCGTCCACGACGGCCAGGGCCTCCACCTCCTCGCATCCGGCGGCGAGCAGGACGGCGGCCTTCTTGTCGGTGGCGAGCTGTGGGGGTGTCGGCATGGCGGCTCCTTCGCAGGGCGGGACGGGTGGTTGCGCGACCAGGCTACGCCACTTCGCACCGCACCCACGATTGTCCGGTAAACGACGGTCGGGGCCCGATCCCGGCACGGGCCCCGCCGCACATACTCCGAGCGCGGGGCCTCCGCTGGCTCCTGGCAGCGCCCGCCTACTCCGAGCGCAGGGCCTCCACCGGATCCTGGCGGGCGGCCCTCGAGGCCGGGACGAGGCCGGCGAAAACGGTGAGCCCCACCGACACGGCGATGAGCGCCAGAGCCGCCAGGAGCGACAGCTGCGCGATGTCGTGCACGTCGAACGCCGAGGAGACGACGGCGTTGACGAGGGCGCACAGGCCGTAGGTGACCCCCACCCCCATGACGCCCGCCAGGAACCCCTCGATCACGGTCTCGGCGTTGAACACGCGGGACACGTCGCCCTTGGAGGCGCCTATCGACCGCAGGATGCCGATCTCCTTGCGCCTCTCCAGCACGGAGATGTAGGTGATGATCGCGATCATGATGGAGGAGACCACCAGGGAGATGGACACGAAGGCGATGAGCAGCCAGGAGATGACGTCGATGATGCTGGTGACCGAGCTCATGAGGGTGCCCATGAGGTCGGTGTAGGTGATCGCCTTGTCCGGGGCTCCCGCGTTGACCTGGTCGGCGCTGTAGGCGTCGAGGATCTTCTTCACCTCGTCCTTGTCCGCGAAGCTCTTCGGGTAGATGCTGATCGTGGTCGGCGTGTCGATGGCCGCCCACCCCAGGCCCTTCAGGTTCGTGTCGTAGTCCGGCACGCTCGTGCTCATCATGGTGGCCATGAGGGCCGCCAGGGACTTCTCGTCGAAGTTCATGGAGAACGCGTCGGCGAAGGCGCCGGGGTCGATGGACACGGCCGAGCTCATGGCCTCGGCGAAGTCGTCCATCGCGGAGGAGATCCGCGCGCCGATCTGCTCGGCGAACCCCTCCATCATCTGGCCCATGGCCTGCCCCATCGTGTCGCTCATCATCTGGCTGAGGGACGCGCCCAGTCCTTGGCCGAGGAGTCCGGAGAGCTGACTGGCGATCTGGGCGGAGATCGCGTCAGCGATCTGCTGGGACACGGCCTGCGCGATCTGGGCGATCGCCGGGTCGTCCCCCAGCGCCTTGGTGAGGTTGGCGATGAGTGCGCCCGAGTCGATGACCTGGTCGGAGGTGACGGCGTCGGTCAGCTGCCGGACGACGTCGGCGGACGTCATGTAGTCGCTGACCAGTTTCACCAGGTCGATGTCGGGGATGCCGTTCCCGTCCAGGTCGGGGGCCTTCGCCGCCTGCTCGCGCGCGTAGGCGATGAAGTCCTGGGCGATCTGCGAGGCGCGGGACGCCAGGTACTCGCCCGCACCCTCCTTCACGGCGCCGTCCTTGAGGGCAGCGGAGATGATCCCCGCGAAATCGATGTCCGCCAACTGGGGGAACTGCTTCGTGAGCTCCCCCAGGTCCATGCCGGGCAGCAGGCCGGACTGGGCCCCCGACTGCGCGCCCTGGGGCACCAGCGCGGACGGGTCGAGCCCGCTCAGGTCCATGCCGGACATGTCGAGCTTCGAGAAGTCCAGGCCCGAGAAGTCCAGGCCGGAGAAGTCCAGGGCGGACATGTCCATCTGAAGCTTCGATGGGTCGATCTGGAACGCCGCCCCCAGTTTGCCCTCGTCCACGCTGAACAGGGAGGACATGTCGAAGCCCGACGCCTTGTCCTTCTGGCCGTCGGCGAGCTCCTTGAAGGTCTTGCCGGTGAACACGTCGATGGTGGGCGAGGCGATCTGGTCCTTGACGATCTGGCTGGCCCCCGCCTCGTCGATGACCCGGTGGGTGAGGTCGGCGGTGTAGCCGATCCCCTGGCGCAAGGGGGTGCGGCTGGAGGACTTGGGCTTGACGATGCCCGTGATGGTGAGGCGCTGGCCCTTGGAGACCAGGTCCTTCATGTAGTCGGTGTCGGCGGAGTGGTCGGTCCACACCCGGTACGTGGAGTCGTAGGTGTACTGGTCCGGGGCGTTGACGCGCGAGAACGCCGTGCCCAGGATCTGCGAGTAGTCGTACACCGCGGACGGGGCATCCCCTGCGCCCGACTGGGCGCCCGACTGGGGCGACCCGGCGCCGCGGCCCATCTGCCCGGAGTAGTACGAGCGCATGAGGGACTGGAGGTCCTTGTGGTCCTTGAGCCCCAGGGTGTACTCGAAGACGTCGGAGATCTGCCCCTGCGCGTCCAGGACCAGGACCAGGTCGTCGGCTCCGGTGGGCCACGTCCCGGCGAGCACGTCGTAGGCGTCCGCGTACAGGGACTGGTCGGTGGGCATCTGGTAGAAGGCGTCGGTGGACAAGGAGGTGGAGGACATGGGGTTCGCGCTGCCGCCCCTGGCGGAGGCGATCGGTGAGAACGCCGGCTCCGGGCTCACCTGGTTGAGGCCCTTGCTGGTGTCCTGCTGGAAGATGAGGGGGGTGATCCCGTAGCCGTACTCGACGGACGAGGCGTGGGCCTTGATGCCGCCGCCGTTGTTGTCCAGGTAGACCTTCAGGGACTTGAGGTCGTTGGTCTTCGCGTTCTGGATCATGCCGGTCAGGGACCGCCGCGACGAGACCCTCACTCCCCCGGGGTCGCCCTCCGTGGACGAGCCCCCCAGGACGGCGCTGCTCATCATCGACTCCATGGAGAACCCCTGCTTCTGGATGGTCAGGGGGTAGGAGCTGAGCGCGTCCTCCTCAGTGCGCTGGATGTACGCGTTGGCCCCGTTGGCCAGCGCCAGGATGGCCGCGATGCCGATGATGCCGATCGACCCCGCGAAGGAGGTCATCAGGGTGCGGCCCTTCTTCGTCATGAGGTTGTTGAAGGACAGCGCCAGGGCGGTGAGGAACCCCATCGAGGTGCGCCTGGCCGGTTTCGCCTCGCGCACCTCCTCCGTTCCGGGGATGAACGGCTCGGAGTCGGCGACGATCCGCCCGTCGGCCAGCTCCACGATGCGGGTGGCGTACTGGTGGGCGAGTTCCGGGTTGTGGGTGACCATGATGACCAGGCGGTCCTTGGCGACCTCGCGCAGCAGGTCCATGACTTGCACGCTCGTCTTCGAGTCCAGGGCTCCGGTCGGCTCGTCGGCCAGGAGGATCTCCGGGTCGTTGATGAGGGCGCGGGCGATGGCGACGCGCTGCATCTGCCCGCCGGACATCTGGGAGGGCAGTTTGCGGACGTGCTCGGACAGCCCCACGCGGTCGAGGGCGTCGAGGGCGCGCTTGCGCCGCTCGCCCCGGGACACGCCGGACAGGGTGAGGGCGAGCTCGACGTTGGCCAGCACGCTCTGATGGGGGATGAGGTTGTAGGACTGGAAGACGAAGCCGATGCGGTTGTTGCGGTAGGCGTCCCAGTCGCGGGCCCTGTAGTGCTTCGTGGAGACGCCGTCGATGACGAGGTCGCCCTCCTGGAAGCGGTCGAGCCCGCCGATGACGTTGAGCATGGTCGTCTTGCCCGACCCCGACTGCCCCAGGACCGCGACGAACTCATTGTCCCGGAAGGCCACCGACACGCGGTCGAGGGCGACTTGGACCAGGTTCGCGGTCCTGTAGGCCTTGGTGATCTCGCGGAGCTCCAGCACGGACAGCCCTCCTCCTCCAGCACGGGTTCCCCTCCACCCTAGCGCCGCCCGGGCTCGGAGAGCGCCCCGGCCCCCCTGGTTCTCCCCTGATTTCCGCCATCCCGTAGACTACGGCACATGACGAGCGCTCCACTGGCACCTGTCCGCGTCCCCCTGCGCGGGCCCATCGCCTCGCAGGTGCACGCCCTCTACCGCCGGGCGTTCCCGCCCGAGGAGCGGGTCCCCCTGCCCCTGCTCCACGCGAGCGCGATGCGGCGGCGCGCCATTTCCTTCACGGCGTGGGTGGACCCGGAGCTGTCCGACCCGTCGGCGCACGACGCGGAAGTGGTCGCCTTCACCTACTCCTTCGTGTCGAAGGACCTCGTCTACCTGGCTTTCCTGGCGGTGGACGACCGGCTGCGCTCGGCGGGCTACGGGAGGAGGATCCTGGAGTGGTTCGCCGACGAGCACCCGGATCTGCCGTTGTTCCTGGAGATCGAGCCCATCGACGAGTCCGCCGGCAACTACGCCCAGCGCCTGCGCCGCCTCGCGTTCTACCAGCGCAACGGCTTCACCGTGTCGAATATGCTCACGCACGAGGCCGGCCAGACCTTCCGGGTCCTCCACAGGGGCCCGGGCGCCGGCGCCATCAGCGCGGAGCGCCTGGAGGGAGAGCTCAACGCCTTCGGGGCGGGGCTCGTGCGCACCCGCGTGACGACCGACTGAGGGCGCCTTGGGGCGACGCGCCCTAGGCCGTATTGTCTGGTTCCGGTCCTTTGTGTGCGCGGTTGGGGAGGGGCCGCGTGTGTGATTCTCTGTCGGCGCTTTGCGCGGCTTCCTGCGCTGCACTGCGAGGCGCGCCCGCCGCTGCACCACTTAGCGCGCTCCTGCGCCACTTAGCGCGCTCCTGCGCCACTTGGCGCGCCGTTGCACCACTTAGACCCAAGTAGGCCCCAGGATTCCCGGCGTGTCGGGGGCCCAAGTGGTGCGGGCAGCGCCTAAATGGTGCAGACGCAGGATCAGGGCAGGTCATGTGAGACGACCGCTCCGCCACTTGGCGTGCCGCTGCACCACTTAGCGCGCCGTTGCACCACTTAGACCCAAGTAGGCCCCAGGATTCCCGGCGTGTCGGGGGCCCAAGTGGTGCGGGCAGCGCCTGGGGCGTGTCTCTTTAGTGGGCCGGGTGAGGATTTGGACGATGGCGAGTTCGTCCGTGGCGGGTGTCCAGCGCACCCTCCTCCATTGCTTGTGGGAGGCGAAGGCCCGCTCGACGACGGTGCGCCTAGTGCAGCAGACGGGGACTCGCGCCCACCTTCGCGCCCGCCCTAGTGCGCCCCGCGCCCACCGTCCCGGGCGGCTCAACGCTCCGGTTCCCGCAACTCCGGCGAGCCCCCCGTGCGGCAGGACGTGCTGGTCGCGCGCTGGTGGGCGCGGACGACGCACGAGTCCACACACACATCCCAGCCGAGGCCGCCACGCTCACCGGCCCGGGCCATCAGGGCCCGCAGGACGGCGCCCCGCGCGCCCTCCCACGCCCAAGCGCGGCGCCGTTCCCACACAATCTGCCGCGGCCCACACCACTCGGGCAGACCACGCCACACCACCCCCCGCTGCCAGCGGACGACCCCCCAGAACCTCGCGGCGACCACAACGCGGCCCGCCCCGCGCCGGCCTCTAAGACGACAGCAGGCCCTCCACAACCCCCACCGCCCATCACCGACCACCCACAACCCAGACACACGACCCATCCCCCACCCCGCACCACCCTCAGAAACGCGCCCTAGTGGTCCAGGCCGTGGGAGCCCGAGACCAGGAGGATCTCCTCGTTGTCGAGGCGGGCGAGGGCCCCGTCGAGGGCGACGGAGGAGAAGAGCCCCTCGCCGCGCGCGTCCAGCAGCGCCTCGCGCTGGGCATGGATCGCCTCGAGGGCGAGCTCGCGGATCTGGGAGCGGGTGAAGGCGCGGGCGACCTCGTCGGCGTCGTCGGACCCTTCCGCGGGGCCAGCGCCTCCGGCCCCGGCGCCAGCGGGGGCGTCCGCGAGGCCCGCCCGGAGGCCGTCTATGACGCGCTCGGCGGTGCGCGGGGGCGCGGAGCCACCGCCCTGGGCGTGCTCGATGCGCACGAGCGTGCGCGACAGGCCCGCCCGCACCACCTCCTTGCCGTCCATCTCCTGGATGGCCTGCGCCAGCGCGGTGTCCACGAGCGCCGAACCCATGACCTTCGCGAGGAGCCTGCGCTCCTCGTCATCGACCTCGCCCGACGCCATCTGGGGCCTCACCAAGCGGATGACGGCGGGCAGTGTCAGCCCCTGGATGATGAGCGACCCCGCTGCGACCAGGAGCGCGACCAGCAGCAGGAACCCGCGCATCGGCACGTCCTGGGCGATCGTCTGCGACGCCGCCAGGGTGATCGCCCCGCGCATCCCGGCCCACACTACGACGGCGCCCTCGCGCGGCCCCAGGGGCTCGTTCGCGAAGTACTCCAGGTCCGAGCCGCGGCGCGTTTGGCGCCGTTGGACGCGGTCGAGGCGGCGGTGCCACCTGTTCAGGGCGGCGTGCCACTCCTCCTCGGAGAGGTTGCGGGCCTGGAGAACCTCCTCGTCCACCGTGCACGCGTCGGCGAGGCGCTCCTCGAAGACCCCGATCCGGGCCTCGTCGCGCTCGTGGCGCCGTTTGGAGTGCTTGCGCCTGTGGTCCAGCCACACCAGCAGGGCACTGACGAACCCCGCCCGGACCGCGACGGTGGCGCCCCCCGCGACCACCGCCACCAGGGCGGCGCGCCCGAGCCCCTCGTAGCCGGTGCCGGTCGCCTCGTCGGTGACGATCCCGTAGGCCTGCAGGCCCATCATGAGGAAGACCCCGCTCTCGAGCACCACGGTGACGGTCGACCAGTTCTGCGTGGCGAAGCGCCGGTTGTTCGCCGAGATCAGGCCGACGCGGCGGATGGACACGACCAGGCCCGCCACGACGGCGGCCACCAGGCCGGACCCTCCCAGGTGCTCGGCGGGGATGGAAGCCAGGAAGGGCATGGCGAAGGAGAAGACCGTGTCGGAGGTGGGATCCTTCAGGCGGGCGCGCACCCGCACGCCGAGTTCGCCGACGGCCCAGCCCACCCCGATCGCGACCACGAGCGCGATCAGGAAGGCGGAGGCCAGGGCGCCGGGGTTGAGCGCGTTCTCACTGGCGGCCACGCCCGCGCTGGTCGCCGCCGCGAGGAGGACGAGGGCGGTGGCGTCGTTGAACAGCCCCTCGCCCTCCAGCACCGTGATGATCCGGTGGGCGACCCCGCTGCGCTTGGCGATCGAGACGGCGACCGCGTCGGTCGGCGAGATGACGGCGCCCAGGGCGATGGCCCAGGGCAACGAGATCTGCGGGACCATCCAGTTGACCAGGAAGCCGATGGCGGCGGCGCTGATGACGACCAGGGGGATGGCCAGCATGGCGACGGCGGACAGCTCGCGCCGGAAGTCCATGGTCGGCATCCGCACCGCGGCGGAGAACAGCAGCGGGGGCAGGACCATCTCCAGAACGATGTGGGGGTCGATCCTGACGGGGGCGACCACGGGCAGGAAACCGATCGCCAGGCCCACGCCGAGCAGGATCAGCGGCGACGCCACTCCGACGCGGGGCGCGGCGAACTGGCAGGCGACGATGATGAGCATTCCGATGAGGACGATGGGCAGCGGTTCCACCCCTCCAGTGTAGTGGGCGGCCCCTCGCCAGCGGTCCGCGCCCCCCGGCTGCGGGTCCCTCCCCCGGGGCGCGGGAATCAGGTCGTTCAGCAGCACCTTCTCGGCGATGTCGGAGGCCCCTCCCCCGGGGCGCGGACGCGCGGGAATCAGGTCCTCGAAACCCCTGTGCCCCGGCCCACAGAGGACGTATCCTTAGAGTCCATAGAAAGGAGCGGCGCCGACTGCTGAAGCGGAACCCCCCGGTTCCCCCGGCGTCCCGGCCCGGTCGCGAGGCCCCGGACCAGGACGTCGGCACACGCCCCGGCAGTGGCCGCGACCGCCCGGGATTATGCGCACGAAGACGTTCCCCACCAGCGACGATCTCGCTATCGCCATCCACCGCGGCCCGTTGGGCCCGATGACGCTCGCAGCTCACGGGGGCACTCTGGTGGGGGCGTGGTTCTACCGGCAGCGCTTCTTCGGCGCGCCCTACGGTGTGGACGAGGCGGTGGTCGGCTTCGCGCGCGACGCCGAGGACCCTGCGCTGCGCGCGGCGGACGCGTGGCTGGACGCCTACTACGCCGGCTCCAACCCCCCGCTGGACTTTCCGCTGCGCGCGTACGGGAACGACTTCCAGCTCCGCGTGTGGGACGCCCTGCTGCGGGTCCCCTACGGGACGACGACCAGTTACGGCAAGCTCGCCGAGGCGCTCACCCAGGAGTCGCAGCGCCCGCAGGGCGCCGCCGCGCAGTCGGGCAACGCGGGCAAGCGCGCGCGCCGCGCGGCGGCCCCCTCCAGGCCCGTCTCGCCGCGGGTGGTGGGCTGGGCGGTGGGGCGCAATCCCATTTCCCTGTTCGTGCCGTGCCACCGGGTCCTGAGCGCGTCGGGGGGCGTGTCCGGTTACGCAGGGGGCGTGGACCGCAAGGAGTGGCTGCTCGCACTGGAGTCGGGCAGGGTGGTCGCCGGCCTCTTCGGCGACGTCGACGGGGCGTGAGCCGCGCGGGACTCCCCCGGGCCGGGGTCAGGCGCTTCGGGGCCCCACCAGCTCGGCGACCTTGTCCTCGTCCACCGGCAGGTTCGCGTGGGCGAAGGCGCGCACGTCGTCCTCGTTGGCCACGATCTGCCCGGCGAGCTCGTCGGCGTCGGAGCGCAGCTGGGAGGCGTCGGCCACCGAGGCCTCGGCCAGCGCGCGCACGTCGCGCCGGTGCTCGGTGGTGTAGGGGGCGCGGGGCGTGTGCTTGCGCAGCAGGAGCCGGACCATTTTGCGGCGCAGGTTCTCCTCGCGGCCGATGTTGTGGCGCTCGCGCCACCAGCCCATGGCGACGACCACCATGAGGGCCATGCCCAGGTAGCCCAGGATTGGGTACATAATGCCGACCAACGATTTGAAGCCCGCCATCGAGGCGGCAAGGCCCGCGACGACGACCCCGATGAGGATGAGGCGCATCCTGGCCTCGCTGCCGCCCGAGAAGCGCCGCGCGACCGAGTAGAACAGCGAGAACACGGTGTTGTAGATGAGGGCGAAGATGGCGAGGGTGTAGACGAACACGAAGGCGGGGTGGATGGAACGGGCGATCTCCTGCATCGGCACGTCGACGTCCTTGACGGTTCCGACGTTGAGGAACAGGGTGATGCCGGTGAGGACGACCACCCCGGCCAGGACGGCGCCCCCGATGCGCCCGGCGCTGCGCGCCACGTCGATGCGGAGCACGGAGCCGCCGAGCACGAAGGCCATCGCGACCCCGCCCAGGACGCACAGCGCGCAGTAGTTGAGGGCGGACAGCCACACGTCCGGCAGCGCCGGGACGACGGAGCGGGCGGCCGCGTCGAGCTGTTCGATTGGTGGATGGGACTGGGTGAGGGTGTGGGCGGTGAGGACCAGGATCAGGACGACGATCACCGGGGTGAACACGCCGATGACCCGGGTGATGCGGTCGATGTCGAGGAAGGCGGTGACCACCACCAGGAGGCCGCAGACGACGGCGCCCCACATGGTCGGCAGGCCGAAGGCCTGCTGCAGGTTCGCCCCCGCCCCGGCCAGCATGACGAAACCCATGATGAAGCTGGAGGCCACCAGGACGATGTCGATGAGGCGGTTGACGACGGGGTGGGCGATCCGCCCGAACACCTCGTCGTGGTGGTCGGAGCGGAAGTAGGACCCCAGCTGCAGGGCGAGCGATCCGAAGACGACGTTGAGGCCGCCCATCACGGCGATGCCGAGCACCCCCATCACCCCGAAGCTGAGGAAGTACTGGAGCAGGTCCTGTCCCGAGGCGAGTCCGGCGCCCGCGACGACCCCAACGTATGCCATCGCGACGGAGAGGTTCTTCTTCGGCATGATCGCCTTTCAGTTCGTTTCCCGCCGTTCTCGGCGGTTGGGACGCGAACCACCGTACGCGACGGGCCGGGCCGCGGCGCCCGAAGGGGAGGCAGCTCACGCCACGTGCTTTGCAAGGTTTTTATGAAAATGAAATACGGATTTGATCGAGAACCGCACCGCATGGTCGGCCCTGGACGCCCCGTCCCCATTGACCAGTGAGAAGCGCCACGCTACCCTCGTTCAAATGACGCAGGACACATCCTCCGCCCCCGCGCCGGTGAGCGCCTCCGGGCGCCCGCTGGCGCCGAACTGGTGGTGGGTGGTCGCCACGATCTGGAGCGGCCAGGCGTTCTCCGTCATCACCAGCGGGGCGTCAGGGTGGGCGATCATCTGGCACGTCACCACCACCGAGGGCTCGGCCCTCAAACTCGCCCTCGTCATGGCCCTCTCCCAGTTGCCCCTGGGGCTGCTGGCCCCCTTGGGGGGCCTGGCGGCGGACCGGTACAACCGCCGTGCCGTCATGATCGTCTCCGACCTTGGCGCGGGGTCGATGTCGCTGGCGCTGGCCGTCCTGGCGTGGTTCGGGCACGGCGGCTTCGCCCTCATATGCGTTTTCGCGGCGCTGCGCAGCTGCTTCCAGGCGTTCCACTTCCCGGCGATGAGCGCGGCGATGCCGATGCTGGTCCCCGAGAAGCACCTCATGCGCATCAACACGCTCGACCAGGCGATCAGCGCCGTATCGAGCATCGGCGCCCCCGCGATCGGCATCGCCCTCTACTCCGCCTTCGGACTGCCCTTCACACTGGGGCTGGAGTTCACGGGCGCGCTCCTGGCGGTGGCCGGCCTGGCGCTGGCCAGGATCCCCTCGGTCGAGGCGGAGATGCCCCCGACCGTCATGGGGCAGATCCGCCAGGGGTGGGCGGCGTTGAGCACCAACCGGGGCCTGGTGGTCCTCATCGCCGCACTCACCATCGGGATGACGGTTTTCGCCGCCATCCAGGCGGTGTACCCGCTCATGGCGAAACAGCACTTCGGCGCCGACGGGGGCATGGTGTCCCTCGCCGAGGCGATCACAGGCTCGTGCATGCTGGCCGGCGCGCTCATCATGATGGCCTGGGGAGGGGGGAAACGGCTCGCGCTGCTGATGGGCTGCGCGACCATGATCGTCGCGCCCCCGATTGTGGCCATCGGGCTCCTGCCCCCGGGCGGGTTCTGGGCGCTCGTGGCCCTCATGGGATTCGCCTGCGTGTTCCTGGCGTGGTTCCACGCGCCCCTGATGACGCTCATCCAAAGGCACATCGAAGAGGACAAAGTCGGGCGCGCGCTGGGCTTCTTCCAGATGATGATCGGACTGGCGGTTCCCGTCGGCGTCGCCCTGGGGGGCGCCATCGCGGAGCGGACGGGCGTGCCCGCGCTCTTCACCGCCGCGGGCCTGGTCTTCGGCGCGCTCGGGGCGTTCATGTGCGCCGCCCCCTCCGTCCGCGCGCTCGACGCCCCCGCGCCCGCCGCCGACGGCCCGCAGTAGCCCGCCAGCAGGCCCCAGCGCGGTTGTCCGCTGGAGATGGCGATCGCGCGCCGCCCCTGGCGCCCGGGCCGCCCGCCGCTGTTCCATGGGAGGTGGGAGGACCGCCCTCCCCCGGGGCCGGGCGCCCCGCAGACGGATGGAGGAGGGCCCGATGGGATGCGTGGTTTCGGCGCGCGGCGTGTGGAAGGAGGTCGCCCGAGGGGGCGGACCGCTCACAGTCCTGCGCGGCTGCTCCCTCGACGCCGGTCCCGGGGTGACCGCCATGGTCGGCCGCTCGGGGGCGGGGAAGACCTCCTTGCTCCACATCATGTCGGGATTGGACGCCCCGACCCGCGGCGCGGTCGTGGTGGACGGCCAGGACTTGGGCGCCCTCAACGAGGCGCGGCGCACCCGGTTCATGCGCGAGCGCATCGGCTTCGTGTTCCAGGACGCGAACCTCGTCCCCTACCTCACCCTCGAGGAGAACGCCGTCCTCCCGCTCGAGCTCGCCGGGCGCAGGGCGGACCCCGCGCGGGTGGGCCGCCTCTTCTCCCGTTTCTCCCTGGCGGGGAGGCGGCGCACCAGGGCGGAGGCCGCCTCGGGGGGCGAGGCGCAGCGCTGCGCGGTCATCCGCGCGCTCCTCAGCGCCCCGAGGATCCTCTTCGCGGACGAGCCCACCGGAGCGCTGGACTCGGGCAACTCGCGGGTCGTGCTCGGGGCGCTGCGCGCGATGGGCGAGGAGGGGACGACGGTCGTCATCGTCACCCACGACCCGGCGATCGCCTCGTCGGCCGACCGCGTGGCGTTCATGCGCGACGGCCGGATCACCCGCGTCGCGACCGCTCTGTCCGCCGGGGAGGTCCTCGAGGGGATGGACCAGCAGTGCGGGGAGGCGCCAGGTGCCTAGGCGCGCGCTGAGGATCCTGGCCAACGACTGGGGCGCCTGGATCCCCCTGGTCGCCGTCATGTCGCTCACGACGGCCCTGGTGGGCGTGTGCGCCAACCAGTTCGCGTGGACGCACTCTCCGGAGTTCCTGGCGGCCACGCGGGCGGCCGGCCTGCGCGCGGAGGAGTTCCACGTCGTCTCGGTGTCGGTCTACTGCTGCGTCGCGCTGGTCGCCGCCTTCTCGCTGACGGTGGTCGGATCGGCCACCGTGGTGCGCTGCGCCCCGGACTTCAGCCGCTGGCGGCTGCTGGGGGCCACGCCCGCGCAGGTGGGGGCCACCGCGCTCGCCATGACGGCGGTGGCGTGCGGCGCCGGGGCCCTGGTGGGCTCCCTGGCCTCGGTGCCCGCCTCCTTCGCCCTGGTCCCCTGGTTCAATGGGCTCGCCGCGCAGGGCTTCCCCGGCGGAACCGGGGGCTTCGACCCGCCTTTCGCGGCATCGCCCGGGGCGTGGGCGGCGTCGCTGGTCCTGTCGTGGCTCACGTGCATGCTGGGCTCGCTGGGCCCCTCGCTGCGCGCGGCCCGTATGAGGCCCGTCGAGGCCCTCCGCTCCACGAGCGCCGGAGCCGGGGCCGCGTCCGGCCATCCGGTGGCTGCGGCCGCAGTGGCTGCCCTCGCGCTCCTCCTGCCGGTCGCCGGGACCTGGGATCCTGCGGTGGGCGGAACGGGCGCGGGCGGGGCGCTGAGCTCGCTCATGGTGTGGCCGGGCGCCCTCCTGCTGGTCGCGGTCGCCCTGTGGGGCGCGCGGGGCGTGGAGGCGGCCATCGCCTGCGCGGCGGCGGTCCCCGCCCTGGCAGGTTCGACGATGGGGGTGCTCGCGGGCAAGGCCCTGCGCGCGCGGGCCGGGCGCAGCGCCGTCGCCACGATCCCCCTCGTGGTCGCCGCAGGGGGCGGATCGCTGCTGCTGTGCATGGTCCGCACTTTCGAGCGCGTCATGCGGGCAATGGGCGTCCAAACGGCCTTCAACTACACGGACACCACCGTGCTGGTGGGCCTCGTGGCCCTTTTCTCCCTGGCGACGGCCGCAGCGGTGACCGCGCTCGGCTCGGACGACCAGGGGCCCGGGATCACGGCCCTGCGCGCCCTCGGCGTGCCGCGGGCGCAGGCCACCCGCATGCTGGTCTGGCAGGCGGCCCTCCTGGCGGCGGCCACCGGGCTGCTCTCCCTGGTCCTCACCCTGGCCGCAGCGGGCATCGGGCTGTTCCTCTCCCTGCGCCTCTTCGCAGTCCCGGCCTTCTGCCCGCCGGTGGATCTGTGCGCCGTATTCGCCGTGGCGTCCTTCCTGGCGGTAGTGTCGGTCCTGCGGTGGCGGCTGGCCGGGTGGCTCGGGCGGCGGCCCGCGCTGCGCGGGGACACCAGGGGCGCCAAGTCGGCGGAGGGAAGGAGGAGAAGGAGCTGATGGATGGTGGCGGCCGCAGTGGGCGGGGCCGCTGGGACTGGGTCCCAGCGGCGGTCTGCGCGTGCTACGGGGCGGCCGTCCTCGCCTCGGTGCTCGTCCCGGGGTTCCCCGCCGGCCCCGCGGTGCCGCAAGGGCTGGGCGCCGCGGCCACAGCCCTGGCCGCAGCGGCGTCGGTGGGGGGCCTGGCCTGCGTGGCAGTGCGCCGGGCGCGCCCGGCGACGGCGGCCCTGATCGCAGTGGGCTCGTACGCTGCCTCCACGGCGCACGGGGCCGGCGCGCTCTTGGTGCTCCCCGCGGTGATCTGCCTCTACTCGCTCGGCCGCCACGCCCCCTCGCGGGCGGCAGCGCCGGTCGGCGCGGTGTGCGCCGCGGCCACTGGCCTCGGCGGGGCCGCGGGGGCCTCCGGGAGCCGGGGGGCGGAGGCGCTCGCCTCGTTCACCACCTTCGCGCTGGTCTGCTGCTGCGGCATGGTGCTCCGCGCCCGCGAGCGCGCCCGCGAGACCCAGCGGCGCGGCAGGGAGGCGGCGCTGCGGGCCGCTTCCCTGGAGCAGGAGCGGAACCTGGCGCTCGCCCGGTCCCGCGTGGCCGCCGAGCTCCACGACTCCGTGGGCCACGGGCTGACCACGATCATCGTCCTGTCGGAGGGGCTGACCGGGGCGACGGGCGACACCGAGGTCGACGAGGCGCTGGCGGGCATCAACGCCGCCGCCCGCGAGTGCCTGGAGCAGACCCGGGAGGCGGTGCGGGCGCTCGGCCGGGGAGCGGGCGCCGCCGCGGGCCCCGGGCGGCACACGTGGGACGACGTCCATTCCGTTATCGCCAGCGCCCGGAGCACGGGAATGGCGGTGGCCTTCCACGAGACCGGGCGCCGTCCACCGGACGAGGGCCAGGCGGACCTCGCTTTCGCCGTGGCGCGCGAGGGGATCACGAACGCCCTCAGGCACGCGCGGGGCGCCTCCGTGATCACCGTGTCATGGGACCACCGGGACGACGGCTGGGTGGAGGCGTCCGTCCGCGACGACGGATGGAAGGGGGCGCCTGACTTCGGATCCGGCGGGTGCGCGCCCGGCAGCAACGGACGGAAGGGGGCGTCCGTCCGCGACGAGGGCAACAGCGGGGGCCCGCCCCTTCCCATCGCGCCGCCCCACTCGGGGCTGTCGATGGTCCGGTCCCGGGTCGTGGAGGCGGGCGGCGCCTGCGAGGCGGGGTGGTCCGGGTCGGGCTGGGCGCTCCACGCGCGCATCCCTCCGGGGCCGGGGGCACGGGAGGACGGCTATGGGAATGCGGTGAAGGCTGACGCGGGAACAGGCGCCGCAGCAGGAACCGCGGCAGAAGCGCGCCCGGATGCAGAATCGGGAACGGGTGCCGGAACGAGTGCTGGGAGTCGAGTCGGCACCACGGTCAGAACGGACGCTGAGGCCGGACCGGGCGCGGAATCGGGAACGGACGCTGAGGCTGGAACGGGGGCCGGACGGTGATCCGGGTGATGGTCGTCGACGACCAGCGCCTGACCCGGCTCGGCATCGCGCTCATGCTCAGGCACGACCCGGACGCGGAGCTGGTGGCCGAGGCGCAGGACGGACAGGAGGCGGTGGACACGCTCGACACCCTGTCCCTGCGCCGCGGGCCCATGCCGGACGTGGTCCTCATGGACGCGCGGATGCCACGGCTGGACGGGATAGGCGCGACGCGCCTGGTGACCGCGCGCTACCCGGGGATCCGGGTGCTCGTGCTGACGACGTACGACCAGGACGACTACGCGTTCGGGGCCCTGGCGGCGGGGGCCTCGGGGTTCCTCCTCAAAGACGCGACCGCCCGCCAACTCTGCGACGCCGTGCACGCGGTCGCCCACGGCGACGCCGTGCTCACCCCCCGCATCACGCGCGAGCTCATCCGCCGCGCCGCGGCCTCCCCGCTCTTCGCAGCAGGCTCCGGGGGAACGGGGGCGGACGCCCTGTTCAGCGGGCTCACCCCCCGGGAGCGCCAAGTGGCCGCCCTGGTCGCCGACGGCATGTCGAACGCGGAGATCGCCGGGCGCCTCGTGATCGAGACCGCGAGCGCGCGCAGGTACGTGAGCAGGATCCTCGCCAAGACGGGCCTGCGCGACCGGGTGCAGATCGCCGTCGCGTGGCACCGGGGCGAAGCGCCTGGCGGTCGGCGCCGCCCCCGCCCCGGCGATCAGTGACCGCTGTCCACTGGGACGGGGGGCGACGGCCCGGGCCCGGTGGTGGGACGGGCGTTTTCCTGCGGCGTCAGCGCCCTTGGATCAGGGAAACCGGGCGGCGCGGGGCGCGGAAGGCGTTGACGGGCGCGTCGGGATCGGCGTAGCCCAGGGCGAAACCGGTGATGAGCGCGTAGTCGCGGGGCACGTCGAACTCGGCGTCGACGGGGCGCCGCCACGCAGCCAGGATCCCCAGGGGGCACGAGTCCACGCCGTGGGCCTTGGCGGACAGCCACAGGGTCTGCAGCATGATGCCCGCGTCCAGCGCGGAGAAGGGCATCAGGCCCTTGTGGACGAAGGCGAAACCGATGACGGGGGCGTCGAAGGCGGCCGCATTGCGCCGGTTGGCGCGGTCGCGGCCCTCGTGGTCGTGGCGCTCCACCCCGTAGGCGCCGTACAGCAGGCGCGCCACTTCGACCTGGTGGGGGCGCAGGTCCTCGGGGTAGGGCTTCCACACCTTGTAGTCGCCGTCGGGGGCGTGGCCGGACAGGACAAGTCTCGCTGCGGCGAGGGGTTTGCGGTGCTGGACGTCCAGGGTCCGGTCGAACTCCTCCGTGTAGGCGGCGCGGAGCCGGTCGGCCCGCTCACCGGTGGCCAGGGCGAGGGCGAAGGGGCGAGTGTTCGACCAGCTTGGCGCGGCCGAGGCGTCGGCCAGGATCGCGTCCAGGACATCGGAGGGGACGGGGTCGGGCTTGAACGCGCGGACGGAGTGGCGCGAGGCGGCGAGCGTTGAGAACATTTCCGCTGGGTTCGTCATGCCCCCATGCTCGCACGGCGGGGAGGCGAGGCGGCGCAGGCGCGCACCCTCACCGCTACTCTTGTCCCCAAGGACACGGGCCCGTCTGCCGCCGCGGAATCCTCGCTGGTTGACAGGGCTCTTATCCCCTTAGGGCACGGGGCCCGGAGTGAGAGTAAGGAGGCACGATGCCCGGGAAACTGGTTCTGGAGCGCGCCCTCGTCGTCGGGGTCGCCTCCAGCGCGCTCTTCGACTTGGATGCCTCGGACGCGGTGTTCCGCCGGGACGGCGAGCAGAAGTACCGCGAGTACCAGCGCGACCACCTCGGCGCCGCGCTGGCACCGGGGGTGGCCTTCCCCTTCATCCGGCGCCTCCTGGCCCTCAACGACCTGTCCGGGGACGAGCGCCTGGTCGAGGTCGTCGTCCTCTCCCGCAACGACCCGGAGACGGGGCTGCGCGTCATGCGCTCGGTCGAGCACCACGGCTTGGACATCACGCGCGCGATCTTCATGCAGGGCCGCTCCCCGTACCGTTTCATGGAGCCGCTGCGCATGTCCCTGTTCCTGTCGGCCAACGAGGCCGACGTGCGCGAGGCGATCCGCATGGGTTTCGCGGCGGGCCGCGTCGTGGGGCGCGCAGTGGATGACGGGAGCGCGGTGGACGACGACGGGGGCACCGATCTGCGCATCGCCTTCGACTTCGACGGCGTTCTGGCCGACGACTCCTCCGAGAGGCTCTACCAGGAGGGGACGCTGGAGGCGTACCAGGCGAACGAGAGCGCCCTGGCCGACGTGCCCCTCCCCAAGGGGCCGCTGGCGGCGTTCCTGGAGAAGATCAACCACATCCAGCGGATCGAGGACGCCAAGCACGACGCCGATCCGGGCGGCTACGAGCGCAGGGTCCGCGTCGCCGTCGTCACGGCGCGCAGCGCTCCCGCCCACGAGCGCGCGATCAACTCGATCCACCAGTGGGGGCTGCGCGTCAACGACGCCTTCTTCCTGGGCGGAATCGACAAGGGACCGGTCTTGGGAGTCCTGCAGCCGCACATCTTCTTCGACGACCAGCGCCGCCACGTGGACACGGCCTCGCGCTCGACGCCCAGCGTCCACATACCCTTCGGGCAGCTCAACGAGGCGTAGGCCCCTTACCCACTCCGTGGCCTCCTCACGCCCGGCTGAAGCGCGCGTTCAGGAGCTCGACGCTGGTAAGACGCTGGTCAGGCACCCGAATCGCAGGGCCGCCCGCGGTTGTGGTCCAAAATGCGTCTGAGTCTCGAGTGGGAACGGAGACCCGACAGTCGAGTGGTCCAAAATGCGTCTGAGTCTCCGGCGAAACGGCCAAATTCACCGAATCCGGGTTAGCCCAGACGCATTTTGGACCAACAAACGTGGGCACCGGCAGAACGCAGCGAAGCCCAGACGCATTTTGGACCAGTCCGGAGCGCACGGGCACCACCAGAGCGAACAGCGCGCCCCGCGCAGGACTTCGGTGCCCGGCCACCCACCACGGGCCACCAGCGCCACGATGCGGTTCTTGGATGGAACCGACGGTATCCGGCGCCGACCACGCAACGGTGCTGGATAGAGCACATCGCATCCGCAGTGCCCCTCACCGCCAGTACATCGGCTGGCCGACCGCCAGGGCGGCGTCGATCCCCTCCATGAGGCGCTTCCCGGCCCAGTACTCGCCGTCGTCCAGGAAGGGGGCGGTGCGGGCCTCGACGCGGCACTCGACGCGGTCCCGCTGGCCGTGGATGAGCGGCGAGGGCAGGTGGACGGTGCCGCGCCGATCGAGGAACTCGATGCGCACGGGGCGCTTGTCCGACTGGTCGGACGGGTCCTCCCAGACCTGGACGAAGCGGCGGGTCGCGATCCCCGTTCCCCCGTCCTCGATGAAGACGACGGCGTCGGAGTCCATCAGGACCCCCACTTCCGTGCCCCCCGGGGTGTAGTAGGAGCGCCACCAGGAGATGTCGGCGTCTACGCAGTAGAACAGGGGCTCGTCGTACCCGTCGGCCACGAGCGCCCACGCCTGCGCCTCCATCACCCGCGCGCAGAAGTCCTCCAGTTCCGCCCTCACCGCGGGCATCCGGTCTACGGCCAGGCACCCCTCGTTGTCCAACGGCAGCAGCGGGTCCAAGTGCGGGTACCGGGCGCGCCCGCCCAGCAGGCCCACCAGCGAGCGGAACTCCCTCACTGACGCCCAGTTGCCGATCTGCTCGGCCCACGCGTACCCCCACTTGTGGGCGCACGGCGCCTTCGCCCACTCGTTGAAGCGGCGGAGCGCGTCCTGGGCGCCGGGGCTGAAGGAGGCGGCGGTCTGGTCGTTCAGCCCCTCCTCCTCGAAAGCCTTGACGGCGAGCTCGCCGTATGGGGTGCGCACCAGTTCGCCGATCCCGGCGGGCGGGTCCGCGAGCAGCCCGTCCTCAAAGCAGCGGCACGGAACCACGGCGTCCAGACCCATTGCGTTCCCCTTTCAGCGGCGTTGCCCCAAGCCTACAGTTCCGGAGGCGGCCGCGCGGCGCCGCCCATCACGCGGGAGCCCCGCCCCCGCTGCCGTGCGCGGCCCGCCATTGCCCCACACCGGTGCCCGTCCACGTCCGGAAAGCACGGAGGAAGGAGTTCGTCTCCAGGTACCCCAGCAGGTACGCGACCTCCCGGACCCCCATCTCCGCGTGCGAGAGGTAGCCGAGCGCCAGGTCGTGGCGGAGCGAGGCGAGTTCCTTCGAGAAGGTGGTTCCCTCCTGGCCGAGTCGGCGCTGCAGGGTGCGGCGGCTGACGCCGAGGCGGCGGGCGGCGTCGCCAGCGGCGCACCTGCCCGAGGGCAACAGCTCGACGAGGCAGGCGCGGACCCTCTGCGCCATCGACGCGCCCGCGCGCAAGTCGGCGAGGCGGCGGCTGAGTTCGGGTTCGAGGTACTCCCACATGCTCCGGTGGGAGGTGGTGAAGGGGAGGGCGGCGTCGGCCGCGCGCAGCACCAGGCGGTCGACGGCCCCGGCCCGGAGGGGGCATCCGAGGTACTCCTCCATTTCCTCCAGGTCCTCGCCTTGAGGGGGCTCCACCATCGTGGCGGCCAGCGCGTTGACGGGCTCCCCGGTCGCCGAGCGGATGATTCCCAGCAGGAAGGCGGTCTCGACGAGCACCTGGAAGGCGGGCATCGGGGACGCCTCCCCCTCCGCCGTTATGACGACGCCCACTGCCGACGCGTCCCGCTCCACCGTGAACCGCACCGGGCCGATGAGCGGTTTGTACCGGGCTAGCCGCTCAAGGCACTGCAGCGCGTCGTCGGCGCAGTAGGCCGCGAGGACCGGCGGTGAGAAGCGTTCGACCCCCTCCCCCGTGGCCAGCGCTATCGCGCCTTTCGCGCCGCCGGTGAGGCGGCTGAGCGCTTCGACGAGGGCGTTGTGCTGGGCGGGCGCGAGCACCGGCCTGGGGCCGGCGAGGGCGTCGCCGGGCAGGCCCGCCGCCCGGAGCAGGCGCGACGGGTCGATGCCCGCGTTGCGCAGGAGGCGGGCGTACTGCCCGTCGAGCACGTAGTCCATCGCCGCCCTAGCTGGTGCGCTTCACGATCCAGTCGAAGGCGCGCGCTGGCAGGAGCGCCCGCAGCGCCACCATGGGTTTGGCGCCGAATCCGATGAGGTAGCGCGTCCTGGGCCTGGGCGCGCTGATCGCCCTTTCCATCGCGCGGACGACCACGCGCGGGGCCGAGAGCACCGGGGAGGAGTAGAGGCGGCGCATGGCGGCGGCGGTCCTGGCGGCCCGGGCCTCGTAAGCGCCGCCTTTCGAGGACTCTTCGAGGTGGTCGGCGGCGATGGCGCCCCACTGCGTTCTGATGGCGCCCGGCTCGATGAGGACGACGCGGATGCCGAAGTCCGCCAGTTCCACGCGCAGCGCGTCCGAGAGGGCCTCCAGGGCGTATTTGGTGGCGTGGTACCAGGCCCCCATGCGGGAGACGACAAGGCGGCCGCCCATTGAGGAGACGTTGATGATCGTGCCCGAGCGGCGCTCGCGCATGCCGGGGGCGACCGCCTTCACGAGGGCGGCGGCCCCGAACACGTTCACCTCGAACTGCCGGCGCGCCTCGGCCAGCGCGACGTCCTCGACGGCGCCGTAGGAGCCGTATCCGGCGTTGTTGACGAGCACGTCGACGCGCCCCTGCTCGGCGAGGACGCGGCCGACGGCGGCGCGGCAGGCGTCCTCGTCGGTGACGTCGAGTTCCACGGGCCGCACCCCGTCCGCCACGAGCGCCTCGATCATCCCCACCCGGCGGGCGGCTCCGTAGACGATGTGGCCGTTGCGCGCCAGGGTGCGGGCGGCGGCGCGCCCTATTCCGGACGACGCACCGGTGATGAGGATGACTCGGGGTTCCACGTTGGCCTCCGTTCACGTCCGCGGGACCGGTCCGGCCCCTTCCGCGCTCGTGTTCTCAGCCTAGACGGCGCGGGGCGCCCCAATGCGGGCAGAACGCGCCATCCCACTATCAATCCGCGCCAGGGATCGGCCGGCCCCGCGCGGCCCCCAGGCGTGGCCCGTGGCGGCGGGGCTACGCCCAGCCCTGCCGCGTGGGCACCAGGACGATGTCGTGGGTGCTGACGTGGGCGGGCTGGTCGAGCTCGTGCATGATCACCACCGACACGTCCTCGGGCGTCAGCGGGGTGTCCGCGAAGGGGCTCTCCAGGACCGTGGGCTTGATCGCCTCGATCGCCCGGGTCCGCACGTAGCCCAGGTGGATGGAGCGCACCCGCACGTTCTCATGGCGCAGCTCCACGCGCAGCTGCTCGCCGAAACTGTTGCGGGCCGCCGACCCGGCCCCGTACACGACGGCGTTCTTGAAGGCCGTGTCGCCGGCGATCGAGCCGACGACCACGATGTCGGCGACCCCGTAGTCCCGCCCCGTTTGGATGAGGGCGGGCAGCAGCACCCTGGCGGGCACCACCACGGAGAGCACGTCGTTGGACAGGTGCTCGCTCCACTCGTGGGCCGGCCTGTCCCCCAGAGCGCCGTTGGCGGCGCGGCCCGCGGCCACCACGAGCGCGTCAATGCGGTCCTCGGACTTGACGAGCGAGCCCAGGGCTTCGTCGGCCTGGCGGGCGCTGGACAGGTCGACGCGCACGAATCGGGCGTCGACGGTGCCCGACGGGGGGACCCGGTCGACGACGATCGCCTCGTCGCCCTGCGCGGCGGCCGCGCGTGCGACGGCCAGGCCGATGCCGTGCGCCCCTCCGGCGATCACGATCGTTCTCTTGCTCATCAGTCATGCTCCCCTGCGGTACGCGCTGGTGTTCTGGGATCGAGCGCGGCCCTGGCCGCTTCGAGGGCCTCGATCAGTGCCTCGGGCGTGTGCTCGCCCTGGTAGAGCTCCTCGCCGATGAAGAAGGCGGGCGCGCGGGTCAGGCCCATGCTCGCGGCGTCGTCGGCGTCGTCGTGGACGCGCCCGATGTGCGGGCGCTGCAGCATCTGCGCGTCGAGGCGCGCCAGGTCCGCGCCCATCTCCACCGCTGCCCGGCGCAGCACGTCCCGGTCGAGGTCCGCCTCGTCGCACAGGCGAGCCACTTCCACGCGCACCGGTTCGAAGAGGTCGGGGCTCTGGGCGGCCACCGCCTCGAGCATCTCGGCGGCCTGCTCGGCCCCCGGGTCGCCCAGGGGGTTGTGGCGGAAGACCAGGCGCAGGTCGTTGTCGAAGTGGTCACGCACCTCGCGGAGCAGCTCGACGGTGGCGCCGTCCTCGAGGCAGCCCAGTTGCCCGTACTGGACCAGGGTGAGGGCCGAGGCGGGGTTCCCGGCGATGTGGTCGCGCCGGGGGTCCACCGGCCTCGTGAGGCGGGTCCGGGCGGGCGCCCGGCGGGCGTCGAGGAAGGCGGTGAGGGCGAGCACGAGGGCGCCGAGGAGGGCCGCCAGGAGGGAGGCGGCGAGCACCCCGATGCGGGCGTCCGCCTGCGCCGCGCCGTCCTCGATGGCCAGGTCGATGATGAACAGCGAGATCGTGAAGCCTATGCCCGTGAGCATCGCGCCGCCGTTGATGTGGCGCAGGCCCAGGCCGGGGGCGAGTTCGCCGATCCGGGTCTTGGAGGCCAGGACCGACGCCCCGAAGGCTCCGACGTACTTGCCCGCGACGAGGCCGGCGACGATGCCCCACGTCAGCGGCGAGTGGAGGGCGTGGGCCAGCGCGTCCCCCGAGAGGGCGACCCCCGCGTTCGACAGCGCGAACACCGGGACCACGAAGAGGTTGACGATGGGGGCCATGCTCAACTGGTGGCGCTCGTTGATGGAGACCGCCCGCAGGATCCCGTGCACCGCGTTCTTTCCGGTCAGGGCGGTGGGGGCGCGGCGGAACCGCTGGGTGAGCTCCTCCGCCGTGAGCAGCGCGGAGCGCTCGGGCGGGAAGACGGGCATGAGCAGGCCCAGGACGACGCCCGCGATGGCGGCGTGCACCCCGGAGGCCAGGAACAGCAGCCACAGCAGCGCCCCGAAGACGATGTACACGGAGGCGCGGCGCACGCGGGCCCTCTGGACGGCGTAGAGCGCGGAGGCGGCCAGGAGGACGCCCGCCAAGGGGAGCAGGCGGATGGTGCCGGTGTACGCGGTCGCGACGACCGCGAGCGCGCCCACGTCGTCGACGACCGCCAGCGTCACCAGGAAGGAGCGCAGCTGCACGGGGAGCCGTTTGCCGAACGCCGCCAGGATCCCCACCACGAAGGCGGTGTCCGTGGGGATCACGATGCCCCAGGCGCCCGCGTGGGGGCCGCCGGCGTTGATGACCCCGAACACGACGGCGGGGACGACCAGGCCGCAGGCCGCCGCCAGCACGGGCACGCAGGCGCGGCGCCATTCCCGCAGCCCGCCCATCACGAAGTCGTGTTTGACCTGCAGGCTGACCAGCAGGAAGAACATCATCATCAGGCCGTCGTTGATCCAGTGCCGCAACGTCATGTCGATGCCCCAGGGGCCCAGGCGGACCGACAGGCGCGCGTTCCAGAAGGCCTCGTAGCCCAGGGTGCCCGCGTTCGCCCAGACCAGGGCGACGGCGGTGGCCGCGAGCAGCAGCAGCGCCCCGGAGGCCTCGCGCGCCGCGAACGCCTTGAGGGCGCCGCGGACTGTGCTGATCAGCCTCATTCAGTGGCTCCTCGTCGGCTGGACCACCGCGTTGGCGAAGTTGACGTGCGCGGGCAGCGACACCATGAAGGCGACCTCGCTGGCCAGGTGCTGCGTGCCGATCGGCTCGATGTACTCGATGTCGTCGGGAAGGACGTCGTGGTGGGCGCTGGTGGACCGGTCCGCGCCCAGGTTGCCGTGGGTGAAGAAGCTGCCCGCCGTGTACAGGGACTCGATGTGGTGCACGCGCACTCCCCTGGGGCCGTACTCGGCGCGCAGGTGCTTGGAGAACTGCGACAGGGCGGCGCCGAAGGAGGAGAACACCGAGTACGCCTGCTGGCGCTCGTGGGCGGGCGCGGTGGCGAAGGTGACGATGTCGGCGCGGTCCCCCGCCTCGCCCGCGGCCAGCACGTCGTGGGCGAAGATCTGAACGGCCTGCAGGGTCCCGCGCACATTGGTGTTGAGCATGAGGTTCCAGTCGGCGGGGACGGCGTCCTCGAAGAGGGCGGCGCGGCGCACCCCTGCGGCGGTCACCACCAGGTCGGGGGCGCCCAGCTCCCGGTGCACGCGCTCCCTGGCCTCCACCAGCTCGTAGGCGCTGGTCACGTCAGCGGGGCACACGACCACCCGCGCGTCGTCGGGGAGCCTGCCCCGCAGGCGCTCGAGGCGGCGGCGGCCCCTCGCGATGACGGCGACGCCCGCGCCGCCCTCGACCAGGGCGCGCACCACCGCGGAGCCGATGGCGCCGGTGGCGCCGGTGACCACCGCGATGCGCCCCTTGAGGTCATATCGTGTCATGGGATCAAGTTCCTCGATTCAGTCCTGACCGTCCCGCGCCGCGCCTGGGCGTCGGCCCTGGCCGCGGGGGCGGTGGTGGCGGGCCCGAACCCGGGAACCTTCCGCCGTACCGCTCAAGGATACGCGAACGCGCGGCGCCCCGGGTGCGGGTTCGCGGTTAATCCTGTTCACAACGCGGACCGGGCGGTAGTCGACTGTGCGGGGGCCGGCCAAGGGCCGCGCCGTGCGGAGGGGATCCCGGGGGGCCGCTGTCCCCGACCGGCCCCCAAGCGGCGGTACGCGCACGGGGCGGGCCCCGGATGCGGACGCGGCCCACGGGTAGGGCCCGGATCGGCGCGCACGGGGCGGGCCACTCCGGACGCGGCGCGGGCCCCGTTCCGCCCGGGGCCCGGCGGCGAACGGCTATCATGGTGGGAGCCGGGCGGCGCTGCCCGGCCTCGGAAGACAATAGCCAAGGGGCATCGAACAATGCCGAAACGAAGCAGCGGCCGAGGAATCGTGTTCGACCGCGATTCCAGGGAGTACTGGAACAAACGGGCCGCAACGTTCACCCGCACGGCCACCAGGGCCTACGAGCACTGGCTCATGAAACTCCTCGCGCTCGACCCATCGGACACGGTGCTGGACATGGGCTGCGCGACCGGCACACTGGCCGTCCCCCTGGCGAAACGGGGGCACCACGTGCACGCCTGCGACTTCGCCGAGGCGATGCTGGCCATCCTCAGCAAGCGCGCCGCCCGGGACAGGCTCCCCATCACCGCGCACCTGCTGGCGTGGGAGGACGACTGGGAGGCGGCGGGCCTGGGCGCGGACAGCGTGGACGTCGCCTTCGCCTCGCGGTCCCTGGTGGCCGACGGCGTGCGCGCCCACATCGGCAAACTGGACTCGGCGGCCCGCACGAAGGCGGCGGTCACCGTGTCCGCCAGCCCCCTGCCCTCCTACGAGCCCCGGCTGCTCACCCACCTGGGGCGGGTCGCGAAGCGGCCCCACGCCGTCCAGGACGTCAAGCGGGCGCTGTCGGGCATGGGCCGGGTCCCGTTCTGCGCGAGCACGACGACGTTCCGCCCGATGCGCTTCGCCTCCTTCGACGAGGCGCGGGCCGACTTGCGGCGCCTGGCGGGCCCCGAACCCTTCACCCCGGGGGAGCAGAAGCTCTTCGACGCCTACGCCTCGGAGCATTTCACGTGCGTTCCGCGCCCGAACCCCACTGGGGAGCGCTCGGGGCATTGGACGCTGGACTACACGCTGCCGGTGACCTGGACGTTCATCGGCTGGCGCACGGACGGGAGCGAATGGGAGTAGGCGCAGCGGCACTGCGGGACGAGGCGGGGCGGCCGGACCTCGCGGGGCTGCCGCGGCGACCTGGGCGGGCGCAGGAGGGGCGGCGGCCCGGCTCATTCGGCGCTGGGGCGGCGTCGGCGCGCTTTGACCTCGGAGCGCTTCCTCTTGTCCGCCAGGCGGCGGAGCTTGGATCCACGGGTCGGCTTGGTGGGCCGCCGGGGCCGGGGCGGGGCGAGCGAGCCGCGCAGGAGGGCGGCCAGCCGCTCGCGCGCGGCCGCGCGGTTGCGGCGCTGGGAGCGGTGCTCGGCGGCCACGACCGTCAGGACGGTGCCCGACAGGCGCTCGCCCAGGCGGGCCAGCGCCCGTTCGCGCTGCTCCTGGTCGAGGGCGGTCGTCGTGGCCAGGTCCAGGCTGAGTTGCACGCGCGAGTCCGCGGTGTTCACGCCCTGGCCGCCGGGGCCCGAGGCGTGGGAGAAGCGCTCCCCCAGCTCGCCCGCGGGCACGACCAGACCCCGGGGGCAGCCGGGGCCGGGCGGGATGCGCAGGTCGTCCATGCCACCAGTGTGCCACCAACCCGTTGCGCTCCCGGCGCTCGGGCGCTCGCGGTGAGGAGCCGAAGCGGATGTACGTGGAATCCCGCGCACAATCGCACGCCGGATTCCACGTGCATTCCAGCGGCCTAGCCACCCCGGTTAGCGGGCTCAGTGACGCGTTTCCCCGGGGTCTAGTTCGTCGAGCCAGGCGATGAGTTCCGGCATATCGGTCCACTGGGGCGAGTTCCAGGCGTCCGCATCATCACCCAGGCTCTTTCGCCGTTGATGCGCACGGCGCACCGCCTCGTCGGTGGCCTCGATGAGCTCTGAGGGCACTTGCCCACCTTTCCTGTACTCCCCCCATTGCCAGCACTTCCCCAGTTCCCTCTTCGCCTTCTTTGCCGCCACCGATGACGGGCTCTCGCAGAGGTGGAGGAGGAACCAGTACTCGACGCACGGGCAGGAAATCACCGCATGATGCCGCTTAGATCCTGCAAGCCATTTCTCCAGCTTCACCCTGTGACAAGCATTCTTATCCGTGTCACAAACGATCCACGCCCCCTTCACCTGAGCTCCGTACTCTTTCATCTCGCGACCAATTGAGGCCACCAGGTTGTCCAGCGATGAATGATCTCCCGTTGGCGCGAACCTGACAGCTATGCGGTTACCATACCGATTGGCGATCAAGGCTTTCACGTACTCCCGCTCCGTTGCACCCTCCACCGCGAGAAGCACCAGTGGCTTGACAGGCCGACCTCCGAGTTTCTGGCGGTCTCCGCGGTGCGCCTTCCGAACCGGGGGCTTCCTCTTCGCCATCATCACCCCTCAGATTCGGGGGACGCCGCCGAGGCGGCCCGACATGTAGATCTTCCGCAGGTCCGCTCCATTCCGGACGCCCGAACCGGAGAAATCGGTCAAGCGGATGAGCCCGGAGTTGTGCCCACGTTTCTCGACCAGCCAGATCTCGTCCCTGCGCAGCATGTCGGAGCGGAGTAGGTGGAGTTCGTGCGTCGTGAAGATCAGCTGTCGGCGCTGGTCCTCTCCGGTCGCACTCAGGAAACGGCGGAGGAGTTCCTCCGTGAGCTTCGGGTGGAGCGAGTCCTCCAGCTCGTCGATGAGGAACACCCCTCGGCTGTTCTGCTGTCCCGCCCAGTAGAGGATGGGGAGAAGATTAAAATACCGCATGGTCCCATCCGATTCTTGCTCAAGAAACAGCTCGAATGCTCCGCGTTCGTCCTTGTGCACTGTCACGAGGCGCTCATATGACACGTCCCCTGCCTCGTCCCGACGCACACGAACAACAGATCCCTCCCCCACAGACAAGAACCCCTCATGCGCACTGTCGACGAGCTGCGCTTCGATGTGGTCAAGCACCTCATCGGGCACTGGCACCTTCTCACGCCCCACACGGGTGAAAAGGACATCGCAAATGCCTGTGTCCGCAGTCGACAATTCGGCGCCCATCACCTGGCGGAAGTCATCGTCCTTCGCGATTCGTTGGGGCATCAGCACAAATGGAGCGCCACGCCGGATCACCGCCAGCCGCTTGAACCACTGGATGACTCCGGCGATGATCGTGCCGACCTCGTCTTCCTCGCTATTCGCCAGAGTCTCCAGCAGCAGGCGGTTCCCCTGTACGGTCCGCGCCACCGCCTGCACGAAGTCGTTGCCATCGAGGTCGCCGTACAGCTCCACGTCCTGCCCATCACGGGTGAACACCGCCTCCTCATCAGTGGAGCGCAGGCGGTAGAGCGATTCGGCGATGACCCTTTCAGCGGTGTAGGACACCTCGTAGTAGACGATCGCATCCCTCTTCGATGTCGCATCGGGAACGTCGAGGACGATCTCAACGCCGAGGACCGTGGGCTCTCCCACGCCGTAGAGCCTGTGAGGGTCGTAGGGCAGGCGCCGTCCTCGCGCGCGGGGCTCACGGACCAGTTCTTGGAGCTGTTCGACCGCGCCGAGCAGAGCGGACTTGCCCGAGGCGTTAGCCCCGTAGATGGCAGCGGTCGGCAGGACCCGGGCCTTGCCATCGCGGAAGAGGGTGTCCTTGCAACGGCTCTCCTTGCCAGCGATCATCGTGAAATCAACCGGATCGTGGAAGGATTTCCAGTTCTCCACATGAAGGACCCTCAGCATTGCCACCTCCAACAGTTCAAAAATGATGCAGAAATTCTACATCTTCTATGAAACCTCTTCAAGTAGGCGACGCGACGGTCGCTCAGACCACTCCATCAGCGCGCGGCACTCCAGACCCCTTGGGCCAGTTACGGCATCGGCCCCCACGTCCGGACCGCTCCGCCAGAATGGAGGTACGCCCGTTATGCGCGCCTCGATCTTCAACGACTTTCGATGCGGTGTGCATCCACGTCGTCGGAATCGGTTGGCGGGTCCAAAACAGCCGTGGCATCGTCAACGCGGCCCGCCTCCCGGTAGGCGCGTGCGAGGTAGCAACGGGAGGCAACGGTGTAGGGGTGGTTCGGCCCCAGGACTCGCAACTGGTCGGCGAGCACCTGCTCGAACAGGGTAATCGCCTCATCGAGGTGGCCCGCCTCCCAGCAGGCGCCTGCGAGGCTGCCCCGGGAGGCAAGGGTGTCGGGATGGTCAGGCCCCAGAACACGCAACTGGTCGGCAACCACATCCTTGTACAGGGTAATAGCGTCGGCCAAACGCCCCGCCGAGCGGCAGGCGCCTGCGAGGCTGCCCCGGGAGGCAAGGGTGTCGGGATGGTCAGGCCCCAGAACACGCAACTGGTCGGCGAGCACCTGCTCGAACAGGGTAATCGCCTCATCGAGGTGGCCCGCCTCCCAGCAGGCGCCTGCGAGGCTGCCCCGGGAGGCAAGGGTGTCGGGATGGTCAGGCCCCAGAACACGCAACTGGTCGGCAACCACATCCTTGTACAGGGTAATAGCGTCGGCCAAACGCCCCGCCGAGCGGCAGGCGCCTGCGAGGCTGCCCCGGGAGGCAAGGGTGTCGGGATGGTCAGGCCCCAGAACACGCAACTGGTCGGCAACCACATCCTTGTACAGGGTAATAGCGTCGGCCAAACGCCCCGCCGAGCGGCAGGCGCCTGCGAGGCTGCCCCGGGAGGCAAGGGTGTCGGGATGGTCAGGCCCCAGAACACGCAACTGGTCGGCAACCACCTCCTCGTACAAGGCAACCGCCTCGTCAACACAGCCCGCCACCAGGCAGACACCTGCTAAGCTCTTTCGGGCAACGATCGTGACTGAATGATCGGCACCGAAAACCCTCAGACGATCAGCAAGAAGCTCCCTGAACATCACGACTGCCTCACCAACACGGCCCACTGCCAGGAGGGCGCCCGCGAGGTTACTGCGGACACTGAGAGTGGCGAGATCGTCAGACCCAAAGATCCGCACACTGTCGGCGACCACCTCCTCGTACAGGGAGATGGCCTCGTCGAGGCGGCCCACCATCATCAAAGCGCCCGCAAGACTATTTCGGGATTTGAGGACGGCAACATGGCCGGACCCAAAGACCCGCACACTGTCGGCGACCGCCTCCTCGTACAGGGAGATGGCCTCGTCGAAGCGGCCCACCACCTGATAGGTGCCCGCGAGGTTGCCCCGGAAGACAAGGGTGTCGATGTGGTCGTGGCCCAGAATCCGCAGGCTGTCTGCGAGGACCTCCTCGAATAGGGCGATAGCATCGGTCAGACGCCCCGCCGACTCGTAGGCCTGCGCGACAGCGTTCGCGCCTTCCAGTGCCGCCTGTTCCGAGGAGATCGTGCCCAACGCGGCCTCCGCCTCGTCGAAACGCCACGATGCCGCCAGCCAGCGCACCAGCATGAGCCGGCTCTGCGGGGACTGGGCTTCGGCGTCCAACCGCTCGGCGCGCGCGACCCATGCAGAATTGGTATCTCCGCGGGGGACGTCACCAACCTCCCGCAAGGCGTCCTCAAGGAGTTCCAAACGCACGGAGGCAATGCCACCTTCATCATGGGCTCTGAGTTCGATGGCCTGGCGCAGTGTGCTCCGCAACGCCATCACCGGCTCCGCGTCACCCGCCGAGAACGCCGCGAGGGCATCCTCCACCTGCCCCAGCAAGTCGAGGGAGGGGATCCGCGACTCGGGCAGGCTCGTCAGCCGCCGGGCCAGGCCACCCACCTCGTCCTGCTCCATCCTCATCAACGCGACCCGGCCGTAGTCGCTCCCATCGGAAGAGCGGAGCTGGTCGGCGTCGAACCAGTTGACCAGGAAGTCGACCACCAGGGGCAGGGGCTCCCCCCGCGATTCCTTGATCTGGAACGCGAGCCGGGCGAGCGGCTCCGCCAGGTCGTAGTAGGTCCGGCGCCGGTCAAGGAGCTCCGTGAAAATCGTCGAGACCGGTTTGAGCCAGCCCCGTTCGGCCAAATCGCCGACGGCTTTGGCCACGCTGCGCTGGTCGGAGCCGACCCGTTCGGCGATGTCCTTGACTGGCAATGGCCGATCCGCTGCGGCGAGCTCAGCGACGACGAGGCGCTGCAGGGGCGACAGGCGCGCCAACTGCTCCTGGTAGTACGGGGTGAGGTCGTCGAAGCGGCTCAGGAGCAAAGCGGCGAGGTCGCGCAGCTCCTCCACGGTGAGCGCGCTGCCGAGCAGCGCCCACAGGCGGGGCTGCCCACCGGCCAAGTGGGCGATCGTGTGGATACGCGCGAGCGCGCCACTGCTGGAAAGGCGCTCCGCCAGTTCCGCGTTGCCGGCTTCCCGCGCCAGGGCCGTGAGCATTTCGCGCGCTTCTTCGGGGGAGAAGGGTTCGAGGCGGATCGTGTCAAAGAAGCCGAAGAATGGCGCCGCATGGGAGGAGAGGCTGCGGTCCAGGCGAGTGGTGCTGCCGATGATGAGGACTCCCGACTCGGTCTGGAGGAGGTTGCGCAGCTTCTGCTGCCCCACCTCCCCGAGGGCGTCAAGGATCTGGTCGACGTTCTCCATGAGCACCAGGACGGGACCGTCCTTGCGGCTGGTGGAGCGGAGTCGCGCGTCGAGCTCTGCCTCGTCGGCGCTCTTCACCCCGGTATCCGGTGATACCCGTTCTAGAATCGCGGCGAGCAACCGCGCGTAGGACACGATCGTCCACGGGTCCTCGGGCAACCACGCGATGCGCAGGGGTTTGCCGCCATCGGTGCCCCCCCGGTTCTTGGCACGGTGGTAGACCAAGGAAATGAGGTGCGTCTTGCCCGCGCCGCGCGGGCCGACGAGGAGCGTGTGGTGGGGGCTGGGCGTGGCCCCCAGATCACCGACCCGCTTCATGAGCGATTCCAGGACCGGCTGGCGCACCACGAACAGGCGAGCGAGCAGGTCCTCCGGCATGGTCGAGGGGGTGAAACGTGAGATGGAGACGGCGCTCATCGGCGGTCCCACCCCGCCTTCTTGCGCGCCCAGATGTACTGGAGGACGGGATAGCGCCAGCGAATCGACTGACCGCGGCGCTCCAGGTAGTGGTCCTTGGTGAGATCCTCGAGGATGTCGGCGACCCCGTCGTCCGAGGGCAGGGCGCCCACGGGGATCCAGTCATTGGCCTCGGAAAGCGTGGCCCGGAGCACCCGCTCGGCGAGCTCGGCGCATTCGCGGTAGTGGGGCCCAACCCGGGTCAGATAATGTTCGAACCACCCGAATTCGTCCGGGTCGTCGATGAAGTCCTCGAAGCACTCGCGGACCTCGGCGGACCCGATGGCCTTGCGGTGGCGCTGGTCGAGCGTCGCCGCCACCTTGTGGAGCAGGAAGGGGATCCCGCCGCTGACCTCGACGAGCGCCTCGACAACAGCATCATCAGGCAGTCGCCCGATCCCCAGCAGAAGGCGGCGCGCGAGTTCCCGTGCCTCGTCATCCCGCAGGGGACCGAGAGGCAGTGGTTCGAGGTCGTTCAACGCCCCCTGCGTCATACCAGCCCTCCGCAGGACGTGGTGGAAACCGATGGAGCCGGTGAGGATCCAACGGACTCTAGCGGCTTGTTGCCGCAGCGCCCTCAGGGTTTGAAGGATCTCCGCGGCCGCATCAGCGCCCTCACGTTTGACGATGTTGTCAACCGCCATGGGCACTTCGTCCATCATGACGAGCGGAACACCCCCGCCTCCGCTCCCATCCAGGGTTCCCAGGACGTTGGCGAGGAGGACGTGCGGAGACGTTCGACGGTGGTAGCTCTTGATCGTGAGGGGGCCGGAGAGCTCGATATCGCAGTTGTTGAAGATGGTCTTGAGTTTCCTCAGCCCCTTCGACGGGAGCCTTCCCCCTTCGACCAGGGCCTCGGCGGTGCGGATGAGGAAGCCCTCGACCGTGTGCACGCCCTCGTAATCGATGAAGTAGCAGCGGAAACCGTTCTCCCGGGCAGCGAAGGCGCGCATCCAGAAGGTCTTGCCCATGCGCCTGGGATCTGTGAGCAGCAGGTTCGCACCGGCCCCGAGGCGGCGGCGGGCTTGCGTCGTGGTCTCCGCCCGGCCGACGAAGTGCGCCGGGTTCCGGTCGTTGCCGGGCTGCGGGACGATGGGGTCCAGTGCCATGACCGTTTCCAATGTACGTGAACTCTTACGTAGAATTATACGCAAGATTCTACGTGCATCAAACGCGCCCCTCTGAAAGACCTGGACCCGCGCCATCGGATCGGGAACTGCGCCCCTTTCGCGTCCACAACCGACGGGTACAACCACCGCCAACAGGCACCGAGGCTGCGACTCCTCCTCCGCTGCCAGAAGGGCTTCAAACCGCCCTTTCGACCCTAGTTTGCTGCTGTAGAATCCCCGTATGGTTGCCCGTTCCGACTTGACCCCGCTCGGTCTCCGCCTGGCCGGGCTCTTGGTCCAGGGCTCGGCGGTGGCGGCCGCGCCTTCGGCCAGCGGAGTGGTCTCGTTGGGCAAGAGCGCCTACGAGGAGTGGCGGGCCATCGCCGCACTGGGGAAACGCGGCAGCGAGGCCACCGACGCCCTCGGCAAGGAAATCGCCTCCCGCCTAACGGCCGCGGTTAAAGGCGCCAGGCGCAGGCACAAGGAGCAGGGCCTCGACGTTGAGTTGCTGCCAGGCGCGGCGACCGAGGTCGCGGCCCTCCTTGAGCAGGTCGCCTCCGATGGCGGAGTGGTTGTGGCCGCAGTCCAGGACCCGGATCGCTTCGAGGATCTCCTCAATGAACGCGGCCAGGAGTTCCGCAAGAACGTGGAGGAGAAGGCGGAGCCCCTTTTCGATGAGCTGGTGAGGACCGTAGCCCGGGAGTTCACCTCCCTGGCTCCGGGATCCTCGCGGTTCACTCTCGCGGCCCTCAAGGAGCTGCTGAATAACGACTCCGAAGCCCTTGCGATCCTCCATCGCATGGAGGCCAAACAAGAGGCGTCCCACAATGACATTGCCGAAATCAAAGCGGACGTGAAGGACATTGCCAAGGTCGTCAACACTCCTCATGCGCCCGTTCCCGCGCCCCCTTCCCGCATCCGCTTCGGCAGCCGCCCGGCGAATGCGGTGGGTTTCGTTTCGAGGCGCGAGCAGGAGGATCTGTTCAGCGCCGTCTTCTCCGGTGTCGCACCGCGCACGGTGCTCGTGGGAATGCACGGCTGCGGGAAGTCGCAGCTCGCCGCCGCCGTCGCGGCCCGCTGCATCGAGGAGGAGTGGCCGCTGGTCGCGTGGGTCAACGCGGAGTCCCGTCAGAGTGTGCTTGAGGGGCTGTCCGAGCTCGGGCAGCGCATGGGCGTGGGGGAAACGGATGACCGCACGCCTGAAACCCTCGCGCGGCGCTGCCTCGAGGCGCTGGAGGAAGCTGAGGAGGCGGACCGCCTCGTCGTCTTCGACAACGTCGAGCGCGCAGACGATCTGAGGGATCTTGTTCCCCGCGGGGAGGGCTTACGGGTCGTGGCTACGACGACGAAGCGAGTGGATTGGGAGCAGGCCCACTGGACGCCCATCCGCGTGGGAGTCTTCGAGCGCGAGCAGTCGATCACCATGCTGCTCGACCGTACTGGCCAGACCGACCGCGATGCGGCGAACACCATTGCCGACGCCCTCGGCGATCTGCCGGTGGCGGTCTCACAGGCGGCGGCAACGATCAAGCGCAGCCGATGCGGCTTCGCCACCTATCTGGACAGACTCAGGAAGTACTCGCTGGAGGACAGCGTCCGTCGCCTCGACGGCGATGAATATCCGGCGGCCGTTGGAGCCGCTTTGAAGCTAGCTGTCCGAACTGCACTCGAAGAAATCGGGAAACAGAACCCTCGCTGGGAGGAGATCGCCAGCCTCCAGCTTGGCGTCCTCGCCCTGCTCGCTGCCTCCGGAGTCCCGAGGCGGTGGTTGGAGGGCACAGACCAGGACTCTTCGGACAGGAGCTCGTTGGACGCCAGTGAGGCCCTGAACTCGCTGGTCGAGTTCTCGGTCTGCCAACTCTCGGAGGACGGCGCGAAGGCGATGCTGCACCGCCTTCAGGGGCGGGTCATCCGCGAGAACTGGAAGAATGAGCCGAAGGAACAGGCGCACGCTGAGGAGGAAGCGATCGACCTTCTTTCCTCCGTGGACACCACCCGGGTCCGTAATCCCAAGAACGGCGCCAGACGCCAGGACGCTGTTGATCTGGCGGACCAGTTGCGCGCAGTATCAGAGCAGGACTACTCGCACGCGCTATTCTCGGACCCGCGTTTCTGCGACTTTTTTTCATCCACTTTGTGGCACGCAGCAGAGCTCGGAGCCCCCCAAGCAGCCATCGCCCTATCCGGTGCGGTGGACCACCTCGGCAAGATCCTGGGAGACGATCACCCCCAAACCCTCACCTCCCGGGGCAACCTCGCAGGCGCCTACTATTCGGCGGGGCGCCTGGACGAGGCCATCCCCCTGTACGAGCAGGTGTTCGCCGACAGCCTGCGCATCCTTGGCCCCGACCACCCCGACACCCTCACCTCCCGCAACAACCTCGCAGGCGCCTACGAGTCGGCGGGCCGCCTGGACGAGGCCATCACCCTGTACGAGCAGGTGCTCGCCGACAGTGCGCGCGTCCTGGGAGACGACCACCCCCACACCCTCACCATCCGCAACAACCTCGCAGGCGCATACCAGTCGGCGGGACGCCTGGACGAGGCCATCCCCCTGTTCGAGGAGGTGCTCGCCGACTGTGTCCGGGTCCTGGGCGCCGACCACCCTGATACCCTCATCTCCCGCAACAACCTCGCATACGCCTACGAGTCGGCGGGACGCCTCGATCAGGCCATCCCCCTGTTCGAGGAGGTGCTCGCCGACAGGGTGCGCGCCCTGGGAAAGGACCACCCCGACACCCTCGCCTCGCGCAACAACCTCGCAGGCGCCTACAGGTCGGCGGGCCGCCCCGACGACGCCGAAGCCTTGTTCGATCCGCCGAACGACCCCGGCAGTACGGGCGGATGACAACACCCCCCTGGACGTGCCGACACTGGGCTGGTGGCGCGCCAGCAGTCCGCTTTTCCCGGTTCCCCCTGTCCGGGGAACCCGCGGGGCGCGCCCCCTCCCCCGGTTACGCACACAAGGACCTTGATTTACGAAACACGCACCGCACACAAGGGCTTGATCCCGCCGTTGTGTGCGACCAGGTGTTGCGTAATTCAGGCCCTTGTGTGCGGTCCTGGCAGGGAGCGGGCGGCCAGTGGGGGTCGAGTCCAGTGGGCGCGGACGACCAGGACGGTTATCCACAGGTTCGATCAAAGGCTAGCGCCGGGCACGTACGGGGCGTTACCATCAAGAAGGTAGCAGTGAAGCGGACCACTACCATGGTCTAGACCTGGCACGAGGACGTGGTACCAGTGAGGGCAGGGAGCAGGGCACCGGGCCCGGGGAGCTGCGGTTCGCGAACCGGTGGGCGCGCCTGGCGGGCGCTCGCCGTGCTCATGAGCGCGGTATCCGCCGTCTCGGCGTGCTCCGCATTCGGCGGCTCCTCCCCCGCCATGAGCGGCGGGTACCAGATCCAGTCCGACGGATCCCCGCGCTGGCCCAACAACGCCGGCCCCATGCCCAGCACGGGCCCCGCCACGTGGACTTTCACCGACGACGGCTGCCGGGAGAGCGCCAAACTCTACTTCCGCATGGTGGCTTACGCGTGGAACAAAGGCGACGCCAGTGCCATCACCAACGCCTCGCAACCCGGGTGCCGCGCCTGCAAAGACACCGCTTCGAGGGTCGAGGACCACTACCAGCGCGGCGGCTGGGCCACGGGGGCCGCGTCCAGTGACTTCACGGTCACGAAGGTCGCCCAAGCCGACGCGGCCGTTGTCGGCGAGGGGGTCTACGGGGTCTTCATGACCTACACGTTCCGCACTCCCGATGTCTACCGCGGAGGACGCCTCACCCGCGGCCACGAGGAAACCCAGTCCGTCGTCGTCAGACTCGCATGGAGCGGACACAATTGGCTGGTCCAGGAGGTCGAGGACCAACCGCAGGAGGAATCATGACCATCAGAAGCGATGAGCCGTTGTCCGCTGGCAGCGGCCCGGGCCCCGACGGTGGGCGCGGGCCGGCCCACGAGGCGGGCGCCGCCGACGCGGTTGCCCACCCTTTCGCGTCCGGCAGCGGAGGCGCAGCCGTCCCTTCCGGCGGCGCGCCAGACAGCAGGGCAGCTGACGGTCCGCGCGCCAACGGGCCTGGTCGCGGCGTTTCCGGTCCTAGCGGTGGCGCCCCTTCTGGTGGTGCGCATGCTTTCTTGTCCGAGGAACGGCCTGACTCGGACTTTCCCGGGGATGCGACCGGCTCGGGCCTGGAAGCCGACGGCGCATCCGTTGACGACCTGCCTGCTGAGGGTCCCGTCGATGACCTGCCCGTTAACGGTCCCGCCAACAGCGCCTCCGCCGGCCACCAGTTAGCTGACGGCCCCGCCGACAACCTGCCCGCTGTTGCTGACGGTGAAGGCATGTCGCCTGTGGTGCGCGAGTACGTGGAGGGGTTGCGTCGTGAGGCGTTGGCGCGGGACGCGGAGTTGCG
>ERZ773075.348-NODE-348-length-37621-cov-46.5589_pt1 | contig 37621 bp, 28 predicted proteins | sample MGYA00580614_ERZ773075 | MGnify/ENA primary metagenome ERZ773075 (study PRJEB29015, sample SAMEA2738021) | human oral metagenome | biome: human oral; feature: human-associated habitat; material: dental | place: China | collected 2043 ...
TACGGGGCTCGCTGATGTCGGTTCCTCACTCTGAGTCACGGATGGTTGCGGAACGAGGAGAGGCCCCCGTCCCTGCCGCGCAGGTCGGAGGCCTCATGACGAGCACGATTCCCTCACGGCCGCGGCCGAGAGGTGACCGTGATGGGCTCACAGCCCTTGCATGAACCCGATTCCCGAAAGGAACCCAGGTGGGATCGCTCCGCTTGCGCACCGGGGCGAACCCCGGTTGGTCAGTGAGGAATGCTACCAGGGCGCCGGTGTGTTTCCCAGGCACCTTCAACAGCCCTGACGTGAGTCCTCCCACGTATAAGGCGAATCGGGGCGTCAGGAGGACCATCGGTTCGTCCTGATGCCCCACAGGATGACGGCGGCGCCGGCGGCGGCCTGGATCCCGAGCACCGTGGTCGTCGGAACCGCGATGGCGCTGGCGACAAGTGCTGTGGCCAGCGCTCCCACGAGCACCGCGTCGGGGCCTTCTGTGAGCATCTGCACCAGGCCCGGCGGCAACGATCCCACGGGCGAGTTGACGAGCCCGGCGGCGAAGTCGGGCATCCTCCGGTACCCGGAGCGCAGCGCCGCCCCCGCCCAGGCCCAGCCGCTCAAGAGGGCCAAGGCGGCTACGACGCCGAGCTCCTCCCAAGCCGCCGCGGCACCGAGAACCGCCATGACGGGCGCCAGACTCAGCAGGGACCACACGCTCATGAGGGCGGCCGGCACGAGCAGGTGCCCCACCCGGACCACCCAGGGCGGCGCGGGCCAGGAAGCGTCAGGACCTTCGTCGAACCAGGCCTGACGGGCCGGCTCGGCAACGGCCAGGGTCGCGATCCAGCCACCACCGAGGTAGGCGAAGGCGCGCAGAGGGCCGCCTGCAGACGCGGTCATCAGAGGCATCACGGCGACGGTCAGGCCTGCCCCCAGCTGAAGCAGGCGACGGGGTTGGCGGCGCATCAGGATCCAGTCCGCCTGCGCCACGCAGACAATCACCCGCAAGGGACCGGGCAAGGAGGATGCGAATCGGGCCAGCCGGAGCGGGGCGTCGCCTTCGGGCCGAGAAGGCGCTGGGGAGAGCAACCGCCCCATGGCCCTGGTGTCCAGGGACAGCAGTGAGACGTGGGCACCGAACGATCGAGCGACGACGTCGAGGAGTGCGGCGTCATGCACCTGCCCCAGACAGAGTCTCGCCTGCCTCCACCGCAGCACGGTGGTGACGACCAGCCCTACGGCCAGTGCGGCTACCACAGCGTTTCCCAGCACTGAGTGCGGGAAGGGGAGGATCGTGCCTACCGGGCATGCCACGATCCCGGACAGGATCAGCAGGCGACGCAGAGACGCGACGCCGTGGTCATGGACCTGCGCCTTGATGAGCTCGGAGAGCACCAGAGACACACCGGCCGCGAGCAGGGCCGGCCATGCGACGGCGGCGACCCAACCGCCTCCGGCCGCCAGCGCCGGGAGCACCCCCAGGACCGCGCCCGCAGTGGCCGCGATGAGGTACTCGAGTCGTGCCACCGGCACCAGGAGCAAGCTCCGGTCCCCGGGCATCGGCAACCACCAGGCGGCCTCATGGGGGCGCAGGAAGAGGGGACCGAGGCGACCGAGTGGACCGAGTCCCAGAGCGAGGAGCAGCATCGTCAGAGCCAGCACCAGCCAACCCGGGTCGAGGCTGAAGGTCTCCAGGCCGGCCGCCGCCCCAGCCCCCTCCGGAGACGAGGGCCGAGCAGTGACCAGCGGGCGCAGGTAGGGGGCCAGGATCGTCCCGATGACGGCGAGCGTCAGGAGCACGGAATAGATGTCGCCCACGAGCGCCCACATGCCGCGGCGGTGCCTGCGGGTGCGTCTGCTGGTCCATCGCCGCAGCTCGGCTCCGTCGGGGAAGGTCGCTGCCTCCGCCGGGTTCAGGCCGGCCGACACCCCGGAAGAGCTCGCAAGCCTCACCGGAGCCCCTCCTCGATCGCGCGAACTCCGTCGTCCACACTCAGCATCGTGGTGTCGCGCCCCACGAGGAGGACGTGGGTGGCGGACTCCTCCACGATCTCCGGATCGTGGGAGACCACGAGCACCGCCCCGCCGGTTTCCCGTTCCTCGACGAGACGGTCGGCGAGAAGCAGCCGGGTGACCCGATCCAGACGCTGCTCGGGCTCATCGAGGACGAGGAGCCTACGGGGACGCGCCAGGACCGACGCCAGCGCCAGACGGCGTCGCTGCCCCGAGGACAGCTCTTCTGGCAGGCGCCCCGCCAGCCGGCTGAGCTCCAGGTCCTCCAGCAGGTCGCCGACCACCTCATCGACGTCGGCCACCCCGTGGCCGAAGCACACCAGGCGCAGATGCTCGGCGACGGTCAGCGTGGGGAAGAAGGACTCCTGGCCCAGATCGGTGGCAACAGCGGCGCGCTGGGAGCCCGATCGAGGGTCCGGAACGCGACCGAGCACCCGCACCTCGCCGTCCAGCGGGTGCAGCAGCCCGCAGCAGGTGCGTAGAATGGTCGACTTCCCCGCTCCATTGACACCGACCAGCGCCAGGACCTGGCCGGCAAGCAGGTCAAAGGTCGCCGGAGCGCAGACCGGCTCATCACTGTATCCGACACTAAGATCGCGGGCGCTCACCAGAGGTCCGAGGCGTGCCTCCGGGCGTTCGAGGCCAGTGGTCGGGCCCCTGGCTCCGGAGGTGTCATCCACCACGTGATCGGCGGAATCCAGCCGGTTCCCGAGCGTTGGCACCCGGTCAGGCTGATGCGAGGACGCGGCATTCAACATAGTGGTCATAGTGGTCATCGGCACTATTCCAACACATCCAACACACGTTTTTTCGGTGGCCTGGTCAAATCAGATGCCTTACGCTCCGACGTCATGGAATGGAACAGCGTGAGGGCCTCGGATGCGCACGGCGAGTCCGACAACGATTCTGCCCCCTCCCGTCAGGCGAGTACTGACTGGAGCACCACGAGGGACCCCGGCCCCGGCCGGGTGATGGTCTCAACGCGGGATCTCGCCCAGGTCCGCGCAATCGCGGAGGCCTCTGCCCGGATCGCGCAGAACAACGGCCGCGAGCAGGATGCCCAGGCTCTGCACGACGTCGTTGCGCGTTTCGACCAGGTGGCTGGTCCTATGGAGGACCACTACGGGCAGGTCGAGCAGTGGAGCGCCATGATCCTGGGGCGTTCCTGACGCTGCCGAGCATCAGCGCGGCAGCCGCAAGGCGACCCGGGTCAGGCCGGTAGCGGGCACAGCTCCACGGTGTCGATGAGGTCGCCCCAGGCCGGGTTGACCATGACGTGCTGGCAGCCCTCCAGGCTCCGGGCCACACCGGTGCGCCCCTCGGAGGAGTCGATGCGGATGAAGACTCGCAGCTCGGCTCCCTCGCCAGGGGCGAAGGCCACACCCGTAACACCGTCGACCTCCTGGAGCTGGGCGCGCACCTCGGCCTGAACCGGCTCATTGCGCCACGACGGTACCCATTCCTCTCCCCCGGCCAGAGCCACGACAGCAGGGCGCGGCAAGCGCAGGTCCCGGCTGCCGGGGTCGAGCACCCACAGCTGGTCGGTGGACAGGCAGGCCACCTGGGCCGCGCGCTCGGGCGAGACCGGCACGGGCCGTACATCACTGCGCCATCTGGACATGGCATCGGCGCTGGTGAACACCGGCAGGGCGATGTGCCCGTCGGGCAGGCTCACCGCCAGCGTCGCCGCGTCCTGACAGGCGTCGGCGGTGTGCACCTCGTGAGCCGGAACCTGCGGTGCGTCGCCACCCAACAGGCTCTGCGACAGGCTCACGGACTGCGGCTCGCTCTTCTCCAAGTGGCCGGGAAGTGCGTGAGCGGCCACGGGGACGATCAGCCGGCCACCAACGAGGGCCGCCCACAGCCCATCGAGGTACTCGTGACGGGGCAGATCGGTAGGCTCGAGCGCCGCACCGACCTCCGGGCGGAGGGTTCCGTCGTCGCCGGCGAAGGGAGAGGGCGCGGCGAGAAGACGCTCCAGCTTGGCTCGGGCCGCGAAGGCCGCCGCCACCTGGACCGCCTCGGGGGCACGATCTCGTACATCCTCGGGCCGGGGGCCCGCCGCCTGGTTGTCCGCAGACCTGCTCATAGCGCTCACCGTAGCGTGTCCGGGTGTAGGTGTAGGGGTATTACTACCCAGTGCATGCCGGACCAATCACGCTTCCTCGAAGATAGCCTGTAATGGTGTTATCGCTCTACTCGTTGAAGTACTGGTACACCCGCCGGTTGGGCTTCATCATCCAGACCTCGGTGTGCCGTGGCGTCTCCCCCGACGTGTGGACTGCCGTCGGCGTCCTGGCCGCAGCACTGGGGTGCGGCGCACTGGTCATGGGGTGGTGGCCACTGGCATTCATCCTGCTGGCAGCCAGGCTCGGCGGCGCGAACCTGGACGGCGCCGTAGCTCGAGCGCGCGGCGTGTCTCGGCCCTTCGGCTTCGTCCTCAATGAGATCGGGGACCGGGTCTCCGACTTCCTCATCATGGCCGGCCTGGTGGGGCTCGCCCTACGCACCGGCTCCTCCCCCACCACGGTCTACCTGACCCTGATGGCCCTGGCAGCGGCGACACTGCCGACCTTCACTTCCCTGGCCGCTGCAGGTGCGGGCGCCACCAGGCTCAACGGAGGGCCGTTCGGCAAGACCGAGCGGTGCCTGACAGCGGTCGTGGCGTCGGCCCTGCCCCAGTACCTGACGATCGTCGCCTGGGTCATCATCGTGGGCTCCGTGCTGACGGCCTGCCTTCGGCTGGCGCGCACTGCCGAGGTGCTCGCCGGACGCACAGGTCCGGCCATGGCTGACGTCATGGCCCCACCGCCGCCGCTGGACATCACCCGTATCGGCCGCAGTGCTCCTGAGGACGAAGCCGCCCCAGGAGCCCGGCCATGAGCACCAGGATCAGTGCCTGGGCAGGTCATGAGGCCGCCGGCGGAGTGATCGACTGGATCGTGGACGGCAACCGCACATGGACCGTGACCGTTCCCGGGGTGGGCTGGGTCTTCACCGGTCGAGGCGTGTTCCTCGCGGCCACTGCCGTAGTGATCCTTCTTCTGGCCGGCATCGGTGTCGCACTGTCCCGTAAGGCGGAGCTGCGCCGCCGCTGGACCACCTGGGCCGTCATCATCCCGGCGGTCGGCATCCCGATCTGGATCGGTCGGGGGACGACGGCGCTGCTCGCCGCCGCCCTCGGCCTCCAGGCGGTCCGCGAGCTCTCGCGGCTCACCCGGCTGCCCAAGGTGGAGACCAGCATGCTGGCAGCACTGGCGGTGGCCTATCCGCTGGCCGCCTGGCTGCGCCCGGGCCTTATGGCGCTCGCCCCGCTCATGGTGCTCGTGTGCGCCGTGCCCGCGGTCCTGGCCGGCGACATCGACCATGGCCTGCGGCGGGCGACGGTGGCGGGCTTCTCCTCAATATGGATCCCCTGGTCCCTGGCGCACCTTGTGGTCCTGTGGCACGACGCCTTTCTCATCGCCTTCGCGGCCGCAGCCGCCGACGTGGCCGCATGGGCAGGCGGCACCTTCCTCCGCCCGATGACCTGGGCGCGGCGGCCGTTGTCCCCCTTGTCGCCGAATAAGACGCTCGGTGGACTGGTCGGCGCAGTCCTCGGGGCCGCGCTCATCCTCACCCTGCTGGGCCACATCACTCCCGGTCTGGTGATCGCCGTCGGTCTGGGCGGGGTCCTGGGGGATCTTCTGGAGTCCCTCGTCAAACGCACCGCCGGGGTCAAGGACGCCGGCGCCTGGCTGCCGGGCTTCGGAGGGCTCCTGGACCGTGTCGACTCCCTCCTCCTGGTTCTGCCGCTGGCCGCTGTCCTCGGGTGACCGCATGACGTCTTCTCCGCTGCTCCCGCTGTACCCACCATCTCCTCCACCCCTACCTCCTGTTCCGACGAACCCGGCTCCTCTCCTTCCATCATCCGCGCTTCCACAGAAAGACAGCTGACATGTCACCTCAGATGCCCTCCGTCCCAGCTCCGGCCGATATCGCCTCAGCCGGACGCCGTCTGCGATCGATCGTACGAACGCCCCAGAAGGTCACCTGGCGCGCGGTGCTGCGCCAACGCTTCTGGTCCACCGTCATCGCCCCGTTCGGGGGCGTTCGGGTCGAGGGTGAGTTCGAGGCCGACGGCCCCTACGTCGTCGTCGCCAACCACGGCTCGCACGCGGACACGATCGCCATGATGAGTGCCTCCCCCACCCTGATGCGGGTGGTGACGGTCGCTGCTCAGGACTACTGGTTCACCCGTCGCTCACGTCGCCTCGTGGCCAGGGGCCTGCTGGGCGCCTACCCGGTGCGACGTGACGGCGAGGGCGCCTACGAGGAGCTGCGGGGAACACTGGCCAACCGGGTTGCGGAGTCCATGAGCATCCTCATCTTCCCTGAAGGCAGCCGTTCCACGGATGGCGAGATGACTCGTTTTCACTCGGGAGCCGCCCGGCTCGCACGTGACTTCGGCATTCCCGTACTTCCGGTCGCGCTGGTGGGGACCCGCGAGATGATGCCCAAGAAGGGCGGCCTACCCCACTACTCCCCCGTCGAGGTCCGTGTAGGGGAACCGATCGCCCCCAGCGACGACGTGGAGGGCGTCAGCGAGCAGGCGCGTGCGCAGATCGTGGAGATGCTCCAGCGTCCCCGCAGACCCGAGCCGGTCTCAGACGTCTTCACCGTACTGCGCACCGGGATGGAAGGTCGCCGAGGAGACGCCGTCATGTTCGTCTGGGGCATGGCCGAGGCCATCTCCTTCCCGATCATGGCGGAGATGAGCCAGGTGTGGCTGGGACTGCCCCATCCTGAGCGCATGTGGCGCCGCGCGGCGCTGGTCGTGGCGGGATCGGTCACCGGGGTGGCGATCACCCACCTGCTCACCCGGGCCGGGCACCGCCCGCCCGCACCGTGGACCACACCGGCGATGAGGACGGCCACCTCCGGCTACCTGAGCCAGGGCCCGTCCGGGTACTGGAAGCAGGCGGTCACCGGGATCCCGGTGAAGCTCTTCGCCGCCGAGTCCGGACGCCGCGACCTGCCTCTTCCCGCAGTCATCATCCACGCGGCCGGGGAGCGAGCAGCCCGTATGGCTGCCTCCACTGCCATTATCAAGACGCTGGGCAAGCCGCTCGGGCCGATCACCCGTCAGCACTACGGCCCCTACCTGGCGGCCAGCGGCGTCGTCTTCACCATCGCGCTGCGTGGCGTCATCAGGCACTGGCAGCGCCCTGGACGCCGGTAGGACGGCTCCCACGCGGTTGCCACCGTCGGGCGGGCAATCAGGTGCGCACCGGCGACGGCTCGCGCAGTTCCTCGTCACCGGCCACGGCCAGTGCCTCCTGGAGAGTGAAGTTGCCGTTGTAGAGAGCCTTGCCGACGATGGCCCCTTCCAGCCCCAGCGGAGCCAGACGTCGCAGAGCAACCAGGTCATCGAGGTGGGCGATGCCGCCCGAGGCGACCACCGGCGCCGCGGTACGCCGGCAGACATCGGTGAGCAGCGTGGTGTTAGGGCCGCTCAGGGTGCCGTCGCGGGTGACGTCGGTGACGACGTAGCGTGCACAGCCGGCGGCGTTGAGTCGCTCGAGTGTCTCCCAGAGGTCACCGCCCTCCTTGGTCCAGCCGCGAGCAGCCAGAGTGGTCCCACGCACGTCGAGGCCGACGGCGATCCTGTCACCGTGCTCGGCAATGATCCTCTCGGTCCACGCGGGATCCTCCAGCGCCGCCGTGCCCAGGTTGACTCGGGCGGCGCCAGCGGCCAGGGCCCTAGCCAACGAGGCGTCATCCCGGATGCCTCCGGAGAGCTCCACCTTGATGCCGACCTCGCCGACGATGCGTGAGAGCAGCTCGTGGTTGGAGCCCCGCCCGAAGGCCGCATCGAGGTCCACCAGGTGGATCCACTCGGCCCCGGCGCGCACCCAGTCCCGAGCGGCGTCGACGGGGCTGCCGTAGTCCGTCTCCGAACCAACCTCTCCCTGAAGGAGCCGGACGGCCTTGCCATCGGCGACGTCGACAGCGGGAAGTAGGGTGAGCATGAGTTTCTCCTGCGTGGTCGTGGGACGGCTCGGACTGGTTCAGAGAGCTTCAGAGGGTTGTCATCCAGTTGCGCAGGAGCTGGGCCCCCGCATCACCGGACTTCTCGGGATGGAACTGCGTGGCGCACAGGGCACCGTTCTCGACGGCGGCGATGAAGTCCTGCCCGTGAGTCGCCCAGGTGGCCTGGGGCAACCGGGTAGGGCCGGGGCCGAGCAGCTCGGCGGGGTCCTGGGTGGCAGCGTAGGAGTGGACGAAGTAGAAACGCTCGTCGGCGACGCCGTCGAACAACACGGAGTCCTGCGGCGGACGGACCTGGCTCCACCCCATGTGGGGGACGACGTCGGCATGCAACCTGGTCACGGCTCCGGGCCACTGGCCCAGGCCCTCCTCCGCGGTTCCGTGCTCCTCGGAGCGCTCGAACATGACCTGCATGCCCACGCAGATCCCCAGGACCGGGCGCCCGCCGGCCAGGCGCTGCTCAATGAGGCGAGGAGCATCGACTGCCCGCAGCTGGTCCATCACCGCACCGAAGGCCCCGACACCGGGGACAACCAGTCCGTCGGCCTCAGTGACCTCGTGGGGGTCACTGGTCAGAGTCACCTGGGCGCCAACACGCTCCAGAGCGCGTACCGCCGAACGGACATTGCCGGATCCGTAGGACAGGACGGTGACGCGTGACGCTTGCATGTGACACACCCTACCCTTCCGGTATATCGTTCTGGGTCGTTCGCCACACCATGAAACAACCACTGACATGCACGGATCCGCCGCTGACAACGTTCGCACAACAGTTCCAGCAGCCTGTGAACGCTTCAACCGGTCTTCGACACTCCGATCAGCGGCCCGTTGACGCAAGCATCTGGCGGATGGCCCTGCCCGTACCGCCGGTTTTCTTTCGCAAACCTCCAACATGGGCGAGGATTCACCTGTGAGCATGCAGTTCCCCTCCGGCGAGACAGCCCCATCTTCACAGCCGCCGTCCGCTAGCCAGTCCTCTGCGGCCCCCACCACAGGATCGCGCAGGTCCGGCAACGAGCACAGCGCTGCGCCCTTCTCCGTACCCGGGGTGCGAATCACCTCGGTCCTGGGGCGCGGGGGCTTCGCCACGGTCTACGCCGGCGTGCAGGACTCCCTGGAACGGCCGGTCGCCGTCAAGGTCGACTCCCGTCCTCTGGACGATCCGCGCAACGAGCGGCGGTTCATGCGCGAGGTGCAGGCGGCCTCACGGATCTCAGGGCATCCCCACGTCGTCTCGCTGGTCGACACCGGAAAGCTGCCCGATCTGCGCCCCTACCTGGTCATGGAGCTGTGCGCGGGCGGCAGTCTGTACGACCTCGTCTCGCGGGGCTCCACACCCGCCTCTGACGCCGTGGCGCTGGTGGAGGCGGCGGCCTCGGCGCTGGGAGCGGCTCACGCCGCCGGCGTCATGCACCGGGACGTCAAGCCCGCCAATATCCTTCTGGACTCCTACGGCTCGCCGCGCCTGTCGGACTTCGGCATCGCCTCCGTCCAGCGCGAGGGACAGGACCCCACCGTCACCCTGGAGTGCCTCACTCCCGACTTCGCCGCGCCGGAGGCCTTCATGCTGACCAGCCCCGGGCCAGAGGGGGACGTGTGGTCCATGGGAGCCGTCCTCTTCGCTCTACTGACGGGACGAGGCCCAAGACGCGGCCCCGACGGCGTGCAGCGCAGCCTGCCAGAGATCGTCCGCTCCCTCGATGAACCCTTGAACCTCAACGACCCGAACGTTCCCGAGCTCCTGCTCCCAGTACTGAGCAAAGCCATGGCGCCTGATCCGCGGGACCGTTACCGCAACGGCACCGAGCTCACCGATGCCCTGGGACAGGTTCGGGAGCAGCTCGGAACCGGCAACCTGGCTGTCGGCGGTCCGGTGACCTCCTTGCAGCTGGTCGAGGCAGGATTGGCGCCCCTGCCTGCGCATAGCGCCTCGGCCCACTCGGCCGCCTCGGCGAGCCCCAACGGCCCGGGTAGTGCGCCCAGTCCCTCCAGCGGGTACCTTGCCAGTGCCTCCAGCGCACTGTCCGGGCCATCGGCCGGCTCAGCCCGCTCGGCGCAGTCCGCGCCCTCAGCGGTCTCCGGTCAGCTGGGACGCTACGAGCAGTCACCGATGCCGGAGTCGTCACCGGACTCCTTGAGCGCTTCCCTGAGCGGGTCCGCGGCAGCGGACGCCGGCCGGTCCCTCAGGCTCACCACCCGCGAGCGACGTCGGATCGGTCTGCGTGCCGGGACCGTGGGAACGGTTGTCGGCCTCGCCGTCGGCCTGGGTGCCGGCTGGATGGCGGGAGCCTGGCTGGCTCCGGCTGTGTCCACGGCCAGGGCCGGGTCCTCGACCGCAGAATCAGCATCCGCATCGGCCCAGTCGCCGTCGGGTCAGGACACTGCCTCCACTCCGCCTCACCCGGTCGGCACCTGCCTGGCCGGTACCACCTCCATCTCAGGACAGACCACGGCCAGAAAGGTGGCCTGCAACGAACCTCACTCCTGGGAGGTCTACCAGGTGGGGACCCTGGCGGAGAGCACCTCGGGCTCCAGCGACGACGACCTGGCCTCCGACCCCAACGTGCAGGCCGCCTGTACGTCAGAAGCCGCCAAGCGGTACGGGGCGGCGAATCCGAGCACGTCGGTGCTGGGACCCGGCGAAGCCGGATGGAGTGCCGGGAAACGGGGCTTCTCGTGCATCGCCTCGGACCTGAAGGGCGGACAGCGCACGAGCTCGTACGCCGGTTAGGAGGCGCGGGCCGTGCACACGGCAGCGATGCTGTTGACAGGGCCGTCGTTACTGCGGAGGGCGGCGCAGTCCCCGCCCGAACCAACGCATCGCCCGGGGCGCCTTGATCTCCGAGGACCTCACGGCGCCGGGGACGTCGTCGGCGTCGATGGCGCCCAGGAGCACGTCCTCGACGACCTGGTCCATGGAGGCCAGGAGGAGCCCTGCCGAGGCTTCCTCCCCGGGCTGGCCGTTGGTGAAGTGGCGGGCGGTGATCGTCCCGGACAGTCCTGACTCGATACCGACGTCGGTGGCCAGATCCGCGGTCATGAGGACCGCGCCGGCACGTGAGAGGCGGGAGAGCTGGGCGGCCAACTCGGCCGCCTCCGCAGGTTCGGAGTCCGATCCGCCCAGGAGCTCGGCCACGTCCCAGTCCGAGTGGGCCGAGACGAACCGCTTGACTGCGAAGGCTCCGCTGGAGGAGGGCACCACGGTGCAGTCCAGACCCATGAGCGCGCACATACCGGCCAGGCCGTCGGCCCGGTTCAACGGTGTCATCACGACCGCGACCTTGACGGCCTTGGGATCCTGGTCATCGGTCTGCCCGGAGGCGTAGGAGCTCAAGGAGTCCGCCGCGGCCGCGATCTGCGCCTCCTGGGCGTCGGTGAGTCGTGAGGAGTCGTCGGCGGGCTCACCATTGGGCTCATGAGTGGGCTCTGTGCCCCGGGCTCCTGTGTCGAGGGCGTGGTAGGTATTGTGGGGGACGTCGTCAGGGTCGACCCCCTCGGGCTTCGTCCCCTGACCGGTTGCGGGAGAATCTGAGGCCTCGGGCTCGCCTCGAACCCGCCTGCGCTGAGGGCCTTCGGGGGCATCGAGGTCGTCGACCGCTGAGAGGTCGTCGGGGATCTCGACGTCGTCCATGAGGGCGGCGAACTCGGCGTCCAGGTCTCGCTGGCCGTCCTGGTTGTCGTCATCGGGCCGGGGGCTCTTGTCCATTACAGGCTTCCCTTCGTGGACGGAATGGTCTCAACCCGGGGGTCGTCCTCCACCGCGGTGCGCAGGGCGCGGGCCAGGGCCTTGAACTCGGCCTCGGCGACGTGGTGGGGGTCGCGGCCGGACAGGACCCGGACGTGGAGGCAGATGCCGGCGTGGTAGGCGATGGCCTCCAGGACATGACGCACCATCGAGCCGGTGAAGTGCCCACCGATGAGGTGGTGCACGAAGGCCTCGGACTCGCCCTCGTGCACCAGGTAGGGCCGTCCAGAGATGTCGACGACGACGTGGGCCAGGGCCTCGTCCAGGGGGACGCTGGCCTCGCCAAAGCGGCGGATGCCGCGCTTGTCCCCCAGTGCCTCGCGCAGAGCCTCGCCGATGCAGATAGCGGTGTCCTCAACGGTGTGATGCACGTCGATGTCGGTGTCACCAGTGGCGCGCACTGTCAGATCAATGAGGGAGTGACGCCCCAGGGCGGTGAGCATGTGGTCGTAGAAGGGAACGGTGGTGGAGACGTCGGACTGACCGGTGCCGTCAAGGTTGATCTCGACGACGACACTGGACTCGCTCGTGGCTCGCTCGATGCGCGCGGTGCGGCTCATGTGTTTCCTAAGCATCGTGTGTCGTGCGTTTCAGCGGTACTGATTGTCTTAAGACTGTCCTAAGAGGCACATCAACTGGTGGTCACCCTACCGGTCCTCGGCTCCGTCCGTGTAGGGCACCGCGGTTCATCCCGCGATGATCGCGGCCAGGGCGCCGCGCAGCCGCTCCATCTCCTCGGGCGTGCCGATACTGGCCCGTAGGAAGCCATCAGGACCAACGACGCGGATGAGGACCCCGGCGTCGAGCAGGGCCTGCCAAACGGCCTGGCGGTCGGGAAACGGGCCGAACAGGACGAAGTTGGCGTCCGACTCGTGCACGGTCAGTCCCTGACCTCGCAGCCAGGTCACCAGGGCGTCGCGCTCATCGCGCAGGGAGGCGACCTGGGCCATGAGCTCATCACGGTGGGACAGTGCGGCCAGGGCGGCGGCCTGGGTGACGGCAGAGAGGTGGTAGGGCAGGCGCACGATGCGCAGGGCCTCGACCAGGGTGCGGTCTGCGGCCAGGTAGCCCAGGCGCAGCCCGGCCGCCCCGAAGGCCTTGGACATGGTGCGGGTGACCGCCAGGTGTGGGTTGTCCGGTCCCAGCAGCTCCAGGGCGCTGGGCACACCGGGCCGGCGGAACTCGGCGTAGGCCTCGTCGATGACGACGACGCAGTCGGACGCCCTCGCCGGTGAGCCGATCTCGGCTCCCAGCACGGGCCCCCGGCCGCGGGCCGCCTCAAGGATCCTGCTGATGTCCTCCAGCGGCAGGGCCGTCCCGGTGGGGTTGTTGGGGCTGGCCAGGATGACGACGGCGGGGCGCAGCTCCGTGATCGCGGTCACTGCAGCGTCGGTGTCGATCGTGAAGTCCTCACGCCGCGGGCGTGTGACGTAGTCCGTCAGGGTGTTGCGGGCGTACTCGGGGTACATCGAGTACGTGGGGGTGAAGGTCAGGCAGGTGCGTCCGGGGCCGCCGAAGGCCTGCAGCACATGGAGCATGACCTCATTGGAGCCGTTGGCCGCCCAGATCTGCTCTGGGGTGAGGGCGACGGCGGACTCGGCTCCGAGATAGTCCGCGAGCGCCTCCCGCAGCCGGGGGAAGTCGCGCTCCGGGTAGCGGTTGAGGCCCTGGGCGGCCCGGGCCACCGCGGTGGCGATCGTCTCGATGACCGCGGCCGAGGGCGGGTAGGGGTTCTCGTTGACGTTCAGCCGTACGGGGACATCGATCTCCGGGGCCCCGTAGGGGGCCTCGCCCTCCAGGTCCGGTCTCAGGGGCAGGTTCGCGCTCACGTCAGGAGTCTACGGGTCAGGCTCCCTTCGTGGGCGGATCCCCTCAGCAGGTGGGATCCACTAGTATCGAAGTGCCATTCGCAGCGACGTGATGAAGGTTCAGTGGGGCTCGCCGGTCAGCATGATCTCCTGGAAGTCGAGGCGGTCCAGGGCGTGCTCCAGGGAGTCTGCCGAGTACAGGCCCTCGTCTCCGGCATCCAGGAGAGCCTCGCGCTGAGCCCGGATCATGTCCAGGGCACGCTCTCGCATCGGGGCGAGCTCGCCGTGCCGCCAGGTCGGGTCGGTCCATGCCTTGGCGACAGCGGCCGGGGAGAGGACGATGTCGCTGCCCTCCCGTCGCAGCAGCACGTGCTGCTCGGGCGTGAGCGCGGCGTTCTCAGCGTGCTTGACGTCCTCACCGCTCTGCGCGGCGGTCGCAGGCCTGTCCGGCCCCGCCGCGGTGGCGGGTGAGGCGGGCTCATCGGGGCCGGTCGGCTCGGTGGGCGAGGAGGGTACGGGCTTATTGCCGAACGTCCTTGTGGCACCGGTGGCGACGACGTCGTGGATGCTGCGGCTGGGAGGCTCACGGCTGTCGGTGACGGCGTCACGGGCAGCACTGACCAGCAGCGAGATGACAGCGGCCTTCTCCTCCTCGTCCGCGGGGCCGGCCATCGCGGGCCTGACGATACGTACCAGTGCGGGCAGTGTCAGTCCTTGGATCGTCAGCGAGCCGGCTGCCACCAGCATGGCCACCAGGAGGAGGAAGGTGCGGTGCGGCGCCGTGGTCGGCAGGGTCTGGGCCGCGGCCAGGGTAATGGCGCCACGCATGCCCGCCCAGACGATGACGGCGCCCTCGCGTGAGCGCAGGGGCTCGGCCGCGAAGTAGTCCAGGTCAGCGCCCCGGCGTCGGACTCGGCTGGAGATGCGGCGTGCACGTCGGGCGATGCTCTCGTGGCTGGGCTCTCGCCGAAGCTTACGGTGGACCTGGGGGAAACGGCGGCGGTCCCAGGGGACCTGAGGCATCTCGGCCTCGCCGCGCACAATGGCGGAGCAGCGGTTCTGGAACTGGTGGATGGCCTCCTCGTTCTCCTCCCAGTGGGTGGCCCACCGCGCGGTCCTGTGACTGAGGAGCTTGAGCATCGGCGCAACGACGAGGGCCCGGATGACGACGGTCAGCGCCCCGACGACGACAGCAACCCCGATGGCCCGGCGAACGCCGAGATCCGAGGCGTCCACCTTTTCGACAATGCCGAAGAACTCCAGCCCCATGACCAGGAAGATGAGTCCTTCCAGGGTGAGCTCGACGGTGTGCCAGTTGGTGCGTGAGGCCACGCGGTGGGCCGGCGGCAGCATCCGGGGGCCGCGGTGTCCGGTGATGAGCCCGGCGACGACCGCGGCCACCAGGCCCGAGCCGTGCATGTGCTCGGCCGGGATCGCCGCGAGGAAGGGGACGGTGAAAGACACCACCGTGTCCACCGTGGGGTCAGTGATGTGTGAGCGCACCCGCAGACTCACCTCGCCGACGAGCCAGCCCACTCCCAGGGCCACCAGCACCGCCAGGGCGAAGCCGCCCAGCACGCCCCCGACACTGACACCGCCCGACGTGGCGGCCGAGACGGCCGAGGACAGGACCACGAGTGCGGTGGCGTCGTTGAGCAGCCCCTCTCCCTCGAGAACGGTGATGATGCGCTGAGAGACTCCCAGCCTGCGGGCAATGGAGATGGCCACGGCATCGGTAGGGCTGAGGATCGCCCCCATGGCGATCGCCCAGGCCAGGGAGAGCCCAGGAACCAGGAGGGTGAGGAACACTCCGATGCCCGCCGCGGACAGGGCCACCAGCAGGATCGCCAGGACCGCCACCGGGGCCAGCTCGCGACGGAAGTTGATGGTTGAGATACTCACCGCCGTCGAGAACAGCAGCGGGGGGAGGATTCCTTCCAGAACCACCTGAGGGTCCAACTCGACCGCCGGAATGAATGGCAGAAAGCCGACGGCGGTGCCGCCCGCCAGGAGGATCAGCGCCGGGGCGACACCAATACGGTCACTGAGCTGGGAGGCCGCTGCGATGGCCAGGGTGCCCAGCACGGCGATGATGAGGAGGTCCATGGGCCAAGGGTAACCAAGGCGTCACCGGCTCGATCATCCGCGCTACCGTGGCCCTGTGACGATCACAGGCCCTGGGGACCCTGAGTACTCTGAGCATTCTGATCTGCTCGACTCGCCCGTGCGGGAGCGGGCCGAGGCCGTTCTGCGCACGCTCGTAGGCCGTAACGAGGCCCGGCTGCGTGAGGACCAGTGGCGGGCGATCGAGGCGCTTGTCGTCGACCGCCGCCGGGCCCTGGTGGTCCAGCGCACGGGCTGGGGCAAGTCGGCCGTGTACTTCGTGGCAACGGTGCTGCTGCGTGAGGGCTGGGGTGGCTGGCGACCTGGCGCGCCACGACCCTGCCCCGAGGCACAGGACCGTTCCGAGAGCGTCGGAGCGAGCGTCATCATCTCGCCGCTGCTGGCCCTCATGCGCGACCAGGTCGCCGCTGCCGAGCGTGCCGGGATCCGGGCCGTGACCATGAACTCGGCCAATGTCACCCAGTGGGAGGAGATCGAGACTCGGGTACGTATCGGTGAGGTGGATGTTCTCCTGGTCTCCCCCGAGCGCCTCAACAACCCGGTCTTCCGCGACGAGGTCCTGCCGCACCTGGCCGACAACGCCGGACTGGTGGTGATTGATGAGGCCCATTGCATCTCGGACTGGGGACATGACTTCCGCCCGGACTACCGGCGCATCCGTACCCTGCTGGCCGAGCTGCCGCCGCGTACTCCGGTCCTGGCGACCACGGCGACCGCCAACGCCCGGGTCAGTGCCGACGTCGCCGAGCAGCTGGGGGCGGCTCCGTCGCCGGCCGGGGTGGCCGACTCACAGGTCCTGGTGCTGCGCGGCGCCCTGGAGCGCAGATCCCTCCACCTGGGGGTGAGGATCCTGCCAGATGCCGCCACCCGCCTGGCCTGGTTGGCCGCCTACCTGCGGCGCGTGCCCGGCAGCGGCATCGTCTACTGCCTGACTGTCTCGGCTGCGCTGGAGGTCGCCGAGCACCTGAGTGCCTCAGGTGCGGAGGTGGCCGCCTACACGGGGCAGACCGACGCCGCTGAGCGCGAACGTCTGGAGGAGGACCTCAAGGCAGATCGGGTTAAGGCGCTGGTGGCCACCTCTGCCCTGGGGATGGGTTTTGACAAACCGGATCTGGGCTTCGTGGTGCACGTGGGAGCACCGTCCTCTCCGGTGAGCTACTACCAGCAGGTGGGGCGTGCCGGTCGCGGCGTGGAGCGGGCCGAGGTGGTGCTGCTGCCGGGAAACGAGGACCGGGCGATCTGGGAGTGGTTCGGCTCCCAGGGCTTCCCACCCGAGGACCAGGTTCGTGAGGTCCTGGCCGGGCTGGACAAGCAGCGGGAGACCGGGGCAGGGCCGATGTCGACTGCGGCCCTGGAGACGGTGACCTCGTTACGGCGCACCCGGCTGGAGTCCATGCTCAAGGTCCTTGACGTCGACGGCGCCGTACGCCGGGTACGTGGTGGCTGGGAGTCCACCGGCCTGCCCTGGTCCTATGACACTGAGCGCTACGCGCGAGTCGACGCCGCGCGTCGGACCGAGCAGGAGGCGATGGTCGCCTACGAGCGGCTCGGCTCCGCTCCTGCCTCTGCGGATGCGGGCCCACCCTGCCGCATGGCCTTCTTGAGGTCGGTGCTCGATGATCCACACCTCCAGCGGGGGTGGCGCTGCGGGGCCTGCGACCTGTGCGGAGGCCTGGATCTGCCCGACGCCCCCGATGAGCAGCATGTAGGCGCCGCTCGTCAGGTGCTAGAACGCACTGGGGTCGAGTTGCGAGCGCGCCGGCAGTGGCCCACCGGGATGGAGCGTCTGGGACTGAGCCGCTTCAAGGGTCGCATCGGCGCCGGGAGGCAGGCGGCCACAGGTCTGGCCGTGAGTCGTCTGGACGGGCTCGGGGCCTCGACGGCCCTGCGTGAGCTGGTCGCCTCCGATGAGGACGGCGAGGTCCCGGGCACCTTGAGGCCGCTGGTACTCCAGGCTGTGGACCGGCTCAGCGAGATCATCGGTGACCGGAGAACCGGCGGTGTCGAGACAGGTGAGAAGCAGATCTCCGTCGTCATCGTGGACTCACGCACCCGGCCGGGGCTGGTCCGTCAGCTGGGGCGGGCCGTGGCCGCACGGATCGGTGGCAAGCCGCTGGGGGTCGTAGGGATCAGTGGCCAGGATCCGACTCGTCACGATGTGGGCTCGGCGTTCCGCCTGGCGGAGGTGGCCCGCCGACTGACGCTTCAGACATGGTCCGCGCAGATGCTCGAGGAGCTGCGGGACTCCGTGGTGGTCCTGGTGGACGACTGGAGCGACTCGGGCTGGACGCTCACGGTGGCGGCCTCCCTCTTGCGCGAGGCAGGGGCGGCGGCGGTTCACCCCTTCGTCCTGGCTCAGAGGTAGAGCCGGGCGGGCGCCAGCGCCCCGCAGCGCCCGCCCGGTTCAGCGGCGCTAGAACCCATTGGATGCTGCCGCCAGCGCCGGAGCCACCTGGCCGCCGGGGGTACCCACCTGGTCCTCAAGGTAGTACCACCAGAAGGGCGCCCCCCAGGCGTCGGAGCGTCCCAGCGCCGCACCGGTGACGTACTCGGCGACGGCAGTGCGGGCCACCGAAGGATCAGTGGCCGATCCGAACCACCATGGACCGTTGTTCAGGTCCTCACCCCCGTACCCCAGCTCGGTCACGGCGATCCGGGAGGCCGGGAAGGCGGTGTCCAGGGTCGTCAGAACGCGGTCGGCGGCTGTTCCCAGCGGGTGGAGCTGAGGGTAGACGGACAGTCCGACGACGTCGACCAGGTCCCTGATCGGCTGGGTGATCTCTTTGGCGGCATAGCTGAACAGGGAGTAGGCGGGGTCCGCCTGTCCGAGCTGGTAGTACAGCGTCAGTACCGTCGTGGCGCTGGTGCGCTCACGTACCGCCCTGGCCGCGCGCTGGGCCTTGGCCACCGGGCCGGTGCCCAGCCAGTCCCCTCCGATCTCGTTGCCGATCTCCCAGGCGTCCACACTGGGCAGAGCCTTGATGAGGGAATCGACTCGCGTGTCCCAGGCCGCATCACTCAGCACGGCCATGTCGTGGGAGTCGCAGATCTGGGCCAGGGCCATTCCGCCCTGCGCGTGGAGGGCGTCCACCGTGGTGCGCCAGCCGGCCATCTCCTGGGCGTCCGCGGGGTCGCCGATCACCAGGCGGGCTGAGACCTTCCGCTTACCGCCTCCCGGTCCGCTCGGGGCCAGAGCGGCGGCGATCTCAGCGGCCGTGGGCACTCGGGTGAAGGTCACCCCGATAATGGCATCCTGCGGGGCCTGGGCCACCAGCGCCCGGTCCAGGGCGAGCTGGGCCCCGGAGGCCGCCTCCAGGGCCGAGACGGCCAGGCGACCTCTGTCCGCCCAGGACTGTGCCGTGGTGCAGGCGTCCAGTGACTCCTGGGCGGAGGCCCGCAGTGGCACCGCTTCCTCAGATCCCTTGAGACCTTGCGCGGTGGCCTGCTGGTAGCGCTCGGTTTGACGGTCGTGGAGGGTCCGGGCCGCCAGCTCGAGGAGGTCGTGCTCACCGGAGACGGGCAGATCGGCCATGAGGGCCGAGTACCCGTGACTGGTGGGCCATGACATGGCCAGGGTGCAGGCGCGCCCTATGGGCACATCGATGCCGATGGCTCCGCCCTCGTCCTGGTAGAGCGGCCCGACGGCGATGACCTCCAGGGTGCTGGTGTCCAGCAGGGCGTCGTCGTAGCCGGGCTCGCCCTTGCCGTTGGACTGGATGCCCCGCAGCGCCTCGAGGTTGAGAGGGCTGCCCTGAGCGTCGGTGACGTGGAGGCTCAGGTGAGTGGTCGCCCCATCCCCCATGGCCGGCGGGGCGGCCACATGTCCGCGACCACAGGAGGACACTGACGCTCCCAGAACCCCGGCGCCCAGAAGCGCCAGCACCCTTCTGCGGTTTGTCTCAAGAGTCATGAAGTTATTATTCCTGTCTCCTGAGAGATCTTCCGGCCAAGCGGTCCCACAGTGTTGGGTCGCGCCCGCCTGCACACGTGGTTGAGTATCGTCGTCACTTCAGCTCCGAGGCTGTGACGAAGGTGTACCCCTCGGCCTTGATACCGGCGACGATCTTCTTCAGCTCGGGAAGCGGGTAGTAGGGGTGGAAGAAGAAGCTGGCGGTGGCGTGAGTATTCACGAGGTTGAGCTTGGCCGCATCGACGACCTCCTGGGCCAGGCGCGGCGGGTGCTGGTTGATCTCATTGGGCTCGAAGTTGCCCAGGTTCTCCGGCAGGACGTGTGTCCCGTAGGGGTCGTTGACCGCGTAGGGGAAGAACTGTCCGTAGTAGTCGTGCGGACCGGCCTGGGTACTGGTCAGGGTGCCGGCGTAAAGGAGCTCGCGCTCGTAGCGTACCGGGTACTGCTCGCCGATACCGTAGTAGGCCTCGCGGGTGGCCGAGTAGTGCGGGGTCTCGAAGATCTCCGGAGTCGGCAACCCGACCTCACCGAAGATCTGGCGCCCCTGCTCCACACGCTCCGCGGCCCATGCCTGGGAGGTGCCCGGCAGAGCGCCTCCGATCTGCACGTAGGACTTGTCCTCGCAGTCGATGGCAGGTGCCTTCGTGTCGTTCGTCGCCGAGCACCACGAGCGGATGAACTCGAAGTCGTCGGCGGACACGGCGTTGTAGGGGTTGTCCAGGGTGCCGAACTGGTGGGTGGTGCCGTGCTGGACGATCGTGCCCCCCTTGCTGACCGCGTCCTGGAGGACCGCCACCAGGTCGGGGGTGTCCTTGAGGGTCATCTGCTTGGCCACACCGTTGTTCTCCGTGCCCTTGGGGTCGGTGTACATGGGCACCACCGCCATCTGGAAGGGCACGTTCTCGCTGTGGAGGTAGTCGACGATCGCCTGGAGCTCCTCGGGGTCGCTGTCCGGGGTGATGTCCTCCAGACGCACGGCGGCCTGGCGGTACTGCTCGGCGTTGGGCTGGAGGAAGTCCAGCAGGATGTCGGCGGCGGCGATGTACCGGTCCTGCTCACCGAGGTAGGTCAGGGGGATCTCCCCGATGAAGGTCAGTCCCGAGAAGCTGACCGCCCAGGGGAAGGAGCTGGTACCGGACTGGGCGACCGAGGCGCAGGCCGTGGCCGCGCCATCGGGCTTGGAGCACTCCGCACGTCCCAGGACCTTGACGTCCTGCTCGCGAGTGATGTGCGGGGCGATGATTCCACCGGTGTTGAGCTCGTTGCGCTTCAGGGAGGCGCCGTTGTAGCTGATCTTGGTGACCCTGTCGGTGGAGTCGATGTAGGAGGTGGCGGGGTCCCAGCCGTAGCGCTGGGTGAAGGCGGCGCGGTCAGCATCGGTCTTGGCCAGCTGCCAGATGTTGAAGCCCGACCACATCACCGGGATGTTGCCGGTGAGGGCGTCGTCGATGAAGGCCCTCGGCAGGGGCTCGTCGTAGGTGGAGCCGACGTAGACCACGTTGGTGAAGCGGCCGGCCAGGCCCGCTACGTAGTCCTTGACCGGAAGGGTGGTGACGGCTCCCGAGTGGCTGGCCAGCGTACCCATGCTCAGGGCGTAGTACTCCCCCAGCTTGGCGTAGTCACCGGTCGTGTCGAACAGGACCAGGGTCGAGGCCGGTCCCGCGTCCTGGCTGGAGAAGCTCACGGCGCCTACCGGCACCTCCGGGGCGTTCTGGGTCAGATCCCGCTGCTGAACCTGCCCCGCAGCGGGCGCGGGCTTGTTCAGGTCGACGTCGGCCTGCTTGTCACCCTTGAGGGGCAGCTCCTTCTTGGCCGCGGCGCCGGGCTCGGGCGGAGCCGGGAGGGGATTCTTGGCAGGGTCCGCATCGTTGGCCTGTGCGCCGCCAGCCGGCTTCGCCGCGATCGCCTGGCCCGCGACCGGGGCCTGGGAGACGGCCGACTGGGGCGTGGCCTGAGCAGGACCGACGAAGGCGATGGAGGTGCCCAGGCAGACCGCGATGGCGACCAGCGCAAGGCGACCCCGTCGGGCGGACAGAGTGGTCGGGGAAATCATGAGCTCTCCTTGGAAGAGTTGGGAACGGGCTCGAACTCGGGAAGGGGAACACCGCGGCCGAACAGGGCAGCGGTGGCGGCTAGGATGCGCTTGCAGGCGTGTCCGTCTCCGTAGGGGTTGGCGGCCTGGGCCATGGCCGTGTAGGCCGCCTCGTCGGTCAGCAGGGTGGAGACCCTCTCGACGATGCGGTCCTCATCGGTTCCGACCAGCTCTGCCACCCCGAAGGCGACCGCCTCGGGACGTTCGGTGTTGTCCCGCATGACCAGGACCGGCTTGGACAGTGCGGGGGCCTCCTCCTGGACGCCCCCGGAGTCGGTCAGGACGACGTCGGAGCGGTCGATGAGCGCGCAGAAGGCGCCGTACTCCAGTGGGTCGCACCAGATGACGTTGCTGTGGCCCTCGATCTGCGGCAGAAGGTCCTCACGGACCTTGGGGTTGCGGTGAACCGGCAGCACGAAGAGGACCTCGGGGTGCTGCTCGGCCAAGCGGGCGATGGCGCGTCCGATCGAGCGCATCGGCTCGCCCCAGGACTCCCGACGGTGGGCGGTGACCAGAACGACCCGCCGGGAGGCGCCCTCCAGCGCGGCTGCCAGATCCTCATCCGGTGGTGGGATCCGGCGGTCGACGGCGATCAGGAGCGCATCGATGACCGTGTTGCCGGTGACGCGGACGGCCTGGGGATCGGTGCTCTCGCGCAGCAGGTTGTCCCGGCTGGTGGTGGTGGGACACAGGTGCAGGCTGGTCACCTGACTGATGAGGCGCCGGTTGGCCTCCTCGGGGAAGGGCGAGGAGATATCGCCGGTGCGCAGGCCGGCCTCGACGTGGAGGACCGGGATCTCGTGGTAGAAGGCCGCGAGCGCTGCGGCGAAGGCGGAGGTGGTGTCGCCCTGGACCACGACGGCGTCGGGGCGGTGGGCCTCGATGGCCCGCCCCACTCCTTGCAGGGAGCGGTTGGTGACCTGGGTGAGGGTCTGCCCCGGCGAGTGGATGTCGAGGTCGTCATCGGGCACGATGCCGAAGAACTCGTGGACCTGGTCGAGCATCTCGCGGTGCTGTCCGGTGACGACGACGATCGGGTTGAAACGCTCGTCGTCGCGCATGGCGGCCACCAGAGGCGCTAGCTTGATCGCCTCCGGTCGGGTGCCGTAGACGAGCATGACCCGCAGTGGGCCGCCCGTTGGGGTGGGATCTGTTGTCATAGGTTCTCCTGCTCAGGTGTGTCGGGAACGGGGCGGGTTGCGCTGGCCGGTGGCCGGCTGGGGTCGACCTCACTCGTCCTCGGTGATCGGGGCGAAGGTGACGTCGGAGTCCTCGCAGTAGGCCGCCACGGCACCGGACCGGTAGGGGGACTCGGAGTCGGTCACGGTCCCGAGCTCCTGTCCGTCCACGGTGATGGTGAAGGAGACCGTCGCCGGGTTGGTGGTGTCGATCGTGACGGCGACGTCGTGACTCGTCCCTGGCGGGTAGACGGGTGTGTTGCCGGAGGACAGGAATCGCTGGGCGCCCTCATAGGCGGTGTCCTGCTTGGAGACCTCCCAGCCGTTGGGCTTGAGGGCCAGGGCGTAGAAGTGGTTGTTGTCGGAGTAGTTCCACAGGAGCCAGGCGACCTCCCATGCGTTGGGGTTGCCGTCCTCGCGCAGCTGCCTGACGGTGGTCATCCTGGTGTGGATCGTCTGCACGTTTCCTGCCCCGATCTCGACCGTGGTGGACTTGGCCAGTCCTGCGTGGGTCTTGTCCTGGGAGTCGGCCGAGGTCGGCTTGAGACGCAGCAGGCCGTCGGAGCACGACGCCTCGCCGTAGCCGTCGAAGATGATCTCCCAGTGGGAGCATTTCTGGGCATCGGTCTCTCTGGCGTGGCAGTACACGGTGATTCCTAGAATCAGTGCCAGGACGCAGCCCACCAGTAGTGCGCGGCGCAAGATCCTGCTGTGACGGGATCCGTCGAGGGCTCCTGCGGGCTGAGGCGCGTTGGTGGCTGTCATCTCATCTCCTCGTTGGTCAGGTTGCTGGCTGCACGGTGGTTGTGGCTCCCGATGATGGCGGTGTCGTTGAGTGAGGAGCCGGCTGGCGGGGCGCTGCCCCTGGGGGCCGCGAGGGGAACCACCCCGACAGGCCTGTCCGTCGGGGGATGGCCGTCCGGAACCGGTGGGCTTCCTGGCACCTGCCCGCTGGGACCGGCGGCTGCAGCGGCGTGGGAGGGCTGCACAGCCTGAGCCGGCTCCGCCTCCCGGGCGGTCTTCGCCCACCCGGTGCGCCCGGTCAGCTCCCGGGCCACGGCCCGCCAGCCATAGAGGCTGGGAAGGAGCCCGTAGAGGACGAACAGGTGGGAGTAGGCCACGGCCTTGATCAGGCTCAGTCCCTCGCGGCGCTCGATGCGCCAGTAGATCCAGGCGTAGATGAGCGCCGGACCGAAGGCGATGGCGTAGGCGCCCACCAGCCACATCCATGACTGCTCCCACCTCAGGACCGCGGCCACGCCGGCAGTCACCATGGTGATGAGGAAGGACAGGGTGAGCAGCGAGCCGGTCAGGAGCAGGTAGGGCGTGAGGATCTGCCAGAGCGTGTCGGCGCGTCCCAGCCCCTGCTGCTCCCGGGCGACCGACCGCAGGAGGTGGAGCGCCTGCAGGTTTCCCTGGAACCAGCGGGTGCGTTGACGCATCAGACGACGCATGTTTGTCACGCCCTGCTGGTGGACTGATGCCGAGGGCCAAAACTCATTGGCCCAGCTGGTGGCGTTGAGTCGGATCCCCAGGTCGAAGTCCTCGGTCAGGGACCTCGTCCAGGGCCTGGGACCTAGGGCGTCGAGTGCGCTGAGGCGGACGAACTGGGCGTTGCCGCCCATGCCGACGCTGCGCACTCGGCGACGTCCCCGCTGGAAGACCTCGGTGAAGATGACGAACTCCATGTCCTGCATGCGGGCGAGCAGGGAGCCGAACCGGTTGTTGATCCGCACCCCCATCTGTACGGCACCGACCTCCTGGGGGGCGAAGGCCTTGCGGACCTCGCCGATGGCGTGGGGGTCGAGTCGGCCGTCGGCGTCCATGACGCCGACGACGACTCTGGAGGAGGACACCGAGGTGCAGCGGGAGCGCACGATCGACAGCGCGTCGTTGAGCGCCTCCCCCTTTCCCAGACGGGCACGAGGAGGACGGCGACGGACCACCTCGACGCGCTCGTCACCGACCTGGGCGGCCATCCGGGCGGTGTCGTCATCGGAGCCGTCGTCGATGACCATGATGCGCAAGCCCGGGTCCGGGATCGAGGTGAGCCGCCTGACGCTCGCCCCGATCACCTCCGCCTCGTTGAGACAGGGCATGAGGATGACGACGAGGAGCGGAGCGTCCGGGTGCGAGGGCCCACCATGCCGCGGAGCTCCTCGGGAGGCGAGCAGCATGAAGAGCGTGTAGACCAGAGCGACGGCGATCATTCCCAGGGCTCCCCACCAACCGATACGGTCGAGGATTCCCAGGGGACTTGAGGGACCCAGATCCATGCGCATGAACGGGAACGGCGTCATCATCACGCCCGCAGGCTCATCATGCCGCCGCGCCGCTGGGCGCGGCGCTCCCCGGTGCGCCGCGAGCGCTGAACCAGGCCACGGGCGGCGCCGTAGATGTTGGTCAACAGGAAGAAGGCCAGGATGATGACGAACACCAGTCCGGCGCAGTCGATGAGGAAGCGGGCGATGAGGGCGGGAGGGGAGCCTGCCGGAGCGACGTACCACACGACGAACAATCCGGTCCCGGCGGCGAATGGGGAGTAGTGCATGAGGCCATCCATCTGGATCCAAGGGGTAGGGCCGGTACCGACTGGCGTCACCGGATGCAGCAAGCAGAGCCAGCCGGTACCAACGCCTCGGTGCGGCGTGCCCGGGGGTGACGGGATGTGGGAACTCAGCCCGTCGGGCACGGCACACCGTGCGTCACAACCAAATATAACAATAGAGTAACGCTACGCAACACTGTGTCAATCAACTATCCGGTCAACCGGTTCTTAGAGAAAGACTCAGAAGAGTCTCAAGGGCTGCGATTTCAACGATTGAAACGTCAAGGAGGGAGGACCTTGACGTTGGCCCTCCCTCCTTGACGAACCGGGGAGAAGGTCACAGACGATCACAATCTGTCTCAGCCAGCCGGTTCGGCCGCCTTTTTTACCCCTTCCGGGCGCGGGCGGCCTCGCCGTGGGCGGGCAGGTCCTCACAGGCGGCCAGGATCTCCAGCGCTGGTGCCATGGCCTCCAGGGCACCGGCGCCGTACTCGATGAGCTGGACCGGCTTGAGGAAGGCCATGACGCTCAGACCGGCGGCGAATCGGGCGGTACCGCCGGTGGGCAGGACGTGGTTGGAGCCTGCCAGGTAGTCCCCCAGGGGCACCGGGCTGTAGGGACCGACGAATATGGCTCCGGCGTTGCGGATCCGACGAGCGACCTCGGGAGCATCAGTGGTGTGGATCTCCAGGTGCTCGGCGGCGTAGGCGTCGGCGACCTCGATGGCCTGCTCGAGGTCGCGCACCAGGACAGTCCCCGACTGCGGTCCGCTCAGGGCGGTGGAGGCCCGGTCTTTGTGCCGGGTGGCGCTGAGCCTGCGCTCGAGCGCGGCGTCGACGGCGTCGGCCAGCTCCGGGGAGTCGGTGATGAGGACGCTGCCGGCGTTGGGATCATGCTCCGCCTGGGAGAGCAGATCGGCGGCGACGTACTCGGGGTCGGCGCCGGCGTCGGCCAGGACGGCGATCTCGGTGGGGCCGGCCTCTGCGTCGATGCCGACCGTTCCCATGACGGCGCGCTTGGCGGCGGCCACGTAGACGTTGCCAGGACCGGTGATGACATCAACCGGCTGGCATAGGACCTCTCCCCCGGCGTCAGCACAGTCGGTGTCGTCCTGGACGTCGGCGCCGTAAGCGAGCATCGCGATCGCCTGGGCACCACCGACGGCATAGACCTCGGTCAGTCCCAGTAGCGCGCAGGCCGCCAGGATCGTGGGGTGGGGCAGTCCACCGAACCGGGCCTGGGGCGGGCTGGCCAGGGCGATCTGCTCGACGCCGGCGACCTGGGCGGCCACCGCGTTCATAACCACACTGGAGGGGTAGACCGCCAGCCCGCCGGGAACGTAGAGCCCTACACGTTCCACCGGGATCCAGCGCTGGGTGACGGTTCCGCCGGGAATCACCTCGGTGGAGCGCTCGGAGGGTACCTGGGCGGCGTGACCGGCACGGTTGTGGGAGATGGACAGCTCCAGGGCCTCGCGCACCGCCGGGTCCAGGTCGCTGAGCGCCTGGGCGATGGCCTGAGCAGGAACTCGAAGGTGGGTGGGGCGGACGCCGTCGAAGCGCTCGGCGGCGTCGCGCAGAGCGGCCGCGCCTCGGGAGCGGACGTCCTCGATCAGGGGGGCCACCGCGGCCTGGGCGGTGGTCACATCGAGGGCGGCCCGGGGAAGGGCCTGCGCCAGGCGGCGGGCGGAGAGACGGGTGCTGCGCAGATCAGTGCGGGTGAGCATGCCCTCAAGCCTACCGGCCGCGCGCGAGGCTGCCTGGGCGCCCGAGTGAGTGCGCGCTTAAACGTTGTGCCGGCCAGCGACGCGCAGGGGCGGCCTGGGAGAGCTGCCCTCTCCCAGGCCGCCCCTGCGCCTCTGGTCGCTTCAGAGGCTCACAGGGACTTGCGCACGGCGCGGGCGGCACCGACGAGGCTGGTCAGGCTCGCCTCGGTCTCGGCGTAGGCGCGGGTCTTGAGACCGCAGTCGGGGTTGACCCAGACCTTCTCCGCCCCCAGGGCGTCAACGGCTCGCTGGAGCAGGTCGGTGCACTCGGCCTGGCTGGGAACGCGCGGGGAGTGGATGTCCCACACTCCTGGTCCGAGCTGACGCTCGAAGCCGTGCTCGGCCACAGCAGGCAGGATGTCCATGCGCGAGCGGGAGGCCTCGATGGAGGTGACGTCGGCATCGAGGTGGTCGACCGCGTCGATGACGACGTCGAACTCGGAGTAGCACAGGTGGGTGTGGACCTGGGTGGCAGGGGCCGCCCCTCCAGTGGCCAGGCGGAAGGAGCCCACGGACCACTCCAGGTAGGCGGGACGGTCGGCGCGCCGCAGCGGCAGAGTCTCGCGGATGGCCGGCTCATCGACCTGGATGACGCCAATGCCCGCCGCCTCGAGGTCGGCGACCTCCTCGCGCAGAGCCAGGCCCAGCTGATCGGCGACCTGAGCACGCGGGATGTCGTCGCGCACGAAGGACCAGGCCATGATCGTCACCGGACCGGTGAGCATGCCCTTGAGGGGCTTGTCGGTCAGGGACTGGGCGTAGGCCGACCACGCCACCGTCATGGGCTCGGGACGGACGACGTCGCCCCACAGGATCGAGGGGCGGGTGCAGCGTGAGCCGTACGACTGGACCCAGCCGTGCTCAGTGGTCACGAAGCCGTCGAGCAGCTCTGCGAAGTACTGGACCATGTCGTTGCGCTCGGCCTCGCCGTGCACCAGGACGTCCAGGCCGAGGCGCTCCTGGAGGGCGACGACGCTGGCGATCTCGGCGCGCATGGCGGTGTCGTAGGCGGCGTCATCGATCTCGCCCTTGCGCCAGGCGGCCCGGGCCTTGCGGATCTCGGCGGTCTGCGGGAAGGAGCCGATGGTGGTGGTGGGGAGCTCGGGCAGCCCGAGGCGCTCGTCCTGGGCCGCCTTGCGCTCGGCGTAGGGGGCGCGGGTGCGGTCGCCCTCGGTGACGGCGTCGACGGCGGCGCGCACCTCGTCGCGGTGCACGCCCGGGTGGGCTGCGCGCTGGTTGCGCAGGTCGGCGTCCTGGGCGAGCTCGGCGGCGATGGCCTCGCGCCCCTCGGCCAGTCCTCTGGCCAGGGCGATGACCTCGCCGACCTTCTGGTCGGCGAAGGCGAGCCAGGAGCGGATCTGCGGGTCGATGGCGGTCTCGCGCTCGACGTCGTGCGGCACGTGCTGCAGGGAGGTGGACGTGGCCACGGTGATGGGGGTGCCCTCGGGCAGGCGCTCACGCAGCTGCTCGAGCGTGCCCAGCGCCGCATCCAGGTCGGTGCGCCAGATGTTGCGTCCTGAGACGACGCCGGCGACGACGGCCTTGTCCTCCAGGGAGGCCAGGTCGCCGGCCTCGGGCAGGGAGCCGGCCACGAGGTCGAGGCCCACAGCCTCCACCGGGGCCTGTCCGAGCACGGGCAGAGCGTCACCCAGGGACCCGTAGGTGCCTGCCACAAGGATCTGAGGACGCTCCACGATGGCGCCCAGCCAGGTGTAGGCATCGCGCACGGCATCGAGAACACGCCGGCGATCGACGTTCCAGGAGTCGGAGACCAGGGCGGGCTCGTCGAGCTGGACCCAGGTGGCACCGGCCTGGTGCAGGTCCATGAGCAGGTGACCGTAGGCGTGAAGGACGTCGCCGAGCCGATCCAGGGGGTGGAAGTCCTCAGCCGCCTCGTCAGAGGGCTTGGCCATCAGCAGGTAGCTGACCGGCCCCACGACGACGGGGCGGACCTCCGCTCCGGTCTCCTTGGCCTCGCGGACCTGGTCCGCGATGGCGGTGTCGACGTAGTCAATGGGGGTGGAGGCGTCGATCTCGGGAACCAGGTAGTGGTAGTTGGAGTCGAGCCACTTGGTCATCTCCAGGGCGGGACGGGCGCCCTCACCTCGGGCCAGCGTGAAGTAGCCCTCGATGTCCAGGGCACCGCCGGCGTCCAGCAGGTCGCGGAAACGAGCAGGCACGGCCCCCAGGGTGGCGGTGACCTGGAGGACCTGGTCGTAGAGGGTGAAGTCCGCAGGCACCGACGCGGGCTGGATCAGCCCCAGGTCCGCCAGGCGCGAGCGGGTCGCCCCGCGCAGCTCGGAAGCGGCGTGTCGCAGCTCGTCGACGCTCAGGTTCCCCTTCCAGAAGGACTCCACCGCGCGTTTGAGCTCGCGGTCCCTACCGATGCGGGGATAGCCCAGGACGGTGGCCCCCGGCAGGGGGGCCGAGGGGACCTGCGACTCGGTCACGGCGATCTCCGCCGGTGAGGCGCTGGTGGCCGGCTCAGGGGTGGCGCTCATACGTTCTCCTTGGTGATGGTGGTGTGGGGCTGGACGGGGCGGCGGGACGAGGCTGCTGAGCCCGGAGCGCCGCAGCGTAGGAAGGAGGGGCCACGACCGGGGGTGGCCTGGAGGTAGCCTCGATCGACGGCGTCACGCACCTCCCGGTCAGGGGCGGCCCCGGCCAGGATGCCACCCAGACGCAGGTGGCTGATGACATCGAGGGCCGGGCGGGTCCGGTTGAAGGTGTACAGGTGCAGCCCGGGCGCTCCGGCGCGCAGGAGCCCCGTAGCCAGGTCGAGTGTCGCGCCGATGCCGCGCTCCACGAGGGTGGCGCCGCTGGCCGACCCGAGCGAGGATCGCAGAGCGTCAGGCACCTTGACACCGGTGAGTGCCTCGAGGCGGGTGAGCCTGCGCAGGTCGGTCAGAGGAATGACACCGGGAAGAATCGGGATGCTCACGCCCGCGTAGGAGGCGGCGTTGGTCAGGGCCACGTAGTCAGCCGGGTCGTAGAAGACCTGGGTGATGGCCAGGTCGGCCCCGGCGACCTGCTTGGCGGCCAGGACCTCAATGGCCTCGATGTGGTCGCTGGTGGCTGGGTAGGCGGCCACGGCGATCGTGACGTGGCGCCTGCCGTCGCCGAAGAAGTCGGCCTCGACCTCCCGGATGACCCGAACGAGGTCATCGGCGTGGTGCAGCTCCCCGGCGACGTCGTCGGCCCGGGTGCCAGCAGGAGGATCACCGCGCAGCGCCAGGAAGCGCCGCACCCCCATGCGCAGGAAGCGGGTGACGATGTCGACGGCCTCCTGCTTGCGGTAGCCGATGCAGGTCAGGTGTGCCATGAGGGGAATGGTGCTGGACTCGAGCACGTGGGAGAGCACGCCCTCGGACGGGTTGGTCTCCTCCTGGACGGCGCGCACACGAGACGCGCCATCATCCCGGCCCCCCACACGCTCCGAAGGATCCGCTCCATGCTCCTTCGCACCGGCTCGTGGGACGGGCTCGGACACGAAGGTGGGACGGTAGGTCACTGACACGAAGTCGGGGCCGGTGGCCAGGAGCCTGTCGATTCGCTCCCAGGTGGCCGAGGCGGCCCTGCCCGGGCGCGGGGGGAAGAGCTCCAGGCTGACGGTCGGCAAGGACCGCCTCGCTCCATGCTCACCACTGCCGGAGCGATCGCCACCGCCCCCGACTCCGGCGGTGAGCTCAGTGGGCTCGTTGTCTAGCACGTCGTCTCCATCGATCCTGGCTGAAGCACCCGCGCACCGGGTTGCTGCGGCGTCATCGAACCAGGTCTCTCGGCCGCTCTGGATGGTTGAGCGTATCAAACCATGACCGTACTCCGACCCCACCGGCGTCCCAGATAGCGAGAATCTCCTGCTCAGTCGGCCGGCCGACTCACGCTCCATCTCTCCCAGCAGGCGGCCCGCTCGGGAGGCGCCCAGCCCTCATCTCGGGTTCCGACCTCACCGGTGGCAGCCGACACCACCAGTGACGCCAGGCTGGGCTCGCCCCGGGCTGCGCAGTCGTGGCTGATCATGCTGAGCAGGGGCCCCATATGACGCGGCAGCACGCTCCGTCCGATCGATTCGCTGAGCTCTCCGTAGGTGATGACCTCACGGTGCTGAGCGATATCGAGCAGGACGGAACGTGCTGCAACAGTGGACTGGGCCAGCCTCGGGGAGAGCCGGTACATCCTCTCCCCCACAGGGAATCGGTCACCGATGGCGATGACGAGCGGCTGAGACACAGTGCGATGATCCCGGATGTCCGGGGCTCCTCACAAGATCATGCCGCCGAGCCTCACCCCGAGGCCGGCTCGGATCAGCTGGCCATACGACGACGCACCAGGATGAAGCCGCCTCCTATGGCGATGGCGGCCACCGCCAGCACGATGGCGGTCATGCTGGCGCCGGTCAGCGGAAGCTGGCCACCGCCGGCAGCCGCTGCGGCAGCAGCGCCCTTGCCCTGACCGGCCTCAGCGTTGGCACCGGGCTTGACGACGCTGGAGTTCTTCTGGCCGGCACCCGCCTTGGAGCTGGAGGGGCTGGTGCTCTCGGAGCCCTGACCGGCAGTGCCGGTGGCACCGCCGCCGGCGGTGGAGCCGTTGCCGTCCTGGGGCGCAGCGGTGGCCGAGGGCTGACTGCCTCCGTTGCCACCGGCACCACCACCGTTGTTGGCGTCGCCGCCGTTTCCAGCGTTACCGCCGTTGTCGCCACCGTTTCCGGCGTTGTCACCGGCACCCGGGGTGGCGCCGCCGCCCCAGGCGACGTTGACCAGTGCACCGCGGTCCACGGCGACGTTGGCGTTCACACCGAGGGTCTTGGCGACGTCCTCAGGCAGGGCGTGGCCGGTGCCGGAGGCGGGGCTGCCCTCCTTGAGGTGGAAGTCGGAGGTCTTGTCCATCGGGTTGGCGGACTCCTTAACGAAGAACGGGTTGTTCTCCGGCGAGCCGTGCAGATCCAGGCCGTTGGACTCCTTGCCGGCGGCCTTCACGTTGGAATCGGCCGTGAAGTCGGCAAGCTTCTCAGCATTGACCGACTGGCTCGTGCGGTCGGCGCCCCAGTTCCACAGGACCGTCGTCGACAGGGTCGCGGGGTTCTCGTGGCGGTAGTAGGCGTCGTAGTCGATAGTGGAGACCATCTCGTTGGCGTAGACCGCACCGGAGCCGTCCTGGTTGGCCCCACCGAGGACCTGGACCATGGCCGAGTAGCGCCACGGGTCCCCGGGCATGGGAGTGGTCTGCTCGGAGGAGAAGATGTTGTTCATGACCGTGGTGTTGGTGGTGTCCCAGCTCAGTCCGTGCTCAGCGCTCCACTTCTGCACCTGGGTGCACACGCCCTGGTCATTGCGGGCGTTGCAGCCGTCAGACCGGGTGTCCTCCTGGATCCACAGGCTGGTCAGCGCGTGAGAGACGGTGTTGTTCCACACGCGGGTGTCGTTGGACCCGGAGATGTGGATACCGACGCCGGCTCCCGCCACGATGTTGGAGGCGATGAGGTTGTTGGAGGAGACCTCGTTGAAGATCGCCACCGGGACGTTGACGAAGTAGTTGCCAACGATCTCGGAGTCGATCACGCCCTCGTCGAACCAGACTCCCGCGGCCCGGTTCTGGTCATAGGCCGAGGGGTCGGAGATGTCCGTGCCGGTGGCCGAGTAGTCCACGGTGTTGTTGGCGAAGCGGATGTTCTTGGAGTGGGTGATCTTGGTGTCGGCCAGGGTGCAGTAGGCGCCGCAGTCCTTCGTGATGAAGCCGGAGGTGTTGTTGTTCCTCCACAGGTTGTTCTCCACCTTGGCGCCGCTGGAGTCGTTGATGCCGAAGGCGTTGGAGCCGTTGTTCTCAAACAGGTTGTTCGAGACGACCGCGTTGGTCGAGTCAATGACCTGCAGCGCGCCGGCCGTCGAGGAGTAGCGGAAGGTGGAGTTCTCGATGCGAGGGGCACCGTGAGCGGCCACGATCATTCCACCGCCGGAGATCGTACCGATCTCAGGGTCCTGGTAGTCCCAGCGCTGGACCGCGGAGTACTTCTCCACCGTCAGTCCGGACAAGGCGATGTTGTCAGCGTTGAAGGACAGGGCGCGGGAGTGCTGGACCACCTCGACCTGGTGCTGGCTGGGGTCGACACCGACGACGTAGGAGGTGCCCCGGTGCGGCTTGACGTTGTAGCCGGCCTGGTTGTTGTTCGGGTTCTTCAGGGTGACCGGGTCGGGGTCCTCCACATAGAAGGTGGACTCGGTGACCTCGGCGCGGCTGAGCACCTGGGTCAGAGGCTTGCCGTCGACGAACACCTGCTCGGGGTGTGCCGCGATCCCCTCCTTGGCGGGGTCGGCGTTGATGGTGCAGACCGTGCAGAAGCGGACCATGTCGTTGCCCGTGGACCACTTTCCGTCACCACCGGCGCTCCAGTTGGTGGGAACCTCCGCACCGGTGAGGACCGGCTTGGCACCCTCGGCCGCCTTGATGGTCACACCCTTGTCCACAGCGAGCTCGCCCTCACGGTAGGTACCGTTGGCCAGCTCGACGGTGTCTCCGTTACCGGCCACCTTGAGGGCGGCTCCGACGGTCTGGAAGGGCTTGGCAGCGGATCCGTCTCCCGCGTCCGAGCCTCCTTCAGCCGAGACATGAATGATGTTGCCGTCCGCAGCAGCCGCTTCTGGCGCATGAGTCACGGCCAGAACAGGCGCCGACAGCGATAGAGCGAGTATCGCCATCTGGGCGACGATTCGACGCTTCATGGTGTCTCCGTCTCCGTAGTGTTATCAGAACGCCGTTACCCTACCGTGATAAATGTCGTTTGGCATCCGTTATATCCGCATACTTCTGAGAGACGCTTCTCTCACCCACAGCACCGTTGCAGACCTTTTCGTGGTGCTACCTGGCCCAACGTGCGCAACCTGCTTCCTTTCTGCAAGGATCGAGCTATGACGCACGCAACATCACGGCACGCATCCCGATATCCACTCGTCTCAGTGTCTGGAAGCATCAGGCTCGGCCAGTTCCTCAAGCTGGCCGGCCTGGTGGAGGACGGCGCCGAGGCGCGTATCGCCATCCAGTCCAGCGACGTCACGGTGAACGGGACCGTGGAGACGCGTCGCGGACATCATCTCTCCGACGGCGACGTCATCGTCGTCGCCCACCCCGCCGGCCGGCTCGGCGCCGTCGTCGAGCAGCTGGGGTCCGAGGGGTGAATCCGGACCCCAGCCACTGACGACAATCAGCAACGGCCTACCTGCTCCGATCCCGGTCAGGCTCGTCGGCGGTGTCGCCCTCCGACTCCTGCCCGCCGTCCTCGCCGTTCATACCGCCCTCGCTGTTGGTGGTCGATGACAGCGTGGTGTGCAGCTCGATGGTCTCAACCTCGTGCGGCTCACTGGCCGTAGTGACCGCACTGGTCACCGAGTCGACCAGGACCTGGTTGGCCAGTGAGTGCCGCAGCAGCATGGGGTCGTTGTTGAGGTCCTTGTAGAGCGAGACGCACAGCAGAAGCATGACGAAGACGAAAGGCAGCGCCGAGACGATCGTGATGTCCCTCAGGCCTGTGAGCACCTCCGCAGGGTCATCTCCTCCGGCGAGCAGCATGGCTGAGGCCACACCGCCGGTGGCCACGCCCCAGAAGACGACTGTGAACCGGCTCGGCTCGATCGCACCCTTCTCCGAGAGCCCTCCCATGACGATGGAGGCGGAGTCGGCACCGGTGACGAAGAAGATCGCCACCAGGACGACTGCCAGCACCATGAGCACGATGAGGACCGCCCTGTGCACCGGCATGGCGTTGATCAGGTCGAACAGGATAGTGTCGAAGTTCACGTCGGGCGTGCCGTCGGCCTTGAGATGGACGAGGGCGTCCACCGTTCTCCCGGCGCGCTCGGCCCGCTCCTGGAGACCGATGGCACCGCCGCCGAAGATGGCGAACCAGATGAGGGAGACGACCGAGGGGACGAACATGACCCCGGTAACGAATTGCCGGATGGTGCGGCCGCGCGAGATGCGGGCGATGAACATGCCCACGAAGGGCGTCCAGGAGATCCACCAGGCCCAGTAGAAGATCGTCCAGGAGGACAGCCACTCGGACATGTCCTTGTTCCCGACTGCCGCGGTGCGTGAGGCCATGGCAGGCAGCTCATCGATGAAGTCACCGATTGCCGAGGGGATGATGTTGAGGATGAACAGGGTGGGCCCTCCGACGAAGACGATGATTGCCAGAAGCACCGCCAGCACCATGTTGATGTTCGACAGCCACTGGATGCCCTTCTCGATACCGGAGATGGCCGAGGCGACGAAGCAGGCGGTCAGGACGGCGATGATGGCGACGAGAGTCCCCGAGCTCACCTTGTCGACGAGATTGGTCGACACCATGCCTCCACCGATTTGCAGGGCCCCCAGCCCCAGGGAGCAGGCGGACCCGAACAGGGTGGCGACGATCGCCAGAATGTTGATGATGCGTCCACCGACCCCATCGATGGCCTGACGCCCGAACAGGGAGGTGAACATCGCGGAGAAGAGCTGGGAGCGTCCCAGGCGGTAGGTGCCGTAGGCCATTCCGAGCCCCACCAGGGCATACATCGCCCATGGATAGATGGTCCAGTGGAACAAGGCGGTGCCCATCGCCGTACTGGCGGCCTTGGCGGTCTGAGGATCGACGGTGTCCGGCGGGGGCGACATGTAGAAGTAGAGCGGTTCACCAACTCCGTAAAAAATCAGACCGATGCCCATTCCGGTGGCGAACATCATGGAGACCCAGGAGCCGGTGGAGTACTCGGGCTCCTCGGCGTCCCCGCCCAGCGGAATCTTGCCGAACCGGGAGGCCGCGACGAAGACGATGAAGACGACGAACAGGGTCGAGGCCAGGACGAACAGCCAACCGAAGTTGCTGATCGTTCCCCCCAGGGCCCACTTGGAGACTCGCCCCAGCCCGTGCGGATCGATGAAGCCCCACACCACGAACGCGATGGTCGCGGTCGCGGCGACGCCGAAGACCACCTTGTCCAGTCCCTCACCGATGTCATGAGGCTGGCGGGAGACCGACATTCTCAGGCGCTCGAGCAGGTGACGCTGCCGCCGTTTCACCGTCGCCGGGGAGGTCTGGAAGGCCGGCGTGGCGGCTACCCTCTGAGGAGTCTTCCCCGTCTGCTCTGTCTGCGGGATGCTTTCCCGCCCCTCTTCCTGCGTCATCGTTGGAGGGTTCAGATCCTCGTCGCTCATTAAATAACCTCGTAGACAATACAATACAGTCAGTGACTGCTTGCGGACATTACGAGCGTATCAAGGCGCAGAGAGGGTGCCACCTGAGAGCAGGCTTGGAACACCGTCCCACGACCGGGGAAATAGCAACGGGAGATCCACCTCGACCTCCCTGGGAGCAGGCTTGAACTCATTCCGACCTGCCATATGACCCGCCTTCGTCGGGAGACAACCCGATCACGAGCACGACGTCGTTACACCCTGAAAGCGGTTTGTGTGAGTTCGGCTGCATCAGGGGATACCACCGGCATGCCGTTGTCATATGGCCAGTGCCGGCGCGCGGTGACGCGCAGTCAGTGGCGCAGGCAGCCCGGTCCCAGCAGCGCCTTGATATCGGAGTAGAAGGCCGGCGAGGCCTCCACCCGCAGTGAGGCGTCCAACTGGGTGCGTACCTCGCGCCCCGGGCTGGTGAGCGTCAGACGCACCGTCGATCCTCCCGGGTGCTTGGTGAGCACGTCCTTGAACTGCTCCACCAGCGGCCCGGTGCACCGGTTGGTGGGCAGCGTGATAAGGACGGCCTCGTGCGCGGCGCTGGAGATGTCCGGAATCGTCATCTCCTGGGCATAGAGAGCGACCTGGCCGTCACGTCGGTTGAGACGTCCCCGCACCGTGACCACCGTGTCCGGGGCCAGCATGGTGGAGACGGTCTGATAGGTCTGGGGGAAGAAGAGCACCTCGATGCTTCCGGCCAGGTCCTCGATCTGGGCGATGGCCCACAGGTTACCCTGCTTGGTGGTCTTGCGGGTCAGGGAGGTGATGAGGCCGGCGATGGACACCATGGCGCCATCGGGCAGCTCGTCGTTCTCGTGGAGCTCGGAGATCTCCTTGTCAGCGAGCTTGCCGAGCAGCCCCTCCAGGCCCATGAGGGGATGATCGGACACGTAGAGTCCCAGCATATCGCGCTCGTAAGCGAGCTTGTCCTTCTTGTCCCACTCGGGGAGGTTGGGGACGTCGGAGGAGAAGACCGGCCCGTTGCCGAAGGGCGAGCTGTCCTCGCCGTCGGAACCGCCCGAGAGGGAGGCGAACAGATCGAACTGGCCGGCGGCCTCGTTGCGCTTGACGCCGATGACCTCGTCGACGAAGTCCTCGTGGCAGGCCTGCAGGGAACGCCGGGTGTGCCCCAGGGAGTCGAAGGCGCCTGCCTTGATAAGGGAGTCGATGGTGCGCTTGTTGCACACGACGGCGGGCACCTTGTCGAGGAAGT
>ERZ773075.349-NODE-349-length-37359-cov-36.8337_pt1 | contig 37359 bp, 31 predicted proteins | sample MGYA00580614_ERZ773075 | MGnify/ENA primary metagenome ERZ773075 (study PRJEB29015, sample SAMEA2738021) | human oral metagenome | biome: human oral; feature: human-associated habitat; material: dental | place: China | collected 2043 ...
TGGTACTGCACCCGCCAGGGTGCGGGAGAGTAGGACACCACCGAGCACACACCACCCGGAGGGCCTATGAGATCCAGGAAGGATCTCATAGGCCCTCCGCCGTCTGTCCTCTCACCGCGTCAGTTGTTGTCGACGCAGTGTTGTGTCCGCCGATGATCTGACACAGGGCCTTCAAACGGTGCACCATTGTCTCCGTGAATGCCACCGACATCCCTCCGACCCGTCCAGGCAGCGATGAGCGGAGCCTTGACACTGACCGGCTCATGCAACAGTCCGACGTTGTGCTGCATCTCGGGCGCCTCATGCTCGCTGCTGGTGCCGGCTCATACCGCATCAAGTCCTCCATGGCCAGGGCAGCCTCCGCCGTCGGCCTTGACCGCCACGAGGCGACTGTGACGATGACAGAGATCGTCACGTCCTCCTACGTCGGCAACCGGTTCCGTACTGAGGCTAATGAGGTGCGTCGTGTCGGGGTCAATGTAGACCGGCTGGAAGCTCTGCGGAGGATCGTCCATGACCTGCGAGCGCATGAAACTGTTGAAGACCTTGAGGCTAAGCTCGCGCAGGTCGAGAAGATGCATGCCCGGTACAGCGCCTTCACCAATGCCGCAGCCTCTGGTGTGGCCTGTGCGGGATTCTGCTTCCTCAATAAAGGGGGCTTGGTCGAATGCTTAACCGTGCTCGTGGCGGCCTTCCTTGGGCAGTTCATTCGCCGGCAGATGCTTGAGCGCCACTACCAGCACTTCTTCACGTGGCTCGTCTGCGGAGTCGTAGCCTCCGGCACCTATATGGGCATTGTGACCGCGCTCGACGCTGCAGGCGTGGTGACAGGCAATCACCAGGGCGGCATCATCTCAGCCATCTTGTTCCTCATTCCAGGTTTTCCGATGGTTACCGCCATGCTCGACCTGTTCCGTCAGGACTTCTCCTCGGCGCTGTCGCGCAGTGCGTACGTGCTCATGGTCATGGCGGCCGCAGGTGTTGCCGTGTGGACGGTGACCTTCATCTTCCGTTGGGATGTAGCGGCGGCCAGTGGGGCCACACTTGATGGTCCGCTCCTGTACGTTCTGCGCTGCTTCTGCTCCTTCATCGCCGCCTACGGATTCGCCATGCTGTTCAACGCAGGTGCCAAGGCCAGTGCCCTTGCCGCTGTTGTCGGTGCCCTGGCCAATACCGGGAGACTCCTTCTCATCGACGTCTTCCATGTGCCGTGGCAGCTCGCCGTAGGGCTAGCCGCGGTCACGATCGGCCTGCTGGCCCAGCTCTTCGTGTCCCGCGCCTCCCTGTCCCGGGTGGCGCTCTCGGTGCCTGCGGTCGTCATCATGATCCCAGGCGTTCCCTTCTATCGGGCTATTTCGGCGCTCAACACGCTTTCTGTGGACAAGGGTGTTGACGTCGGCGACGCGGCCACGAACCTGGCTGAGGTCTTCTTCGTCATCACGGCGATTGGCGTGGGGCTTGCCCTGGCACGTATCATCACCGATCACAACTGGCGTCACGACGTCGCCACTTCCGGGCACATCACGTTGCCTCGCGCTCAGGTTGAGATGGCGGTGCGGGCTCAGGACGACTGACGCCAGGCGTCTCGCGTCTCAGTAGACATGGGGGTGGCCCGGGGCGGACAACATGCGACCATTGATCTCCGGAGACGTACGAGTCTCAGAGGCCGCCGAGGACCTGTGCAATGAAGATCTTGACGATCATCGCCACGGGATAGACCATTGCATACCCCAACGCCACCCGGGGGTCTGCGCCGGTGCGCTCGTTGGCGAAGGCCAGGATCGCCGGCTGGGTTTGAACACCGCCGATGAGGCCGGACAGACGGGTTCCACCCATCTTGACTACCCATCGCATGGAGACGTAGATCCCCAGGCCCACGATGGTAGTGACAAGGAAGCCGGTGACGAAGATCCTCCACCAGTCACCACCGGTGAATGCGTGCGCGATCTCTCCGCCCGCCTTGGTGCCGGCCTGCGCGAGGAAGACCAGGAGCCCGAACTCCGAGAGCACCGCCGTCGCGGTGAAGGGCATGGCGGTCACGAACCTTCCGATGCGGCCGATACGGCCGAAAATGAGTCCAACCAGGAGCGTGCCTGCGGCCGACCCGATGGAGAAGGTAGCACCGGTGGGTGTGAGGAACTTCCATTCACCGATGAAGATGCCCAGGGCCATGCCCAGGCCCAGGGCCACGGGGTTGATGGAGGACAAGCCGCGCGAGGAGTCGCCGAAATACGTCGAGATCTCCTTCATGCGGCCGGTCGGGCCGACGACGCGAACCCTGTCACCCTGCTGAAGCACCAATTCCGGTGTCCCCACCATATCGACGTCGCCGCGGCGCACACGTGAGATCGTTGCCCCGAAACGGTTGTCAATGTCGAGCTCACCGATCGTTCGACCGGCCAGCTTCGGGTCTGAGACCGTGATGCGGCGGAAGTCGAGGTATTTGCGGTCCTCGATGAGGGAGTGGGACGAGCCGTGCCCCACGGCTTTGATCGCTTGGTTGACGGCTTCCTGCGTGCCGACGACGGTGATGAGATCGTCCTTGTGCAGACGATCCTTATTCGTCGGTCGGGTGATCGGCCCCCTCTCACCGCGACGCAGGCGGGAGAACCGCAGCTGCCCCGAGATGGTCTCGACGATATTGCCCAGAAGAGGGCCGTCCTCACGCTCCACCCGGATGGTGCGGTTGATGAGTGGGGAAGGAGTGTCCTTGTCGCTTCGACGGTAGCGCAGCGCCAGCAGGCAGAAGAACAGCATCCCGATGACGCCGTAGAGGTAGGTGACGGCATAGGCCACGGTGGCATCACCCGGCCCGCCCTTGTCGCCGGCCAATGATGCGGCGTTTCCGGCCGCCGCCAGGGCCGGCGTGTTTGTGACGGCACCGGCGAAGGCCCCTGCGATCATCGCCGCCTTGAGACCGAGGAGGCGTCCCACGCCCACGGCGGTCAGAGCCGCGACGCCCAGAACGCTCAGGAGGATCGCCAGCGGTCCACCGGCGGTTCGGATCACGTGAAAGAAGTTCGGCCCCGACTGGATGCCGATGGCGAAAGTGAAGATTGCCAGCCCCAGGGTTCCCAGCTCCTTGGGAACCTCAATGGAGGTGGAGGCGGCTGCTCCCCAGGCCGCTAACGCGATGCCGCAGAACAGGACCGCCGCCGCCCCGAGACTCACTCCCTTGACCTTGACGTGTCCGAGCAGCATCCCGGCTCCGACCAGAAGGAACAGGGTGAGAACCACGTTCCCGGACAGGTGGTGCAGGACATTGGCGTGCGCCACCTTCCAAGCCAGGAGGGCGGTGCTGCAGGCGAGAAGGGCCATTGCCGGAATGCGTATGCTCCTGCGCTTGGCGCGCCAGAGCAGCAACCCGGCACCGACCATGAGGAGCACAATGACAACCGGGTTGTCTAACAGATAGTCCAGGACAGTGGTGACCACGTCGTTGTGCCGCCCTTCCGTCTTGCCGCTGAAAGTGACGCAGCGGATGTTTGTCATGAGTAACAAGAGCATTGTGTCATCTCTGAAGGAACTTGTGGCGTACCAAGGTCCGGGGGCTCCCACCCGGAGATGACGTCGTGAGGACCTGGCCAACCGTGACTCCGACACCTCCGTGATTCCACAATGTGAGATCATGGGTGTCTCAATATGACTCTCTGCGAACACTGATCTAACGTTCATTACCCGGCAGGTCGCCGGACGCTAAGCACGGACAAGGAGAGCGAGCGATGGCACGCGATGACGCTCCCGCACGTCAGGATCAACGGGTCATGACAGGCGCCCAGGCCCTGGTGCGCGCACTGGAGGAGCTTGGTGTCTCAGACATCTTCGGGATGCCGGGTGGCGCCATCCTGCCCTTCTATGATCCTCTGCTGGCCTCGACGAAGATCCGCCACGTCCTGGTGCGCCACGAGCAGGGAGCTGGTCATGCCGCTGAGGGGTATGCCATGGTCACTGGACGTCCCGGGGTCTGCGTCGCGACGTCGGGCCCCGGTGCCACCAACCTCATCACCGCGATCGGTGACGCGCACATGGACTCGGTGCCGATGCTGGCCATCACCGGGCAGGTTGGAAGCCGTGGAATCGGGACGGACGCCTTTCAGGAAGCCGACATCGTCGGCGCCACGATGCCCTTTGTCAAGCACTCCTTCCTCATCACCCGCCCGGAGGACATCGTCCCGCGTGTGGCTGAGGCCTTCCACATCGCCTCGACCGGGCGCCCCGGTCCCGTCCTCGTCGACATCTCCAAGGATGCCCAGGAGGGGCTCACCGAGTTCGTGTGGCCTCCGGCCCGGGATCTGCCCGGTTACCGTCTTCCCAGCAAACCCAACCAGCGGCGCCTGGCCCAGGCCGCTGAGGTGATTGCCGCAGCCGACCGCCCCGTTCTCTATCTCGGCGGTGGCCTGAACCGTGCTCAGGTGGCCTCTGAGGATCTCACCGAGCTCATCGACCTCATCGGAGCTCCTTTCGTCACCACGCTGACCGCGCTGGACGTCATGCCCAGCGAGCATCCGCTCAACCTGCGGATGCCCGGCATGCACGGCACCGTGGCCGCCGTCGGAGCCCTCCAGCGCGCCGATGTCATCGTCTGCCTGGGAGCCCGCTTCGATGACCGGGTCACCGGCAGGCCCGACACCTTCGCCACGAAGGCGTCGGTCATCCACGTCGACGTCGACCCGGCTGAGATCTCCAAGATCCGCACGGCAGACGTCCCGATCGTCGGCGACCTGGCCGACGTTGTCCCCGCCCTGGCCGCAGAGTTCCATGACCACGTCACCGCCGAGGGACGGGTGGACATCGCCCCGTGGCGCCGTGAGGTCGAGCGCATCCAGGCCACCTATCCCGCGGGCTGGACTGACACCGACGATGGGCTGCTTCAGCCTCAGGAGGTCATCACCCACCTCGATCGGGCCGCCTCCGAGGACACTATCTGGGTCACAGGCGTGGGGCAGCACCAGATGTGGGCGGCACACTACCTCACCTTCCGTCGCCCCCATACCTGGCTCAACTCGGCTGGCGCCGGCACCATGGGGTACGGCCTGCCTGCCGCCATGGGTGCCAAGGAGGCCTGCCCTGACCGCCCTGTGTGGCTCATCGACGGGGACGGGTGCTTCCAGATGACCAACCAGGAGCTGGCGACCTGCACTCTCAACAACATCCCGATCAAGGTCGCAGTTATCAACAACTCCTCACTGGGGATGGTGCGGCAGTGGCAGACGCTGTTCTACGGGCAGCGCTACTCCAACACTGATCTGCATACCGGGGCCGGAACGGCGCGGGTCCCCGACTTCGTCAAGATGGCCGAGGCCTACGGGGCCGTGGGGCTGCGCTGTGAGCGCCTGGAGGACCTGGATGATGTCATTGCCCAGGCCAACGCCATCAATGATCGTCCCGTCGTCGTCGACTTCATCGTCTCTGCGGATGCCCAGGTGTGGCCCATGGTTGCCGCCGGGGTATCCAATGATGAGATCCAGCACGCCCGCGGCATGAGCCCGGTGTGGGAAGAGGAGTGAGCGCCGTGAGTGAGAAACACACGCTGTCCGTCCTGGTGGAGAACAAGCCCGGTGTTCTGACCCGGGTCTCGGCGCTGTTCACGCGTCGGGGCTTCAATATCCACTCCCTGGCCGTGGGGCCCACTGAGCACGAGGACATCTCTCGCATCACGGTGATCGCCGACGCCGAGGGGCTGGCCATGGAACAGGTCACCAAGCAGCTCAACAAGCTGGTCAACGTCCTTAAAATCGTTGAGCTGGACCCTGACACCTCAGTGGAGCGCGAGCTCTACCTCATCAAGGTGCATGCGGACGACGCCAATCGCACCGCTGTGCTCCAGGTCGTCGACCTGTTCCGTGCCCACGTCGTGGATGTCGCCCCCACGTCGGTGGTCATCGAGACCATCGGCTCAGAATCCAAGGTCAAGGCTCTGCTGACGGCTCTCCAGCCGTACGGCGTCAAAGAGATTGTCCAGTCCGGTGCCGTGGCGATCACGCGCGGCCCACGATCCATCACCGATCAACTCAAGGAGAAGTGAGAAGCAATCATGGCAGCTGAGAAGTTCTACGACGACGACGCCGACCTGTCCGTCATCCAGTCCAAGAAGGTCGCCGTCATCGGTTACGGTTCCCAGGGGCACGCTCACGCTCTGAACCTGCGCGACTCCGGCGTGGAGGTCGTCGTCGGCCTGCGCGAGGGCTCCTCCTCCGTGGCCAAGGCCGAGGAAGCGGGCCTGCCCGTCAAGCCGATCGCCGAGGCGGTCGCCTGGGCCGACGTCATCACCGTCCTGGCCCCTGACCAGGTGCAGGCCGCCCTCTACCGCGAGGAGATCGAGCCGAACATCAAGGCCGGCTCCGCCCTGCTGTTCTCCCACGGCTTCAACATCCACTTCGACTACATCAAGCCGGCTGCGGACATCGATGTCGTCATGGTGGCCCCCAAGGGCCCCGGCCACACCGTGCGCCGCGAGTTCGAGGCGGGACGTGGTGTTCCGGTTCTCGTCTGCGTCGAGCAGGACGCCACCGGCACCGCCTGGGACCTTGTCCTGTCCTATGCCAAGGCTATCGGCGGCACCCGTGCCGGAGCCATCAAGACCACCTTCCGTGAGGAGACCGAGACTGACCTCTTCGGTGAGCAGACCGTCCTGTGCGGTGGTGTCTCCAAGCTCATTCAGTACGGGTTCGAGACGCTCGTTGAGGCCGGTTACCAGCCCGAGATGGCCTACTTCGAGGTCTGCCACGAGATGAAGCTCATCGTCGACCTCATCAACGAGGGCGGCATCTCCAAGCAGCGCTGGTCCTGCTCCGACACCGCCGAGTACGGCGACTACGTCTCCGGTTCACGCGTCATCACCCCCGACGTCAAGGAGCACATGAAGGAGGTCCTCGCCGACATCCAGGACGGGACCTTCGCCAAGCGCTTCATGGACGACCAGGCGGCCGGTGCCCCGGAGTTCAAGAAGCTCCGCGCCGAGGGTGAGGGCCACCCGATCGAGGCCACCGGCCGTGAGGTGCGTTCCATGTTCGCCTGGCGCGCCGACGTCGACAAGGACTACACCGAGGGCTCTGTGGCCCGCTGAGGCCTGCTGAGGTTGACGTACGGCGGTGCCCCGACGACTCAGTTCGTCGGGGCACCCCCATTTGCCTCAGCTGCCCCTGGGCTCAGGTGAGTCGGCGGCGTCGGAGGTGGACGCCGAGGGCCACCAGGGCCATGACCAGGCCCATGAGGCCGACGAGCAGTGCGGCTCCGCGCCCCGGACCGGTGCCGATGACGGCTCCGATGCTGGTCGACAGTGCCTGCCCTGGTTCCAGGAGGGGCTGAAGCACGCGGTCGACCACTACTCCGGAGCACAGGTATGCCACCAGGTAGCCCATCTGAGTCACCAGGCTGATGGTGCCCCAGGTCCGTGCCTGCCGAGCGTTGTCGACCCGGGTGCGCACCAGGACCTCCGCACCGGCCTGGGACAGGGGAAGGCTGGCGAAGGTGAGGAACCCACAGGCGGCCATCCACCAGGCTCCCGGCCCCAGAGGAACCAGCACCATGGCGGCGCCGGAGCCGGCCAGGCCCGCTGCGAGCAGCGTCGTCGGCTGCGCGCTCTTCCAGGCGGTGACCAGTGCCGCCCCCACAAGCATACCGGTGGCTGCGACGGTCTCGATGACGCCCATCTCAGACGTGCTCACGGTGGGTAGGAGGATCGGTTTGATGAGGACCTGAATGACGCCGACAGCGAGGGTCGCCAGGGTCATAAGCGTCACGAGAGTGCGCAAGCCGGGGGAGGCGGCGATGGTCCTCCACCCTGCCATGAAGCCGTGGTCATCGTCGGACTGGGTCGCTGCGCGCTGCGGCGCATCTGCAGCCAGGGCGCGGCGCACTGTCATTGTGCACACCACGGTGACCAGACAGGTACTGGTGTCAAGCAGGACGAGCCCCCGAACGCCGACAAGCGGCATGAGAAATCCTGCTGCTGCCGGGGCCAGGAGGTACTTGGCCGCAGACGCGAGCTGGAGGAGGCCGGAGGCGCGTACGTAGTCCTCCTCGGTGACCAGGTCGGTGACGCTGGCCCGCAGTGCGGGCTCGGTGAGCGCGGCCAGGCAGGAGGAAAGGATGGCTCCCGTACAGACCCAGGCCAGGGAGGGGCGGGGCGAGGACAGAGCCGTCAGGATGATGCCCAGGCCGAGCACTGAACCAGCATCTCCAATGATCATCATGAGGCGGCGGTCGTAGCGGTCGGCAAGAGCTCCGGCCAAGGGGGCTAGGAGGACGATGGGGGCGAAGGCACTCATCTGGACGGCTGACACCGAGGAGGCCGTTCCATGGGTGCGTAGCATGACGACGGCCAGTCCGAAGGCGCTCAGCCCCGTTCCCAGCGAGTTGATGAAAGATCCTAGAACGAGCAGACTCACACGTTTCACGAGTCGGCCTCCATGAGGATGGACAGGCTGCCGGGCCGGGCGCCCAGAAGTGTCTCGGTCGCCCAGATGAGGCTGTTTCTGCGGCGGGAGAGCTCATCCGGGCCGGTGTCCAGGATGTCGTGGTCCAGGAGAATGCCCGAGGCACTCAGAAGCAGCTCGATGGCATCGTAGGGCCTGCTCGTGGTGAAAAATCCTTCCCTCACTCCCTGGGTGACGACATCGGTGAGGACCGGGGTCAGATGCTCGATCATCGCTGTGATAGACAGCAGGTGGAACTCCGCGTTCCCCGGTGCGTGGAACTGTTCGACGAGCTCGGTCTCGGTTTCCTTCACCCGCATCGTCGCCATGATCGCCATGAGTTTGTCCACCGCCGGAGAGGATGAGACCGCGATTTCACGGGCGCGCTGCTCGACCTGGCCGACGATGCGTAGGACGAGGGCATTGAGGATCTCCTCCTTGCTGGGGAAGTGGTAGTAGAGCGTCCCCTTGGCGATGCCCACGACCCTCAGGATGTCCTCCATGGTGGTGGGCTGGAAACCCTTGGTGGTGAACAGGGCGTGTGCCGCGTCGAGAATCTCCTCTCGACGTTGCGCAGTGGGACGGTGGGCGCGCGGCATGACTCCTCCTAGACGTATCTGGTTGGAGCAAGACTAACCGACCATCGGTCGAAAAACGAGTACAAGTATTCCATTATGCGGATTATTTGTCTCGCATTGTGATCATGCTCTAAGGTGGCCTCATGACGCAGACCATCAAGCTGGCAGTAATCCCGGGTGACGGCATCGGCAAGGAGGTCGTTCCCGAGGGGCTCAAGGTTCTCGATCGGATCCTGGAGGGAACCGGAATCGAGATCCAGTCGACCGCCTTCGATCTGGGGGCCGAGCGCTGGCACCGCACCGGGCAGACCCTCACAGATGACGACCTTGAGGCCATCAAGGAGCATGATGCGATCCTGCTGGGCGCCGTCGGCGATCCCTCCGTCCCTTCTGGTGTGCTCGAGCGCGGGCTGCTTCTGCGCCTGCGCTTCGCCCTGGACCACTACGTCAACCTGCGGCCCTCGGTCTACTATCCGGGAGTGCCCACGCCGCTGGCTGATCCCGGCAACATCGACTTCGTCGTGGTACGTGAGGGTACGGAAGGCCTTTACTGCGGGAACGGGGGAGTGGTGCGGCAGGGCACGGCGCACGAGATCGCCACTGAGATCAGTATCAACACGGCCTACGGGGTGGAGCGTCTGGTCCGCTACGCCTTCGCCAAGGCGCAGGCCAGGGCGGCCAAGCACCTCACGCTCGTCCACAAGCACAACGTGCTCGTCCACGCCGGTGACCTGTGGCGCCGCACCGTCGAGGCTTTTGGTGCCGAGTATCCCGAGGTCAGCGTCGACTACTGCCACGTGGACGCTGCCACCATCTACATGGTGACCGATCCGGGACGTTTCGACGTCATCGTCACAGACAACCTCTTCGGTGACATTCTCACCGATGAGGCCGGTGCCGTCACCGGCGGCATCGGCCTGTCCGCTTCGGGCAACATCAATCCGGAGAGAACGTTCCCCTCCATGTTCGAGCCCGTGCACGGCTCGGCCCCGGATATCGCCGGGCAGGGCAAGGCTGATCCGACCGCCACGATCAGTGCCGTCGCCCTCATGCTCGACCACCTGGGACTGCCTGAAGCCGCTGCTCGGGTCGAGGCGGGCGTCAGGGCCGACATGGCCGCGCGTGGTGATGGCGCCGAGCGCACAACCAGCCAGATCGGTGACGCCATCGCCAACGCCGTGGTCCAAGGGTGAGTGCATCGCCGCATCGAGGCGCCCCGGCCGTCCTCGTCGCCGAAGCGTGACCGAAAGGCCCGGTGAGGGTACGCGAGGCGCCTGAGATGGAAAGCCAGCTCGCGGAATCTATCCGCCAGGATATGGGAAGGTCGTGTCCGGGTGGTGGCCTCGGCGGTAGGGTGGTCCTATGCCCGAGACAGACGCCACCTCGACCGACTTCGCATCCACCTCCTTGGCTCGTGCGGCCGAGGTCCCCGTTCCCAAGGCCGACGCGATTGCGGGTCGCTTCCCCCTGACCGCCAACCCTTCGCCCGTCGCCGAGGATGAACGCGCGGGGGTGCTGGCCAACCTTCACTTCGGCGACTACTTCACCGACCATATGGCTCACGCTCGCTGGACGCAGGGCGAGGGGTGGGGCGACTATGGCGTCGTCCCCTACGGCGAGCTCAGTCTGTCCCCGGCCACCGCCGTGCTCCACTACGGCCAGGAGATCTTCGAGGGCATCAAGGCCTACCGGCACGATGATGGCTCGGTGTGGACCTTCCGGCCCCGCTACAATGCGGCTCGACTCAACGCCTCCGCTCGTCGCCTGGCACTGCCCGAGCTGCCCGAGGATGACTTCGTCGCCTCCTTGGTGGACCTGGTGCGCGCCGACGCTGCGTGGGTGCCTTCAGGGGAGGGGGAGTCCCTCTACCTGCGCCCCTTCGCCTTCGCCTCCGAAGCCTTCCTCGGCGTGCGCCCCTCCAAGGTGGTCGACTACTACGTCATCGCCTCTCCCTCGGGTTCCTACTTCACCAACGGCCTTGAGCCCATCTCCATCTGGGTGACGACCGAGTACCACCGCGCCGGGCGCGGAGGGACAGGGGCGGCCAAGACCGGCGGCAACTATGCTTCCTCCCTGCTTCCCCAGCAGGAGGCCTACGCTCAGGGGTGCGACCAGGTCTGCTTCCTGGATGACGTTTCACAGAGGAACCTCGAAGAGCTCGGCGGCATGAACATCATGGTGGTCGATGCCGACGGGACCGTGCGCACCCCGCGCCTGACAGGGACGATCCTGGAAGGCTCTACCCGCAGCGCGATCATCCGTCTGCTGCGCGACTCCGGTCGGAGTGTTGTTGAGGACACCATCAGCCTTCAGGGGCTGCTCGCAGACATCGAGTCGGGTCGGGTCAGTGAGGTCTTCGCTTGCGGCACCGCCGCCGTTGTCGTGCCCCTTGGCCACCTCAAGGGAGAGGGGTTCGACGCCCGGATCGAGGGCAGTGAGGTCACTCGGCAGATCCACGACCGGCTCACGTCCATCCAGGCCGGCCACGCCGAGGATCCCTACGGGTGGATGTACCAGCTCGTACCGCCTCGAGTGTGACATCGCTGGAAGATATTCGTCTGATCGTGCAGAACGATACAGCGAATATGAGGTGGCGATGGCAGGAAGGCAGCCTCAGTCTCGGTTGAATCTCGTTTCGCAAGGTTTTGCCCGGAATTCCTAGGAAATAGGAGTTCCGGGCAAGGCGCTCTCAGAAGATGTGATGCCATTGCTCCATGATGAGGACTCCCCTTCCAGATTCTGGAAGCGCTCCATCGTGAGAAAGGTCGTCTCCGGCGGCACCCTGTCGAGCCCCACGGCGCTCTACTCCTTCCTCAAGACAGCCACTCGGACAGTCACTGTGGACGAGTCCTTCATCATCGACCGGATGCAGTCCCTGGCCCTCGGGATACGCCACCTGCGCGGTCATGACATCACGTTCATGACCGCGCCGGCCACCGGTACGGCACTCTCCGCGGACGGTCAATCCATCGTCCTGCTCGACGCCGATGCGGACGCGCCCCTGCTCAAGGCCTTTGCCGAGGACCGAGTAGGCGCCTACCTCAACGAGCACCCCAATGCCGTTGAGCTGCTCCCCGCCACGGTGAACTGACTTCACAGCGGGGTGCCGCCCGAGGTGGATCCCGCGCCGATCTTTGACGTCCCGGCCTCGAAGCCAGGTCGGATCGCGCGCTTCCTGGACTGACGGGTATCACTCCGCCGGGGCTGGCTATGGGAGAAGTTAATATATATCAACCATATATCAGTATCGCATCGGTTCTGTGACGCCTTCGAGATCGGCTCGCGACTAGGCAATACTCATGGCGGTTTGTCCTGTACGTCGCCATGTGGGTGGCCCTTGGTCTCCCAGTCAGGAAGTAGATCGATGAAGCGTGTGATCACTTACGGCACTTATGATCTGCTTCACTATGGTCATATTGCGATGCTGAAGCGTGCACGAGCACTGGGGGACTTCCTGGTGGTAGCGCTCTCCAGCGACGAGTTCAATGCCGGAAAGGGGAAGCGAGCGTACTTCTCCTACGAGGAGCGCAAAGCGATGCTTGAGGCCATTCGATATGTTGACCTTGTGGTGCCCGAGCTAACCTGGGGGCAGAAGGTCGACGATGTTGACAAGTACGGCATTGATGTCTTCGTCATGGGTGATGACTGGAGAGGAGAGTTCGACTGCCAGCTCGAGGGGCTGTGTGAGATCGTTTACCTTCCCCGTACTCCTGAGGTCTCGACGGCCCAGATCAAGAACGACATGCGCCTGCGATGAGGGATGCTGCCCCCAGAAGGATCAGCCGTGCTTTCTTTGGTCTGCGGGAGTTGTCAGTCGCCACGAGGCTCGTGCGTTGCGCCGCTGCTAGAGCGCGTGAGGGTGGCCACCCGGCCAGGGCCAGGGGCCTGCGCGAGAGGCTGCTCGACGTCTCGCTGGCGCTGTCGTGCCTCGCTGGGTGGGAGCACTGCTATGCGACCTTCGTCTTCAGACCTGTGTTGGCGGCTCGCAAGGACCTGGTGCGTGGTGTCGGTTGTTCTGGAAAGCGCCGTAGTGAGGAGGTCGGTTTTCTCAATGACTGTCTGCGTACTGGCGTCCGTATTTATTCGGTCTCCCGGCGGGGGCTCGTCCAGCGGCGTGGAACGACTTTCGGACACACCTGGGATATCTCCAACACAGAGGTGCTGGCGACGTCCACCATTGATCATTGGGGACCGCCCCACGAAACGGAGATGCCCGCCTCATGAACGCCCGCAGCACCGAGACCTTGCACGTCGTCATCATCGGTTCCGCAGGTGGTCAGGACACGCTCGACTCGCTTCAGCAGGATCTGCCGGGAGGCGGGATCATCCCTATCGGTTGCCCTGATCCGACGGCGGTGACCCAGGTCCTCAGACCGCTAAGCGCCGGTACCCGGGTTCTGTTTCTGAGGGCAGGAGACCGGGTCGAGCCCGGCTATCTCGCCTCTCTGGCCCAGCGCGACTCAGGCGACGCCGTCGGGGTCCTTCTGACGCCGTCCGTCGTCGTCGGTTCTGACGGCAGCCGAGACGACCGGTTGCAGTGGCGTTTCAACCACGGCAGCCGCATCGCGGACCTGGCCGTAGAGCCCTACATCTTTCCCGACACCATCAGTGGCACCGTAGTTACCGTGCCCCGCCGAGGTCTGCAGGACTGGGGCGGGCAGGGGGCGCTGGGCGGCGTCGAGGAATCCGATGGTTCCGGCGGCAATGACGAGAATTGCGGTTTGAGTGGGCTTATCGCTCACATCGTGGCCACAGGAAATCGTCTCGGCCTCCACACCGGCCCTGCCGTCGTCCGACATGACACGTCGTCCCTCGACTCCTGGGGGAGAGTCGGCCACTACCGCCACCTGCTGGGCTCGCTCCTCCCGGCATGGCTGCAGGCTGACGATCCTCCTCCCGCCTGGGTCTACCAGCTCATCATCCACCGCCTCATCCAGGTCACCGAGGCTGACCGGGGGCTGCGTTATCCCTCGGCCGGGCTCGCCTCTGCGGAGCGTGTCGAGGTAGCCAGGCTTCTGCGTGCCGTTACCCAGCGTGTTCCCGCAGCACAGATTGAGGCGTACTGCTCCACACCATTGGCCTTGGGACGTCGCACGGCCCTGGTATCCATGGCCGCGGGTCCGATGCCGGCGCCGATTCTGTCCCCGGGGCGCAGATTCCGCAACGACCAGAAGGCCTTCTACTTCTATACCGGGGCCGAGCCGGTGGAGCAGTGGAAGGTAGATGGCGACTTCGCCCAGCCAACCAGCGCCAAGACGGTCGATCACCGCTGCTTCGACGAGGTCGTGCTCCACGAGCGCATCGTCTGGCTGCCCAAGGGCGAGATCGCTGTCGTCATCAATGGTCAGGAGCTCCCGGCGGTGTCGGAACGGGGCGCTCCCGAGCCGCCTGAGACGATCCCAGATCATCATCGCCATGGATCATTGTCGTCCGGGCTGCGCCGGCGTCTGGCCGGGATCCTCGGTCGCAGCAGTACTGAGGACCAGCTGCAGCGCGCCAGTACATCGTCGGTCTCAACAGTGTCCTCCTCTGAGTCCTCCCTGGTGCCGTCGTCCGCGCCGTCGCCGTACACGGCCTCGTCCCCGACCGACTGGCCCCGCACCTGGCTCTACATGGACCGCCATAACAGTGCCGGCGACAATGCGGAACCGCTGTACCGTTACGCCCGCACCCATGCCCCTAACGTCCGGCACATTTTCGTCATCGAACGCACCTGCCCGGACTGGGACCGGCTTGCACAGGACGGATTCGTCCTCCTGGATCCGACCGGTCCGGGCTTCGATGCCGCCTGGAGCGGTGCTGAGACCATCCTTCTGTCCGACATCGACGACCCACTCATCAAGGATCGACTCACCGATGAGGGCACTGGCCCCGACCAGCGTGTCGTCTTCCTCCAACACGGCGTCACCATGCGCGACATGTGGCGCTGGTTCAACAGCGTCCGCTTGGACGTCGTCGTGTGCGCCACGGTGCCTGAGCAGGTGGGAATGACGGCGGACCACACCTCCTACACACTCACCGACCGAGAGGTCTGGCGCACCGGATTTCCCCGCCACGACCACCTCTACAGCCTCCTGGGGCAGGAGCGGGACCGGATTGTCCTGGCTCCCACCTGGGATCCCGAGATCTCGCGCACCCTGGAGAAAGAACCCGACGCTGTCGGGCTCCTCAACGCGCTCTACCAACCATGGCTCGAGCTGGCCGCTAGCCTGATCCAGGCAGACCGCCGTGCTGTTCTCTTCGCCCACCCCAAGTTCGCTCTCAATTCGCCCGAGTGGTTCAAGGCATTGGGTATACCCGCCGTCACCGGCCGCGAGCTGCCCGAGACGTTGGCGCGTTCCTGGGCCGTCGTCTCCGACCGGTCCTCCGTCCTCGACGAGGGTATGCTCGCCGGCTGCGTCGGCATCGTGTGGGATCCCCACGGCCAGCCTGACACCGACCACTACCGGGCCCGCCACGAGGCTATTGGCGCCGTCTGTGCCGAGACCTCCGAGCAGGTTCATCGGGCGGTGGAGGATGTTGTCTCCGGCCGAGTCGTTGCCCCCGAGGACCTCGTCCTGCTCGACGACGGAGCCTGTGCGCGCCTCACTGGGTTGCTCCAGCGCGACGAGATCTGATGTGCGGTCTGACGTCGACGGTGCTTCGGGATGTGACTGCTCACTCCTGCGCGTCTTTCTGAGATCCCAAGGCCCTGCCCGGGGGGCCTGCGGATTTCAGTGGCATTGGGCTTCTTCGGAGCTGTCGGCGAGGTAGGTGATGCACTCCAAAATTAAGGATCTGACCGTTAATAGGTTCTGGCGACTGTGGCTGCGCTCCGGCCTTGAGGTATGAAGTTGTTGCTCCATAGTTGATGACTACTTTAATTCTGTTGTAGTCGTAGCCTTCCAGTTTTTCGTAATAGGTTGCGCTAACGATTTCCTGATCCCATTTATTTGCCCATCCTCCCTTTTTGTGAGCATCGTCAGCATCGTTGATGGTGGACTGGCAGAATTTGCACTGGTCATCACTCATAGCGGCGAGTTCGGCGGTGTTGCCGGTCATGAAGGCGTAGCGGTAGAGGTCGAGGAAGTAGTAGACGCTGCCGGTGGCACCTCGTGCGGACTCCTCATCCATGTGCGCAGGTTTGGCGGGTGCGGGTTCGGCCAGGGCGGTGTCGCGCTGGGCCCGCAGCTCGGGTGTCAGGGCGGCTTCTCGGGAGGCGGTCGCCGAGGCGTTGGCGTCGGCGATGCCCTGCTCGGCCCGGGTCGACTGGTGCGCTCAGCCTGTGCTGGTCTGCTCGGGCGTTCCGGTCCTCCTGTCGGGGCGGTCCGCTCCTTGGGCTCGTCGACACGACCGCGGCTCGGTCGGGCCTGAGGGCCTTGCGGTGCCAGACGCCGCAGTACCGGCACGGGTACCCGGTTGCGACCGGGTGCTGAGCCTTGCGCGCCCGCGGGCGCAGGGGATTCTGGATGAGCTCGCGCAGTGTCAGATGGTGCGGTGGCATCTCAGGGTGCTGGTGCGAGGCTGTGCGGCGAGTGAGCGAGCTCCAGCTCGTCTGCAATCCATGAGTACAAGGGGCTGGTGTCGTAGAAGGATGTGGACCCCCAGTGGTGCACCTCGTCGTCGACGAGCTCGTCGGGCGCACGAAGAATGTGCACATCGGTCTCTCGGCGGACAAGATCGACATAGCGGGCTAAGGTCCAATTGGCCTCCATGGCCGCCTGTCTCCGGCTCAGGACGGCTGACGTGCTCGGGGTGGTCTTCGTTACCCATGGCACATGGAGCAGTACTGTCCTACTCGTGAGGTCGAGGCGTTCCAGAAGACTGCGAAAACGCAGCAGGGCCGGTCGCCACAGGTGCAGGTGCTCTGCCGTCCCCAGCTTAAGGAGCCTGGCTGGAAGCTCTTTGTAGAGGCCAGCCGTCAGAGCTTCCGGCGAACGCGTCAGAAACGTCCCGGGGGCTGTTTCCAGGATGCCGAGACGTTCGTCGCTCAGGTCCCACAGCAGAAGATCAGTGTGTGCGGCGGCGGTCAGCTGCGCCTCCAGATTGCCCACCATGTCAGACAGGAAGGAGCGGCGGGCGAATGACGATCTCAGCAAGGACAGATCGAGGTCACCGACGTTTGCGGAACGCCCTGCGCTGATGAGTGACTGACGGGCGATATGGCTTTCTACTTTCCAGCCCCGGTTCTCCAGCTCGTTCGCCGCGTTCCTGGCCACGCAGGAACCGTAGACCGTGATTTGTCCTGTCGAGGTTCGGTCAGGGGTGACTGTGGCCACGGGCTGCCTCCAAGCTGCTGTCATGGGCGAGGCCTGGGAAGGAGGCCGTCTTTACTCGTTTTCTCATAACGGTAGTTGCGCAGGTGAACCGGACAAACGACAGTCGTCATGATCGCGGTGCATGCAATCAGACTGTGATGTTCCAGGCCTGCTGTGACGAGGTTGAAATCCCTTGTAATCGTTGCGATACCAGGGAATATCTGGGCTCGGTCACATGATGGCCTCAGCTGCCGCTGGCGTCCGCTCAGGGTTGATGCGCAGTTCGGCGCATTCATTGGGTTAAGTGATAAAGGGTGATCGTCGCCATACCTGAAGGCCTGCTGCGGAGGGGTAACAAGGGGAAATTGAGGGGTGGGAACTGCCTAGACTTAACGGCAAGCGCGCTCAACCGCCATACGCGCAACCAACGACAATGCCATTGGTTCTTGTGTCATTCATACAAAAGCTGACGGCTCCGATCCCGAGGACGATCCAAATGAAACGCGTAATCACCTACGGCTCCTTCGACCTGCTCCACTACGGGCATATCGAGTTGCTGCGCCGAGCCAAGGCGATGGGTGACTATCTCATTGTTGCTCTATCCACTGATGAGTTCAGTGCCTCCAAGGGGAAGCAGGCCTACTTCTCCTATGAGCAGCGCAAGGTGATGCTTGAGGCTGTTCGGTACGTGGACCTGGTGGTCCCCGAGCGGACATGGGGGCAGAAGAGTCAGGACATCGACGAGTACGGCATTGATGTCTTTGTCATCGGTGACGACTGGGTCGACACCTTCGATGAGCAACTCGAAGGGCGCTGTGAGATCGTCTATCTGCCGCGAACCCCGGAGATCGACGCCTCTCGGATGAAGGAGTGCTGTGACACCGAGGAGGCTCGGGTGCTGTGAGTCTGAGCCGCCTCAGATGCGACGATTGTGCCCTGGGCCGAAGTAGACGTCGTCGAGCGTGGCGGTCATCAGGGATCGCTCACGCAGGATGTCGATGATCTGGCCGTAGAGGTGGGTAACGGTGGGGAAGTTCGCGTGACCGATGACGATGTGTTGCGCGAGCAGCCATTTCTGCGCCTCGCCGAGAAGAACGTCCTCTGTCAGTAACCCCGAGTCGCCGAACGAGCCGTACCACATCGTGGAGGTTGTGTACCCCATTTTCGCACAGGCCGAGTCGGTGAACGAGTTGCGGTTGCCGTAGGGGGGCCGGATGAAGGGCGCCCCGGTGATGCCGTAGGTGTTGCGCAGCAGGTTCTCGCACTGAGTGAGCTCATCGATGATTGCTCCCTCTGACAGTGTCGTCAGATCCGGGTGCGTCCAGGTGTGGTTGGCCAGCTGAACCTGCCCGGATTCCACCAGGGGCGCCAACTTGGCCTGGTTGTCCGTCCAGCTCGGGTAGGTGCCGGTGACGAAGAAGGTCAGTCGGACTCCCGAGTCCTTGGCGAAGTCCAGGTAGGCGTCCACGACTGAGGAGTCGACGCCGTCATCGACCGTGATGGCCACGACGTTGCCGACGCTCTCCGGTAGAGCGGTGATGACTGGCTCCGCCGGAGTGGGGGCGGGCAACGAGGGCGGCCCATCCTGCAGGTGGAGCGGGCTGAGCGACGGCGTGGGAGAAGGGGTCTGTGAGGAGGGTGCGGATGCCGAAGGCGAGGCCTGCGTCGAAGGCGGCGCTGATGGGCTGGGGCCGGATGCTGAACTAGCTGCGGTGCAGGCACTGAGGCATCCGGCCGTTCCGGCGGCAAGGGCAAGCAGGAAATCGCGTCGTTGCATGGGAAGGACTTTCTTGAGCACGAGAGAGCGTCAAGCAACCTGTGTACAGAACATCATGTAGGGAAGAGGGAGGTAGCTCCGAGTGGGGTGGCTGACGGGGTTTGAACCCGCGACCTCCTGGACCACAACCAGGCGCTCTGCCGACTGAGCTACAGCCACCATGTACGGCGAAGCCGCAACGAATCGGTACTGTATCCGTTCATCTCCTCGCGCACCAAACTGAACTCGGTGCACTGCGTCACGTCACAGAAGCCCCGGGTCTTGTCATCTGGTCGGTTCGGCCATGACGCGTTCGGCTGCTTCCTTGCACTCCTGGGAGCTCGGTCCCTCGCCGCTGGGAAACAGGACGGCACGGTAGTAGCGCAGCTCGTCGATCGACTCCAGGATGTCCGCCAGCGCACGGTGCCCACCGGCCTTCTTCGGAGCCTGGAAGAAAGTCCTGGGATACCAGCGCTTCGCCAGCTCCTTGAGTGAGGAGACGTCCACGATCCGGTAGTGAAGATGCTCGATGAGCTCCGGCATGTCGCGAGCCAGGAACGCCTTGTCCGTGCCTACCGAGTTCCCGGCGAGCTGGGCGGTGCGGGGCTCGGGCACAAGGGAGGTCACATAGTCCAGGACCGTCCTGCGAGCCGCTTCCATGGTCAGGCCATCCTTCAGGTCGGTGAGAAGACCTGAGGAGGTGTGCATGGTGCGTACATAGTCGTCCATCTGCTCCAGCGCAGCGGATGGAGGCTTGATGAGCACATCGATTCCTTCGGCCAGGGGCGCGAGCTCGTAGTCGGTGACGACGACGGCGACCTCGATCAGCGCGTCAGCGCTCAGGTCCAAGCCCGTCATCTCACAGTCGATCCACACCAGCGGGTCTGAGGTTGTCATCTGCTTGCTCACGGGCCCCACTCTAGTCGCCTCTGAGGTCCTTCAGGTCATGAGCCCTGTCCTGAAGGCGGCGCGATTCACGGTGAACTCCTGGCAGAGCTACCCGGTTGGCGTCAATATCGCGATAAGGTCTCTTTGAAGCCTGACAGCCCTTGAGCGACTCGGAGACCTCATGTCCCAAAGCCCCGCCCCCCGCCACCTCGGAAGCTCCTACATCATGGAGTCCCGGATCGGCGCCGGCGCCCAGGGCGAGGTCTGGCGCGGCCGGCGGGCTGACGCTCGTGAGGTACTGGCCTTCAAGGTGCTGCGTGCCGATCTGGTGGAGAATCCCGACGTCGTCGAGCGCTTCATCAAGGAGCGCTCGACGCTGATGCGAGTGCGCAGCCCCTACGTCGTCGCCATTCGTGACGTGGTCATCGAGGGCTCCACCTTCGCGATCGTCATGGACTACGTCAATGGCGGGGACCTGCGTGATCTCCTGCGGGCTCGCGGGTCGCTGCCCCCTGCACAGGTGGCGTCCCTGGGCACACGTATCGCGCAGGGACTGTCCACGGTTCACCGGGCCGGGGTCATTCACCGGGACATCAAGCCCGCCAATGTCCTGCTCAGCTCACGTCCGAGCAGAGGCGGCGATCCGGCTGAGACGGTTGCTACCGGTGTCGCTCCAGGAGGGAGTGTGCCGGAGGCTGTCGTCCCTCGACTGGCGGACTTCGGTGTGGCGCGTATCTGTGACACCTTCTCCGCCTCCCACCTCACCGGGGCGATCGGTACCCCGCTGTACATGGCTCCGGAGATTCTGTCGATGCAGGCTCCGACCTCTGCCGCGGACATCTACTCACTGGGCATCATGCTCTACGAGATGAGCTGCGGGACGACGCCGTTCGTGGGGGAACCCGCCCAGCTGCTCAGCCAGCACGCCCGACGTGACGCAGGCCGACCGGGTGGTATACCTGACGCGCTGTGGGAGCTCATCGCCTCGATGACGTCCAAGCAGCCCGACATGCGTCCCCCCATCGATTTCGTCGCACAGCGCCTGGACGTTATGCAGTCTGCGCTCGCGGGGCTGCCTGCGGCTCCAAGACTTGTGGCGCCGCCCCAGTCAACGGCCTCAATGGTCCCTTACGACTGGGACGCGCCGTCGTCGACGGATCCGGCGACAGCGCCGACGATGCTTTCTGGCTCGAATTCCTCCACGGTTCCAGGGCCCGCGGCACCGAGTATGCAGGCCGGGCAGTACGTCAGTGCTCCGAGCCACATTTCGGCCGCTGGGGGCGCTTCGGGGGATGGCGGCGTCGTTGCTCCCGCGACAGTGAACGCTCCTGCCATGCCCGGAGGCAACGGGGTCTCGCCGGCGGCCTTCTATCCTCAGCCGGGTTTTCAAAGCGCGGACCGTGTGTCGGACGGAGCTGCTGCTGGTACGCGTAGGCGATGGTGGCGTCGTCATGGGGTGGTGGCGGTCGTGGTCGTCACCGTTCTTGCGGTAGTTGGAGCCACTTGGTGGTACTTCTTCTCCGGGCCAAACGTTGACAGCACCTGGCCAGCGGCGCTGCCCGACGGCGACCGCGTTCAAGAGGACCAGCGCTACACCGATGTTGACGACCCCTACCTCTCCGCGGACAGAAGCATGCTCCTGTACACCGATGCGGGTAAGGTGCACCTGTTCGACCTGACGCGCAAGGGCACCAGTAAGGTGTGGAGCGGGGAGTGTGACGAGGCTCGGTTCTGGGCGGGCCCATCCTTGCTCTGCATCAGCACGACTGGTCAATCCACTCTGGTCAACGACAGCGGTAAGACCTCCAACGCTCCATTCTCTGAGGGCTCCACCTTCCTGGGGGCGACAACCGACATAGCGGTGGTTTCCTCCGGCAAGGGAACGCTCACTGGAGGCCCCCTGATCGCCTATGACGCCTCGGGCAAGGAGAAGTGGCGCGTGGGCGGGCACTATGAGAAAGGGCGAGTTCGTAACGGATTCGTCCTCGCCTATGAGAGCAAGTCCAAGCAGGTCCAGGTGCTGTCCGCGAAGGATGGAGCGGTCCTGATGTCTGAAACTGGCAAGGAACCGGACTTCGCCAGTGACTCTCTCTTCCCTGGTGGGGTCAATATCGAGTCCGGACCGGAGGCGTTCTCCCGTGTCACCTCCTCAGGAGCCACGATCTACAAGGCGGATGGTAGTGAAGCAGGCACCGTCACAGGACACTTCTCTGAGAAGCGCCGGTGGGCCGCATCCATTCCCTTGGACTCCTCGGCGTTGAAGGAGGCCTACACCTCGTTGGCAAAGACATCGTCCTCGACCACCCCGGTCATCGGCCCCAACGGCACAACCAATGTCGCGATCGACACAAGTGCGTGCACGGCCAAGGTCGAGGGCAGGAAGCTCTCGCTTCCAGAGTCTGCGAAGGGTGAGGATTGTGTCATCAGGCCCATCGGCGGTTTGAGGGATGGGCAGCTCCTCATACAGGTCGGTAAACCGGGCTACCTGGCTGATGAGACCGTTGCCTTGGTTGTCGCAGTCTCCCCGGAGTCCGGCAAGGTCGGATGGAAGACTCAAGGAGTCTACGTCGCAACAGTGGCACCGTTGGACGGGGACAGCGGCGCCCGCTTGATGCTCGGGCAGGGAACCACTTATCAGTACGACCTCGTGGTCTCGAGTATAACCAGCAGATAAGAGATCGCGTCAGTAGATTCCGGGCGGTGAGTAGCGGTGCTACTGCTGGTTGGGGACGTACTTCTCCGGCGGGGACTACGTCTTCCTACAGGCCACGAGGGCCTGACCGTCATCGTCCGCAGGAGAGGTACGTCCTGGGGGCGTGCGGCCCAGCCGTCATAGCACTGGCATGGCGCAGGGGTGTTCGACGCCGTCGGGGGCGGTCTGCGCGTTCGGGAGCGGGAATCCGGTACACGAACACGTGGAGCGCCCCCGGCCGAGCCCGACGAGATGCAGCGTGCGCGTCAGTGTGGCTGAAGGAGGTCAGCGCCGTCCTCGACGGGCCAGGGCGATGTAGCAGGCCACCATGCAGGCCAGGCCGATGGCCGAGAGCAGACCGTAGTTCGTCAGCCACTGCGTGGTCTCGTGCTTCCACAGTGCGTCATCTCGGTTGGGCATGATGGCGAGCATCTCCAAGGTGGAGGCAGCCATCGCGTACCCCCACCGGGATGGCATGAACCACGCCAGCTGCTCGAAGACTGCGCGTCCCGAGATCGGAATGATGCCGCCGGACAGGACGAGCTGAGCCATGATTGAGACGACTAGGACCGGCATGACCTGCTCCGAGGAGGACACCATCGCCGAGACCGCCAGTCCCAGGAGGCCGGAGACGAAGGCAACTGCCCAGCAGCAGAAGGCCAGCTCCAGTCCAGGCCACCCACTCAGGATGACCGCATCGTCAGGGCCCTTGTTGAGCATCAGGGCGATTCCCATCATCAGTGCGGTCTGAACGGTGGTGATGAGAGCCAGGATGGTCGCCTTTGAGACGAGGTAGGCACCGGATCTCAGACCGACTGCCTTCTCACGCAGGAAGACGTCCCGTTCCCCGATGAGGTCGCGAATGGTGGCCGACATTCCGGAGAAGGCCGCTCCAGTGATAAGGATGACCAGCAGCTGCATGGCCTGACTGGAGTACTTGACGATGGTGGGACCGGGATTACCCGGTGTTGGCTCTGGGTAGCTGGGTACCGCGAAGCCGTCACTTCCCTCAATCGCCTTGGTGAGCAGTCCCATGATGATGGGGAGCAGCAGCATGAATGCGAGGTAGGAGGGGTCTGCCGCGACGATCCTGAGCTGGCGTCGGACCAGGGTCGAGACCTGCCGGAGTACCGACTGCTGCTTAGGCGGCTTCTCCTGCGTCGCCGGTCCGGCGGCCGCTGCTGGAGCGCCGCCGCGGCGAGTGGAGGGCACCGTGGACTCCATGTACTGACGCAGCTCCGCGGTGTGGTTGCGGATGAGGGCGTAGACATCGGCGTAGCCGTCCACAGCGGGCGGATCCGGCAGTGTGCCCTTAGGGGTATTGAGCAGGAGTCGCCCCTGGGAGGCGATCTCATTGAGCCTCTGGCGGAAGTAGGGAAGTACCTCGCGAGGTGAGCCGTAGTAGACGGGCTTTCCCCCAGCGGCGAGGATGAGGACCTTGTCCGCTCGGTCGATATGGTTCTCATTGTGGGTGACGACGACGACGGTGCGGCCACTGTCCCCGGGACGAGTCCCATGGGCCAAGGATGCCAGCAGGTCCATGACGTCACGGTCCAGCTGAGGGTCCAGTCCGGAGGTGGGCTCGTCGAGGAACAGCAGGCTGGGGCGGGTGAGCAGCTCGATGGCGGTGGAGACCCGCTTGCGCTGACCACCGGAGAGCTTCTTGATGCGCTTGTCTACGTGCGCACTCAGGTCCAGGTCCTCCAGGACCTCGGCAATACGCTGTTGCCGTTCGGCCTTGGTCACGTCCTTGGCGAAACGCAGCTCAGCGGCGTACTCCAGGGTCTTGCGGACGGTCAGCGCGGAGTGGATGACGTCGCTCTGAGGGACGACTCCGATCTTGTTGCGCATCACCGGGTAGTGCTCATACACATCCAGCCCGTTGAAGAGCACCTGCCCCTCCTGTGCCTTCTGCTCACCGGTGAGAGCCTTGAGCAGCGTCGACTTGCCGGCTCCTGAGGGGCCGACGACGGCCAGCAGCTCGTTGCCCGGAAGCGAGAAGGAGATGCCGTCGAGCAGAGTCATGCTGCCATTGTTGACGCGGAAGGTCAGGTCCTTGCCGACCAGCTCGCCACCGGCGCCACCAGCGACCTGGACCTCGCACAGTCCGTCGGGCCTCAGGGAGATGAAGGTCGAGCCCAGTCCCAGGAGCACGGGCTGAGTCACCTGCACCTGCGAGACCCGCTGACCGTCGACGTACACACCATTGGTGGATCCCAGGTCGGTGACGACCATGCCGTTGCCCGAGAGGTCGATGCGGGCATGGTGCTTGGAGATGAGCGGGTCATCCAGGACCAGGGCGTTGTCGGGGGCTCGCCCGATCGTGCCCGAGGAGGTGATGCGGAAGGACTTGAGCGTATGCCGTGAGGCGGGGAAGGCATCCGAGTTCGCCGAGCTCGATGACGGTGCTCCCTGAGGACTTCCGGAAGCAACGTAGGTGGTGGCTGACGATGCTGATCCCATAGCCGGCGGCATGGGACGGGCCTGTGATGGCACGGCTGTGGTCGGAGGCAGACCGGAGGGAGGCTGGGGGAGGGGACCGGACTGTGGCGCTGAGGCCGCGCTCGGTTGGGACGCGGTGAAAGGAGCGCTCGGTGCCGACCGGACAGGGGGGCGCATCGGCTGCGGCTGAGCTGGGGCCCCGGTGTATGAGGCGGCACCGGAGACGACCGGGGTGAGTCCCAGCGCCGGTCCTGAGGCGTCGCCCAGCTGAATCCGTGTGCCCTGGGTGACGAGTGCCTCACGGGTGACGGATCCGTTGACGAGCATGCCGTTGCGCCCCTGACAGCTCACCGTCCACCCGGCTGGAGTCGGGGTTATCAGCAGATGTGTCCGAGACACGAGAGGGTGGACGATCTGTACATCGCTGTCTGGTGCCCGCCCCACGGTGAAAGGAGCCGTGAATGTATGAGGCTCGAGTGAGGCCTGGGCGGAAAGGGAACGCACGATGAGTGCGGGAGTGGGCAAGGCGCAGTCCTTCCGGGTGTTGCGGTGGAGCTTCGGTCACGATACTGGTGTTTCGTCGCCATCGCTAAGAGTAAGCACTCCCCGGTGTGATGTTCCGTACATGTGTGGATGGGTAAGTGCAGGGGGCAGAACCGCCTCGGCGTGTCTCCCCGGCCGGTCACAGGATGGTTGCAGTGCGGTCACGTTCACGTCGCCACCTTGGCGGCAATCGCTTCAGGAGTCGGCTTCAGTCGCCTTGCGCAATCATCCGCGCGCCCGATTCGATGCGGCGTCGTAATCGTGGTGTGACTGCCTCGTGATTGACCATCGGTGTCGAAGATGACGGTGAGCCGGCCCTCCTCGGGGCCTGGAGCCGCCGGGCTGATGGCGTAGTCTGGTCAAGCGCTTACGCACGCCTCCGTAGCTCAATGGATAGAGCATCGGCCTTCTAATCCGCAGGTTGCCGGTTCGAGTCCGGCCGGGGGCACTGGGCAACGAGTTCGAAAGGGTTGGGATTCCAAGGATGACCGACCGCTCGGGTCGACGCCTCGCAGGACATGATGCTGCTGCTGTCCCGACGCCGGAGCTCCTTCCCGACTTGGAAACCACGGCGAGCGGTGACGTTGAGATGCATCTGAAGGGATCTGCGGTCCTCCTCCTTCGAGGGTCGGGCCCGCGGCTCTGATCGCCGCATCGAGGGATGGACGATTCTCATCGTGGCTGTGACACCTGTGGTGCGAACCGACGAGATCAGTCGTCGACTCTGCACCTCTGTGCTCATAGTGTTGGCACATGCCCGTTCCTGCCCCCTCGCGCCACTCCGAGGACGATGCTCCCGTCTCCTCGCTGAGTCGCGCTCAGCTTCTCGATGTCCTCACTGACCTGGTGCGGGACCTCGAGCGCCTTGATCTGGCCCTGAGTGCCGACGGTATTGAGGCTGCGCGCACACTGCGTGACGGCCTCATCGGACAGGTACGTGATCAGGTGATCCCCCGCCTCCAGGACGCTGATATCCCATCCATCGTGGTGATCGGCGGTTCCACAGGTGCTGGAAAGTCGACGCTTGTCAACTCCGTACTCGGCCAAGAGGTCTCGGACGCCGGGGTGCTGCGACCCACCACCCGGACACCGGTCCTGGTGGCCAACCCCGAGGACATGGAGTCGCTCAGCGAGCACCCTCTGACGGAGGTCTGCCGTCAGGAGGTCTCTTCTGCCATCCCGCCGGGCCTGGCTCTCATAGATGCCTCGGACCTGGACTCCGTTCACGAGGCCAACCGGTCGCTGGCGGGCAGGCTGCTGGAGGCTGCCGATCTGTGGCTCTTCGTCACTACTGCGGCACGCTACGGCGATCAGACGCCCTGGACGACCCTGGAAGAGGCCGCACGACGTGAGACCCCCATCGGCGTGGTTCTCAACCGGGTACCGGCGAAGATCCTGGCGGAGGTACGCCGGGATCTCATCACTCGGCTGCAAGGACTGGGGCTGTCCGAGGCGCCCTTCTTCGTCATCCCTGATGCCGGACCGCACGAGGGACTGCTCTCGGGTGACGGAGTGACCGAGCTACGTGACTGGTTGCGGCTCCTCGCCGGGCGTCATCGTGCGGCCGGCTTGGTTCGCCGTACCGGACGAGGCGTGTGGAGCACGCTGCGTACGGACCTGGAGCGCCTGGCCGATGACGTCGATGCTCAGGAGGCTGTGGCGCAAGGGTTGGAGAAGGAGTCTCAGGGCCTGAGAGACGCGGCGATCGAGGCGTTGAGCGCCGACATCAAGGCCGGTGCAGCAGGCCAAGGCGCCACCGCCACCCGTTGGATCACCCTGGCCTCCTCCGGTGGTCCGCTGGCCTCACTGGCTCAGGGGAGCAGACTTCGCAGAGGTTTCCTGGGGCGGGCCGACAAGGCTCGTGCCGAAGGACTGTCTCAGTTGGCCAACGATGCCCGTGAGGCACTTGCCAACCAGCTTCAGGCCGCGATCGTCGCCCTTCGTGCCAAGGCTGAGCGGGCCTGGGCCGAGGTGGGTGCCGGTGAGCGTGCGCACAGGATCCTGGGGCAGGGTGACGAGGCGGTGGCGACCATTGACGCCTGGGTCGGTTACCTCGAGGCCAATATCCAGGGCCCGCAGGATATTCGTAGACTGAGCCCTACCGGCGTCATCGACCTCCTCATCTCCGCGGCCGCTGGTGTCGACGGAGCCGTCTCGGCCGCCAGGCGCCTGGGACTGGAAGCGCAGACCGTCCAGGCCAGTACCCTTCTGGTGGAGGCGGTCACGGAGGCGCTGACCGCCACAGTCCCCAAGGGGGCGGCGATCTCGCTCGCTCCTGCCCCTGGGTTCGCCGCCGCGCTGCGCCTGCGCTCGGGCGAGCTCAAGCCCTTCACCCGCCCCGGAGCCACAGCATGAGCCAGTCCGACACTTCCTCCACCTCCTCCGTGCCCACCGTGCAGACGGACTTCGAGGTGCTCGACGCTGAGCATCTCGACGCCCGTCTGACGGCGGTTCGCGACGCCCTGCGTATGTGCCCGACCGAGGTGCCGGCCTCGCTGTCGATCCCCGCCCACAAGGCGCTTGACGCCGTGGCGCAGCGCCTGGCGCTGGGAGTGGATCACACCGTCGTGGCCCTGTTCGGCGGAACCGGTTCGGGCAAGTCGTCCCTGTTCAACGCCTTGACCCAGCTCAACTTCGCGGACGTTGGTGCGCGTCGGCCGACGACGTCGCGGGCTGCCGCCTGCTCCTGGGGTGACGACGCGGGTCCGCTCCTGGACTTTCTCGGAGTGTCCTCGGAGCGACGGATTCGGAGGGAGTCGATTCTTGATGCTGGAGACCAGGGGAGTATGTCCGGTCTGGTCCTTCTTGATGTCCCGGACTACGACTCAGTGACGACAGAGCACTCGTTGCAGGTGGACCGGCTCGTCCCATTGGCTGACATCCTCGTGTGGGTCGTCGACCCTCAGAAGTACGCCGACGCAGCCCTCCACGACGGTTACCTGCGTGGGCTGGGCGCCCGCCAGGAGGACATGCTCGTCCTGGTCAACCAGGTGGACACGCTCCCGGAGAGCGGGCTGGCGAGCCTGCTCGACGACGTCGGTTCCCTTCTCAAGGATGATGGCCTCAGCATGGTTCAGGTGCTACCGGTGTCGGCGGTGCGAGGCGATAATCTCGACGTCGTGCGCAGTCTGCTGCGCCAGCGCGTCGCACGGGAGTCCAACGCGGCTCGTACCGCCTCGGCCGAGCTTGATGCGATCACGCGTCGTCTGCGTCCCACGGTGGCCAAGAACAAGGTGGAGCTCAATGCGGATCTGACCGAGGACGCAACCAAGGTACTGCTGCACGCCTCTGGTGCCCAGGCGGTGGAGGACTCGGTGCGAGCCGGTCTGTCCAAGATCCTGCCCAGGGCGCTGGCCCGCCCTGAGCCCCCCTCGCGTACCGCAGTGGCCTCGGCCCACTCCACGTGGGTTCACCGCACCTCGCAAGGGCTGCCGCCGGCCTGGGCGCGAAGCATGGAGTCATCCGTCGTCCCGTCTGAGACCCTGGCGGGACAGACCGCTGAGGCTGTTGGTTCCGTTCCGCTCCCGGGACATCGCCAGCCGGTGATCGACCTCATGTGGTGGGGCGGCCTGCTCCTGATGATCGGTGGGGTGTCGTGGCTGGTCGCCTCCGTGGTTCGGGAAGGGGTCGGGGTGCTTCGCCACAGCATCGAGGTCGTTCCCGTGTGCCTCGTTGTCCTCGGCCTGATTGCGGTACTACTGGCTACGGTACGTCGGCGCACCAGGGCACGCCGTGAGGCTGAGCGCTATGGGCAGCAGGTGCGTGCCCGCCTGGAGTCCGTGGTCGAGCGAGGGCTGAGTACGCCTGCTGCCAGAGTTCTGGAGAAGCACCGGGCGCTGCAGACCGCGCTGGGTCTGTAGGCCCATTGCTCCGCGGTCTCCCAGTGGCCACAGCCGGTGGTCCTGCGCTTCCTGATACTCGTGTGGGGACTCAGCGAGGTGCCCGCTGGGCATCTGCGGGTGGTGACGAGCACGGTTGTGGCGAAGGGGCGGCAGGGCGCCGCCCGTCTACGACCAAGGAGCTCTCTCATGACTCGTCAACTCGACCTCACCGTTCAGGGCGTTGTCGGAACGCATCCGGTCCTATCCCGTGTGGGGGACAAAGCCCGTCCCTACTGTCGTTTTCGTGTCGCCGTCACACCGACCTACCGCACCGAACAGGGGTGGAACAACGCAGACACCATCTGGTTCACTGCCAAGGCGTGGGGACAGCTCGCCGCCAACCTGAGTCACTCGCTGCGCAAGGGGGACGCCGTCCTGCTCACTGGACGGTTCTCCCAGGAGTCCTGGGAGAATGACGGTAGAAGGCACGAGACCAACGTCATCACGCTACAGGCCGCAGGCCATGACCTGACCAGGGGGGAGTCCCGCTTCGCGAGAGTCAGAGCCGCGGAGTCCGCGCCGTCCGCGTCCTCGGGAGCCAGCGCTGGTGAGGCCGAGCTCGAGTCCGGGCCTGACTACCACGTCTCATCAGATCACTGGGACACTGCGGTGACGACCGGCAGCGCTGTGGCATCGGCCTCCCAGAACACTGAGATGTTTGAAAGGCCGCCCGAGTCGCGTGGGACGCCGTCGGAGATCCCCGAGTCCCTGGTCGTGGGGCCGGCGTCCCCGCAAGCCGAGGAGCCGTGGCCCGCGTATGAGCTCGCAGACGATCTCACCGAACAGTCGGTAGAGATTAGCTGACGTCGGAATGCGAGTGGAGGAGATAGTCGAGGTCTGCGGGGTGGGCGACCTCGAGCACCTCGATGAGGACGCGAGTCACCAGTTCAGCGGTCTCCTCGCCGGCCGGCAGCAGCCGGGTGAAGACATGGCCGGTCTCCTGCCATCCGATGGTCTCCAGGATCCTGCATTCAGTGGGACCGAGCAGGACTCTGCCCCGCGCATCAAGCTCGGGCAGGGATACCTCGATCCCGTCGGAGCGACCGACGAGGACGATTCCCGGAAGGTCGGGTGAAGCAACCGGGGGAGTGGTCAGCGCCAGCCGTGACAGCAGCCGCGACCAACGTCTCTCATGGGTCAGTTCCTCGACCTTCACCACGGGGGCTGAGGTGGTCAGCAGCAGAGTGGCACCGGATGAGGCGTTGGCCGCTTCGGTACCGGATTCCGGCAGCTCTCCCTGCTGCACGGCCGGTCTCGGTGCCGGCATGCACTCCTGTTCCAGGAACCGGGGCAGCGTTCGGGTGAAGCCCGCCCAGGACCCCAGATCGACCTGGTCCTCGAAGGACCGCGCCAGCTCGTGGGACAAGGAGATCTCACTCATGCGTGCAAGCCTAGGTGCACTGCCCGCCGGCCGTTGGAACGTCGGTTCCCATGAACACTCCGATCACAGGAGCATCACACCTTGTCGTTGCCAGGACAAGCCACATCGATGGTGGGCGTGTCACGGCAGGAAATTGGCGTGTCGGCGCATACGGTGGCCGTAACGCGATAAACCCGGACGCCGTGCCCGGGGAAGTAGCAGGGGGAGTAACGAGCAGATGATTCGCTTCGACCATGTCTCGAAGGTCTACGACCGAGGGGCGCGTCCGGCGCTTGACGACGTCGACATCAAGGTCAATCGCGACGAGTTCGTGTTCCTCGTGGGTGCCTCGGGGTCGGGCAAATCGACCTTCTTGCGCCTGGTTATACGGGAGGAACGTCCCACCAAGGGACGTATCCACGTTCTAGGACGTGATCTGTCGCAGATCTCCTCCTGGAAAGTGCCGCAGCTGCGCCAGGAGATCGGTTTCGTCTTCCAGGACTTCCGACTCCTGGACAACAAGAACGTGCTGGAGAACGTCGCTCTGGCATCCCAGGTCATCGGTAAGCCCCGTCACTACATCCTCTCCGCCGTGCCGGAGGCCCTTGACCTGGTGGGGCTGGCCGGCAAGGAGAAGCGCCTCCCGCATGAGCTCTCCGGGGGTGAGCAGCAGCGCGTGGCGATCGCCCGTGCCATGGTGAACCGTCCCAAGCTTCTCCTGGCCGACGAGCCCACCGGGAACCTGGACCCCTCAACCTCGGTGGGGATCATGCGTCTGCTCGACCGCATCAACCGACAGGGAACCACGGTGGTCATGGCCACCCATGACGATGAGATCGTTGACCAGATGCGTAAACGCGTCATCGAGCTCAAGGGCGGTGAGGTCGTGCGCGACCAGGACCGCGGTGTCTACGGCTCGGACCGCTGAAGGAGAAGAACTGTGAGACTGCGTTTCATCCTCTCGGAGACGGCCAAGGGCATGTCCCGCAATCTGGCGATGACAGTGTCCGTCGTTCTCGTCGCCTTCGTCTCCCTGCTCTTCGTGGGTGCATCGTCGCTGCTGCAGAGCCAGATCTCGACCATGAAGGGCGACTGGTACGACAAGGTTGAGGTCTCGGTCTACATGTGCCCGAAGGCATCGGCCTCGTCGAACTGCGCCAACGGCGAGGCCACCGCGGCTCAGATCAGCGAGGTCGAGAGGCTCATCACCAGTGGAGCCCCCTCCGGCTACGTCAAGTCCTATGAGATGGAGACCAAGGCCCAGGCCTACAAGAACTTCATGAAGGCCTACGCCAAGTCCGCCGTGGGACGAAACGCCACCGAGGACATGATGCCGGTCTCCTTCCGAATCAAGCTCAAGGACGCTGAGAACTACAAGCTGGTGGCCGAGCAGTTCGAGGGGCACAGTGGCGTCGAGCGTGTGGTCGATCAGCGGTCCACCCTGGAGCCCCTTTTCCTCGTGATGAACCGGGCCTCCTGGATCACAGGCGGGTTGGCGACCATCATGGCGGTGGCTGCGGTTCTGCTCATCTCCACGACCATCAGGCTGTCAGCCATGTCTCGATCCAGGCAGACGGGGATCATGCGCCTGGTGGGGGCCTCGAACCTCTTCATCCAGCTGCCCTTCATTCTTGAAGGGGTGATTGCAGCACTCACCGGAGCCGTGCTGGCCGTGGCCGCCCTGTGGGTGGGGGTGCGCTATGTCGTGGAGGACTGGCTCGCCTCCTCGATCTCCTTCACAAGTGCCTTCATCAGTACCAGGGACGTCCTGTTTCTATCGCCCTGGCTGATCCTGGCGGCCATCTCCCTGGCCGCGATCTCCTCCGCATTCTCCCTGTCCAAGTACACGAGGATCTGATCTCACATGCTGTCCCGTCTGTTCCTCCGTCGCTCACGCCGTCGCGCTGCGGTTTGCGCGTTGGCGGCCGCCAGCCTCGCCTTCTTCTACTCCGGTGACATCTCCCTGGCCGATGAACGTGATGATGCTGTTGCCAACCAGAACGAGGCGCAGCGCAAGCAGCAGGAGGTCGTCTCCTCCCTCGAGGGGGTCAGCGCAGACCTGGGGCAGGCCTACATCTCACTGCAGAACGCTCAGACGTCCCTGACCGCTGCGGAGACTGAGCTGACCAGCGCCGAGACGACTCTGGCTGAGAAGGAGAGGGAGAAGCAGATTGCCAGTGACCGTCTGACCACGGCGCAGAACAGCCTCGACACGGTGAAACAGGAGTCGGAGGCCTCGAAGAAGACTGCTTCGGAGACCTCCGACTCCGTGGCGGAGATCGTGGTGTCCACCTACCAGGGTGACAACTCGGTCACCTCCTGGAGCTATGTCCTTGCCTCGCAGGACGTCGAGGATCTCAACCAACGTGCCTCCGCCGTTGAGATCGGCTCCGGGGTCCAGGAGGCGGTGCTCTCCGCCGCCGAGGTCGAGCGAGCCCAGAACGCCAACCGTGAGTCCAGGCAGAATGCCGCCACCACGCGGGTGGGCACGCTCAAGTCCGAGGCGGACACCGCTGAGGAGAATGCCAAGACCGCTCGTGACACGGCTCAGACCAAGCGGGACGATGTCGCCAGGCTGGCAGCTGAGAAGCAGGCCGCCGCTTCAGCACTGGAGAGCCGCAAGAGCGACTTGCAGACCCAGCTCGACCAGGCCAACGCCGATGCGGCGGCCGCAGCGGCTCGTGTTGCGGAGATCGATGCCGCTAACCGAGCCGCGGCCAGTGCCGGCTCCATGCCGTCGGTTCCCTCCAGCTCGATTGCCTCGGACTCTCTAGGAGACGGCTACATCGGCCATCCGATCACTGGTCCGCTCGAGGTGACATCACCTTTCGGCTACCGCGTTCATCCAGTCACGGGGGCCGGAACCGGACACCAGGGAGTCGACTTCGCCGCGAGTGAGGGGACGCCGCAGTACGCCTCTGTCTCCGGAGTGGCCACCTACTGGAACTCCGAGTCCTGCGGCATCGGCATCGACATCAACGGCGGCATCATCGACGGGCACTCCTACGTCATCACCCTGTGCCACCTCTCGGGGCGGGCCATCGCCGACGGCCAGTATGTCAACCGCGGCGACGTCGTGGGCTCAACCGGCTCAACCGGCTACGCAACCGGGGCGCACGTCCACTTCCAGGTGGCCCAGGACGGGGTGTACATCGACCCGATGTCACTGCCCGGCTTCTAGCCAGAGGGCTCTTGACGGACCCCGTAGACTCCTGATCCTGCGCGGGCGCGCTCACATCCCGTACTCGTGAAAGGACAGGCCGATGACTCCTGCCGCAAAGTCTGCTCGGGCTCCTAAGCCCACTGCCGGGCAGAAGGCCAAGGCCGCCTCCGACGCCCACAAGACGGTGGCCCGTAATCGCAAAGCGACTCACGACTACTTCATCGAGGACCGCTATGAGGCTGGACTGGTCCTGACCGGCACTGAGGTCAAGGCTCTGCGCATGGGACGAGCCTCGCTCACCGAGGCCTGGATCGAGATCGACCGTTATGGTGAGGCCTGGCTCCAGGGTGCTCACATTCCCGAGTATCTGCAAGGGACGTGGAACAACCACTCGCCGCGGCGCAAGCGCAAGCTGCTCCTGCACCGCAGTGAGCTCGAGCGCCTCGAGGGCAGGGTACAGGCCAAGGGATACACGGTGGTCCCGCTGGAGCTGTACTTCATCGGTGGGCGTGCCAAGCTGGAGATCGCCCTGGCTCGAGGGAAGCAGGACTGGGACAAGCGCCAGGCACTGCGTGAGGCCCAGGACAAGCGGGAAGCGGCTCGCGCCATGGCGGCTGCCAACCGGCGTCGGGACTCACAGGGAGTGCGATCGCGTCGTTCCTGAGACGTTGGGTGTTTGGTGCATGGAGCCGTTGCATCCAGCTGTGATGCAGTGAGCGGTGTCATCCTGTCATCGATGCTATTGCACTGCTAGAATCGTCTGGCTTCGTTGAGAGCACGTTCCGGGCTTCCTTCGGGAGGCCGGTGACAAGTTCATAGGGGATGATCGGTTTCGACGACGGTCGTAGGTTCAGGAGAAGCGGGTCGAGGATGCGCAGTCATCTCGTCAACGCTCTGCGCGAACCAATAGGTGCCGATAACACTCGCACCGACTTCGCCCTCGCCGCCTGAGCGAGCCTCGAAGTCCGTCAGCCCGGGGATCGCTTCCGCCCCGGTTCCTGGCGTCATCTAGGAAGCCACTGCTGTGAGTCCGTGTCGGTAGGGCTCTCAGGACTTTCTATCGACTGAGCCCGTCGGTGTCCTTGCTCGCGTGAGACACCGGGGCCGAGAAAATCGCTAGCGAGCTGCACCCGGAGAAGTCCTGTTGTGCGCCCGTCGGACGGGGGTTCGATTCCCCCCATCTCCACGACTCCTCTGAAGGGGCCCGCTGAACCTCAGGGTTCAGCGGGCCCCTTCGTTGAGCAGGCCTGTTCCGGGCTCCGAGCGGTTCCCGTTGGTACCGTGCTGACCCATGTGCTGCGCTGTGAGGGGGCCACGGTCTTGCGTCGAGCAAGCGGGTTCAGGCGAGGGCTGCTAGGAGTGGGGCGTAGTGCCGGGTGGTGGCCTGGCGGTAGGCCTGGACGTCTCCGGCCCGGGCCGCCTGGAGCATGGCCCGGTGAGCCTTCGCTGCGCTGATGATGTCCTCGGGTCTGGTGGGGTTGTCCAGGAGAGGGACGGTCAGGGTGTGGATGGCCCAGAAGGCCTCGGTCAGGTGCAGGAAGAGGTGGTTGTCCAAGGGCTCGAGCAGCTGCATGTGGAAACGGCGGTCCTGCTCGGTGAAGAGCTCTCCCTTTTGTGCGTGAAGGTCCATCTGTGCGACGACCTGATCGAGCTCGGTGTCTTGTCGGTTCTTCCAGGCGTGGGTGACGGGGCCGGCCAGGGCGTTGTCGAGGGTGATGCGGACCTCGACGATGTCGCGCAGTCCGCGGTGGTCGTCTCCGGGGTTGAGCAGGCCTCTGAAGAGGAGGGACTCGACCATGGGGCGCATGGAGACCTTGCCGACGAACATGCCGTGTCCGTGGCGGACCTCGACGATGTCGAGGGCGACCAGGGTGCGCACGGCCTCGCGCACGGAGGAGCGGGACACGCCCAGGTCGGCGCACAGCTGCGACTCCGTCGGCAACGCATCACCCGGCTGCAGTCCCCTGGCGAGAATGTAGTTCTTGATCTCGACGATTGCTGTGGAGGACTGAGTCATAGGGCTGGTGGTGAGGCCGGACATGACACCGCGGGACGTCTGCATGGCCCTATTGTCCGACTTTCGGTGCATGTGCGCTCGTGAATGCCTGCCCGTACATATCCTCTTACTGCCGGAGCCCCGGACGATTGTCGCCATCGGGGCGTCGTCGGGCAGCGGTGCTCCACACCGCGGACTAGTGAGCGATTGTGAGCGAGTTGCTGCTACAACACTCACGGTGCAACAGTTGCGGCATGTCCGACACGCATGCGGTGCTCCCCGCCCGTCCTCCCTATGACAGTGCCACTGCCGCCCTGCTCGAGCGCATCCAACCACTCGGCGTCTTCCGGACCATGACGATGCGGAACATCCCGAGCTGGCGCGTTCCCGCTGACGAGGTCCGAGAGGGGTTCCTCATCAGGCATCCCGATATCGACCTGGAGGACGTCGAGGTCGTTCGCGAGGATGGGACGACGTTTCCTGCGACGGTCGCTCGGAGTGTCCGGGACGTCTCCTGCGGCCGGCCTGGTCCCCTGTTCCTTTCACTGCACGGGGGAGGGCTCATCATGGGGTGTCGTTTCAACGGTCTGCTGACCATTGTCCCATGGTTGCGGCGGTACGGGGGTGTCATTGTCAGTCCCGAGTACCGTCTGGCTCCGGAGGATCCGGCGCCCGCCGGCGTCGAGGACTGCTACGCCACGCTGTGCTGGGCGGTTGAGCATGCCGAGGACCTCGGCGTCGATCCAGGTCGCGTCGTCGTCGTCGGGCCAAGTGCCGGCGGAGGGCTGAGTGCTGGCACGCTGCTCATGGCGCGAGACCGACAGGGGCCGCTCGTCCTCGGCGGGCTGCTGGACTACCCCATGCTGGATGACCGCACCGGAATGCCTGACTGGCAGGACTCGGTCTCGGCGCGCCAGTACCCCGATGACGGCACCTGGCCGACGTCGTACAACGACGTGGCCTGGGATGCTGCGTTAGGGGAACGGCGCGGTACGGATCTGGTCACCTCCTACGAGGCGCCCGCCCGTGCCGCGTGGCTGGGCGGGCTGCCACCGCTGTTCATCTCTGTGGCGTCCTCCGAGGTCTTTCGGGACGAGGATGTCGCCTTTGCTACCAGGGTGTGGCGTGATGGTGGTGATGCCGAGCTGCACGTCTACCCCGGAGGCACGCATGCCATGGAGTTCGTCAACGCGCGCTGGCTCGCGCAGGGACTCACTGCAGCGCGCGATCTGTGGGTGGACAGGTTGCTTCGTCCAGAGGACCCGCGTCTCAACGTCGTGGCCGTGGCGCAGGCCGGGACCTATCCGGCCCTGACGGAGGAGTACTCCGCCGGCCGACTCAGGTGAGAGAGGCTAGGAGTGGGGCGTAGTGCCGGGTGGTGGCCTGGCGGTAGGCCTGGACGTCTC
>ERZ773075.350-NODE-350-length-37329-cov-71.192_pt1 | contig 37329 bp, 36 predicted proteins | sample MGYA00580614_ERZ773075 | MGnify/ENA primary metagenome ERZ773075 (study PRJEB29015, sample SAMEA2738021) | human oral metagenome | biome: human oral; feature: human-associated habitat; material: dental | place: China | collected 2043 ...
TCCCGAGCACGTATCCCGCGCCGAGTCCGAGGATGAAGGGGATCTTGCCGGCCATATCTGTCTCCTGAGCCTGAGGGAAGCACTGGTTGATGAGTCATCACCATACCGGCCGCGAACCGGCGCGGCCGCCGTGAGGGCTGCCCGACGGCGGCCTGATCGCCCACAGCGTCACGCGGGTGGGTCACCGAGGGCCCGCTGTGGAGCCCCGTGGGCCCCTGGCATCACATGGCCGCCGGCGAGGAGCCGTCAGCGGCCTCGGCGGAGGTCCCGCCGCCGGTGACGTGGGCACCGGGCTGGGAGCTGACGAGGCCGTCGGGCGAGACGGTGGTGATGTAGGAGCGCCCGCCCAGGACCACGCCGAGCGCCACCAGCAGGCCGGTGCCCATGAGGGTCGCCACCTGCAGGACGTTGAGGTCGGCCAGGATCGCGTGACGGCGCAGCGAGGCGGCGGTCGAGCGGGTCGTCGGGGCGGTCGCGGACGTGGTCGAGGAGTCCTCGGAGAGGCTCGTGACGTTCGTGGAGAAGGGGGACATGTGCTGCCTCCTGATCGATGGGGACGGGAACGGGGCGCGTGCCCCAGGTGAAGACCAGGTAACTGTCGGGACCTGTCGGCGTCGTACGGTGAACCTGTGGTGTCCCTGTGAAGGAGTGGAGGCGGTGAGCGAGCCGCATGCTGCCGGGGATCGACCGGGGCGGCACTTGCGACGTGAGACATGCCGCATCGCTGGTTCTGCTCAAGGCCGTCATGTCCTCGGATGCGTCCCTGACCGCGCGGTGTCGCGGATTGTGGGGTATCGGGTGACACGGAGGGCGCGAAGGATCCTCTCGGTGGCCGTCCGAGGCTCTCAGCGGCGCGGCGAGGCCTCCAGCAGCTCGCGGGGCAGGAGCCGGGCCAGTTCGTAGCCGTCGGCGCCGACGACGACGGGCACGTCCGCCTCGGCCAGGGTGCGGGCCTCGGGCCCGATCCCCATGGGATGCGCGGTCAGCCCTCCGGCAAGCACCTGCTGGGTGGCGGTCAGGCGGCGGATGGCGACGGCGGCGATCCGGTCGGCGTGGTGGCGGGCGGCCTCGCCGTAGATGTGCGGGTCGTGCTGGCCGTCGTCGCCGAAGAGGATCCAGGTGATCTGGGGCAGATCGATCATGAGTCGGCGCAGCTCGGTGCGCTTGTGCTCGATGCCCGAGCGGAACCAGCCGGTGTTGGTCGGCCCCCAGTCGGTCATGAGCGCCGGTCCCGAGGGGAATCCGTGGCGGGAGAGGAAGGAGCGCAGGGTGGGCACCACGTTCCACGCTCCGGTGGACAGGTACATCATCGGGGTGCCCGGGTGGGCGGTCTGGATGCGCGAGTAGAGCTCGGCCATCCCGGGGACGGGCTCTCGCGCCGAGGAGTACTTGACGAGCTGGTTCCAGGCCGCCACGAGCACGCGGGGCACGTGCGTGATCATGGCCGTGTCGTCGATGTCGGAGATGATGCCCAGACGCGGGCCCTCGGGGATGATGAGGACCTTGGCGGCGACGGCATACGCCCCCATCGCCTCGATCCTGGCCTCGTGCCAGCCCGGTTCCAGCCCGTGATCGCGCACGACGACGTCGATGTAGCCGCTGCGGTCGGCCCTGGTGCGCACGCTGGCCCGGCCCACGTGAACGGTCACCGGCAGAAAGGCCACCGGCACCTCGATGAACAGACGCCATCCGCGCTGGGCGTCGAGCAGGCTGGTCAGGGCGAAGTCGCGGGCCTGAGCGGGGCTGACGGGCAGGGAGGCCGGCAGGGAGCGGAACAGCGGCCCCTCTGCCGGGGCGTCCTGGGGACGCATCACCATGCGGGCCAGGACCCGGGCCATGGAGGTGGGCCGGGAAGACTCAGGGGAGTCGGAGGAGGCGGTTCGGGACGCAGGGGTGGCACTCAGGCGGCCGCCGGCCCTGGTTCGCTGCCCGGCCGGGCGGCGGCGCTGCTCCGACGTCGGCCCCGGCGGGACCGACGGGCCCGACTCTGCCGGTGCACTAGTGCCGTAGCCGTCGTAGGGAATGACGCGGGGACGCCAGCCCTGCCGCTTGAGGACGGGGACGGAGTCGCGGTGGAACTGGTCCTCGACGGCGCGGGCGATGTCGGAGAGGGGCATCCCTCGATCCTAGATGACGGGCCTCATCGAGAGGGGGCGATGCGAGGGCAGGTTCTGGGCGCGCTGGTGGCGAGATCTCAACGGCGCAAGGCCGCCAGGCGTCGGCCGGAGGCCCACCACAGGGCGAGTCCGCAGCCCAGGGCCCACCAGGTGTAGCTCGAGCCGACGACCTTGGCCCAGGCGGGCCAGTTCTGCTCGACGTGGTTCTGCTCGGGGAACCACCACTGCATCGCCAGGAAGAAGACGAGGACTCCGGCGACCCCGGCGACCCCGAGCGCGATGGAGCGCCAGCGCCAGGTGGCCGCCCCCACCGACATGAGCGCGGGCAGGCACCACACCCAGTGATGCGACCAGGAGATGGGGGAGATGAGCAGGCCCAGCACCATGACCACGCTGACCTGAAGGGCCAGGACCAGACCGGCCTCGCCGGCGTCGTCGGCCGTGTCGCCGGTGCCCCGCAACCGGTCCAGCCGGCGGCACAGGAACCAGGCGGCGAGCACCGTCAGCAGTGAACAGGCCGCCCACACCGGGTTCCAGGACGACTCCGGCAGCGCCCGGGCGATGGCGCCCTTGAGGTTCTGGTTGCCCGAGTAGTCGGCGAAACCGGCGCGCCCCGGGTCCCACATGGCCCAGGTGAAGAACTGCCAGGTCTCGGCAGGAGCCGCCAGGGCGGCCAGGCCGGTCAGCCCGACGGCGCTGCCCGCCATCGTGGTGGCCGTCCGCCACTCGCGGCGCGCCAGGAGCACGAGAATCGCGACCGCCGGCGTCAGCTTGATCGCGGCGGCCAGGCCGGACAGTGCCCCGCGCCACCGTGAGCCGCCGGGAACCGCCAGCAGGTCGACGGCGACCAGTGCCATGAGAATGGCGTTGACCTGCGCGTACTCCATGGTCTTGGGAAAGGGCTCGAGGACGACCGTCCCCACCAGCGCGATCCAGGGGGCCAGCCCGTGCGCCAGCCGGCGCCCGACCCCCAGGCCCCTGAGGACCGCGTGCGCTGTGACGGCGGCGCACAGTGGGGTGGCCACCACGAGGAGCACGGTGACCGCCCGGTACGACATCCAGGTCAGAGGGGTGATGACCCAGGCCGCCAGAGGCGTGTAGGTGAAGGGCCACAGGGACTTGGCAGGCCAGGCGTACCAGTGGTAGAGGTCTCCGCCGTCGAGCCACTGACGGACCGCCTCGTAGTAGACGAAGGAGTCCAGCTTGAAGGCCCATTCATCATGCTCGTCCACCAGGGAGAGGTAGGCGGGAACCATGAGTGCCAGCCATCCGAGGATGGTGACGGACGGTGCCATGACGGCGGAGCGCACGGCCGCGGTCAGGCGTGAGAACCGGGGGGCGGGCTCACTGCCTGCGAGGTGCCCGCCGTCCTCGGTGTCGGTGTCCGGACTGGTGGGGAGGGGCTCGTTGCGTGGGTCGTCTGCTAGCGGCATCGTGCAGAGTGTAGAAGAGTCGCAGAGGCTCCTGGGAGCCGGGTCCGCCGTGAGGTGCGCTCGCGGGCGGGTGGGCGCCGTGTCCGCCGCGGTCGGGGCGTGCCGGACGGGGCCGCGCACGGACCTGGACCTCCAGTGGGTGCGGGGCTCGGGGAGGCGTCAGTGGGCGGCCAGAGGCCGGGTCGTCCGTGCGAGCCTGAGGGCGGGCAGTCCCACGGTTCCGGCCACGACGGCGGTCCAGGCGAAACCGGCCACTGCCAGGTACGCGGCGCGCGAGCCGCCGGCGTCCGCGGCCTGTCCGGCCAGCAGGGAACCGACGGAGACACCGACGTTGAGCGCGGTACTCACCCAGGCCAGTCCCTCAGTGAGCTGGGAGGGGGCCACCGTCACCTGCACGATGTTGTTGCCGCTGGTCAGGGTCGGGGCGATGGCCAGCCCCGTCAGCAGGGCCAGCACCGACAGCACCACGAGGTTCGGCGCCAGCGAGAAGGTCGACGTGCCCACGGCCAGTGCCATCGTCCCCGCCAGCAGCTGCTTCCACAACGGCCATCCCCAGGTGCGCGAGCCGTAGAGGAGCGCTGCGGCGAAGGACCCCACGCCCCAGACCGCCAGCACGAGCCCGGAGGCCGACTTGCGTCCGGCCTCGGTGGCGAAGGCGACGGCGGCGACGTCGTTCGCCCCGAACATGGCCCCCAGGAGCAGGAAGACGACGGCGGCGGCCACGACGGCGCCGTAGCGTAGCACCGGACGGTGGTCCGCGGAGTCATGAGCGGCCTGCTGCGGGCGGTGCGGATGCGCGGCGGGCTCGGTGGCGCGCTGGCTGAGGAACCAAAGCCCGCCGACCAGCTGCATCGCCAGGCAGGTCAACCAGCCCGAGGTCACCGGGAGGACCGATGTCGTGCACAGGGCCGTGGCCAGTACCGGGCCGAGGATGAAGGCCACCTCGTCCAGGGCCGCCTCCAGGGAGAAGGCGGCGTGGACGTCCTCGGGGCGGGTGAGCATCGCAGTCCAGCGCGCCCGCACCAGTGAGCCCATGGAGCCGGTCAACCCACCCGCCAGCGTCGCCAGCACCGTCAGAACCCCCAGGCGCATGTGCGCCGAGGCGGCGGCCACCAGTCCCGCCAGGCTCGTCGAGGAGATGACGATCGCCGGCAGCATGATCCGTGACTGGCCGAACCGGTCGACGCACCGGGCCAGGATCGGCGCCCCGACCGCCATCGCCACGAAGCTCGCGGCGCTGACCAGCCCGGCGGCCGTGTAGGAGCCGTAGAGCTCCTCAACGGCGAGGATCGTGGAGATGCCCACCATCGACATGGGGAAGCGGGCGATGAGCCCGGCGCTGGTGAAGGAGCGCGCACCGGAGCGGGTGAGGATCGTGCTGTAGGAGGTGGCCATGTGAGGGGCGTGCTGCGGAGAGAGTCAGGATGTTGGTCGGCGTGATGCCCGGGTCGGTGGAGGACCGGCCCGGGGCGAGGCCGCTCAGCGGCCGTGAGTGGTGGACTCGACCGCCTCGCGGCTCAGCGTGAAGCCCTCTCCGCTGACCTGGCTCCAGCACTGCATGCCGCTCTCGGTCGAGGTGCAGGCGAACGTGGAGTTCTTGGCGGACACGTTGTAGTCGAGCCTGTCCTGGGTGGGGGTGAAGGTCGATCCGCAGGACTGGGAGGACTGCCCGTTGGCGGCGACCTTGACCGTCAGTGGCTTGGAGGCGGGGCAGGAGGCGGTCGCCTCGTGCTGATTGATGGTGCAGGTGACCTCCTTGTCGTTCAGCGTACAGGTGATGTTGCCGCTGGGGGCGTTGAAGGAGGACATCTCCCGGGCCCCGTTGGGCGCGGGTGCCTTGAGTGTGGGTGTCGGTGAGGCGCTCGGGGTGGCGGATGCCTTGGGGGAGGCCGATGCGGCACTGGGGGCGGCGCCGGCCCCCTGACCGCTCTGGGATGTGGCCTGGGCGTCCGATCCGCCCGCCGAGTTGCGGCTGTCGTCGCCGGAGAAGTACCAGGTCGCCAGGAAGACCAGGATGGTGGCCACCATGAGGGCCAGGATCAGCAGGATGCGGTTGGAGGTCAGGAAGGAGGCGGCGGAGGAGTCGTCGTCCTCGGTGCCGACGCCGAAGACGCCGTTGCCGCCGTCGGCGGCGGAAGCGGACTGTGCCGCCGTGGGAATGCCCGGGTTCTGCGCCTGGGAGACGTTGGCCGACTGCTGGAAGGTCTGCTGCAGAGCCGGCTGGACCGGCCTGGCCGGCGACTGCGAGGGGATCGCCTGGGTGGGGCGGAACGTCGGGTTGGAGACGGTGGGGTCGCCCGTGGCCTGGAAGACGTCCGCCTGGTTGCCGGCCCCGGCGGCACTGAAGGCGCTGGAGGCGCTCGCGGCGCTCCTCGAGCTGGTCGCCGAGGTCCCCGAGACCGCTGAGGCGCCGGAGGCTCCTGAGACCCCGGAGGCGGCACTGCCGGGCTGGAGCGAGTGGGGCAGGGTCACCTGAGTCGGAGCCTCGGAGGACCTGACCGACGGCGAGCCGGGCTGGGACCCGGGGGGCGAGACGACCGCCAGCTGCGGCGAGGTCTGCGGGGACTGGGCCGACTGGGGCTGGCCGCTGCGGGAGGCCAGGGCGGCGTCGACCGCGGGGTCGCCCAGGGTGCCCAACCACTCCAGGAGCGCGGGGTAGGTCCGCGGGTTGGCGGCGATGTAGGGGCGCAGGCCGGGGTAGTTCTGTGCCAGCTGGTGGAGGGTCTCCAGCTCTGCGTTGGGATCTTGCGCGCGCGCGACAAGCTCGTCCTTGGCCTGAGACATGCTGGGTCCTTCGAGGGTCGGGAAAAAACTGCGTCGGTCCAGGTTGTGACCGGCACCTGGCTCCGTCGTGGATCGGGTGCCGGAACCACCCGCGACTCCGCGTCAGGGAACGCGGTACCGCGCTGGTGGCGCACAGGCCGGTTAACCGGCCACGTCGAAAGACTACCTGAGTGCCTCGTGATACCGACTGCCTGACGGGTCACGGCCGCGACCGGCTGGTAGTCAGCCGCGGAAGGGTGGTGAAGGCCTCGTTCGCAAGGGGGTCGCAGGGAGCCAGTGGAGGGAGCTCGGGGGCGATGCCGCTCACCTGAGGCGTACTCCATGCTCCCATATGGTGAAATCTCGGTCGTGGTGCGGTGGTTCCGGACCGGGTGCTGGGGTTTACTAGGGGGGTGCAAGCGACGCAGGGGAAAGGGAGACGATGACCGAGCACGTTCGTGCCGAGGCCGATGCCCTCGTGATCCGTGGCGTAGACGACGTCGGGGTCGCTGGGGTTGTTGTCGGCGCGGCCACTGACGTGGGGCGTCTGCGCACGATCAACGAGGACGGCTACCTCGCCATCTCCCCGGCCTTCGTCGTCGTCGACGGCATGGGCGGGCACGCCGCCGGCCGCATGGCCACGCAGGTCGCCCTCGACTCCCTCTACTCATTGGCCGGGACAACGGTCACCGACGTGGAGACGGTGGTCCGCGCGGTGAAGGCCGCCCAGGAGGCGATCGTCGCCATCCCGTCCCACGCCGCCTACCTCCCCGGTGCGACGATCGCCGGTGTTGTCCTGGCATGGATGGAGGATGATCAAGGGGTCACGCGGCCGACCTGGATCATCTTCAATATCGGGGACGCCCGGGTCTACCTGCTGCGCGACGACATGCTCTCCCAGGTCACCCGCGACCACTCCCGGGTCCAGATCCTGGTCGAGACCGGCGAGATCACCCCTCAGCAGGCCCGGCACGACCCCCGCCGCAACGTGGTCACCCGCGCCCTGGGAGGGGGCATCGCCGACTCCGCCGTCCCCGATCTCTACAGCGTCCCGGTGGCTGCCGGAGACCGACTGCTCATCTGCTCCGACGGCCTGAGCGACGAGCTCAACGACGAGGCCATCGCCACCGTGCTGGCCGCCGGCTACACCGCGCAGCGCACGGCCGAGCTCCTTGTCGCCGCCTCCCTGGAGGGCGGCGGTCACGACAACACCACGTCCGTCGTCGTGGACTCCATCGAGGTTCCCACCACGGCTCCCGCGACCGTCCCCGCTCAGGAGGCGCAGTGAACGCCTCTCCAGTGCCCTCCCTCCCTCTGCCCGGTGATCGCGTTCCGCTGCCCGAGGGGCTCACGCGCCTGGCGGACGGGTCGCTGCGAGCCGACGGCGTCGACGGGGTCGCCGTCATCAGCCCCGCTGCCGGCTCCCGGGACGTCTCCGTCGATGCGGGACTGCGTGTCCTCGAGGCCCTGGGGGGCACCAACCTGCCCACAGTGGGGCCGACGACGTCGGGGGCCCTGACTGCGCCGAGCACGTCGACCGGGGCGCGGCGCTCCGGGCCGTGGCCCGCGCTGGCCGGCGAGGGCTCCGACGGTGACGATCACGCCGATGACATCTTCCAGGCTGAACCCGGTGACGAGACCACGTTGCTCAAACCGATCACGCTGGTGACCGAGCCGCAGCGGCACGAGGCCTCCGGGCTCCGGGAGGTTGAGGCCGTCTCGGGGCCGGACGCCGATGATACGGCTGATGCGGCTGGTACCGTGCCCGCCGCTGATGACACGGACTCCGCTGACGGGGGTGTCGCGGAGACGGGCACTGGAACGAGGGCGGAGAGCAGTGAGGGGACTGCTGCCGCGCAGCCCGCCCCCGGCCTCGAGGCGTCCGCTCCTGAGCTGCTGGACACCGGCGTGTGGGAGGACCCCGACGATCTCCTCGAGTCCTTGGGCGGCGGCCGGGGCGACTCCGGGGGCGACGGCTCCGACACCAGCGACATCGGTATGTTCCCGGACTATCCCGAGCCCGAGCCGGGGTCGGGGCGTCGGCGTCGGGGCGCCCACCGGGCCCCGTCGGCGCCCTCGGCGAGCTCGGGGGAGCAGCCGACTGCCGACACTCCCACGGCGCCGGACAACTCCAAGAGCAAGCAGCCCCAGCCGGTCCGCGCCCCTCAGCCCCTGGAGGCGCTGCCCGCCACCGAGGTCGTCTCCGCTTCCGAGGCCGCGCTCATCGCGGCGCCCCCGGTGCGGGCCTCCATCTGCCCGCAGGGGCACGCCAACCCGCCCGAGATCCGGGAGTGCCTGACCTGTGCCCAGCCCCTGACGGGGGTGTTCTCCTATGTGCGCCGGCCGGCGCTGGCCACCCTGACCCTGTCCTCCGGCGCCGCCGTCGAGGTCGCCGGTGACGTCGTCGTCGGGCGCGCCCCCCAGCCGCCGCGGGGAGGCGATCCGCACATCGTGGCCCTGGTGGCGGTACCCAGCCCGCAGCACATGGTGTCGCGCTCTCACCTCATGCTCACCATCTCGGGGTGGAGCATCCTGGCCCAGGACCTCGGCTCGTCCAACGGCACGGTGCTTGCGCGCCCGGGGGCGACGCCCGTCCTGCTGGGCTCGGGGATGCCGACGCCGGTCTTCATGGGGGACCTCATGGATGTCGGTGACGGGGTGACCCTCCGTATTGATCCACCGGCATGGCTGAGACCTCGAAGTGGTTGAGGTCACGTTCTGCTCGACCATGCTTCGCAGGTGCCGATGCGGGTTGTCGACAAGACTTGTCTCAGGCACCGACAACAACTCGTCATCACGTGATCGTGGTCCGGCCGTTCCGTTGCAGACCGTTCCGGGACGGGGCCGGAGTCGTGGAAGGAGAATTCATGAGTGACCTGACCTGGACGGAGACGCCGGAGGTCAATCCGGAGCAGCCCGACGAGCTCGTCCTGGACTTCTCCGGCGAGATCTATCGGGTCGCCTCCTCCGACACCTTCGTCATCGGTCGGGGCGGTGACCTGGACATCGATGACAACCCCTACCTGCATCGCCGCTTCCTGGTCTTCGCCTTCTCCGAGAAGCTCTGGTGGATCGCCAACGAGGGGTCGCGGCTGTCGGCCACGCTGACCGACGGCGAGGGGCTGGTTCAGTCGCGCCTGGCCCCCGGGGCCCGCATCCCCCTGGTCTTCCCCAGGGTCATCCTCACCTTCTCCGCCGGCCCGACCACCTACGAGATCAACCTCATCACCTCCGGGGAGGACCACTTCTCCGGGATCGACGGCGTGCGCCAGTCCTCGGGTCAGACCACCATCGGGGTGACCCCGATGACCCGCTCCCAGCTGCTGCTCGTCCTGGCGCTGTCCGAGCCGGTGCTCAAGCGGGCCGGGACCGGGGCCGCCGAGATCCCCTCCTCCGCGGCGGCCGCGGCGCGCCTGGGGTGGCCGTTGACCAAGTTCAACCGCAAGCTCGACAACGTCTGCGAGAAGCTCGATCGGGTGGGTGTGCGCGGGCTGCGCGGCGGACGCGTTGCGGGAGCCGCCTCCAACCGGCGCACCGCGCTGGTGGAGCACGCCGTGTCGACCCTCATGGTCACGGCCGAGGACCTCTACATGCTCGACGAGGAGCAGGCCGCCAACCAGACGCCCGTCGATGAGACGGCCGAGCGCTCGGTGACCACCGCTCCCGTGGCTCAGAGCTCGCCCGCGGCGCCGAGGCGATGACGTGGAACGAGGCGTGATGCGAGACCGAGGCGGCAACGATCTGCCCGAGAGGCCGGAGGGCAGGAATGAGGCGGACGCCTCTCAGGAGACGTTCTTCGAGGAGGTCCTGGCAGATGACTCCGAGGGGCGTGATGCGTCGGGAGGTGAGCGACGCCGTCCCTCGCTGCGTCGTCGCACACGGCGATGGGCGGTCGTGCTCCTGGTGCTCGTCGTCGTCCTGACCGCCGGGGCCGTCGGGGCGGAGTACCTCGTGCGCAGCCAGATCGACTCCGCAGTGCGCTCGGCCCTGCCGGGACTCAGCTCGGACGCGAGGATCGCCACCAAGGGGATCGTCCTGAGGCAGCTCGTCGGCGGGTCGCTGGACAGCCTGTCGGTGGACTCCAAGAGCCTGGACATCACCTCCAAGGGGCAGGGGGGCGCCACGGTCACGCTCAGTGACGTCGACGTCGATCTCAGCCGCATCCGCCTGCGCTCGCCCTATCCGACCGATACGGTGACGGCGTCGGGCACCGTCGGCTGGAAGCAGGTGATCGCGCTCGCCGCCCGGGACCACCCGAGAATGCAGGGCATGACCCTCCAGGCCAAACGGACCGGGACGAGCGCCCAGGAGCCGGGAGCCATCCAGGCCTCGGCCTCCCTGCTCGGCATGAGCGGCGAGGCGGAGATCGTGCCGTCCGTGGGGGACGACGGCAGCCTGGTGCTGACCATCACCTCCACCCGGATGGGAGGGGATCCGGTCGGGGGCGACGTCTCCACCGGGGAGAGCAGCCTGCTCAGCTATGTCGGACTGGACTCCCCGGAGATCAGGATTCCGGCCGACTCCCTGCCTCAGGGGTTGCGTCCGACCAGTGCGATCGTCACCAATGACGGGCTCCGGCTGAGCCTGGCCGGCAACCAGGTGAACCTGGGCCAGCTCTGAGCCGAGGCTGCGGCCCGATCACGATTCGTCTCACATTTCCTTTCGATCCTTGTGATATCAGTGAAAGGTGGGACTGTTCCGGTCTGATGGAGAGGACTTCCCGCTCCCGGGTGCCCCAGCCGGCGCCGGCTCGTATAGCCTGCCGATGCGTTGCCTTTCCGAACGTGAACACCGCGCGAGGAATCAAGCGAGAACCGAGCAAGGAGAACCATGAGCATGCAGCCCGAGCACCACGCCCAACCCGGCAGTCAGCCGGGCGGCTGGGGCGGTGGTCAGCCGAACGGGCAGCCGGCTGCCCCGCACAACGGTCAGCCCGCCATGTCCTCCACAGGGCAGGGCGGTTCGGGCATGGTCCAGCCGCCGCCCGTGTTCCCGCCCCAGGTCGATCCGAGGACATCGGGGGCGCACGCCTCTCCTTCGGCGCCTCCTTCAGCACCCTCGTCTTCGCGGGCAGCGGTTCCCGGCTACCCCTCGGGACCGGCTGCCCCAGCGGAGGAGGGGGCCGGCACCGGCTCCCTGCCGTCCCGTGAGGCACTGCGCCGCGAGGCCCGCGCCGCCTCCAGCCGCAGGGGCGCCGGGGACGCCGACGTCGAGCGCGCCGGCGTCCTGCTGAAAGCGGTGGCCGACATCTTCTCCCAGCGGGTCGTCGGCCAGGAGCAGCTGCGCACGGCCCTGGTCACCTCGCTAATGTCCAGCGGCCACATCCTGCTGGAGTCCGTGCCCGGTCTGGCCAAGACCACCGCCGCCCAGACACTGGCCTCCGCCGTCTCCGGCTCCTTCCGCCGTATCCAGTGCACACCCGACCTCATGCCCAACGACATCGTGGGCACCCAGATCCTCAACTCCTCCACCGGCGAGATGACCACCCAGCTGGGGCCGGTCCACGCCAACATCGTCCTGCTCGACGAGATCAACCGCTCCAGCGCCAAGACCCAGTCGGCCATGCTCGAGGCCATGCAGGAGCGCCAGACCTCCATCGGTGGCGTCGTCTACCCGCTGCCCCACCCCTTCATGGTCCTGGCCACCCAGAACCCCATTGAGGAGGAGGGCACCTACGTCCTGCCCGAGGCGCAGATGGACCGCTTCCTCATGAAGGAGGTGCTCACCTACCCGCGGCCCTCGGAGGAGGCCGACGTCCTGGACCGCATCTCCAACGGCACCTTCGACCAGCCCGTGACCGGGCGCCCCATCTCCACCGACGACGTCGAGTGGCTTCAGCGGGCCGCCGAGCGGGTCTACGTCGACCCCGTCATCAAGCAGTACATCGTCGCGCTCATCAACACCTCCCGCGGCGGGGGCCCGCGGCCGGTGCCCGGTCTGGACCGGCAGGTGCGCGTGGGCGCCTCCCCGCGTGGCGGCATCGCGCTCATGAAGGTCGCCCAGGCCGTCGCCCTCCAGGAGGGGCGCACCTACGTCATCCCCGACGACGTCCGTCTTCTGCGCCACGGGGTGCTGCGCCACCGACTGGTACTCACCTATGACGCCCTGGCCGACGGCATCGCCCCCGAGGCGATCATCGACGCCATCTTCGCCGCCGTCCCCACGCCCTGATCCCGGTGGGGACCCGCTGAGCGATGAGTATGGAGGCACCTGACGCTCCCGCAGCGCCCGAGTCCGAGCCCGGAGGTGGGCGGCGCGGCGCGCGGATCGAGCGTCTGCGCGCGGCCCTGAGCCTGCCGACCCTGCGGCGGGCCACGGGGCTGCTCGACGGGCGCCACAAGTCCGTCTTCGTCGGGCGCGGTCAGGACTTCGACGACATGTCCTTCTACCGCCCCGGGGACGACATCTCTGACATCGACTGGAAGTCCTCGGCCCGTCTGGGCCAGCCGGTCATCAAGCGCTACCAGCGTGAGTCCATGATGTCCATGGTGCTGGCCGTCGACACCGGCCGGACCATGGCGGCCATGGCCCCCTCCGGGGAGGACAAGCGCGACCTGGCCCTCGGGGTCGCCGAGGTCTTCGCCTACCTGGCACGGATGCGCGGGGACTCGGTGGCGCTCGTGGCCGGGGACTCCGGTCGGACGATCTCGCGCCCGGCCCGTTCGGGCGCCAAGCACGTCGAGACCCTGCTGACGCTGCTGGCCCGAACCTTCGAGGACCTCGACGTTCCCGTCGAGGGGGCGCCCGCCGGCTTCTACGAGCTGGCGCCCGGGGCCCCCGCCTCCAGCCTGCCGCGCCTCATGGAGCGGGTGAGCACCTGGCACCGTCGTCGCAGCCTGGTCGTCCTCATCACCGATACCGCCCACCCCGGTCCCGACTGCGCGACCTGGTTGCGGCGCCTGTCGATCCAGCACGAGGTGATCGTCGTCCAGATCGAGGACGATGACCCGCTGCGTCCCGGCGGCGGCCGTGGCCGGGACATCGACCTGCCGGTGGAGATCCCCGCCTTCCTGCGCTCCGACAAGCACCTGGCGGATCAGGCCGCCGCGGTGCGCGAGCAGTGGCGGGCCGCCGTCGAGCAGGTGCTCGAGGCCCGGCACGTGGAGTACGGCATCGTCTCCTCCGAGGAGACTCTCATCGACTCCATTGCCGAGCTCCTCCAGCGCGAGCGCGCCGCCGTCGCCCGAGGGAGGCGGTGACCCGTGGAGATCATGCCCCCGGTCCTCATGCCGATATGGATGATCATCGTCATGATCATCGGGATCCTCCTGGTGAGCGCGTGGCTGCTGCGCACCTTCCTGGTGACTCGCAGAGACACCTCCCTCGAGGTGGGCGACATCCCGATGGCGCCTCGTGAGCGCCGTCAGTGGGGCGAGCGCCTCTCCGAGATCGCTCAGCGCTGGGACAGCGGCGAGCTGGACCTGCGCGACCTGCACCTGGAGCTGGCTGCGCTGCTGCGCGGCTTCGCCGAGGCCCGCAGTGGTGAGGAGATCACCACCGCCACGGTCTCGGAGATCCTCGATATGGCCGACACCGCAGGCCCGCACTCGGTTCAGGAGCGGCGGCGCAGCGTGCGCGAGGCGGGGCGCCCCCTGGACACCAACCCGCTGGGACACGTCGGCGAGCTGCTCGCCGTGTGGGAGCAGCCCTCCTTCGACCGTGAGCCGGAGTCCGCCGCGGTCGAGGCCCTGAACCACGCTCGGGAGGTGGTCACCCAATGGTGATGCCCTGGCTGTTCGGCATCCTTGTCACTCTTGCCGTGGCGGCGGTCATCGCGGTCCTCGTCATCGACCGCCGCTCCAGCAGGCGACCCGACTCCGCGCCCCGCAAGCGTCTGGTGCTGCCCTGGAGACGCCTGGAGTCCCAGCAGTACTTGGACCTTCCGCGGCGTCTGGCCAACTCGGCGAGCCTGTTCCAGCTCCCCGCGGTGCACTCCCGCATCCGGGCTCAGCGCCGGCTGCACGCGCTCCTGGCAGTGCTGCTGGCCGTGTGCCTGCTCAGCGCCTCCGCCATCGCCGGCCGCCCCGTGCGCGTCACCGAGCGCTCCGACGCCCTGGCCAACCGGGATATCGTCCTGTGCCTGGACGTGTCGACGTCGATGGTGAAGATCGACTCCTCCGTCCTGACCACCTTCGCCGACATCCTGGAGGACTTCGACGGCGAGCGCGTGGGACTGGTGGCCTGGAACTCCGCGGCCCAGACCATCGTCCCGCTCACGGACGACTACGACCTGCTGCGCCAGCAGATGGACGATCTCGGCGACGTCCTGGACATCGACCCGCAGAACCCGACCTACAAGCAGCAGCTCCGGTACCTCGAGGCCTTCAGCGGGACCCAGAACACGAGTCTCGACGGCTCCTCCCTGGCGGGCGACGGGCTCGCCTCCTGCGCCCAGGCCTTCGACAATCAGGGGCTGGAGCGCTCCCGCTCCATCATCCTCGCCACCGACAATCAGGTCATCGACCCCAAGAAGGAGCAGATCTACACCCTCCCCGACGCCGTCGACCTCCTGGCGGAGCGCAAGATCCGCCTGTTCTCCATCTACGGTGCCGACGACGATCAGTCCTCCAAGTACGAGCTCGACCAGAGCCCCGAGGACTCCCGCGAGGAGCTCAAGACCGTCACCGAGGGGAAGGGCAAGGGCCGCTTCTACGACGTCGAGGACTCGGGCACCGGCGGCAATATCGTCAAGGAGCTGGAGAAGACTGAGGTCAACACGCTCGGAGGCCGCAAGCAGACCCGTCGCACCGACGTCCCCCAGACGCTCGTCATCACCCTCTCGCTCGTGCTTCTGGGCTATCTGGGACTGACCACCTGGAGGCGAGCATGAGACCAGTTCCCATCATCGGAGACCTCGCGCTCATCCCGGTCACCTGGTGGATCCTCGTCCTCCTGGTGGCGGCCGCGCTGGTGGCCCTGCTCGTCGTCTCCCGCCGTCGCCTGGACAAGGACGCCGCTGAACCGGACGCCCGCCGGGCCTGGTGGCGGCGTCTGGCCATTGTCGTCGTCGTCGTGCTGGCGATGGCGGGGCCGGCGATCCGCGGCAGCGAGGCCATCAGCGTCTCCAACGTAGAGATCTACATGGTGGTGGACCGCACCGGTTCCATGGCCGCGGAGGACTACCAGGGCCAGGGGCCCGAAGGCGTCGACCAGTCGGCCTCCACCAGGCTCGACGGTGTGCGCGCCGACATGCGGGCCGTCCGCGAGGCCTTCCCGGACTCCCGGTTCTCCATCATCGCCCTGGACAGCGCCGCGGCCACCGAGCTGCCGCTGACCCACGACACCAATGCCGTCGACTCCTGGATCGGCTCGCTCAAGCAGGAGGTATCGGCCCATGCCACCGGCTCCTCGCTGGAGGTGGCGCTGCCACTTCTGGGCCAGACCCTGGCGCAGTCCCGGCAGTCCGAGCCCAAGGACATCCGCCTCGTCTACATCTTCTCCGACGGCGAGGCCACCGATGACGGCCGTGGCGCTCAGGCCGCGGACAACGCCGGCATCTCCTGGCAGTCGCTGGCCGGGCTGGTCGATGGGGGCGCCGTGCTGGGCTACGGAACCGAAGAGGGCGGAAAGATGCGCAGCTACGACGGCTCGAACGCCACCGGCGAGCACACCCAGTCCGACTACATCGCCGACGGGCAGGGCGGGCAGCCCGGCGTGTCCAAGATCGACGCCAACGAGCTCCAGAACGTAGCCACGGCCATAGGGCTGCCCTACTACCACCGCACCGGCGGATCGGGCGACGACCCGACGAGCAAGTTCACCAACCTGGACATCGAGGCCGTCACCTCCGACGGACGGACCAAGACCAACGCCCGGGTATACCTGACCTGGCCGCTGGGGATTATCGCCTTCGGCCTGCTGCTGTGGGAGATCATCGACCTCATGCGGACCGACCGTCGCCTCCGTCTTCTCATGGGAAGGGGACGATGATGACGACAGGACACACCCCTTCAGAGGGCTTCCCCCTCGGCGGCGGCGAGGCGGCCGAGACCTCGGATACCCAGGCCTTCGACTACCTGCAGGAGCCGGACACGAGCGCGACCCAGGACGGCTCCGGGCCGGAGGACCCCCGACGGCGCGAGGCGCGTCTGAGCCGACGCCGTCGGCTCCTCAGGATCGGCGGGGTACCCGCTGCGCTGGCCGCGATCATCTCCCTGTGGCTCGGGTCGATCTTCCTCATCTCCCTGGCCGGCAACCGTGCGGCGGCCGCCGGCCACTACGACACGGCGTTGTCCCGCTACCGCATGGTGGCCAGGATCAATCCCTGGCTGGAGCAGTGGCGCGTCTACTTCAACCTGGGCACCGGTCAACTCGCCGCGAAGGATCCGACCTCCGCGGTCACCACCCTCAACACGGCGCTCACCAGGGTTCCGAAGGCCAAGACCGATCCCCAGACCAAGGCGAAGCAGGCCGACTCCCCGGAGTGCAAGGTGCGCACCAACCTGTACGTCGCCCACCTCATGCTGGCCTCCCAGGCCGATCAGGGCGGTAACTCGACGTCGGTGGCCGAGCACATCGAGGCCGCCAAGAAGGCCGCTGACACCTGCGCGGTGCCGCCGCCACCCGAGCAGGACCCCCCGACGAGCCCGCCCCCCTCGGCCACGCCGAGCTCGGACCCCAGCTCAACGCCCAGCTCGGAGACGTCGTCCAGCCCCAGCGGCGACCCGAGCTCGACTCCCAGCTCCGACCCGTCGGCCACGCCGAGCTCGGACCCCAGCGCAACCCCTAGCTCGGATCCCTCGTCGTCGGCCTCAAGTTCCCCGGGCGAGACCGCCTCCAGCTCACCGAGCACCAAGCCGAGCCCCACCCCGGCCGACGACCGGGCCAAGCGCCTGCGTGATCGTAACAACGGCGGCGAGGAGTCCAGCGAGAAGCCCGGCGGCAGCGGCGGTGGGGGAAAGCCCTGGTGAGCGGTCCCAGCGCTCAGCGCCCCTCCCGGCTCGTGGTGGCGGCCGCGGTCCTGGACCGCCTGGAGCGTCCGACGACGCTGCTGTGCGCGGCCCGCTCCTACCCGCCCGAGCACGCGGGACAGTTCGAGCTGCCCGGCGGCAAGGTCGAGCCAGCGGAGCGGCCCGTGCAGGCCCTGGCCCGCGAGCTGGACGAGGAGATCGGCCTGAGAGCACGACTGGGGTCCGAGCTCCTCCCTCCGGCCGGTCTGGCGGTTCCCGCCCCACTGGGCGGTGGCCCCGGCGACGACGCCCCGGCCTGGCCGGTCATGCACGGCTACAGGATGCGGGTGTGGCTGGCCGAGCCGGCCAGGCCCGGGGACCGGGGGCGATCCGGCTCCGACCACCAGAGACTGGAGTGGGTGAGTCTCGACCCGCCCGATCAGCTGCGCCGGCTGCCGTGGCTGCCGGCCGACCTGCCGATCATCGACGCGCTCGTGGCCGCACTGGGACGCTGACGGGGTCTGATGGGCACCGATGCTGCCGAGCGCTCGACCGACGTCCGCGGGCTGCTCGTGATCTCCCCACTGGTTTCCTGACACTTCTATCATTCGCGTCATCTCGTAAGTTAGGGTTGCCTCATGCCGAAGATCCTGGGTTCCTCACTGGCCGAGCACCGCGAGCGCACACGCACGGCCCTGTTCGAAGCGCTCTCAGAGCTCATGAGCCGGCGCAGCTTCGACAAGATCACCCTGTCCGACGTCGCCAACCACGCAGGTGTGGGGCGCACGGCCGTCTACAACCACTTCACTGACAAGGAGGACCTCCTCCTGGCCTTCATGGAGCACGAGGCCGGCCGCTACGCCGAGGAGCTCTCCCGGGCGCTGACCGGGACCCAGGACCCGATCGACCGCCTGCGCATCTATGTGCGTCAGCAGGCCCTCATCGCCCGCCACTTCCACTTCCCGACCTCGGAACCTCTGGCCAGCTCCGTCTCACAGGGGACCGCCGGCCGCCTGCGGGCCCACGGCGCGCTCCTGGCCCAGATGCTCTCCACGATCCTCACCGACGCCATGGACCGGGGGCTCATCCCCGCCCAGGATCCCGAGCAGGTCATTCCCCTCATTCACGCCACCGTCATGGGCGGGCGCCCCACGCCCACCGACCCGGAGCGGCGCCGGGCCTACCTGGACTCCCTGGACGCCTTCGTCCTGCGGGCGGTGGGGGCCCGCCAGCCGGCTCACGCCGTCCCGACCATTGCGCGCCCCCATGCCACCGAGCCGGTCGAGGGACCCGACGGCTCCGGTTCGCTTCGTCACAGCGCGGTCGGCTGACAGCGTGCGCCGAGGGCTGCCGCGCGCACAGGTGAGCCTGGCAGACTTCCGTCCGTGAACCTGAGCTGGACTGAGACCTGGAACGACCTGCTGGCGCGCGCTTCCGGCGTCGTCGGCCTGGACCCCGGCGTGCTGTGGCCGGCGCTGGTGATCCTCATCATCGTCCTGGCCTGGGGCCCCGCCCGTCGCTGGGGCCGCACCCTGGTGACGATCGTCCACGAGGCCGGGCATGCCGCCGTCGGCCTCATGGTGGGCCGGCGCTTCCTCGGCTTCGTCGTCAGCCGGGACCTGTCCGGGCACGCCGTCACCGCAGGCAAGCCCACCGGCCCCGGCCGCGTAGCCACCTCCTGGGCCGGCTACCCGGCTCCCGCGGTCCTGGGCGCCGTCGTCGTTCTCCTGGCGCTCAACGGCTGGGCGAGCGCGGTCCTGCTGCTTGGGCTGGTCCTCCTGGCGGTTCTGCTGGTTATGTCCCGCTCGGTGCGCACAGTTCTCCTCGTGCTGCTCGTGGCCGTCCTGACCGGGGCCCTGTGGTGGTGGGGCGGACAGTGGCGCGACGGCGTCGTCGCCGGAATCGGGCTGGCCCTCATCGTCGGGGCCTGGGACTCCCTGCGCGACGTCGCCGTCTCACGTGACCCGCAGCAGGACCACCGCACGCTGGCGCAGCTGACCCGGGTGCCCGCTGGCGTGTGGCTGGTCAGCTGGTTCCTGGTGGACGCGGCGGCCACCGGCGTCGTCGTGATGGCCCTGCGCGACCTCCTGTGAGGCCTGGGGCGGTCCCCCGCGGTCGGCCTCGGCGGCCAAGATGGCCTACTCTTCGTCCTGGCGACGTCGAGCCTCGCAGGCCCGCCCGCCGTCCCCGCCCGACGCCGGTCACTGCGCGCCCGTGTGCGCAGCCGGCCGTCGGGGCTCATCCCGCTCCCGGACGCCCCGGGATTCCCTCAAGGAGAACACATGATGCTGACCCGCCGGGCCTTCGGCCTGACCACTCTGGGACTGGCCGTCTCGGCCACACTCGCCGCCTGCTCGTCGACGTCCCAGGACGGGGCCACCGAGGAGGGCAAGATGGCGCTCATCGTCTCCGACACGGGTGAGGCCGCCTCGGAGGAGCTGACCAAGGCGGTGGAGGCCTTCACCAAGGAGACCAAGGTGGAGGTGGACGTCAAGACCGTCTCCGACGTCTCCCAGGAGCTGGCCCGTGGGATCACGGCCAGCCCGAGTGTCGACGTCGTCGTCCTGAACCCGGCACAGCTGTCCAGCTACGCCGGCTCCCTGCACGTCTGGGACAAGGGCTCGCCCGCCGTCAAGGACGCCCACCCCGCCCTGCTGACGAGCGCCGCTCGGCAGGGGAGGATCAGCGCGGCGCCCAAGGACGTCTCCACCCTCGCCCTGTTCATCAACACCTCGTTGTGGCAGGCGGCGGGCCTGAGCGAGTCCGACTACCCGACCACCTGGGAACAGCTCGGACAGGTGGCCGCCACGCTCACGTCCGACGGCGTCGTCGGCCTGGCCCTGGACGCCTCCTACGCGCGCGTGGGCGCCTTCATGATCCAAGGCGGTGGGGGGCTGACCAGCGCCGACGGCACGCAGGCGACGGCCTCCTCCGAGGGATCGGTGGCGGGACTGACCCAGGTCAAGAACCTCCTGTCCGCCGGCTCGGCCGGCTGGGGCGCGGACCTGTCTGCCGGGTCGGCCGCGGACGCCTTCGGCGAGGGACAGGCCGCCATGGTGGTGGAGTCCGAGGCCCTCGTGAAGACCCTGGCGGATGTCTACTCGGGCGTCTCCTACACGGTGGTCGAGCTGCCGGCCGGCAGCGGAGGCAAGGGGACCCTGCAGTTCCCCACCTTCTATGGCGTGGTCGAGGCCTCCAAGCACAAGGATGACGCCATCAAGCTCGTGGAGTACCTCACCGCCGCCGAGCGGCAGGTGGCCCTGGCCACCGCGGCGAGCACGGTCCCCGCCGGTAAGCCGGCCGGTGAGACCTGGAAGGGCAAGCACGCCGACCAGGCGGCCTTCCTGGCCGGGGTCGAGTACTCCCAGGCGGTTCCCTCAGCGGCCGGGGTGTCCGACGTCATCGCCACCTTCGACAACGAGCTGCCGGGGCTGGCCGGGGGCGACCCCGCCGGCATCCTGGGCAGCGCCCAGGTGAACCTGCAGGCCATCCTGTCCTGAGTCCTGATGCCGCGGGGCGGCGCCGGCGGATAACGTCGGGGCCGCCCTGAGGGGACAGGTAAAGGGCGGAGGAGCGAGGGACCTCACCGAGACATCCTTCATGCCACCGTCCGTGCCTTCTCGCCTCCTATTGCTCAGTCGTGATGACGGCTTCGTGGTGGACTGGGAAGTTCACTGATCGGGCAATGAAGCAGTGCTCGGCGGCTCGGTCGTGCAGTGCGGCTGCACGCTCAGGATCATTGCCGGGAGCAATGGTCACTGTGGGGCGAAGGGTTGCTGAAGTGAATTCCCCAGTTCCGCCTGGATACTCGACCATGATGCCGGTAGGGGTGTCTGAGTAGGCGGTGACGGTGATGCCCGCGTCTGCTGCGAGGTGGAGGTACCACAGCATGTGGCACTGCGAGAGCGAGGCGAGCAGAAGCTGTTCCGGGTTCCACCTGTCAGCGTCCCCTCGGAACGCAGGATCTGCCGATCCGTGGATCACCGGCAGGTCGGCGGTGGTTCCCCGGACATCATGGTTGCGCGAGTAGGTGCGGTATCCGGATGTGCCCGTACCCAGGTTGCCTGTCCACTCCACGCATACGGAATATTCGTGATCTGCCACACAAAAAGTATAGAGATGGGTCGCTAAGCCGTCCAGGGGTCGGCGAATCCGTGGGTGAGAGTGCCTGGGCCGGTTTGACAGGGATGGCGTGTCGCTGGGATGGGGGCGGGCCCCGTTATGACGATGAGCGGTGCTCAATCAATCCCTCGTCCCGAGGAGCCCGCACGGATGTCATCTCCACCACGACCGCCCTGGAACAGCAAGAACGCCACCCCGGACACCTCCCGGCCAGGCCAGGAGTCTTTGTGTCCAGAGTGACGTGCAGATGGAGCGGGTGACGGGAATCGAACCCGCGCTGTCAGCTTGGGAAGCTGAAGTTCTACCATTGAACTACACCCGCGTGGCACCGGTGGACGTGCGTCCCAGGTGCGTGCGGAAGTCTAACCCAGACTCCGGCCGTCTGCGCAAATCGGGCTCAGACTCGCTCGCCGTCCCGGTTCTGGTTCCGTACCGGGTCCCGACGTACAGGCCGTGTCGGCGGTGTCCTCCTCCCGTTACACTCGCAGAGATCGTTCGGACACTTCGACGCATGTGGTGAGTACATGACCTATCCGACCAATCCCTACGATCCCGCCACGGGTCTCCATTCGGATGTGCCGGTGCTGCCCTCGGGCTCCTCCGCGGGGGAGTACCCCGGCGGTGAGTGCCCGCCCAACGCCGGGCAGCCCGGTTTCGGCCCGCAGCCGGGGTATGGCCCGCAGGGCGGCTACGCTCCACCACCGGGGTACGGTCCCGGATACGGCGCGCCGCCCGGATACGGGCCCTACCCCGGTTACGGCCCGCCGGCGTACCGGGGCAAGTCGAAGGTGGCTGCCGGCATCCTGGCTCTGTTCCTCGGAACCCTAGGGATCCACAACTTCTACCTCGGTTACACGGGCAAGGGCCTCTTCCAGCTCCTGGGCACGTTATTCAGCTGCGGTTTCCTCATCATCCCGATCGCCATCTGGAGCATCATCGAGGGAATTCTCCTTCTGACGGCTCATCCGGGCGAGCCGCCGTGGGGCATCGACGCAGACGGCATGCCGCTGAGCAACTGATCGCCGTCGGAGAGGTCGCCGGACCGGCCTCGGGCCGCGCCGCTGTTGAGGACCTCGGTGTCCCGGGTCGTGTGACTCTCCGCCGATGTCCAATCGCTGTGCGGACCTGGCACAATCGAGCCCGTGCTGCTCTCAGACCGCGATATCCGCACCGAGCTCGACGCCGGACGGGTCGTCCTCGACCCCTACGACCCTGAGATGATCCAGCCGGCCTCCATCGACGTGCGCCTGGACCGCTGGTTCCGTCTCTTCGACAACCACCGCTACCCGGTCATCGACCCGGCCGCCGACCAGGAGGGGCTGACCCATCTGGTCGACGTCGGGGCCGACGAACCCTTCGTCCTGCACCCCGGTGAGTTCGTCCTGGGCGCCACCTACGAGCGCATCACCCTGCCCGACGACGTCGCCGCCCGTCTGGAGGGCAAGTCGAGCCTGGGGCGTCTGGGCCTGCTGACCCACTCCACCGCGGGCTTCATCGACCCCGGCTTCACCGGGCACGTCACCCTGGAGCTGTCCAACACGGCCACCATGCCCATCAAGCTCTGGCCGGGGATGAAGGTGGGGCAGCTGTGCTTCTTCCGCCTGTCCAGCCCCGCCCAGGCCCCCTACGGCTCGGGCGCCACCGGCTCGCGCTACCAGGGGCAGCGCGGACCGACGGCCTCGCGCTCCCACCAGTCCTTCCACCGCACCCGTATCCCCGACGCCCCGGCGGTCCCCGCCTACGGCGCCGGTCCCGTCTCCCAGGAGAAGCACGTATGAGCGACTCGACCGACTTCGCCGTCTCCCTGCCCACCGACACCGGCACCTTCACGGCCTCCTCGATGCTGCCGGTCGGGCTGCTGGACACCAACCACGTCCTGCTCCTGGCCGACGACGTCGCCCCCGACGAGGTTGAGGCCCTGGCCCTGTCCCAAGATATCCAGTCCGGCTGGGTGGGGGTCTCCAGCCTCCAGCTCTTCCCCGGGGTCTCCCTGCTGGGGCCCTGGAAGGTCGACGCCGAGATGCGCCGCCTCCTGGGTGCGCCGGAGTGGACCACGCAGCTGATGATCCTGGACTGTCCCCGCATTCGAGCCGGTGCCCTGCCGGCCGAGCTCGCCGGCCTGGATCCGCTCTCCGACGCCTTCCCCAAGGCTCAGCCCACGGGAGCCGAGCTGGTGGCCCTCACCCGCCTGCGCGCCATCGCCCGGCGTCTGGCCGGCGCTCTGCGCCTCATCCCCGGCGGGGACAAGGAGGACCCGGTCCTGGTCGAGCCCAGCCCCGAGGTCTCCGCCTCCCTGACGGTCTACGCCCCGGTGTGGCTCGGTCCGGAGGACCTGGTGGCCGTCCTGCGGCCCGTGGCCCCTGAGGCGACCGCGGCGCTGGAGGCCGTTCAGCCCCGGGGCGCCGTCGGACTGGATGCCATCGACCCCGAGCAGCTGGAGAGCCTCGTGGAGCGCATCGGTCCGGAGGTCTTCGAGAAGGCCTGGCGCGGCTCGGAGAAGATTCGCCAGGACACGATGCGTCAGGAGATCGTCGCCGCCGCCACCGGCAACGTCATCGAGGAGCTGCGCGACGGCTACGCGGTCGTGACACCGGTCGATCCCGAGCACGAGGGCTGGGGACGCATCGAGGTACGCGCCGGCGCCACCGACGGGCTGCCGCTGGCCGTGCGCGGCGAGCCGTGGGCGCGCGGGGCGGTCCTGTCATACGACCTGCGTTGGATCCCCCAGGACCAGGCCGACGCCTACGCCGAGGTGGTCTCCCGATCCCGGCGCCGCGAGCGTCAGACGGCCCGGGACCTGGTCGAGGAGCTCGCCACCGTCCTGGTCACCGCTGTCTCCGGGGTGGCCGTGGACGACGACGGCTTCCTCGTCTCCCTGGGTGAGGATGCTCAGGAGGCCTGAGACCCGGGGCGGGCCCGCTCGGCACCGGGCGTGGTGCGCGCCGTGAGGAGCTCGACGCCGGCCTGCGCCCTCGCCGCGTCCCAGTGCCAGCCGCTGAAGCGGTGGGCATCGAGCAGCGCTCGGGCCCAGGCCACCGGTTCCTCGCCGCGCTGCCTCCCCACCTCCAGGTAGTGGCGCAGCAGGCCTGCGGCGGCCAGGGCGTCGTCGAGCGCGTTGTGGTGGCGGCCGATCTCCACCCCGGCCACCTCGCAGCACGTGGTCAGCCGGCGCGACGGCGTCGTCATGAAGTGGCGCGCCCACTCCATCGTGCACACCCGCGGCACTCGCGCGCCGCGGTCCAGCAGTCCCCGTGCCCCCAGTGCCTGGGTGAGGAAGCCGACGTCGAAGCGGGCGTTGTGGGCCACCACCGCCCGCCCGGCCAGGTCGGCCACCAGCAGGTCGGTGACGTCGTCGAGCCCGGGTGCCCCGATGAGCTCCTCGGCGACGAGTCCGTGAATGCGGGTGGGGCCGACGTCCACGCCCGCGCCGGGATCGATGAGTGTGGACCAGCTGCGCTCGACCCGCCCGGCGGCGTCGGTGAGCACGAGCGCGACCTCCAGGATCGAGTCCGTCGTGGGGGACAGGCCCGTGGTCTCCAGGTCGACGACGGCGTAGCCGACACCGACGGCCTCGGCCATCTCGGCGGGTGTGGGCGGCGCCGTCGCCTGGCTGGGAACCATGGGGGAGCGGGGGCGCAACGGGCCGCGGTCGGCGGGCGGGCGGTGGTAGAAGGGCATCGCCCCGATCCTCTCGCGAGCGGAGGTGAATCGCAGGATCATGACGCACCGTGCGCCGTCGGGCCGGCCCGATCCTGGGCGGTCTGCGCCCGCGACCGTGCCTGACGCCTGACGGCCGGCCCCGATGGCCCGGCCCCGGCGTAAGGTACGGCCCCGAGGGAGCACGGCCTCCCGCGTCGAGACACGATCCTGGCCAGGAGGAGCGATGACGACCCCGGACACCTCTCAGACGGATGCCTCTGTCCTGCCGGCGCTGGCCGACTTCCCCTTCCCAACCGCGCTCGTGGTCACCGGGACGGTCACCGGCTCGCCGGTGACCGATATCGGCGTGCTCCACGAGGCCGGCGACGTCGACGAGATCTTCCCCCTCGCCTCGGTCACCAAGCCGATCGTCGCCTGGTCCGCCCTGGTCACCGTCGACCGGGGGCTGCTGGACCTGGAGGCCCCCGCGGGCCCGCCCGCTCCCGACGGTGCGACCATCGCCCACCTGCTGTCCCACTCCTCTGGGATCGCGGTCGACTCTGACGAGCGGCTGGCCGCTCCGGGCACGCGCCGCATCTATTCCAATCGCGGCATCGAGATCCTGGGGGAGCGGCTTGAGGAGGCCACCGGCACACCCCTGGAGACCTGGGTGGAGACCACGGTGCTCGAGCCCCTGGGGATGGCCAGCGTCCTCATCCCCGGCTCGCCCGCCCACTCCGGAGAGGGCAGCGCCCGTGACCTGTCCCTGTTCGCCCGCGAGCTGGCAGCCCCGAGGCTCGTCTCGTCGGCGCTCGCGGAGCGGGCCCGCACGCCGGTCCTGCCCGGCCTCGACGGCATCCTACCCGGTTATGGACGCCAGGCCCCCAACCCCTTCGGCCTGGGGGTGGAGGTGCGTGGCAACAAGTCCCCGCACTGGACCGGGAAGGGCAACAGTCCGAGGACCTTCGGGCACTTCGGTCAGTCCGGCTCCTTCATCTGGGTGGATCCGGTCGCCGGGCGCCAGGCCGTCTTCCTGGGAGCCGAGCCCTTCGGGGCGGTTCATCGCAAGACGTGGCCCGCACTGGGCGACCAGATCCTGGCCTTGTAGGGGACTGCGCCGGCTACGGCCGCTTCCTCATCATTCGGCCTTGACGTTGAAGATGACGCCGGTGGTGGACTTGTCCTCCAGGAGAGGCTTCTCCTGTTTCTGAGTGATGGGCGTGAGAGTGAACTTCAAGGCGTTGACGTTCGCGACGTTGACGTCGAAGGCGTGCGCGTCGTTGAAGGGAACGTCGACCGTCTCGATCTCCTTGCCGTCGGCGAAGACCGCGACCCTCACAATGAGGTCGGAGCTCTCGGAGTCGTTGGCCTGACCCACGTTGAAGGTGACTTTCTGGAACTTGTTGCCCAGGCGCAGCTCGATCTCACCGTTGTGCAGCCAGTCGAGCTTGGTGCCGACTCCCATGGTGTTGGTGGTCGAGGCGACGTCGTAGCGCTTCTCCTCCCAGTTGCTGCTCGAATTGGGCTGCTGGAAGTCTGAGAGGCGGAGTTCGCGGCCCCTGCTGTTCTCCGGGGTGAGTCCGTTCGTGGTGGCATCCGCCGAGGCCGAGGGGTCGCCGGAGGCCGTGGCTGAGGCCGTGCTGGTGGGTGTGGCCGTGGCGGAAGCTGATGCTGACGCCGTGGCGCTCGGGGTGGTCGCCGCAGAGGCGGAGGCGGTCGTCGCCTCCGGGGCCGCGGAGGTGGACTCCGGGGCGGAAACGAAGGGCAGACTGCCGCAGGCGGCCAGGGACAGGACGGAGACGGGAATGAGGGCGATGACGGTTCGACGCATCGGAGAGAGTTGTGAGGAGCTCATGGCGCGAGAATAGCGACGCTGGTCAGTGAGTTCTGCTGTGAATCCGGAGTCTGACGCGACGGAAAGAGGGAATTATTTGGCTCCGACCGAATGGGATAATATATTTTATGGGTCGCATGAAGCGTTGACGTCATTGGTGGATCTGGGTGGTGGGGGTGATTTTGGGGACCTGTCGCGGGCGCGTGTTTTAGGCCTCTTTGCCGGGATGGGGAGTATTCCCCTAGGGCTTTGGTCTTATTTGCCTGGATGCTCACCGTCGTGGATGGCATGAGGACACGAATATCTTTCTTAAGTCGTTCCCATCATGATGGGGTTATTGCAGTGGCGATGTCGACCTACTCTCCGGGGTGAGGCAGCCATCTGAAGGCGAGGGTGCCCAGACCCGCGCACAGGAGTACGGCCAGGGCCACGGCCAGGTGAAACCCGTCAACGAAGGCCTCCTTCGCCTGGTTGATGGCGGAGGAGGTCGCTCCGACGTCGAGCGTCTCCCCGAGAGTGGGAGCCACGCCGGGGCCGCGAAGACGGAACACGAAGGTCGCCGTCGAACCGAGCAGAGCGATGCCCAGAGCGTTCCCGACCTCGTTGGAGGTCTCGGCGATCGCACCGGCGGCTCCGGCCCGCTCTGTGGGAACAGCCCCGACGGCGGTGTCGGCCACCAGGGAGAAGGAGATCCCGTAGCCGAGCCCTGCGACGACGGTGGAGGTCATGAACCAGCCGACGCCTTCGGTGACGCGAGTGGCCAGGAGCAGAGCGAGACCTGCCGCCATGGCGATATGGCAGGTGAGCAGTGCCCGGCGCTGCCCGATCCGGTCCGCCAGAGCGGGAGTCAGGACGCAGGTGGCTGTCAGGACGACCGCACCGGGAAGGGCCAGCAGGGCGGCGGCCAGGACGGACAGTCCCAGGACGGACTGCAGGTAGACGCCGCTCAGGTAGGCCGCTGCGGACCACACGACTAGGGAGATCACACCGGTAAGGATGGCGATGGTGAAGACCCGGCCCTTGAACAGGTCGACGTCGACCAGAGGGTGCTCCAGTCGGCGCTGTCTCATGAGGAACCAGGTCAGCAAGCCGGCCCCCGCAGCTGCCGATGCAGCGACCAGAGGGGACGGGCCGTAGGCCGCCGCCCGCTTGACGGCGTAGACGGCCAGGAACATGCCCGAGGCGGACAGTCCGATGCTGGGGAGGTCGACAGTGCCGGGACGGGTGGCTCTCACCTCGCGCAGCACGAATGGCGCAGTGAGCAGAAAGATCGCGACGACGGGCAGGTTGATGAGAAACACCGAGCCCCAGAAGAAGCGGCTCAGCAGCAGTCCCCCGATGACAGGGCCGATGGCGAAGCCCGCGGCAAAGGTGGCCGCGAAGATCCCGATCGCCCGGGACCGCAGGCGGGGGCTGGCGAACAGCTCGCTGAGCACCGCGAGCCCGGAGGGCAGGAGCGTTGATCCTCCCAGGCCCATCATCGCGCGCGAGACGATCAGCCAGCCCGGGGACGCGGACAGGGCGGCCAGGGCTGAGCCGGCACCGAAAACGAGGGCCCCGCCGATCAGGAACCTCAGGCGCCCGTAGCGGTCTCCGAGGCTGCCGAAGGTGATGAGCAGCGAGCTGACGGCGAAACCGTAGATGTCAAGGATCCACAGCGCCTGATCGGCGCTGGGCCCCAGGGACCGGGTGATGGTGGGCATCGCCAGGAACAGCACCGAACCGTCCATGGAGACCAGCAGCACCGGGCCGAGCACCACGAGCAGACCGAGCCAGGCGCGTCGTGGGACATGGTCGACGTCGTCGAAGGAGCTGGATGCTGCGGGAGAGTGAGCCTGCGTATCCATGTTCATCATGCTCGGAGTTCCCAATCCAGGCAGCCAGTTCCCTGGGGCGGGTACACCCGGCAGGGATAGGCGCGATAGATGATGGGTGCCTACCCTGAGAAGGACATCGGCCAAGGAGTACCTGCAAGCGGTGATGACGGGGAGGCAGCGTGGAGACAGTGGTGGCCGCGGCGGGAGTCTCCGGCGAGACGCTGGGAGCGTTCCTGAGGACTCGTCGAGACGGGGTGACCCCTCAGGCCCTCGGTTTGAGCTCGTACGGAACTCCTCGACGCGTCCCGGGGCTGCGGCGTGAGGAGCTGGCCCAGCTGGCCGGGCTGAGCGCGGGCTACTACACCCGCCTTGAGCAGGGGCAGGCGGGTCGCGTCTCCGCCCAGGTGCTTGATGCCCTGGCTCGGGTCCTTCATCTCGACGATACCGAGACGGCGCACCTGCACAACCTCGCCCGCGGTCCCGCCCTGTCCCGGCTGGAGACGCCGGATGAAGAGGAGCCCGGCTCCCATGTGCTCGCGTTGCTGCATGCGTTGGGCGAGAGTGTCCCGGCGATCCTGCTGGGGCGCCGAGGAGATGTGCTGGCCTGGAATCGGACCGGGCATGCTCTGCTGGCTCCGCACCTGGATGAGGACTCGCCGCGCGATCCTGACACCAGGCCATCCATTCCGCGGATGTTCTTCCTGGACCCCGTGCACCGCAGCCTGTACCGCAACTGGGACTACCTGGCGCGTATCCACGTGGGCTACCTGCGTCTGACCGCCGGCGCGCATCCCACGGACGCGCAGTTGGCCGGGCTCATCGGAGAGCTCGTCATGCACAGCCAGGTCTTCGCCGGGCTGTGGTCCACCGGCGGAGTCGCCGACTGCACCACCGGCCCGATGGATCTGAGCCACCCGGATGTCGGCCGCGTGGATGTCGACTACCAGATCTGGCTTCAACCGGACAGTCCCGATCACCGTCTCGAGGTGTACACGCCTCGAGACGACTCCTCGCGCAAGGCGCTGAGTCTCCTTTCCGCCCAGGCCTCCTGCTAGCTCTGCTTGATGGGGAGGGAGGCGTTCTCCAGGTCGCGGACCGATGCGGTCAGCCTGTCGGTGCTCACCTGCACCTCTGCACGGCAGATGATGTGGTTGTCTCTGGTGTCCGGGGCTATTCGGATACTGCGGTCTACCGGGCGCCCGGAGAACTCCTCGTACTTCTTGAAGCAGTCGACGTCGATCGGTGCGTCGAAGAACTCCTCGGAGGCGTGCTCGGTATCGCAGGAGACCTGCTGCCCTTGACGGTTGAGGCACCGACGGAACTCGCCGCCGTCCTTGTAACCGTTGTGGTCATTGTCGACCGTCCAGATGTCCTTGAGTGAGACGCTCGGCATCCCGGACCGCTTCTCGACGACGCACAGGTCGTCCGTGTTCTCAAGGGGCTCGACGTCGATACCGGAGGCGAGGAGATCGATGCCGGGGACCCCGCCCATGTGGAGGACGAGCGCGCCCTCATCACAGGATGCGCCGTCTGGTTTGGCGAATACCTCCCGGGAGTGCGGCGAGCCGCACGGTGTCGGAGTGTCGCCGTCGTAGCAGCCCGACGCTGATGAGCCTGTTTGCGCGGAGCTCTCAGTCGTCGAGGCGGGGCGAGGTTCCGTGGCGGGTGAGGTGGGGAAGTGATCAGAAGGTGAGGGCTGGAGGGAGGTGGGCGAGGACTGCTCGGTCTGGAGGGAGTACGTCAGCCAGGCGATAGCAAGTGATGCGATGCCGATCACTGCGGTTAGCGCAATGTTGATAATGGTAGCCCTCACGCCTCGTTTGCTGTCTTTTGCCTGCTCGACAGTGGCGGCCCTGGACTCCTGTTCCGTGAAGAAGCGCGGTTCATCTGATGCGTGTTCGGCTTTGGATCTGAAGATCTTCATTCCGCCGGTTCCTGTTACTCGAGCCTCATGTCGAACATGACTCCGGTGATGGAGCCTGGCCCGTAGTGACTTTTTCCTTCCTGTGTCAAGGGAAGGAGGTCGATCCTTAGTGCATTGACGTTCGAGACGTCAACCTCGACCGGCTTAACTTCGTTGAAGGGGATGTCGATGAGCTGGTCGTTCTTGCCGTCTTTGTAGATACCTACTCGCAGGATGAGGTCTGAGGACTTTGAGGCATTCGCCTGTCCGGCTTTAAAGGTGAGCTTCCGGAATCGATTCTCCAGTCGGAGCTCGGCCTGCACGCCCTGGCTCCCCTCCAGGTCTGCGCCGATGCCGTTCGTGTCGCTAGTGGTGGCAACATTGAAAAGGTCTTGCCTGAGTTTTGTTGGCGGCTCGAAGAAATCATCTAGTGTCAGGTCGCGTCCTTGGGTGTTCACTGGTGCCCCGGTGGCCGACGTCGGTCCCGAGGGCGGTCTGTTGTCGGTGAAGCTCGTCGACAGTGCTGACGGGGCGGTTGCTGTGGTGCTCGCCGCGGGGGAGGTGGGTGTCGCCGGCGTAGTGGTGGGAGAGGGGGAGGGGGTGGGGCTCTCGTTGGGTGGTGCCGTCGTTGGCTGTGGGGTCGGGTCGGAGGTGGTGGGCTGTCCCGAGCAGGCCGCCAGGGTGAGTGCCGCGAAGGAGGAGAGGGTGAGGGCTGTGCGCCGACTGACAGACCACGTCGAATATTTCATACGGACATAATATGTCCGATATATCTAGGTTCTAAGGGTTGCAAGACTTCATTTCCACACAATTATTCGCGAACTATTCTGGCTAATTTATTGATTGAGTCCTATCAGCCTGAGTATCGGTCGTCCTGCGGCAGTGTGCTGGCCACGCACCGGCTCTCTGTCCCTTCTTCCGCTCGTGCTCCTCGGCCTCAGTCGACCTCGACGATGACGGGGACATGGTCGGAGGCGCCTTTGCCTTTGCGCTCGTTGCGGTCGATGGCGGCGCCGGTGACGCGGTCGGCCAGGGCCTGCGAGGCGTAGACGAAGTCGATGCGCATGCCCTCGTTCCTCGGGAAGCGCAGCTTCTGGTAGTCCCAGTACGTGTAGTTGGTGACCCGCTCGCGCGTGACCTCGTGCATGCCCGTTTCGGCGAAGGCGGCGAAGGCCTCGCGCTCCGGTGCTGAGACGTGGGTGGCGCCCTCGAAGACGCTCATGTCCCACACGTCCTCGTCCTTCGGTGCCACGTTCCAGTCACCTACCAGCGCCAGCGGCAGATCCGGCTCGGCCCTCAGCCAGGTGGCGACGTCGTCGCGCAGCGCCCGCAGCCAGTCGAGCTTGTAGGTGTAGTGCGGGTGGGTGAGCTCGCGGCCGTTGGGCACGTACAGGCTCCACAGGCGCACCGGCCTCGCCTCCGACGCTGCGCCCACCGTCGCCCCGAGCGCCCGCGCCTCAACGACTGGCTCGGCCTCGGACTTGGCCGCCCAGCCGGGCTGGCCCGGGAAGGAGGTGGCGACGTCGTCGAGTCCTACGCGCGAGGCGATCGCCACCCCGTTCCACTGGTTGAGCCCGTGGATTGCCAGCCGGTAGCCGGCCGCCTCGAAGGGCTCGACCGGGAACTGGTCGGGGCGGCACTTGATCTCCTGCATCGCCAGGGCGTCGATGTCCTCACGCTCCAGGAAGGCCAGGACGCGGTCGACGCGGGTGCGGATGGAGTTGACGTTCCAGGTGGCCAGGCGCATGGCAGCAGCGTAGCCGGTGCCCGGTTCCCATCAAGCACTCAACAAGCGGCCGTAGCCTGCCGCCATGGGAACAGCACTTGTCACCGGGGCCACCAGCGGCCTCGGCCTGGAGATCGCCTGGCAGCTCGCCCAGGCCCGGCACAACCTCGTCCTCGTCGCGCGCACCCCCGAGCGTCTGCGGGAGGTGGCCGAGGAGATGCGTCAGTTCGCCGGTGTCCAGGTGGAGGTCCTGCGGGCCGACCTGTCTCAGCGCGATGAGCTCGAGGTTATCGCCGAGCGCCTGCGTGAGCCGGGCAAGCCCGTGGGGCTCCTGGTCAACAACGCCGGCTTCGGGCTGGGGCAGCCCTTCATCGGGGGAGACCTGGTCCGTGAGGAGCGGGCCCTCGACGTCATGGTCCGTGCGGTCATGGTGGCCTCGCACGCGGCGGCCGGTGCCATGGTGGAGCGCGGGCGCGGTGCGATCCTCAACGTCTCCTCCATGACTGCGCACACCGCCATGGGTACCTACGCGGCGCACAAGGCCTGGGTGCTCCGGTTCACCGAGGGGCTGGCCGCCGAGCTCGTCGGCACCGGCGTGACCGCCACGGCGCTGTGCCCCGGGCTGGTCCACACCGGTTTCCACGCGGCGGCCGGTATCGACGAGACCCAGTGGAAGGACCCGTTGTGGCTGGACGCTGAGCGAGTCGCCATCGACGGCCTCGCCGCAGTGCGACGCGGCCAGGTCATCTGCACCCCGAGCCTGCGCTACCGCAGCGCCAACGCCGCTCTGCGACTGGCTCCCCGCTGGTTCGTGCGCCGGATGGTCGGGCCCGAGCGCTCCGGCCGAGACCCCGAGTGAGGCTGCAGGAGCTCATCGCAGCGAAAAGTGTCACAGATGGAGGCTTTTCACCCGCATTCCTGCGTGCTGCCGCCACCGTTGACTTCCCCAACGGCGCTGACCTGCGCAGATGTGTTATGGCCGGGCGATGTGGCCATCTAAGAGTCTCCCGTTGTGACAGACTCATCCGCTCGCCGGGGTTCTCAGCCTTGTCGGGCGGGCCGAGAATCGCCCAGGGCTGAGGGCGTGGCCAGAAGACCGGTGACCTGCAACGATCGCACCATGGCTTCCATTACCTTCCACGGAGACCCCGTCAGCACCGTCGGCCAGCTGCCCGCTGTGGGCTCGACCGCCCCCGCCTTCGACCTCGTGGGCGCCGACCTCGCCCCGGTCACCAGCCAGTCCCTGGCCGGCCACCGCGTAGTCCTCAACATCTTCCCCTCGGTGGACACCGGGGTGTGCGCCGCCTCTGTGCGTCAGTTCAACAAGCTCGCCTCCGAGCTGGACAACACGACCGTGGTCTGCGTCTCCGCCGACCTGCCCTTCGCCGGCTCCCGCTTCTGCGGCGCCGAGGGCCTGAGCAACGTGGTGACCGGCTCGACCTTCCGCTCCACCTTCGGCGCCGACTACGGCGTCACCCTGGCCGACGGCCCACTGGCCGGCCTGCTGTCGCGGGCCGTTGTCGTTCTCGACGAGAACGGCAAGGTCGTCTACACCGAGCAGGTCCCCGAGGTCGGTCAGGAGCCCGACTACGACGCCGCCGTGGCCGCCCTGTCCTGACCTCCCCTACCGAGACTCTCCCAGAGCCCGCCCCTCCGCATCACGCGGAAGAGGGCGGGCTCTGGTCGCAGTGGGTGTCTACCCGGCACGCAAGCGCCCACGGCCACTACCATCGGAGCCGTGAGCACCAACGATTCCCATATCGCCCGCCTGGCCGAGCTCGTCAATGAGCTGTCCGTCGTCCGCGGCAAGGTCACCCTCGCCTCCGGCCTCGAGTCCGATTTCTACGTGGACATGCGCCGCGCCACCCTCCACCACGAGGCCGCCCCCCTCATCGGCCACGTCATGCTCGACATGCTGGAGGAGGCGGGCCTGGGCACCGACGAGATCGACGCCGTCGGCGGCCTGACCATGGGGGCCGACCCCGTGGCCGCCGCCATGCTGCACGCCGCCGCCTCGCGCGGTCTGGACCTGGACGCCTTCGTCGTACGCAAGGCCGCCAAGGACCACGGCATGCGCCGGCGCATCGAGGGCCCCGACGTCGCCGGACGCTCCGTGGTGGTCCTGGAGGACACCTCCACCACCGGCGGCTCCCCGCTGGAGGCCGTCGAGGCCCTGCGCGAGGCGGGTGCCGACGTGCGGGCCGTCGCCGTCATCGTCGACCGGGCCACCGGTGCGCGTGAGCGCATCGAGGCCGCAGGCCTGTCCTACTACGCGGCGCTCGGCCTGGCCGACCTCGGCCTGGAGTGAGTCCCCGACGGCGTCCGCCGCGGGTTCCGGCGAAGCCTGCCTGGTGAACGAGCTCTCCCACACCTAGTCTTTCGATTATCGAAAGTTCGGTCTATGCTTGGGGCATGGACACAATCGGGGCACGAGTGAAGGAAGCGCTTCGGGGGTGTGGGCTGAGCCAAGCGGAGCTCGCTCGTTCGATCGATCTGGGCGAGTCTGCGCTGTCCAAGTCGATCAACGGGACTCGGGCATTTTCGGCGGTTGAGCTCGCCGAGGTGGCAGACCGGATCGGTGTCTCGATGCGCTGGCTGGTGACGGGCGAACCGGACCCCTATGAGCTTCGCCTCGTTGCCCGGCACGACTACGATCGTTTGTCGAAGTCCTATTCGTACGATGTGTCGGGCGACCGTGGAACTCTTGAGAGTATCGCACTTCTCTATCGGCAGGCTCAGTCGGCGTGAGCGTGTTCGGTGAGATAATGACGCCGCATCAAACGCGTCAGATTCTAGGGAATGATTTTTCGCAGGATCTTGCGAACAGGGTTGAAAAACACCTCGGAATCGATGTGATCGTCCTACCGCTGGAGAAGCCCGGTTACTCGCTTCAGCTCGGAAATCGTCACGTCATTGTTGTTGGTGCTACGGATAGATGGTTTCGAAGCAACTTCACCATCGCGCACGAGCTTGGTCATATTCTCTTGCCTTCAGCGTCGAGTGGCGGAAGCAGATGTGGCGAAGACGCCGCCAATGCATTCGCAGCTGAGCTTTTGATGCCCACATTCTACATCCGGTCTGTCAGTTGGACTGAGCCGGACCCCTCGCTCATCGCAGAACGTATCTGGATGATGGGTGTGTCAACTCGGGCTCTGAGCGCGCGACTCGACTACCTACGGCCACCTGTTTCGGACGCAGTGAGGTCGATTCTGAAGACGCCAACGCTACGGCTTATCAGGGAATCGCTTTTGTCTTCGGTGGCTAGTTCCGATGACGTCACTAAGAGGATGGCTCTGAGTGCCCGCAGGCGCTTCCCGCAACGTCTACTGACCGACTTGCGGAAGGCGGTCGAGGCGGGCCGTGCGCCACATGCGTCTCTGGCCTGGGCCCTGGGTGTTCCTGGCGAGGAGGAGACCGATGAGAGCTCGGAAGAACTCTCTCTTGATCTTCTTGACGGACTGGTCTGAACGTGCCCGGGCGACCCTACTTTTTTCCTGATAACACGGTCCTCATCAATATGGCGATTCTTGACCGTGTGGAGCTCCTGGAGCGTTTTGTCCAGAAGCGGGGGCGCTGGTGCGCATCCATCGAGTATGAGTGGCGATGCAGTCATCGGGCTCTTGACTTGTTGAGTCAAGTCGACGCACAGGTGCGGAACATGTGTGGACAACCGATCCAGCCGGATCATGGTGACTATGTCGACATCCAACTGCTCCAGGATCAGATGCGTGCTCCAGGAGATAAGAGAACTAAGCATCTCGGTGAGGCGGAGACGATTGTGCTGATACGCCGTCACGCCGAGCTCGCAGGATCCATTTTTCTCACCGATGATTTGGGGGCACGGACTCACGCTGCTGCCGAGCCTGCTGTCAATCGATGTCTTGGGACGACGGAACTGCTTGCCTATTTCGAGGTCGCCGGATGGGTTACCCGAAACGTGGTACATGCTGATCTCCTCGCATTACAGGAGGCTGATAGGTATGTGCGCCCATCCGCAGCTCGGGATTATGATCGGCTGGCTGATGATCTGCTTCTCAGAATGAAGAAAGCGAGCCGCCGCTTATGAGTGATCGCTTGTCGTCTCGTCAGAACACCGTCGTCTGCACATCATCTGCTGCTCGCGGTACCGATGTGCCCGTCGACCTGCCCGAGGGGGAGCACCGGCCCGCTGTGCCCGCAGAGGCTGCGATGTCCTCCACCAGGGCCTCGGCCATGACCCCGGAGGAGGACCGGCCCGCCGATGTCCGCCAGGTCGGCGTCGGTCCCTGGCCTGGAGGCCCCGAGGCCTGGCCCACCGACCCCCGCTACGACCGCGAGCTGCTGGCGGACGGCGACCGGCGCAACGTCGTCGACCGCTACCGCTACTGGACCATCGCGGCGATCCGCGCCGATCTGGCCGCCCGCGCCCACCGGCTGCACATCGCCATCGAGAACGTCAGCCAGGACCTCAACATCGGCTCCATCGTGCGCAGCGCCAACGCCTTCAACGTCGCCGGTGTCCACATCATCGGCCGACGCCGCTGGAACAAGCGCGGCGCCATGGTCACCAACCGCTACCTGGACGTGCGCCACCACCCCGAGCCCGGCGAGCTGCTCGACTGGGCGGCGGCAGGCGGCTACGAGGTCATCGGCATTGACAACGGCCCCGGAGCGCAGCCCCTCGAGAGCGCCGCACTGCCCGAACGGTGCCTCATGGTCTTCGGCTCCGAGGGCGAGGGCATCAGTGCTGAGCTGAGCGCCGGCTGCGCCCGTCTGCTGCGCATCGGCCAGTACGGCTCCACCCGCTCCATCAACGTGGCCGCCGCGGCGGCCGTGGCCATGCACACCTGGATCCTCCAGCACGCCGGGCCGGCCCCAGACTGACCTCAGGCGCTGCCGGCCCGTTGTATTGCGCGGTATTGCCCTGTATTGCCCCGTCTCATAGGCGTCAGCACCAAACCGGCCCTGAACAGCCCATGCTGCCGGCCCGCGCGGCCCATCCGGGACCATGATCCGGTTCACCTGGGTCGGGATTCGTGGAACAATCGGCCCCGCACCACTGACTCATACAGAAATCAGGAGGCACCCAGTGGCCATTGCAACCCCG
>ERZ773075.351-NODE-351-length-37304-cov-15.3131_pt1 | contig 37304 bp, 40 predicted proteins | sample MGYA00580614_ERZ773075 | MGnify/ENA primary metagenome ERZ773075 (study PRJEB29015, sample SAMEA2738021) | human oral metagenome | biome: human oral; feature: human-associated habitat; material: dental | place: China | collected 2043 ...
AGCTCAACCCGATTGAGAAGGTGTGGGCGAATATTAAGCGGTATCTGCGAACCGTTTTGTCTGATTACGCCCGATTTGACGATGCGATAATGTCCTATTTTGATTTCACTTGGCTATAATCTTTCAACACATCTTGCACAGCCGCTTGAATCTTAGCCGCCGCTGCTTCAATTTGCTGTTGTTCGGTAGATTGGCTTGCCACTGTTTCAACCGGAGCCGCTTGTGAAGTTGGGGCAGCTTGTGGAGCAGCTGCGGCTTTAGGCTCAGATTCAGTTTGCGGCGCAGTCAGCGGCAAACGCGCCAATACAGTGCTGACGCCGGTAACTTTATCACCAATCGCCACTTGAGCCTGCGCATCGACAGGCAGATACATATCCACGCGCGAACCAAAGCGGATAAAGCCATAGCGTTCGCCACGAGACAGTTTCGCACCTGCTTGGGTGTAACACAAAATACGGCGCGCCACCAAACCAGCCACTTGAACAAAAGTAATTTCACGACCAGAAGCCGTAGTCGCCAAAACCGCATTACGTTCATTTTCCGTACTGGCTTTGTCCAAATCCGCATTCACGAATTTGCCTTTGTTATAGACCACTTTCGTTACCGTACAATCGGCAGGCGATTTTTGCGAATGCACGTTGAACACGTTCATAAAAATACTGATTTTCAAAGCATCGACATCACGATACGGATCGCGTGCGCGCTCAACCACCACGATACGGCCGTCAACCGGGCTCAACACCGCTTCAGGATTTAGCGGAATTTCACGCGCAGGATCGCGGAAAAACTGCAGGGCAAATACGGTAAACACCCAAAACGGCAAAGACCACCAACCGCAGCACATCGATATCAGCAGGCTCAAAGCCAAACCGCCGCCGATAATCGGCCAGCCCTCACGGGCGATAATCGGGTGGGGATATAAACGGTTCATCACTTATCCTTCATTTAATAATTTCAAAATTGCCGCCATTATATCTGAAACTCCAAACATTGAGGCCGTCTGAAATGTTCAGATGGCCGGTGTCTTTTGTAAAAAATACTCAACATAGATAAAGTCTCAGTTTCGGCAACACAATGACGCAGCGTCCGCAACAAGCGACTCACACGAGCCGACAACTCGCCGCAAATATCATTTTGACCTAGCCTCCTGCCCTCGATTATCTCGACAAACCCAGTATGACCGCCAATACCAGCCAAATCCAATGCCGACGGCGTGATGTAGAGAACAAGGCGCGTTGAGACAGCAAACGCGTTTGGCTCAACTGATACGCCACATCGGCCAACATCACCAAACGATTAGTCTGCCGAGCATTACTTTCTTCCGCTTTACGCAGTTTCAAATTTTCCGCTTCAATCCGCAACCGCACCAGCTTGGCTTCCAAAAGCAGCAGCTCGCGCGCTTCTTCATACTCCTGTTGCTTCATCGTCCGCATCCTTGTCTATCTCACCGCGCAAATACGCAATATCCGATCGAATATCCTGCAAGGTCTCAGCCACGCGACTACCCTGCTCCCGATAATCTGCCGATACTTTGCGGAACAATACGGTAATAATCAGCAGACTCACGAAGAAAATGCCGAAAAACACCCACAAAGCCGCAACATCCGTCAGCACACGGTTCAATCCGAACAGCAAACCGACCAAGCCCACCATCAACAGCGCGCCGGACAACACCAGCCAAATCGCCAACCAGAACACATTCTCCGCCTGACGCGTCAAATCCAAGCTCAACACCTGCAAACGCAGCAACAGCAAATCCGCGCCCTGATTCAACAAAGCCTTGCCATGTTCAAAACGCTGGCGAATTCCCATCTTAACTATCCTTTTTTTCAGGAAAACATAAGGCAGAGGCCGTCTGCACGGCGCAATGAAATCCATGATTTCATGTGCACGCCTGTTCAGACGGCCTTAACATATTCGCATTAACGGCGGTTCAACAACACACCGACAACCAAACCGGCCAATGCGGCAAAACCCATCGCATAGTATGGTTTTTCATGCACCACTTCATCAGCGTGTTTGGCACCGCGTTTCAAGCGCGCACCAGCATCAGCTTCAAATTCGGCAAAACGCTCTTTGCCTTCTTTCAAACGCTCCTGAGCCGCTTCTTCAAACTGCTCGTATTTTTCACGCGCACGCTCGGCATGATGGCGCAGACGCTCGCCGGCTTCTTCTTCAAAACGGCTCAAACGCTCTTTGGCCACAGCCAATTTTTCTTCCAATTTGGCTCGGGCTTTGCTGCCCTCTTCCGAACCGGCTTCAACACCATTGCGGTACAATTCTTCCACATCATCCATCACTTCTCGGATGTCTTTCAGCAAAGCCTCGCGACGTGCTTCAAAATCGTGTTTTTTCATGCTTTTCTCCTTGATATAGGTTGATATGGTTACAGACTATTTATCTGTTAATAAATTATAACCGTTTATTCCAAAATAAACGTTAATTTAAATTAAATTAAGTGCTTATTCTGAAAATGACTAAATGGAATTTAAAAAAGGCCGTCTGAAAACTTCAGACGGCCTTTTCAATTCAGCTTAAAGACTTAAGTCTTATGCCAAACCTTTTGCTTTCAACACTTCCAGCATGGTAGTGCCCAACTCGGCAGGGCTGCGGGTGTAAGCGATACCGGCTTTTTCGAAAGCGGCGAATTTTTCTTCGGCAGTACCTTTACCGCCGGAAATAATCGCACCGGCGTGGCCCATACGTTTGCCTTTAGGAGCGGTAACACCAGCAATGTAACCTACAACAGGTTTGGTTACGTTGGATTGGATGTATTCGGCTGCTTCTTCTTCCGCAGTACCGCCGATTTCACCGATCATGATGATGGCGTCGGTATCTGGGTCTTCTTGGAAGAGTTTCAGTGCGTCGATTTGGTTCATACCAGGAATCGGGTCGCCGCCGATACCGATACAGGTTGATTGACCCAAGCCCAGTTTGGTGGTTTGTGCCACAGCTTCGTAAGTCAATGTACCGGAACGAGAAATAATACCGATGCGGCCTGGAGTGTGGATGTGGCCCGGCATAATACCGATTTTGCACTCGCCCGGAGTAATCACGCCCGGGCAGTTAGGGCCGACCAAGCGGGTACCGTTGCCGTTGGTTTCCAAGTAACGTTTGGCTTTGAGCATGTCCAGAGTCGGTACGCCTTCGGTAATCACAACCACCAAGCCTACGCCGGAATCAACGGCTTCAACGATAGAGTCCAACACAAACGGAGCGGGAACGTAAATTACGGATGCGTCCGCGCCGGTTTCTTTAACCGCTTCTTTCATGGTGTTGAACACAGGCAGGTTCAGGTGGGTTTGACCGCCTTTGCCCGGAGTAACGCCGCCGACAACTTTAGTGCCGTAAGCCAGAGCTTGTTCGGAGTGGAAAGTACCGTTTTTACCGGTGAAACCTTGAACCAATACTTTGGTGTCTTTATTAATCAATACGCTCATTCTTTTCTCCTTAGGCGTTTACGGCTGCAACAATTTTTTCGGCTGCGTCATTCAGGCCGTCTGCAGAAGTCAGTTTCAGACCCGATTCGTTCAGGATTTTCGCGCCGAGTTCGGCGTTGTTACCTTCCAAACGAACAACGACAGGAACGTTGACGTTGATTTCTTTAACGGCTGCCACAATAGCTTCCGCAATCATGTCGCAACGTACGATACCGCCGAAGATGTTGATCAATACGCCTTTAACGGATTTGTCTTCCAAAATCAGTTTGAACGCTTCAACCACGCGGTCTTTGGTTGCGCCGCCACCAACGTCCAAGAAGTTGGCAGGTTGGCCGCCTTTCAGTTTGATGATGTCCATAGTGGCCATCGCCAAACCGGCACCGTTAACCATACAGCCGATGTTGCCTTCCAGGGCAACATAGTTCAGGTCGAATTCAGAAGCTTTCAGCTCACGTTCGTTTTCTTGAGATTTGTCGCGCAAAGCGGCAATTTTCGGCAGGCGGTAGAGCGCGTTGCTGTCGATACCGATTTTGCCGTCCACACAGGCCAAGTCGCCGTTTTCACGGACTGCCAATGGGTTTACTTCAAACAAGGCAAAGTCGTTGTCGACAAATGCTTTGTACGCGCCGGTCATCAGTTTGACGAACTCGTTGATTTGTTTGTCTTTCAAGCCCAGTTGGAACGCAACTTCGCGAGCTTGGCAAGGTTGCAGGCCAACCAGCGGATCAACGGTTACTTTGAAGATTTTTTCAGGAGTTTCGGCAGCAACTTTTTCGATTTCCACGCCGCCTTCGGTAGAAGCCATGAATGTAATGCGGCGGGTAGAACGGTCAACCACTGCACCCAAGTACAGCTCGGTTTGAACAGGATACATGTCTTCGCAAACCAAAACGCTGTTGACAGGTTGGCCGTTGGCATCGGTTTGGTAAGTTACCAAGTTGGTGCCAATCAGGCTTTCAGCCACTTCTTTAGCTTCTTCGCGGCTTTTAACGACTTTTACGCCGCCCGCTTTACCGCGGCCGCCGGCGTGTACTTGTGCTTTGACAACAGCGAATTTGCCGCCCAATTTGTCGTAAGCTGCAGCGGCTTCTTCGCCGTTGTGTGCCAAAATACCGCCTTGTACGGGCAAACCGTAGCTAGCCAGCAGTTCTTTAGCCTGATACTCGTGTAAATTCATGGATTTCTCCTTAAGGTGAGTGGGTTTTAGGAATTGCCCTGCGGCCAATCCCATATTTTCAGACGGCCCTACTATTTACTGAAGGGCAACCACATCCGCGCCAGCAGATACATGGCTGCACCGCCTCCCCCGAGAATAAAAAAGACGATGCCTTTTTTACGCGAATTCGGGCAGAGCAGATAAACGGCAAGGCTGAAACTGATAAACAACAATGCCACGCGCCAAACCAATTCTTTATCTTTGAAACGGTTGAGCGTATAAGTTTCGGTCATCATCACATACATCTGCCACAATGCGGCCATACACATGCTGATAATGCCCATCGGTATAAAGAAAATACCGACTATTTCTTTGTTCATAATGAATGTAAATGCTGTTTGTTTGTCTGACGGAATTATAAATCAGAAAACGGAGCTCTCGAAACATTCAATTTGTCGAAGGCCTTAAGGCCGTCTGAAAAGTTTCAGACGGCCTTAATGTCTATCAACCGTGCAAAGCGCGTTTGTCGGCCGCCAATGCAGCTTCATGCACCACTTCGGACAAGGTCGGGTGTGCATGGATAATGCGGGCGATGTCTTCGCTGCTGGCGAAGAATTCGAGCGCAGTCACGCCTTCGGTAACCAATTCGCTGACAACCGGGCCGATCATGTGTACGCCCAAGATGCGGTCGGTTTTGGCATCTGCCAACACTTTAACCGTACCTTTGGCTTTGCCCATTGCCAATGCGCGACCGTTTGCACCGAAACCTGAAGTACCTTTTTTGTACTCCACGCCTTCGGCTTTGAGCTGCTCTTCGGTTTTACCCACCCAAGCGATTTCAGGGTCGGTGTAAATAACAAACGGTACGTTGTTGAAGTCGATATGCGGTTTTTGACCGGCAATACGCTCGGCAACGGCAACGCCTTCGTCGCTGGCTTTGTGTGCCAACATCGGGCCGCGGACCACATCGCCGATTGCCCATACGTTAGGCAGGTTGGTACGGCATTCGCCATCTACTTTGATAAAGCCGCGTTCATCTTTTTCCAAACCTACGGCTTCGGCGTTCAGGCCTTTGGTGTTTGGAATACGGCCGATAGCAACGATGAGTTTGTCGAATACTTCGGTTTTGGCTTCACCGGCAGCTGTTTCGTAAGCAACGGAAACGCCTTTGCCTTCAGATTTGATGTCGCCGATTTTCACGCCCAATTCAATGTTCAAGCCTTGCTCTTTAGTGAAGTATTTGAAGGCTTCTTTGGCGATTTGTTGGTCGGCGGCAGCCAGGAAGGTCGGCGCAGCTTCAAGAATGGTAACTTCTGCGCCCACGCGGTTCCATACGGAACCCATTTCCAAACCAATCACGCCGGAACCGATCACGCCGAGTTTGGCAGGCACTTCGGTCAGGTTTAATGCACCTTCGTTGTCCAATACGTTCACGTTGTCGATAGCGACTTGCGGCAGCGGACGCGGTACGGAACCGGTTGCTACGATGACGTGTTTGGCTTCGATAACGGTTTTCTCGCCTTTGTTATCGACTTCGATTTGGTAGACATCGCCATTTTTACCGGCAAAGGAAGCCGTACCGAACAGGCTGGTTACTTTGTTTTTTTGGAACAGGAATTTCACGCCGCCGGTCAGCTTGGTCACGATGGCATCTTTGCGCTCAATCATTTTGGCCGCGTCGAATTTTACGTCGCCGACAGTAATACCGTGTTCGGCAAAATCGTGTTGCGCGGCGTGGAAATGTTCGCTGGATTGCAACAGGGCTTTGGAAGGGATACAGCCTACGTTCAAGCAAGTACCGCCCAATGCAGGGGCATTGCCTGCTTTGTTAACACCTGCATCAACGCAAGCGGTTTTGAAACCCAGTTGCGCGGCACGGATGGCGGCAACGTATCCGCCCGGGCCTGCACCAATCACTACTACATCATATTGAGACATCGTGTCATCCTTTGCTTTTTGCAGTATCTCAAAATAAAAACGATACTTTTTGTTTCTTTTTTATTTTGAATGACTGCGTTTTGATGGTTTTAAGAAAAGGCCGTCTGAAAGTCCATATCTGCCGATTCATTCGAATCAAATGTTTCAGACGGCCTCAATCGTTTGTTGAGCCTATTGTAGCACGATACTACATTACGCTACATCTAAATAAAAATTCAGACGGCCTTTTCATTAACAAATAAAAGGCCGTCTGAAACGATTACAGATCCAACAACAGGCGAGCTGGGTCTTCCAACGCATCTTTAATGGCTACCAAGGTCAATACAGCTTCGCGGCCGTCGATGATACGGTGGTCGTAAGACAGAGCCAGATACATCATTGGACGGACAACAACTTGGCCGTTTTCAACCACGGCGCGCTCTTTAGTGGCGTGCATACCCAAAATCGCAGATTGAGGCGGGTTGATGATCGGGGTAGACATCATAGAACCGAAGGTACCGCCGTTGGTAATACTGAATGTACCGCCGGTCAGATCTTCGATAGCGATTTTGCCGTCTTTGGCTTTTTTCGCGTAATCAACAATTGCTTGTTCGATGTCGGCAATGCTCATTTGGTCGGCATCGCGCAGGATTGGCACAACCAAACCGCGTGGGCTGCCAATCGCGATACCGATGTCGAAGTAACCGTGGTACACGATGTCTTTGCCGTCAACAGAAGCATTCACAACCGGGTATTTTTTCAGGGCGGCAACAGCGGCTTTAACGAAGAAGGACATAAAGCCCAGTTTTACGCCGTGTTCTTTCTCGAATTTATCTTTGTACTTCGCACGCAAGTCCATGATTGGTTTCATGTTGACTTCGTTGAATGTAGTCAGAATGGCGTTTTCTTGTTGAGAAGCCAAGAGGCGTTCGGCAACACGGGCACGCAGGCGGCTCATTGGTACGCGTTCTTCAGGACGTGCGCCGGCAGGAAGTGCAACGGCAGGAGCAGCGGCTGCGGCAGGTTTGGCAGCGGCATTTTGTACGTCTTCTTTCAATACGCGACCGTCACGGCCGGAACCTTGCAATGCGTTCACGTCAACACCGGTCTCGGCAGCCAGTTTGGCAGCGGCAGGCATAGCGGCGTTGTTTTGTGCAGCAGGAGCGGCGGCTGGGGCTGCTTCGGCAGGAGCGGCTGCAGGTGCTTCAGCGGCGGCAGTAGCAGCTGTATCGATGCGTGCCAAAACTTGGTCGGCAACAACGGTTTCACCATCTTGCGCTACGATTTCAACCAATACACCGGCTTGTGGAGAAGGTACTTCCAAAACCACTTTGTCAGTTTCGATATCAATCAGGATTTCGTCACGGGCAACTGCTTCGCCAACTTTTTTCTTCCATTCCAAGAGCGTGCCTTCAGATACGCTTTCAGACAGCATAGGTACTTTTACATCAATAATCATTTTGTGTCTCCAATGGCCCTTTCAGACGGCCTGTTGTGTGTTTTTAATTCTGCATATGGGCATTCCGCCTGAACAGCCTCAGACGGAATGCAACTTGGCTTACAACGCCAAAGCGTCTTCAACCAATTGTTTCAATTGAGCAATGTGTTTGCTTGAGTAGCCCACTGCAGGCGATGCGCTGCTTGGACGACCGGCATAAGACAGTTTTTGCTCTTCGCTGATAACGTCTTCGATGCGGTGGCGGATTTGGTAGAACGCACCTTGGTTTTTCGGCTCTTCTTGCGCCCAAACCACAGATTTTGCGTTCGGATATTTCGCCAGTTCAGCTTTAACCTCGTCGTATGGGAACGGATACAGCTGCTCAACGCGGACGATAGCAACATCATCTTCCAGTTTACGCTCGGCACGGCCGGCTTCCAAGTCATAGTAAACCTGACCTGCACACAATACCACGCGTTTCACGCTGTCGTTGCTTGCGCGTTCTGCGGTATCGCCGATAACTGGACGGAAGGTCGAACCTTCGGTGAAGTTTTCCAGCGGGCTCATTGCACCTTTGAAGCGCAACAGGCGTTTGGACATGAAAATCACCAGCGGTTTGCGGTATGAACCCAAGACTTGACGTTGCAAGATGTGGAACATTTGCGACGCTTCAGACGGCATGATGACTTGCATATTGTTCTCAGAACACAGTTGCAACCAACGTTCTACGCGTGCAGAAGAGTGCTCAGGGCCTTGACCGTCGTAACCGTGCGGCAGGATGGTGGTCAGACCGCACAAACGACCCCATTTGGTTTCGCCTGAAGACAGGAATTGGTCAATAGTCACTTGCGCGCCGTTGGCGAAGTCACCGAATTGAGCTTCCCAAATGGTCAGCTTGTCAGGAGCGGAGCAGGCAAAGCCGTACTCGAACGCCATCACGGCTTCTTCGTTCAAAATGGAGTCGATGACCAGGAACTCGCCCATGCCTTCGCCCATATGGCGCAGAGGAACATAAGTACCGTCGTCCCATTTTTCACGGTTTTGATCGTGCAGTACTGCATGACGGTGTGAGAATGTACCGCGGCCGGAGTCCTCACCGGAGATACGCACGCCATGACCTTTAGTCAACAGGCTTGCGTATGCCAAGGTTTCGGCCATACCCCAGTCGATGGCTTGTTTACCAGATGCCATTGCTTTACGCGCTTCAATCACACGTTTTGCAGTCGGATGCAGGGCAAAGCCTTCTGGCACGGCGGTAAACTTCTCGGTAAGACGCTCAATATCTGCAGCAGGCAAACCGGTTTCGATGTGTTCGCGCCAATCTTTACCTTGGTATTTGCTCCAATCGATTTGTGTGCGTTGGAAGTTGCTCAAAGTTGTTTGTTCAACATGCTCGCCTTTATCCAAAGCATCACGGTAGGCTTGGATGTAACCATCAGCTTCAGCTTGAGTTACCAAGCCTTCGGCAATCAGTTGCTCGGTGTACAAAGCACGCGCACCTGGGTGTTGTGATACTTTTTTGTACATCATCGGTTGGGTCAAGGTCGGATCATCGCCCTCGTTGTGGCCCCATTTACGGTAGCAGACAACGTCGACCACGATGTCTTTATGGAATTTTTTGCGGTAATCCAAGGCAGCTTGGATGGCAAAGCAAACGCGTTCAGGATCATCGCCATTCACATGGATAACCGGAGCGGAAACCATTTTCGCGATATCGGTACAGTGTACGGTTGAACGGGTATCGCGGGTATCGGAAGTCGTAAAGCCGATTTGGTTGTTGATCACGATGTGAACAGTACCGCCGGTGGTATAACCGCGTGTTTTAGACAGGTTGAATGTTGCTTGGTTAACACCCAAACCGATAAATGCGGAGTCACCGTGAATCAATACTGGCAATACTTTATCGCGGCCGTTTTCGCCCAAACGTTTTTGTTTGGCGCGTGCAGAACCTTCCACTACCGGATTCACGATTTCCAAGTGTGATGGGTTGAATGCTAAAGAAACGTGCATCGGGCCGTGTGGCGTAGCGATGTCGGAGCTAAAGCCCATGTGGTATTTCACGTCGCCGCTAGGCAGTTTGATTTCGGCACGGCCTTCAAACTCAGCGAATAAATCACTGGGTTTTTTACCCAGAATGTTCACCAAAACATTCAGACGGCCACGGTGTGCCATACCGATGATGACTTCTTCCACGCCGTCTTTACCGGCATTTTGAATCAGGTAGTTCAAACCGGCAATCGCGCTTTCGCCGCCTTCTACACCAAAGCGTTTTTGGCCGACATATTTGGTATGCAGGTAGCGTTCCAGAGTTTCGGCAGCAGTCATTTCTTTCAAGATACGGCGTTTTTGTTCAACGTTGTAGCTTGGCGTAGACAGTACGCTTTCAAAATAATTGCGAACCCAGCGACGCTCTTCGGTGTTTGGAATGTAGATGTACTCTACCGCGATATGGCCGCAGTAGGTTTGTTTGAGGTTGCTGATGATTTGGGACAGAGGCAGTTTGCTCTGACCGGAAAAATCGCCCTCGCCCATATTGAACTGAAGCGCCATATCGGCATCTGACAGACCGTGGAATTTAGGATCGAGCGCTTCGATATTTTGAGGAGGAATACGTTTGAGCGGATCAAGTTGGGCTGCACCCACGCCTTGGATACGATAGGCAGAAATCAGTCGCAAAACGCTGACTTGCTTTTTCATCATTGCCTCATCTACACCGCCTGCGACGGCCGCGGCAATTTTCTTTTTAGCCAAAGTGGCAAATGATTCACGAATCGGTGTATGGGCAACATCGACAGCGACTGCGCCCGGCTGTTTACTCAAATCGGTAAAGTACTGTTTCCATTTTTCATCGACAGATTCCGGATTATCCAGAAACTTTTCATACAACTCCTCGATGTATGGCGCATTAGAACCAAACAGATAAGAGAAATTGAGTTTTTCGTCCATCATGGCGTGAGCTCTTTTCTTTAAAATATAAACAAAGGGTAGAATCCCGTGTTCTCCGAACGGAATTCAGGCCGTCTGAAATGACACTTTATTCTACCCTATTTCAAATCAAATTACCTGCTATCAACTTAATTAATTACGACCAACCTCATTGAAAACGGCAATTCGATTTTTTCAAACGACTTTTCAACAATATATTAATGTATTGTCTATTAGCGTTTATCTACCGGAACGTAATCGCGACGCTCTGCACCGGTATACAGTTGACGTGGGCGGCCGATTTTCAGTGCCGGATCGCTAATCATTTCATGCCAATGAGAAATCCAACCTACACTGCGCGACAATGCGAAGATAACGGTAAACATTTCAGTTGGAATGCCCAATGCGGACAAGACGATACCGGAGTAGAAATCGACGTTTGGATACAGCTTGCGTTCAACAAAGAATGGATCTTTCAGTGCGATTTGTTCCAATTCCATCGCCAGCTTGAATTTAGGACTGTCTTCCAAGCCCAATTCTTTCAAGACTTCATAACAGGTTTCGCGCATGATGCTGGCTCGTGGGTCCATATTGCGGTATACGCGGTGACCGAAGCCCATCAGACGGTATTTACGTTGTTTCACACCTTCCATGTATGCGGCAACATTAGATACATCGCCGATTTCGTCCAGCATCTTCAACACAGCTTCGTTTGCACCGCCGTGTGAAGCACCCCACAGACAGGCAATACCGGCAGCGATACAGGCAAATGGATTTGCACCAGAAGAGCCGGCCAAACGTACGGTCGAAGTAGAAGCGTTTTGCTCGTGGTCGGCATGCAAAATAAAGATGCGGTCGAGCGCGCGAGCCAATACTGGATTAGGTTTGTATTCTTCACATGGTGTTGCAAACATCATGTGCAAGAAGTTTTCAGCATAGGAAAGGTTATTTTTTGGATAATTGAACGGCAGACCGTTGGAATAACGGTAACACATTGCTGCAATTGTCGGGATTTTGGAGATTAAGCGGTAAATCGCAATTTTGCGGTGTTCAGGATTGGCAATATCCAAGCTGTCTTGATAGAAAGCAGACAAAGCGCCAACCACGCCAACCATCATCGCCATCGGATGCGCATCGCGACGGAAACCGCGGAAGAACCAAGTCAGCTGCTCATGCAGCATAGTATGGCGACCGACTGTGGCATCAAATTCTTTTTTCTGTTCAGGGGTAGGCAGTTCGCCGTAAATCAACAGGTAGCAAACTTCCAAGTAATCGGATTTTTCGGCCAACTGCTCGATAGGATAACCACGGTAATACAACAGACCTTCATCGCCATCAATATAAGTGATTTTGGATTCGCAACTTGCAGTTGACACGAATCCGGGGTCGAAGGAAAACAGACCTGTATTTTTAGTCAAAGTACGGATATCAACCACATCATGGCCGATACTTGCTTCCAATACTGGCAGTTCCAAGGTCTCTTGATTTGGGGTGGTGAGCTTGACTGATTTAGACATTCTTAAACTCCTTTGTAAGTTGGGGCTTTCGTTGCCGCCCAAGCGGCACGGTCCTTTTTTTCAGACGGCCTCAGTATGGAAAGAGCTTGTTCGGATCAGCATCGCAAACAAGCTCTATAACACGTCATGCCTGTCTGATTTTTTCAAGCATGGGAATCAGGTGTTTCTTGTCCGTCGCCGAATGTCCGTTAATCAAGGCAAGCAATTCTTGGTCTTGAAATTCAAGGATTTCGGAAAATTCGGACAACTCCTGATCACTCAGGTGCTCGAATTCTTTTTCCATGAACCTGCCGAAGATTAAATCTAATTCCAACAATCCCCGGCGGGTTTGAAAACGGATTTTCCGTTTGGCAATATCGTCAAAAACCATCATTTCTTAAACGGCTCGTTTCAACATAATCTCTTTAATCTTACCGATGGCTCGGGTCGGATTCAAGTGTTTAGGACATACGTCTACGCAGTTCATAATGGTGTGGCAACGGAACAAACGGTATGGGTCGTTCAAATTATCCAAACGCTCATTAGTGATGGTATCACGGCTATCTGCAATGAAACGGTAAGCATTCAGCAAACCGGACGGGCCAACGAATTTATCAGGGTTCCACCAGAATGACGGGCAGGCAGTCGAACAGCAGGCGCACAAAATACATTCGTACAAACCGTCCAACTCTTTACGCTCTTCCTGAGTTTGCAGACGCTCTTTGTCCGCATCGATAGGGTTATCGTTGACAACGTAAGGTTTGATGGAGTGATATTGTTTAAAGAATTGGGTCATATCCACAATCAGGTCGCGGATAACAGGCAGACCCGGCAGAGGACGGATTTTAACCGGCTGTTTCAGGCCGCGCAGATCGGTCAGACATGCCAAGCCGTTTTTGCCGTTGATGTTCATACCGTCAGAACCGCAAATACCTTCGCGGCAAGAACGGCGGAAAGACAATGTATCGTCTTGCGCTTTCAGGCGCACCAAAGCGTCCAAAAGTTTAACGTCGGTTGGTTCCAATTCCAACTCGTAACGTTGCATATAAGGTTTGGCATCAACGTCCGGGTTGTAACGGTAAATTTCAAAACTCATTTTTTCCATGAGAAGTGTTCCTTTTCTCATAAACTGCCCAATGATTTTGTATTATGAATTCAAGCAGTTCAATGTGGGTATGGTTAGGTTTCAGACGGCCTTTAAGATAAAGGCCGTCTGAAAACTCATCAATAAACGCGTTTAGCCGGTTTGATGTATTCCACGCTCAAAGGCTTGGTATGTACCGGTTTGTAAGACAAAGTATTGGTATCTGAATGATACAGGGTATGTTTCATCCAGTTTTCGTCATCGCGCTCAGGATGGTCGTCTGAAGCGTGTGCGCCGCGCGATTCTTTACGCGCTTCGGCGGACACCAAAGTCGCTTTTGCCACTTCAATCAGATTATCCAATTCCAAAGCTTCGATACGCGCGGTATTCCACACTTTGCTCTTGTCTTTGATTTCAGTACGTTTCACGCGCTCGGCAATCTCCATGATTTCTCGAACGCCTTTGCTCAGAATCTCATCGGTACGGAACACACCAGCGTGCAATTGTACGGAGCGTTGCAGTTCGCGACGCAATGCATCAACGTTTTCGCCGCCGGTTTGGTTGTCCAAACGCTCGATACGCTGGCGGGTCAACTCACCGGCATTAGCAGGCAGAGGTTTCCAGTCGCTTTGCTCTTTGATGAATTTAATCATGCTGTCGCCGGCAGCTTTACCGAATACCACCAAGTCCAACAGGGAGTTAGTACCCAAGCGGTTCGCACCGTGTACGGAAGCACAAGCGCACTCACCTGCTGCATACAGACCTTTTACAGGCACTTCATAATCTTCACCTTGCGGAACGACAACTTCGCCATGATAGTTGGTCGGAATACCGCCCATCATGTAGTGGGTAGTCGGCACAACAGGAATCGGGTCTTTAATCGGGTCGATACCGGCAAACTGAATGGAAATCTCGCGGATGCCCGGCAGTTTTTCCATAATTTTTTCTGCGCCGATATGGTCGATTTTCAGCAATACGTGGTCTTTGTTTTTACCGCAGCCGCGACCTTCGTAAATTTCCATCGCCATCGCACGGGAAACCACGTCACGGGAAGCCAAGTCTTTTACGGTTGGAGCATAACGTTCCATAAAGCGTTCGCCATCGGCATTCAACAGAATACCACCCTCACCGCGCACACCCTCGGTAATCAATACACCGGCACCGGCTACACCGGTCGGGTGGAATTGCCAGAATTCCATGTCTTCCAACGGAATACCTGCACGGGCACAAATACCCAAACCATCACCGGTATTCATATAGGCATTGGTAGAAGAAGCATAAATACGGCCGCCGCCACCGGTAGCAAACATCACAGCTTTAGCGTGGAAAATATAAACTTCGCCGGTTTCCATTTCCATGGCGGTTACACCGACTACGTCGCCATTTTCATCACGAATCAAATCTTGTGCCGTCCATTCCACAAAGAATTGTGTATTGGCACGGACGTTTTGTTGGTACAAAGTATGCAACATCGCATGGCCGGTACGGTCGGCAACCGCACATGCACGTTCTACCGCGCGTTTACCGTGTTCGGCAGTATGGCCGCCGAAAGGACGTTGGTAAATTTTACCGCTTTCTACGCGGTCAAAAGGCATACCCATGTGCTCCAACTCAATTACGGCTTCAGGCGCGGCGCGACACATAAACTCAATCGCATCTTGGTCACCCAGCCAGTCGGAACCTTTTACAGTATCGTACATATGCCAATCCCAACGGTCTTCCTGTACATTACCCAATGAAGCAGAAATACCGCCTTGAGCCGCTACAGTATGAGAACGGGTTGGGAACACTTTAGACAAAACAGCACAATTCAGGCCGGATTTAGACAATTGGAGGGCTGCGCGTAAACCTGCACCACCACCGCCAACAATCACGGCATCAAACTTGCGAACAGGAAAACCCATATTTACCCCCAAATTACTTTAACTGAATACACCAAGCAGCCTACCAACCAAACGATGGTAGCAACTTGTAAAAACAAACGCAGGCCGAAAGGCTTAATGTAGTCCATCCACAAATCGCGGATACCTACCCATGCATGCAGGAATACGGCCAAGAAGCTCACTTGGGTAAATACTTTCACCCAAGTTTGATCAAAAAATGCCTGCCATGCCGAATACTCTTTAGGCAACGTAAACAAAACAACCAAAAGAACCACGGTGTACACCAACATGATGACCGCAGTTGCACGTTGCATTGCCCAATCGCGCAAACCGTAATGCGCACCTGTCAATTTACGTTCTACCATAACAAAGCTCCCAAAACGACGGTCAGAATCAAAGCAGAAGCAAATACAACTTTAGCAGTAGCACGAGCAGTATTTAATTCCAAGCCTTTGTGCACATCCAAAAACAGAAAGCGGATACCGGCGAAAAAGTGGTGCAGATATGCCCACAACAGACCGATAAGGATCAGTTTCACAAACGGATTGGAGATAGCAGAACGATATGCTTCAAACGACGCTTCGCGATCCAGCGTTCCAGAGAAGAAATACAAGAGAACAGGCAGCATCACAAACAAGCCGACGCCGCTGATACGGTGAAGAATAGATACAATCCCCGGTATGGGCAATCGGATATTCGGAATTTCCAAAAATACCGGGCGTGATTTGGCGGACATGGTCAGTTCCTCTAGATTTATTATCAGCTCAAAACCTATAGCTCAGCACTACAATAAGCTACATAAACCATAATTTACCTGTTTTATCTCATTTTGAACAGTGCAATTTATGAATGCTCTAATGATTTTTACCAAAAGACTAATAAAATCAAACAATCATTCTTAGATTTTTTTTTGCGTGGCTAGCCTTTTTTGTTACTTTCCTGCAATTAAGCCATCTCCCCATCAAAGCACTTACGATAACATCATTATTATTTGAGAATTGTATCTATTGTGAGATAAATTCTCACTCTTGATACCTAATCTTTACAAAGGAATCTGTCGTTGAAGCAGAGTTCAAAGGCAAGAAAGTCCACATGACGTATATGAACAAAGCCGAACGCAATGTCTCGGTTGTTTTAGACAATCCGTGTGTGAAATAATGTGCCAAATTTGATGGACAAGGCCGTCTGAAAAGATATAGTGGATTAACTTTAAACCAGTACGGCGTTGCCTCGCCTTAGCTCAAAGAGAACGATTCTCTAAGGTGCTGAAGCACCAAGTGAATCGGTTCCGTACTATCTGTACTGTCTGCGGCTTCGTCGCCTTGTCCTGATTTAAATTTAATCCACTATATAAAGTTTCTATCAATCCATATCATTTGAGTTTTCATCTTCATAATATGGATGATCGAACAGCTCTCCTTCCCAGATACATTCATCCGTTATACCTTGGGATTCCATGAAAGGAACATAAGAATAAAAATCTTTTTCATATTCTCCATAAAATATATTCACTCCTTTGAGCCATACTGCATCGCATTCATCACACAGAATAATTTCATCATGAAGATATTTAGGTTTTGAATGGTAGAGATAGCCTTGTTGACAAGCGGGACATATTTTTATTCTCTTATTCATGATTACTCCATATAATCGATTTATTTTTGTGGGTAAGCAGTAGTGATTTGATTGCTGCGGCATAAGCCATTCTTAACTTATTACCATTGTATTATCATCACTACTCTTACATAGTTATACATTCAAAGACATTTCATCCATCTCTAGATGGACTAAAATACAGCACAACACCAACAATGTTTCCATACCTTATAAGGAAGCTGTATCATGACACACTCCCCTCATCAAAACACACCCAATCCGGAAGACTACATCCCCTCCTTCCGCCGTCGAAACTTGGACACATCCGGCTTTATGAAAAAACTCGGACGCTTTGCCGGCCGCCTGGGCAAACCTGTCGTCCGTCAACTTTATGCACTTTATTACCTTTGGGAATCCGAACACACGCCCAAACGAGCCAAAATGATTATTGTCGGTGCACTGGTTTATTTCCTCAGCCCTATCGACAGCATTCCCGACCTTCTGATTCCATTTGGCTTCAGCGATGACATTGCCGTCATTGCGTTGGTTTATTCTCAAATGAAAAACTATCTGACCGAAGATATTCAAGAGAAAGCCCGTCAAGCGGCTGACAAGCTGTTTGGTTCTTAATTGGATAAAGTTCGAACACATATATAAATACAAGAAGAAGGCCGTCTGAATATTCAGACGGCCTTCTCAGTTTATGACTTTTTTATTTCAAAGGTTGCATACCCATAACTTCCATCAGGAAGTTGGTAAACGCAGGATTGCTTGGCTTGGTATCCATGTTTTTCCAACGTTGCTGCCAACCGCGCAAAGCACCTTGGATGTACTGTTTGGATTGCTCGGTAGTAATTTCACCACGTTGACTGTCAACGGCAGAACGCAGATAAACTTCGTACATACTGTCATCGACGGAGTTGCGTCCCACTTGTTGGATACGGAAGCGGTTCAAATATTGGGCAGCCTGGACTTTGGTCAGACTACCTTGGCTCACTTGGGTACTCAAACGACGTGCTTCATCATGAATCTTGGAAACATCTGCCCAATGCGAAGGAGCCAAATGATAACCGGTAGCTGAAACTTGTGAATCAGCCTTAGGTTTCTTGACGTTGGTTGGTCGAACTGGCACTTCTTTCAATGTTGGAACATAAATCGATTCACAACCGGCAAGTACCGCCACAGCAAGGATAGGAAGAATGTATTTTTTCATAATGCGCATTATAAGCATGATTCGTTGAAGAAACCAACTTTTGAATAACGGTATCCAGAGCTGATTATCTGAATTACAACAGATTTCATACGATATCTCAAGCTCATACGCAAAAAAGGCCGTCTGAAAACGGCCTTTTAACAACAATCCTATATTATGCCAAATCGGCAAACAGAGGCGTAGAAAGATAGCGTTCGCCATACGATGGCAACAAGACAACAATCAGCTTGCCTTCGTTTTCAGTTTTTTTAGCCAGCTGCAATGCGCTCCATACCGCGGCACCGGAAGAAATACCTACCAAAATGCCTTCTTTTTCAGCCATAGCGCGCGCAGTTTCAAACGCTGCTTCGTTAGGTGCTTTGACAATGCTGTCGTAAATAGTCGTATTCAAAACGCTGGGGATAAAGCCTGCACCCAAACCTTGAATCGGATGTGGGCCTTTCTCGCCACCGCTCAATACTGGGGAAGCTTCAGGCTCAACAGCCACGATTTGAACTTCGGGTTTGTATTTTTTCAACACTTCACCCACGCCGGTAATCGTACCGCCAGTACCCACACCGGCCACGAAAATATCAACTTGGCCGTCTGTATCACGCCAAATTTCTTCGGCAGTGGTTTTGCGGTGAACTTCAGGATTGGCCTCGTTATCAAATTGGCGCGGCATAAAGTAAGTATCTGGATGCTCGTCCACCAAAGACTGGGCTTTAGCGATAGCGCCTGCCATACCTTCGGCTGCCGGAGTCAAAATCAGCTCTGCACCGAATGCACGCAGCAGCATTTTGCGTTCTTTACTCATGCTTTCAGGCATAGTAATCGCCAATTTATAACCGCGGGCCGCACACACCATTGCCAAACCGATACCGGTATTGCCGCTGGTCGCCTCAACAATAACGGTATCTTTATTGATTTTACCGGCTTGCTCTGCCGCTTCAATCATGGCTTCGGCAATACGGTCTTTCACGCTGCTGCCCGGATTGAAAAATTCAAGCTTAACGGCGATTTGCGCTTTCAAACCTTCGGTCAGACGGTTCAATTTCACCAAAGGGGTGTTGCCGATCAGCTCGGTAATATTATTTGCAATTTTCATTTCCTGCTCCAGATTTAGATGTGATATAGCCTGCATATTAAACTCAGGCCGTCTGAAAAACCAATATCGAAAATTTCTTTCATTATAACTTTTAGTTTGGATAAATTAATATCCGCCCCGTTCAAAAATCAAAGCCATGGCAACCACAGCCTGCATAACAACCGCAACCAGCCAACCCATTTGCAGCTGAGTAGCACTAAACAAAGCCGCCGACTGCTTGCACACGACCACGCGGTGCAGATAAAACACCAGCATCAACACGCCCTGCAAAACAAACCAATAAATCGGTTTCAAGGCATAAATTTTCAGCAAGGCCACCCATGCAAAAACTGCGCCTGCCAATGGCAAGATGAAATAAACCACGCCTGCCAAAAAAACAAAAGCCAAAGTCATGACAACATTGGAAACCGCAAATAAGGTCAAACCGGCATATTCGCCTGCCGACCAAAACTTTTTGTCTTCCGTTTTACTGCAGTCATCGATAAAGAAGAAAATACTGGCGATTGTCAGATAAAAATGAGGGATAAACAAAGGGCCTGTATGCGTAAAGCCCCACATTCCGGGTAGCAAGCGCGCGCCTAGTGCCGAAATCCCCAGCCACAACAACACCGCAGCCCAAAGCCATTGAAACCGCTGCGCGCGAAAAATAAACGCCAACGATACCGCAGCATACGCGACGGCAAACCAAAAATCCAAAGAAACCATCATGAATACTGCAACTCGCCTTCAAAAACGGTTTCAGCAGGGCCGGTCATTTGCACATCGCCACCTTCTTCCCAACTGATAAACAATTCGCCACCAGGCAGAGTAACACGCACAGGCGCACCCGCTTTCAGCAGGCCATTGCGCACGCCGGCCACCACGGCCGCACACGCTCCAGTGCCGCAAGCCTGAGTTTCCCCCACCCCGCGTTCAAACACGCGCAGGCGGACTGACAACTCATCTTCAACCTGCAAAAAGCCAACATTGACCCGTTCAGGGAACTGCTCGTGCGATTCAATAGTGCTACCCCAATACTCTACCGGCGCCGTCTCAACATCATCAACCAAAATCACTGCATGCGGATTACCCATATTCACGCAGCTTACCGGTACAGATTCCAAACCGACCAAAACAATATGTGTCAGCGCATCTTTATTTTCACCATGCGCAGGCACAAACGGAATTTCAGACGGCATGAAACGCGGTTTACCCATATTGACGGTAACCAAACCGTTATCCAACAGCTTCGGTACAATAATTCCTTTGGCCGTTTCGACCAAAATTTCCGTTTTATCCGTCAAACCCTTATCCGCGACAAAACGCGCAAAACAACGCGCGCCATTGCCGCACTGCTCTACTTCCCGGCCATCGGCATTGAAAATGCGGTACCGAAAATCGACCGCATCAGAAGAAGGCTTCTCCACCACCAAAAACTGATCAAAACCCACGCCGCGATAGCGGTCCGCCCATTGGGCAAGCGGCGCGGCCAACGGATCAAAGTCCTGATTGATGGCATTGACCACCATAAAATCATTGCCCAAGCCGTGCATCTTCGTAAATTTCAAAGTTTTCATTATTCATTCACATTCTTATTAAATCATTATTTCGGCACATTCTACACCAGAATGATATATCCGTTTCTATCTTGTTTTTCAGACGGCCTTGCGCCCTTTTACCAATACTAACACCAGCCACCCCGCAAAAATACTATACTTCCCACATTACAAACATTTCTTATTACAAGGATACACATTATGAAAAAAGTTCTCTTACCTGCCCTTTTGGCCGCTTCACTCAGCGCATGTACAGTCGGCACGCCCGGCGTTTCCGTCGGTTTAGGCGTCGGCACCAGCATCGGCCGCCATGTCGGCTTGGGTACATCCATCAACATCCCTGTCGGTTTGGACAAAACCAAAACCACCAAAGGCACGGATTCAGACGGCATCCGTATCTCAGAAGAACAAATCGTAACCTATTTTGATGCACACGGCACACCCAGTAACAGCGCAGTCAAAGGCGGCTTCCATCGCCAACTGATCAGCAAACGCAACAACGAATATGTCGTCCAAGACTTTTACAGCGACAACAGCCAAAAACGCACGGACCCCTACGTCCTCAGCCGTAACCAACTGATGCAGTTCCGCGCCACGCCAAGCAACGGCTCGTTAACCACTTACGCCTACAACGGTACCGTGATGCAGCAGCAAGTGTTCCAAAACGGCAAATTGGTTAACGCCAAATACTAAAGGCCGTCTGAAACGGCTGGGAAGCATGTGAAACTTGATTACAAAATATTTTTAACATTCAAACATTTGAAATATTTTGCACCATTTTCTTGAAAATATTGATTGACACATTTTTTCCAGCCATTATAATACGCCCCATTCCCCGATAGCTCAGTCGGTAGAGCGACGGACTGTTAATCCGCAGGTCCCTGGTTCGAGCCCAGGTCGGGGAGCCAAATTTAAAAAGCCTGAACTTCTGTTCAGGCTTTTTTACATCAATAAGGAACGATAGTTCTTTCCCAAAGAAAGCCCTGAATCTCCATGAGACCTTTGCAAAAGTCTCTATCCGCCAAACTGGCACGCCTTGCGCCCTATCCGCTTCGTCTGACGAACAGGTGCAAGCAGCCCGAAACCTTTTTTCAGTCAGGTTTCGGGCTGTTTCGTTTTTTGGATGAACGGCATCTTTTCAGACGGCCTTGTCCATCAAATTTGGCACATTATTTCACACACGGATTGTCTAAAACGACCGAGACATGGCGTTCGGCTTTGTTCATATACGTCATACGGACTTTTTTGCCTTTGAATTCTGCTTCGATGACGGATTCCAACGAGACAACATCTTGAGGGAAGCCGAATTTTTTGTCGTTTGCGGCAATGAATTTGACGGGTTTGTCGCGGAATAGCGAGTAGAACGACACGCCTTTATTACCTGCGGTCACAGCGCATTGCGTTTTGCTGTCGGTGGCGATGACGGAGGAAAGCGTATGGGGCTTGTGGGTACGGTCGGCGAAGGTGGTGTAGGAATCATACGATCCTAAGCTAGTCCTTAATACGAAGGTATTGCCAAGCCACTCATGGCTAGTCCTGTCTTCGGGAAGATTTTTCTCGATGGCTTTTTTGCCTGCAAAGAAAGAGCATTCCTGGTTTTTGTGGTTACAGATTTTTCTGACGCTGAACTGCTTGTCCGGAGAAGTAATGATGGTTGCGGCGGCAAAGCTGTTTGTGCTTGTTGCGGCGAATATACAACTTAAAAGAAGTGAGCGGATAGAAAGGGACGGTTTCATTTTGTTTAGTGTATCGGTTGGTTTTTATAGTGGATTAAATTTAAATCAGGACAAGGCGACGAAGCCGCAGACAGTACAGATAGTACGGCAAGGCGAGGCAACGCCGTACTGGTTTAAAGTTAATCCACTATAATATTGGTTGAGCGGATTTGAATGCAATAAACACTCAATATGCCTGCGGCGGAATAACTGCCGATATATTGATTTCAATCTGCAAAACAGATAATACGAAGGCCGTCTGAAACTGATTTTTGGTGTTTCGGACGACCTTTGTTTACTTTGCTGCGCGGGTTTAGCGGAAGAAATCGCCCATGCCTGCAGGCAGGCCTTGGGTAAATGCACCCATGGTTTTATTGGTCGTTTCTTCGGCTTTTTCAGAAGCGGCATTGATGGCGGCCAATACCAAATCTTCCAGCATTTCTTTGTCGTCAGCGGCTTCTTGAATCAAATCAGGGCTGATTTCGAGTTTGCGGACGACGTGGGCGCAGGTCATCACGACTTTAACCAAGCCGTTGCCTGCTTCGCCTTCTACTTCGGTCTCGGCAAGTTTCGCTTGTGCTTTTTTCATGTTTTCCTGCATTTGCTGCGCCTGTTTCATCAGGCCGCCTAATCCGGCTTTTCCGAACATGTTTTACTCCTATGGGTTTGAATAAATGGATTTCACTCATGCCGTCTGAAAAACGCTATTGCCTTTCAGACGGCCTTGTATATCAGTATTTTAAGAATGTCCTACCAACTCTAAAGAATCCGGCAGCCATTGTGCTTCAAAGGTTTGCAAGATTTTCTGCGCCGTTGTATCCGCTTCCAGCAAATCTTGCGCCTGCTGCCGCCCTTCTTCTTGAATACGTTTGCGGCGCATAACCGGCGTTTCCCAGCCTTTATCATCCTGCCAAGGCTCGGTTTGCAGCCTTAAATTGCCAAGATGGTAGGCCTCGCTCAACGTCTGGCAGATTTTATCCAAGCGCTCTTTATTGGCAGTGGCTTTAGCCTCATCCGTCAACGACAGCATGATTAAACCTGCTTCTGCATCATAACTTGTCCATGCCGCATTTTGCGCCAACATCTGCGCTGCGCCTAATTTACGGGCAAAGCGTTCGATAATACTGTGCCAATTCTCAGTTCTAAACTCAGGCAAAGGAGCGAACTGAAGCTCTTCTTCATCTCCCTCCTCTTCTTCAGGCTCAGCAGACGCAACCGGCTGTGGCACTTCCATCACATCAGCATGGTGTGAATCTTCATATGTATATGCTTCATCAAAATACGGAGGCGGAATTTCCTCATCCATGTGCGGATATGCTTCCGGCGCGGGGGCCGTCTGAACTTTTGCAACAGGCAATGTCTCCGCAGTTTCTTGTATCTGCGCCGTTTGTGTTTGAGGCGTTTCGTCCGATACTTGGCTCGGCATTTCCTCCCAAGGCGGTACATCCGCCTGTTGTTGAACAGACTGAATAGTTTCTTCAGACGGCCTTTCAACGATATCCTGTTTGGTCGGAACAGCCTCTTTCTCAACCGCCGGTGCTGCTATCGGCTCAGATTTCGGCAGCTGAAAAGGCTTTTTTTCGGCCTCAGCTTTCTGATGGTCGGAATGCAAATCCGTGTGTTCAATCTGACTTTGCGTATCGCAACTCGAAGCGGCCAACGGCGCAAATGCAAGCATGCGCAAAAGCGTCATGACAAAACCGGCATACTCGTCCGGAGCCAGCGGCAAATCCTGTTTGCCATGAATAGCACATTGATAATAAAGCTGAATCTGCTCGCCACTCAAAGCCTGACTTAATCGTAGCAAAGTTTCACGTTCAGGGTCGTCATTCGCTAAGGCGGAAGGAATGGTTTGAATCAAAGCCAAACGTTGCAACAGCATGGCCAATTCTGCCAATGCGCTGTCAAAACCAATTGCTCTGGCAGACATTTCCTGAGCCTTTTCCAGCAAAGCCTCACCGTTTTGATTGATGATTCCTTCAAGCAATTCAAACAAGTATTGTTTATCGACCGCTCCGATCATCTGGCGGACATCTTGTTCGGCAACTTTACCCGAACCCATGGCAATCGCCTGATCCAAAAGGCTCAACGCATCGCGCATCGAACCGGCGGCGGCACGTCCCAAAAGCTGCAAGGCCTGCGGCTGATAAGGAACGTTTTCACGGTCTAGTACATGTGCCAAATGCTCGGCAACCTGTTGGGTTGTCATGTTGCGCAACACAAACTGCAAACAGCGGCTCAATACGGTAATGGGAACTTTGTGCGGATCGGTGGTCGCCAAAATGAATTTAACGTGTTCAGGCGGCTCTTCCAAAGTCTTCAGCATGGCATTGAACGCGCTTTTGGAAAGCATATGCACTTCGTCAATGATATAGACTTTGTATTTACCCACAGTCGGCGCGTATTGTGCGTTTTCCAACACTTCGCGGATATTGTCGATACCGGTATTCGATGCCGCATCGATTTCCAATAAATCCACATAACGGCCGCTGTCGATTTGCGTACAGCTTTCACACTGACCGCATGGTTCGCCATGCACGGCATTTTCGCAGTTCAAACTCTTGGCCAAGATCCTGGCAATCGTGGTCTTGCCCACACCGCGCGTCCCTGTCAACAGATAGGCATGGTGCAGACGGCCTTCGTCCAGCGCGTTGCGCAGGGCTTTGACGACGTGTTCCTGACCGACCAAATCGGCAAAGGTTTTCGGACGCCATTTTCGTGCAAGAACTTGATAAGCCATGTTGTTTCTCTACGGGAAATAAATCGGAAGGCCGTCTGAAAAGAATTATCCGCTCTTCAGACGGCCTCAGAAAATGGCATATATTCTAGCATTTTTTTGATTTTTATTAAGGATTTTCTATCAAGCCGACGGCGACAGCATGTCATCGCAATGTTAGAATGCTACACAAATGATAAACAATTTGAAGCTCAAATCATTATGTCTGAAATCATACTACGCAATCAATCAGCCACTATGCGAGTCAATACGATGGGCGGATATATTGACTCCCTGACTCTAAAAGGACGGGAAGTCTTATTTCCGAAAACCAGCGTTCAAGTGAGCGATGACACAAAATTACGCGGCGGCATGCACGTCTGCTTGCCCCAATTCGGACCGGACAGCAAAAATCATCTGGCCCAACATGGTTTCGGCAGAACTTCAGACTGGGAAATCCGCCATCAAAATGAATCGGATATCGGTTTGAAATTAATCAGCACAGAAAGAGGCTATGAACACGTCGAATGGTTGCTTGATTACAGTCTGCCTAACGAAAATGAAGCCATCGCCATCCTAACCGTCTGCAATTACGGCGAATCGCCCGTCCGCACATCCCCGGGATTCCACCCCTACTTTACCGCCGCCGGTACACAATTTGATTTCAACGGCGCCCCATACGATGCCGACTATATCTCCCATACCGAATTTGTTTCCTCCGACCAGGATGCACACGTTGCATTTGACGGCTTGAAACTGGATATCCGCACCCACAATCTGCCTGTGTATGCCCTCTGGAGCGATCGAAACGGCCAATATACTTGTGCAGAGCCAACCGCAGAAGGCAATGCGTTTTGATCCCCCGCCCGAGGCGGACAATTTGTTTCAGGGCACAGCAAAAAACGTTACGCCATGAAAATCAGACTGACAGCTTAAATTATTCTGTAAAGTCATAAATACTTAAAAACCACCCCGAAGGGTGGTTTTCTTATGGCTTACAGGCCATTGTTATTGATTGCATTCGCAATATCGCGTACTGCTGTTACATACATACGGCTGTGGTTGTATTGCCATACTGTGTAGAAGTTATTCAGACCCAAATAGTATTCAAATACGCCTGGACTCGTTTCCAAAGCATACAACACAGCCTTTTCATTATCCGCAACAGCAGCTTGAGGCACCACACCCAAAGCTTTGAAATCTGCGACAGTGCGTGTCAAAGTTGTTTTCTCATCGATAATCGCCTGCAAGTGCGGAGTAATCGTCAGACTTACCGGCACAACCATCTTGCCGCCTGTCTGCCAGCCATGCTGTTTCATATAATTGGCGACAGAAGCCGCCACATCGCCGACATTATTCCAAATATCGCGATGACCATCACCATCATAGTCTACCGCCCATTTACGGTAGCTTGAAGGCATAAATTGCGGCATACCCATCGCACCGGCATAGCTGCCTTTGAAGTCAAAGACATTTTCTTTTTCTTCTTTTGCCATCTGCAAAAGTTCGCTCAATTCATTTTGGAAAAACTCGGCACGGCGAGGATAATCAAAGGCCAATGTACTCAAGGCATCGGCAACGCGGAAGCTGCCCGTATTTTTGCCGTAATTAGTTTCGATACCGAGAATCGCCACAATTAATTCGGCAGGTACGCCGTATTTGCGTGCCACATCATCGATTACGGCACGGTTTGCCGCATAGAATTGTCTGCCGCCATTAAATTTGGCTGCACCAGAGTTACCGGTGCGGAATTCATACCAAGGACGCGATGTGCTTGGACGATACATAATGGTAATAATGTTGCCTTTATACACCACACCATTAAAGAAATTGCGCAATTCTTCCGCACTGAAACGGCGGTTTTTCACTTCATATTGGATAAACTGCTGAACATTGACGTTCTCATTGAAACCGCTGCTGGCAACAGATTCAGCCGCAGCATCAAATACAGGGCGTTTTGCAGTGGAAACAGGCTCAACCGGTTTTGCCGTATCAACAGCAGGCTTTTGCGGGGTACTACATGAAGCCAGAGCCAAAGCAGCCAGACCCATCCCAAAGATTTTGATTTTATTCATAAATAATCTCTTTATTAATATACTATGACAAATCCGAATACGAAAGAATATCCGCCCAACACATCATTTCTCTATGCCAACCGCCATACTTTTTAACCAGCCCAAAATATAGACAACTCGGCACTGATTTGCTTCGGCTCAAGCACATAAACAAGGCCGTCTGAAATCCAAGGAAACCCTTGATTTTCAGACGGCCTTGAATGAATCAATTACTCAGCGGCTGCAACAACAGCAACGGTAATTTTAGCAACAGCGTCAGTGTGCAGAGCTACTTCAACTTCGTATTCGCCAACAGCTTTCAAAGGACCGTTAGGCAGACGTACGTTTGCTTTAGCAGCTTGGATACCGGCAGCAACAATCGCTTCAGCGATGTCAGCATTGGTAACAGAACCGAACAGACGACCATCAACACCGGCTTTTTGAGCAACAGTAATGGTTTGGCCTTCCAGTTTTTCTTGACGTGCTTTAGCATCAGCCAAGATTTCAGCTTGTTTGGCTTCCAATTCAGCGCGGCGTGCTTCGAATTCTTTCATGTTGGCTTCGGTTGCACGTTTTGCTTTACCGGCAGGGATCAGGAAGTTGCGTGCGTAACCGTTTTTAACGGTAACGATGTCACCCAAGTTACCCAGACCGCCGATTTTTTCTAACAGAATAATTTGCATGATTTAAACTCCAAAATTATTTGTGTTGATCGGTGTAAGGCAACAGAGCCAGGAAACGGGCACGTTTCACAGCAGTAGCCAACTGACGTTGGTAGTGTGCTTTAGTACCAGTAATGCGGGCAGGGATGATTTTGCCGTTTTCAGAGATGAAGTCTTTCAACAAATCAACTTGTTTGTAATCAACTTCTTGGATTTTTTCAGCCGTAAAGCGGCAGAATTTTCTACGTTTGAATGATTGACGAGCCATTGTCGTTTAACCTTTATATTCTTTAATGTTCTGTATGCGTAGTACCGGCTTAGGGAAGCGTTGGCTGCGTTGCGCCAAAAAACCTTCCGACTCGATGACGGCATCTTGCCGATACTGCCATTCTTCAGCCTGCTTACCTAAAATCCGCGCAGGGATTTCAAATTTGACCAGACATTTCTGTCCGTTTTCTTCCTGCCAAGACTCATGTTGTAACACAACATCTAAAACAGGAATTCCTGCCGGCGTATATCTCAAAGGCTGGACCTGCAAGATACGGGCGGTAAGCTTAATCAGATTGTTCAATCTTATTCGGCTGCTGCAACTTCTTCAGCTGCACCGTTCAGCAAGTTTTTTGCTTTTTCGCCGCCCAGCATTGGGGAAGCTTCAGTTACAGCGTGTTTTGTTTTGATGGTCAGGTGACGCAGTACGGCATCATTGAAGCGGAAAGCAGTTTCCAGCTCTTCAACCACTTCAGGAGTAGTTTCGATATTCATCAAAACATAGTGTGCTTTGTGGATTTTGTTGATTGGGTAAGCCAATTGACGACGGCCCCAGTCTTCCAAACGGTGGATTTTACCGCTGGCTTCAGTAATCATGGTTTTGTAACGCTCAACCATAGCAGGCACTTGCTCGCTTTGATCAGGATGAACGATAAACACGATCTCGTAATGACGCATGTTATCTCCTTATGGATGATTAAAAACAGCCTTTCACCATGCGAAGTAAAAGGCAAGGCAAAGAGGCTGAATTCTATCCGCATTTCTTAAAAAATACAAGTCTGAATTCAAAATCCACTTTCTTTTCAATTAAAAAAACAACATTAGGCCTTATGGTTATTTCCTAGCAAACCACTCAACTATCTGCCAAAAATCTGCTAAAATCTGCTCCATCCTAATAAATACAGCATCAGAAGGCACACAATCATGGCTCTTTTGCAGATTTCAGAACCCGGCATGTCCGCCGCCCCCCATCAACACCGCCTCGCCGTAGGCATTGATTTAGGTACAACCAACAGCTTGGTTGCTACAGTCCGCAGCGGCAGCGCAGTCTGCTTGCCCGATTCAGACGGCCGCGCCACCCTGCCTTCGGTTGTCCGTTATTTGGATGGCGAAGTTGAAGTCGGCAAAAATGCCCTTTCCGCCCAAAAAACCGATCCGCTAAATACAATCAGCTCCGCCAAACGCTTAATCGGCCGCACCCTTACCGACCTCGCACAAGAGGCGCAATACCTGCCCTATCGATTTACACCCAATGAGCGCGTGGTCGAGTTAAACACCCGTCAAGGTGCGAAAACGCCTATCGAAGTATCGGCAGAAATCCTCAAAGCCCTCAAATTGCGTGCCGAAGAAACATTGGGCGGCGATTTGGTTGGTGCCGTCATTACCGTACCTGCTTATTTTGACGATGCCCAACGTCAAGCCACCAAAGATGCCGCGCGCTTAGCAGGTTTGAATGTCTTGCGCCTCCTTAACGAACCGACTGCCGCCGCAATCGCCTACGGACTGGACAACGCCTCAGAAGGCACGTTTGTTGTTTATGACTTAGGCGGCGGCACATTTGACGTATCCGTATTGCAACTGACCAAAGGCCTGTTTGAAGTGAAAGCCACCGGCGGCAACAGCGCATTGGGCGGCGACGACTTCGACCATCGTTTGTTCTGCTACCTGCTCGAACAAAACAACCTCTCCAAACTCAACGAACAAGACAGCCAGCTCCTGCTTTCCCTTGTCCGTAGTGCCAAAGAAAAACTGACCACACAAACCGAAGCCGTCATCGAAACCACACTTTCAGACGGCCATAAAATTCATACCGTCATTACCCGCCAAGAGTTTCACAACCTGACCCAAAATCTGGTACAAAAAACCATCGAGCCCGTCAAACAAGCTTTGAAAGATGCCGGTGTGACTAAGGCGGATGTCAAAGGCGTGATTATGGTCGGCGGTTCCACCCGTATGCTGCACGTCCAACAAGCGGTCGCCACCTTCTTCGGACAAACCCCGCTGAACAACCTCAACCCCGACGAAGTGGTCGCACTCGGTGCCGCCATACAGGCAAACGTCCTTGCCGGCAACAAAACCGACGGCGAATGGCTGCTGCTGGACGTTACGCCTTTGTCACTCGGTTTGGAAACCTACGGAGGTCTTGCCGAAAAAATCATCCCGCGCAACTCCACCATTCCTACCGCACGCGCGCAGGACTTCACCACTTTCAAAGACGGTCAAACCGCCATGACGATACACGTCGTACAAGGCGAGCGCGAACTCGTTTCCGACTGCCGCAGCCTTGCCAAATTTACCCTGCGCGGCATTCCGCCCATGACCGCAGGCGCGGCGCGTATCCGCGTTACCTTCCAAGTTGATGCAGACGGCTTGCTGTCCGTTTCTGCCCAAGAACAAAGCACCGGCGTACAGGCGCAAATCGAAGTCAAACCTTCCTACGGCTTGGACGACGACACTATCACCCAAATGCTCAAAGACAGCATGAGCAACGCCGCCGAAGACATGGTGGCACGCGCCCGCGCCGAAGCCGTGGTAGAAGCCGAAAGCCTGACCGACGCCGTCAACGCCGCCCTTGAGTTGGATAGCGATTTGCTTGATGCCGAAGAGCTTGCACAAATCCAGCAAGACATCGCCGATTTGCAAGGCCGTCTGAAAGACGGCAACGCCGAAGACATCCGCGCCGCCGTCGCCAAACTCAGCCGCAACACTGACAACTTCGCCGCCAAACGCATGAACCGCAACATCCAACGTGCGCTGACTGGACAAAGTGTTGATAATATTTGATGACGAATAGTTTCAGACGGCCTTTGATAAAAAGGCCGTCTGAAAAGATGTCATCTCACAGAAATAAAAATAAAGGACAATAATGGAAAAAGTAGGTATTGTCTACCTGATGAAAACCGTCATCAAAGGTGTATATAAGATTGGTATTACTGACGAAAATAATTTTGAAATTAGAATGCGCCATTTGGAAAACAACGGCTACGCAAACGTTGCCGGATTAGAACGCATTCTAGCCATTAAAACCGACAACTATAAAGAAAAAAAAACCTTACTTCATGAAATTTTCGGCAAAAGCCAAATAGGAGAAACTGAGCTTTTTGCAATTGATGAAAATCTTGTAAAAAGGCTTTTTCTCTCATTAAGAGGCGAAATTGTATTTCCTAAAAATGAAATAGCAGAGTTAGGTTTTGAAAAAACTGTCAAAGAACATCATCAAGAAAAAATCTTTGAAGTAAACAGAAGTGCATTTATCTCCTTTATTAAGGAAAAGCACCAACAAAATCCTTCCATATTAAGAAATCTCATCTCTTCAGAAAATGCATATAAACCCAAAAACTCCAAAGTCCGTCTATATAAAGACGAATACTTTGGAAAAAGCGGATCAAAGCTAACCACTGAAATTGAAGATGGTCTTCACATTTATACTACCTACTCAAAAAAGGATTTGAAGATAGCTTACGAAGATTACTCAAAATTATTTGAATTACAATGAGACTCTGGCACCAAACCCTTATCCCCCTACTCCCCCGTGCCCAACTTTTAGGACAGCATCGTGAATGCGCCGCTTTACGCGGGGCAGGCTGGGGCAGGTCGCATGCGACGGTTAATTACGTTTTTACTCATTCGCCCCACAAACTCTATCTGTATCACGCGTTGATTATGGAAGAGATGGAAAAGCGCGGCTACAAGCCTGACGTTTTATGGAAAGACCCGTTGTATCGCGGCAAAGCCGTTGCGCCATACCACGCACACACGGCTGAAACAGCCTCCTCACCCATTTACGCCGAACACGATGATGCTTATTTAGATGAATGCTTGGAAAACCTAAAAAGTAAAGGCATCATGTTATAAACCCATTTTTCAGACGGCCTGAATATTGAATACCCAATGCCGTCTGAAACCACTTTAACCACAACCACTCTTAAACAACCGAGACAATAAAAATGCCAAAAATTACCGTACTCCCACACGCGACATTATGCCCCGAAGGCGCGGTTATCGAAGATGCACCGGAAGGCCAAACCGTCCTTGACGTACTGCTCGACCACGATATCGAAGTCGATCACGCCTGCGAAAAATCCTGCGCCTGCACCACCTGCCACGTGATTATCCGCAAAGGTTTTGACAGCCTGGAGGAGCCGAGCGAATTGGAAGAAGACCTACTCGACCAAGCATGGGGCTTGGAAGCTGATTCACGTTTGAGCTGTCAGGCCGTCGTTGCGGATGAAGATTTGGTCGTAGAAATCCCCAAATATACGATCAACCACGCGCGTGAAGACCATTAAAACAAGGTTTAATGAAAAAGGCCGTCTGAAACCACAAATTTATGGTTTTCAGACGGCCTTTTCGTTACTTCCCAAACTATTCGATATGAGGAAAAATAAAACGCATACGCGAAATCTGCATAGCAGCCACTTTCTGCGTGGCGGAGTAATTTTCGATTTTTTCTTGCATTCTGATTTGATGCAGATTGCCGTTATGCTTAGGAGCAGATTTTTGAGGCTCGCTTGTCGCCTGTAACTCTTGCTCTGTTTTCAACGCTTCCTCTGCCTCGATGGCCGAAAGTGCAGCCTCATCTCTTGCCAAACCGAAACGCTCGATGATGGCATTGGCTTCATCTATATAATGAGATTTGTCCGCGCCATTTTCCAACACCGCATCTTCAAGCACAACCGACAAATGCTTGCCGCAATTTTCGATACGCTCTGCGATACGCGAATAAACCATCCAACGTTTCAACCTCAATGCTCCTGCATCGTCATTGGGTGAAGCAGCATCCAGTTTAATCAAGCCATAATGTTTGCCGTAATACAGACGGAACACCAGCTGTTTCAAACCTTCTGTTTCGTCCAGCATCCGATAAAATTCGCGAACCAACAACAGCAAACGGTCAAATGCACCTGCTTTGGACAGATACTCCGGATCATCGGAAGCGAGCGCGTAAATCAGTTTGGACAGCTTGGCGTTGAGTGCGTTATTCATCTTTTTTCCTTTTATTTTTAAGCGATGGATTGTCTTAAGAGCCGTTCCAAAAAATTTGGTTGCATAGCGAAATGTAAATTTTACATGGAAACCAAATCATTCAAAACGGAATAAAAAGTATAAAACGGCAGATTCAAAGGGAATATGCCGTGAATTTTTAAGTGTCTTGCCGTATTTTAACGCAACTATGCTATTTTGTTAAAAAATAGCGTCATCATTTATCTGCCCTTCTTCCGTAAAACAATCTGGCAGTCCGACTTCTTCTTGATTAAAATAATTGGCAATAGTCGAAACCCAATAAAGGAACACATCATGAAATGGACAGATACTCAACGCATCGCCGAAGAACTCTACGATTTACACGGCGACAGCATCGACCCGAAAACCGTGCGTTTTACCCAACTGCGTGATTTGATTATGGCTCTGCCTGAATTTGACGATGATCCGGCGCGTTGCGGCGAGCGCATTCTCGAAGCCGTGCAACAAGCCTGGATAGATGAAGCGGAATAACCTTTTCCCTTTTCATCAAACAAGACCTCAGGCTGTTTTTCAGACGGCCTGAGGTCTTTATTAAATCTATTCATACAATTTCGGAAAATTTCGAAATTGACTCATACCAACCTCAAATTTATTATGCAGTCTGACAACAAATAAAAGATATGCAGAAGGTGCATAACCATGAATCACGCTCGAGAAATCGCCGCTTTAAACAACAGCCTTTCTGATTTGAAAGGCGACATCAATGTTTCATTCGAATTTTTCCCGCCGAAAAACGAACAAATGGAAACCATGTTATGGGATTCCATCCATCGCCTGCAAACCTTGCATCCGAAATTCGTTTCCGTAACCTACGGTGCAAACTCCGGCGAACGCGACCGCACACATAGCATCGTCAAACGCATCAAACAAGAAACCGGCCTTGACGCCGCCCCCCACCTGACCGGTATCGATGCCAGCCCTGACGAGTTGCGTCAAATTGCCAAAGACTATTGGGACAGCGGTATCCGCCGCATTGTCGCCCTGCGTGGCGACGAGCCGCCTGGCTACGAGAAAAAACCTTTCTATGCCGAAGATTTAGTCAAACTGTTGCGCTCCGTTGCCGACTTTGACATTTCCGTAGCGGCCTATCCAGAGGTGCACCCGGAAGCCAAATCCGCACAAGCCGACTTGATCAATCTGAAACGCAAAATCGATGCGGGTGCAAACCACGTTATCACCCAATTCTTCTTTGACGTGGAAAGCTATCTGCGCTTCCGCGACCGTTGCGTGATGATGGGCATCGACGTTGAAATCGTTCCCGGCATCCTGCCTGTAACCAATTTCAAACAATTGACCAAAATGGCCCAAGTGACCAACGTCAAAATTCCAAGCTGGCTGTCTAAAATGTACGAAGGTTTGGATGACGACCAAGGCACGCGCAACCTTGTTGCCGCCAGCATCGCCATCGACATGGTCAAAGTCCTCTCTCGCGAAGGGGTGAAAGACTTCCACTTCTACACCCTCAACCGCAGCGAACTGACTTACGCCATCTGCCATATTTTGGGTGTACGCCCCCGTTAATAAAACAGACGGCCTCCCCATTCTGATTTACAATATCGAACATTCAGGCCATACCGGCCTGATTAAAAATTCCAACTAGGAGAGTTAACATGACAACATTACATTTTTCAGGCTTCCCGCGCGTCGGTGCCTTCCGCGAATTGAAATTCGCACAAGAAAAATACTGGCGCAAAGAAATCAGCGAGCAAGAATTGCTGGCTGTTGCTAAAGACTTGCGCGAGAAAAACTGGAAACACCAAGCTGCTGCCAACGCCGATTTCGTTGCTGCAGGCGATTTCACTTTCTACGACCACATCCTCGACCTGCAAGTTGCTACCGGTGCCATCCCTGCCCGTTTCGGCTTCGACAGCCAAAACCTGTCTTTGGAACAATTCTTCCAACTGGCCCGTGGTAACAAAGACCAATTCGCTATCGAAATGACCAAATGGTTCGACACCAACTACCACTACTTGGTGCCTGAATTCCACGCCGATACCGAATTCAAAGCCAACGCCAAACACTACGTTCAACAACTGCAAGAAGCCCAAGCTTTGGGCCTGAAAGCCAAACCGACCATCGTCGGCCCATTGACTTTCCTGTGGGTTGGTAAAGAAAAAGGCGCGGTTGAATTCGACCGTCTGAGCCTGTTGCCTAAACTGTTGCCTGTTTACGTTGAAATCCTGACTGCTTTGGTTGAAGCCGGTGCCGAGTGGATTCAAATCGACGAGCCTGCTTTGACTGTTGATCTGCCTAAAGAATGGGTAGAAGCATACAAAGATGTTTACGCTACTTTGAGCAAAGTAAGCGCCAAAATCCTGTTGAGCACTTACTTCGGTTCTGTTGCCGAACACGCCGCATTGCTGAAATCCCTGCCTGTTGACGGCTTGCACATCGACTTGGTACGCGCTCCTGAGCAACTGGACGCATTTGCCGACTACGACAAAGTTCTGTCTGCCGGCGTTATCGACGGCCGCAACATTTGGCGCGCCAACCTGAACAAAGTTTTGGAAACTGTTGAGCCTCTGCAAGCCAAACTGGGCGACCGTTTGTGGATCTCCAGCTCTTGCTCTCTGCTGCACACTCCATTTGACTTGTCAGTTGAAGAAAAACTGAAAGCCAACAAACCTGACCTGTACTCTTGGTTGGCATTCACCCTGCAAAAAACTCAAGAATTGCGCGTTCTGAAAGCCGCATTGAACGAAGGTCGTGATTCTGTTGCCGAAGAACTGGCCGCCAGCCAAGCAGCTGCCGACTCCCGTGCCAACAGCAGCGAAATCCACCGTGCAGACGTTGCTAAACGCCTGGCCGATTTGCCTGCCAACGCAGACCAACGCAAATCTCCATTTGCCGACCGTATCAAAGCGCAACAAGCATGGTTGAACCTGCCTCTGCTGCCGACTACCAACATCGGTTCTTTCCCTCAAACTACCGAAATCCGCCACGCACGCGCCGCCTTCAAAAAAGGCGAACTGTCTGCCGCTGATTACGAAGCCGCGATGAAAAAAGAAATCGCCTTGGTGGTTGAAGAGCAAGAAAAACTGGACTTGGACGTACTGGTACACGGCGAAGCCGAGCGTAACGACATGGTTGAATACTTCGGCGAACTGTTGAGCGGTTTTGCATTCACCCAATACGGCTGGGTACAAAGCTACGGCTCACGCTGCGTTAAACCACCTATCATCTTCGGTGACGTAAGCCGTCCTGAAGCCATGACTGTTGCTTGGTCTACTTACGCACAAAGCCTGACCAAACGCCCGATGAAAGGTATGTTGACCGGCCCTGTAACCATTCTGCAATGGTCTTTCGTCCGCAACGACATTCCTCGCTCTACCGTGTGCAAACAAATCGCACTGGCTCTGAACGACGAAGTATTGGATCTGGAAAAAGCCGGCATCAAAGTCATCCAAATTGACGAACCTGCCATCCGCGAAGGTCTGCCTTTGAAACGTGCCGATTGGGATGCCTACCTGAACTGGGCCGGCGAATCTTTCCGCCTGTCCTCCAGCGGTTGCGAAGACAGCACACAAATCCACACCCATATGTGCTACTCCGAGTTCAACGACATCCTGCCCGCCATCGCAGCTATGGACGCCGACGTCATCACCATCGAGACTTCACGTTCCGACATGGAACTCTTGACCGCGTTCGGCGAATTCAAATACCCGAACGACATCGGCCCGGGCGTTTACGACATCCACAGCCCACGTGTACCGACAGAAGCCGAAGTGGAACACCTGTTGCGCAAAGCCATCGAGGTTGTACCGGTTGAACGCCTGTGGGTGAACCCGGACTGCGGCCTGAAAACCCGTGGCTGGAAAGAAACTCTGGAACAACTCCAAGTGATGATGAACGTAACCCACAAACTGCGTGCCGAACTGGCTAAATAATGTGAGTTAGATGAAAGGCCGTCTGAAAATTTTCAGACGGCCTTTTTTCTTTATCGATATTTAGACCAGCGTGTAGAAACTAGTAGCGTTGTTTACAGTATTTCCAGGAGAATACTGAAACATGAACATGCACAAAAACACCCGTCTCACCCTGCACCACCGCCAAGCCATTTGGCTGGCCTACACGCAGGGGAAGGAAAGCGTCACC
>ERZ773075.356-NODE-356-length-36922-cov-120.478_pt1 | contig 36922 bp, 27 predicted proteins | sample MGYA00580614_ERZ773075 | MGnify/ENA primary metagenome ERZ773075 (study PRJEB29015, sample SAMEA2738021) | human oral metagenome | biome: human oral; feature: human-associated habitat; material: dental | place: China | collected 2043 ...
AGTTCATCGCGTTCATCGTGAGGCCAAGCCTAGGCCAGGGCGCCGACACGTTCCGCCTTTCTTACCCCACCTCAACATTGACAGCACACCGTCGACATTGACAGTGTGCTGTCAATAGGTTGCAGATCACCCGGAGAGGAGCCGAGATGCGCACGATCGCCCTGTACACGACCGAGACCATGGCGGATTGGGAGTATGCCTACCTCACCACTCAGATCGCCGATGCAGAAGGGCTCAAGCCCGGACGCTTCCGACTGCTGCTCGTGGGTGATGGACTGGAGCCGGTGCACACACTGGGGAATCTCCCTCTTGCTCCGGAGGTCGACCTCGGCGCCCTGGATGCGCTGGCCGCCGACGGCTCACTCGCGGCCCTGGTCATTCCGGGAGGGAATCACTACGCGGCCGGGCACGAGCGGCTCATCAAGGCGGTCGGCCATCTCGTGGACAAGGAGATTCCGGTGGCGGCGATCTGCGGTGCCACGCTCCTGCTTGCCCGCGCCGGCTTCCTGGACGAGCGCCGTCACACCTCTAATGCCGCCTCGTACCTTGAGGCCAGTGGATACCGAGGCGGTGCGCACTACGTGGAGGCCCCGTTGGTCACCGACCGGGGCGTCACAACAGCCTCGAGCATCCACGCGATCCCCTTCACTGCGGAGGTCATGCGGATCACCAACCTTGTGCCCGATGCGATGGTCGACTCCTGGGAACAGGTCTTCCTCAACGGCAAGGAGAAGGACTACATGGCCCTGATGGAGGCGACCGTTGCCTGGCAGAACGCCTGAGGGGGACGCCCTCACCACCTTGGTCCTTCCCGTCTTCGCCCTCAACGGGGAGCTCCTGGAGGCGGCTGCGGTGATCACGGCCCCGCATGAGCTGACCCCGGCCCGGTGGCAGGTGCTGGGCGCCGTCCTGGAGGAACCGCTGCCGGTTGCCGAGATCGCGCGTCGGGTCGGACTGACGCGGCAGAGCGTGCAGCGGGTGGCCAATGATGTCGTCGCGCAGGACTGGGCGCACTGGCAGCCCAATCCCGGGCGGCGCGGTCAGAACCTGCTCGTCCTGACCGGCAAGGGACGGCGAGCGATCACGGCACTCACCGCGGAGCAGCACGCCTGGGCCGACACCGTCGGCCAGGAGATCGGAGAGAAGGATCTGGAGGCCCTGGGGACACTGATCAGCAGGCTCACTGACGCATCGCGCCGCTACCGGCAAGCCGCCGGAGAGGAACCCTCGCCTTAAGCAGCAACCGATTCCCAGTCGCACCTGCCCCCGAGCGGGCAACGTCGACCTCGACGCACTCGCACTCGTCAGCCTGCGCCACATAGTTAGCGTCGAGGACGCCGTCAGATAGCGAGCACCCGGAGCAGTCGCATCACGCCTCCAGGCATCAACAGCAAAGCCGCGACTGCGCGACTGAGAACCTCTCTCCTCCGAAGACCTCATCAGAACCTACCCACAGCAGCTCTTGCCCAATATAGTACGAACTTCGTACTATATGTTTCGCGCAGTAGTTGACGGCGGTTGCAGCATCTCGCTGTCGAGCGAGCCCGAGGAGAGTTTCCATGAGTCGAGCGATCGAGTACCGGAGATTCGGCGGACCAGAGGTCCTGGAGGAGGTCGAGCGCCCGGCGCAGGCGCCCGGTGACGGAGAGGTACGCATCGTGGTGCGCGCCGTCGGGCTCAACCCCCTCGACTTCAAGACCTTCAAGGGCGACCTGCGACCGGTTGAACGGCTTCAGCGCCTCATTCATCCTCGACGCTGGCTGGAGGGCGCATCCGCCCGCTTCCCCAGGGGCGTGGCCCGCGACTTCGCAGGCGTCATTGACGCAGTCGGCGCCAACGTCACGGACCTTGCTGAGGGCGACGCCGTACTGGGTACCTTGCGGAGCGCACCCGGCCAGGCCGACACCCGCGGAGCACTCACCACCGAGCTGGTGGCACCCGCCGACGACGTCGTCAAGAAGCCGGCTCCGCTGCCCTTCACGCAGGCGGCCTGCCTGGGTGTTGCCTCGCAGACCGCGTGCGGCGCGTTCAGGCAACTGAACCTGCACGACGACGATGTGATTGTCATCAGTGCCGCTGCAGGCGGCGTGGGTTCGGTTGCCGCTCAACTCGCCTTGAGCCGAGGAGCCACCGTGATCGGAATCGCCGGCGCCCGCAATGCCGAATATCTCCGCTCCTTGGGAGCCATTCCAGTCACTTACGGCGGGAACCTGACAAGCCGGGTTCGCGATGCGGCTCCGTCGCCCGTCACCAAGCTCCTTGACTGCTATGGCAGCGGCTACGTACAACTTGGCCGTGATCTCGGGCTAACGGGCCGTTCCATCGGCACTCTGGTTCCCTCACCCGCAGCGATCCTCAGGGGCGCGCGGTTCACCGGCTCACGACACAGTAGTGGACGCGGTGACCTCGAGGAGGTGGCACAGCTGGTGGCGGACGACGCCATCAAGGTCGAAGTCGCTCACACTTACTCTTTCACGCTGGAGCAGGTTCGCGCCGCCTATACCGAGCTGGCGACGGGGCATGTCCGCGGCAAGCTCGTCGTCGACCTATCCTGACACTCATCCATGTTCACCCCGATCAGGAGGATCGCTTGAGCAGAGGGATTCACGATCAGCGTCTCATCCGGGCGCTGCGTGCCATGAACAGCGAACTCGCCGCCAGCAACCGTGCTGTAGCGGCGCGAACAGGACTCAACGACAGCGATCTGGCTGTGCTCGACGTCCTGCACCGCGACGGTCCGCAGACCCCTACCACTCTGGCCCGCCGCACCCGGATGGGGACCACAACAATGGCCAGCGTGCTACGGCGACTCGTCCGCGATGGTTGGGTTGAGCGTCGCCCCAGCGAGACGGACCTGCGATCCTTCACCATCCACGCCACAAGTGCTGATCGTCTTGCCAAGATGTTCCTGCCCGCCAACCGGAAGCTGACCGCTCTGGTCGAGCACTGGCCGGACAACCAGGTCGATCAGCTCATTGAGTTCCTGGAAGACGCCACCGAGGTGATCCATGAGTCGGCAGAACAGCTATCGTCCACAAGCGACCGCGACTCCTGACCTCGTTCATACATTCCCCCAGGCGCATATACGTAGAGCGCCAAATCCACTCTGACGATCCATCCTCTACAGGTCTCTGGACTCGCATCGCTCTCGGCTCCACGATAGAAAGGTGTACTCCTCTGGCACGCATTGAGCAAGTATTCCGAGCACGCTCGCTTCTCCAGCGGGGACTTTCGCCGGCCGATGTCTCAGCGAGTGCGGGTTATGCGGATCAGTCGCATCTGACCCGCGAGTTCGCGCGCACGGTCGGGGTGACACCGGCTCAGTTCTCCAAGGCCGCGAAGAGGTCGACGCTATTGCCATCGGGATCGAGCACTGTGGCGTAGCGCTGTCCCCAGGGGGCATCCCACGGCTTGGTGCGACCTTCGTATCCTGCTCCGGTGAGCCTGGAGTATGTGGCGTCCACAGCGTTCACCGTCCCCTGGTCAAAGGCCAGCGCGATGCGGTGACCTCCCGAGGGCGACTCATAACCGGGATCAAGACGGCGAATGAGGTCGATGGTGTCCCATGCGAGAACAGTGCCGTCGTCGAGTCTGGTATCGACATGCGGCTCGTCGCTCCTTTCAGGGACGGGCGCTCCAAGCAGACGGTAGAAGGCGAGCGAGGCGGACATATCGCGGGTCACGATGGCGATGAATCCGAGTCGTAGTGTCATAGCGACACCGTATGCCGTCGGCGTCGCTGTGTCTTGAACAGAACGGCCACGGCCCGACGGGGCTCAGCCAAGTCCGTATCCGCTCAATCTGTGACACCTCAGCTCACCGAGTGCGAGAGAGCATCACGCTGCCGAAACAAGTACCCGCCGCGGTCGGGCCCGGGCCGGCCTTCAGATCCACTGGGACTCTCAACACTGCCGGCCCCGACGGCGGGGTTTACCGCACGGCGCGCAGGTAGCGGTCGCGGCCGGTGAGGTCCTGGCCGGTCTCGGCCTGCTTGAACCCGGCCCCGAGCGCGGCCGCTCGCAGCAGCGCCCCCTGCTCGTGGTCGTGCTCCATGACGAGCACCCCGCCGGTGCGCAGCAGCGCCACCGAGCGCACAAGGACGTCGACCGGGATGTCCAGCCCGTCAGGTCCCCCGCCGTAGAGGGCCACGGTGGGCTCGTGCTGGGCCGTCTCGGTGTCCTCCACGGCGCCTGCCGGCACGTAGGGAGGGTTGCTCACGACGACGTCGACCTGGCCGTTGAGGTCGTGGAGGACCAGCGGATCGGTGGCGTCGGCGTGGATCACCTCGACGCGTCCGGGGACCAGCCGTTCGCAGTTCTCGCGGGCCAGGGCCGCGGCGGTCTCGCTGATCTCGACGGCGACCACCCGGGCGCCGGGCACCTCCTTGGCGACGCAGGCGGCGATCGCGCCCGAGCCGGTGCACAGGTCGGCGGTGAGGACCACTCCCCCGCCGCCGGCCATCACCTCGCGGGCGGCCTCGATGGCGGCTCCGGCCACCACCTCGGTCTCCGGGCGCACGATGAACACGCCGGGGCGGCTGATGAGCTCGGCCCCCCGCAGCCACATGCGCCCGATAATGTGCTGAAGGGGCTCGCGGCACTCGCGGCGCAGCACCAGCGCGTCATAAGCGGCCGGGAAGTCTCCGTCGGCGCCGTCGGCCAGCAGCAGTGCCCGCCCCAGCAGGTGCTCGGCGAGGATCCGGGCATCGACCTGGGGGCTGGTCACGCCGGCCGCAGCCAGCCGCCCGGCCGCCTGGCGCACCAGCGCCCGCAGCCCGTAGCGGTCCACCGCGCCCGCCGGCGCACCGCCGCACAACTCAGGAGCCACTGCCCTCACCCACCTGGGATAATCGTTCAGCCTCGTCCATGGCGATGGCCGAGGCGATCACCGGGCCGAGGTCACCGTCAAGAACGGCATCGAGGTTGTAAGCCTTGAAGCCGGTGCGGTGGTCGGCGATCCGGTTCTCAGGGAAATTGTAGGTGCGGATTCGCTCGGAGCGGTCCACAGTGCGCACCTGACTGCGACGGGCCTGCGCGGCCTCGGCGGCGGCAGCCGCCGCACGCTCGGCCAGGAGCCGGGCCCGCAGGACCCGCATGGCCGCCTCCTTGTTCTGCAGCTGGGACTTCTCATTCTGCATGGACACGACGATCCCCGTGGGCAGGTGGGTGATGCGCACGGCAGAGTCAGTGGTGTTGACGCTCTGGCCACCCGGCCCTGAGGAACGGAAGACGTCGATGCGCAGATCGGCGGCGTCGATCTGGAGCTCGCCCGGGTCGTCGGCCTCCGGCATGACCAGGACGCCGGCGGCGGAGGTGTGGATGCGCCCCTGGGACTCGGTGACCGGGACGCGCTGGACTCGGTGGACGCCGCCCTCGTACTTCAGGTGCGCCCACACCCCGTTCTGAGGCTCCACGGGCCCGCGGGTCTTGATGGCCAGGCGCACGTCCTTGTAGCCGCCCAGGTCGGAGTCGGTGGCATCGAGAACCTCGACGGCCCACTCCTGGCGCTCGGCGTAGCGGGAGTACATGCGGGCAAGGTCGGAGGCGAACAGCGCCGACTCCTCTCCCCCCTCGCCGGCCTTGACCTCGATGATGACGTCGCGGGCGTCGTCGGGGTCGCGGGGCACGAGCACCTCGCGCAGGTGCTCGTCGGCGGCGGCCTCGACGGCCTCAAGGGCCGGCACCTCGGCGGCGAAGTCCTCGTCCTCCGCGGCCAGCTCGCGGGCGTCGGCCAGGTCGGCACTGGCCGACTGCCAGGCCCGGTAGGCGGCCACGACCCTGCCCAGCTCGGCGTAGCGGCGCCCCAGCCGACGCATAGCGCCGGGATCGGCGGCCGCGGGCCCGGCCATCTCGGCCTCGATGTCCGCGTACTCGGCCAGGAGCGGCTCTGCAGCGGAGAAGTCCTCACTCATGGACTCGGGTTCCTTCACGGGCTAGGAGTCGTGCTGACGGGCGCTTGCGGCGCTCGTGCGATATGCAAACGACGCCGACGGCGGCTCTGGGAGCCGGCCGCCGGCGTCGTGAGACGCGGCTACTTGCTGCGCTTGCCGTACCGGGCCTCGAAGCGGGCAACGCGGCCACCAGTGTCGAGGATCTTCTGCTTGCCGGTGTAGAAGGGGTGGCAGGCCGAGCACACGTCCACGCGGATCTCACCGGAGGTGACGGTGGAGCGGGTCTCGAAGGTGTTGCCACAGGTGCACGTGACCGTGGTGGCCACGTAGTCGGGGTGGATGCCCTGCTTCATAGGTTTCTCCTTAAGCGTCAGAGGGTCCCGGGTCCCACGCGGGAGCGCGGGTGAACCGGAGGCCAGCAGTAGACTATGCCACCGGCCGCCGGCCCATGCAACGGTTTTACCGCGTGATAACGGGCACCTGCTTGTCTCCGGCCGGGGCCCGACGGCCCTGGGCCGATCCCGGAGGCGTCACTCGTCCTCGCCGTCGGCCAGAGAGGTGCCGGCCGGGGTGGTCTTGGACAGGACCATGAGAAACTCTGCGTTGGACTGGGTGTCCTTGAGCTTGGACAGCACCAGCTCGAGGGCCTGCTGCTGCTCGAGCCCCGCGAAGAGCCGACGCAGGCGCCACATGATCTTGAGCTGGGCGGGGTCGATGAGCAGCTCCTCGCGGCGGGTACCGGAGGCGGCCACGTCCACGGCCGGGAAGATGCGCTTGTCAGCGAGCTGGCGCGACAGGCGCAGCTCCATGTTCCCGGTGCCCTTGAACTCCTCAAAGATGACCTCGTCCATCTTGGATCCGGTCTCCACCAGGGCAGTGGCCAGGATGGTCAGGCTCCCGCCGTTCTCCACGTTGCGGGCGGCGCCGAAGAAGCGCTTGGGCGGGTAGAGGGCGGAGGCGTCCACACCACCGGAGAGGATTCGGCCGCTGGCAGGCGCCGCCAGGTTGTAGGCGCGCCCGAGGCGGGTGATGGAGTCCAGCAGCACGACGACGTCCTGGCCCAGCTCCACGAGGCGCTTGGCGCGCTCGATGGCCAGCTCGGCCACGATCGTGTGGTCGGAGGCGGGGCGGTCGAAGGTGGAGGCGATGACCTCGCCCTTGACCGTGCGCTGCATGTCGGTGACCTCCTCGGGGCGCTCGTCGACGAGCACGACCATGAGGTGGGCCTCGGGGTTGTTGACGCTGATGGCGTTGGCGATCTGCTGCAGAACGATCGTCTTACCCGCCTTGGGCGGGGAGACGATGAGCCCGCGCTGCCCCTTGCCGATGGGCGAGACCAGGTCGATGATCCGCGGGGTGACGGCCTTGGGCGTGGTCTCCAGGCGCAGCTGCTCCTGGGGGGAGAGGGGGGTGAGCTTGGCGAACTCAGGCCGGCGCTTGGAGCGCTCGGCGTCCATGCCGTTGACGGTCTCGACGCTGACCATGGGGTTGTACTTGACCCGGCCGGCGCGGTTCTGACGGCGGTTGTTGCGCCCGCCCTGGTGGGGCGTGGAGGACTCCGAGCCCTCACGGACCCAGCCGGTCACGGCGTCGCCGGCACGCAGCCCGTTGTCCTTGATGAGCTGGTTGGAGACGTAGACGTCCTTGGGACCGGGCAGGTAGCCGGAGGTGCGCAGGTAGGCGTGCTGGTTGTCGGTGACGTCCAGGATGCCGGCCACCGGCAGGAGGACCTCGTCCTCACGCGACTGGTTGCGGCCACCGCGTCCGCCACTGCCGTCGCGGGTGTCTCTGCCCTCGCGGCCGGAGTCGCGGTCGTCCCGGTCGAAGCGGTCGCGTCCGCGCTTGCGACCCCGACGACGGCGCCCCCCGCGCTCGTCGTCGTAGCCGTCGGACTCGTCATTGCCGTCGCGTCCACGGCGGGGGCGTTCCTGGGACTCGACGACGGAGGTGCCGGTGGCGTCGGCCAGGTCGCGCATGAGGGCGGCCTTGGCGTCGGCATGGTCCTCGGGCGAGTCGGTGCGGGACTCGCGCGAGGAACGCTCCTGGTTCTCGGGGGCCCCGGCGGAGGCCTGAGCGCGCCTGCGGCCACGGCGAGCCTGGTCGCGCGAGGAGCGCTCACCGCGCTCGGAGCGGCCGTAGGAGTCACCGTCGCCGGCCTCGGCGGATTCAGAGCGATCGCTGCGCTCGCGCCGTCGGCCGCGAGCGGGCCGCTCCTCGCCGGCGGCATCGCCGCCGGACCGGTCGGGAAGGTCGATACCGAGGTCGAGAACCGGTGAGGACTGGCGCTCCTCGGGAGCACCGGAGGCCGCGGTGACCCGACGACGACGCGAGCGCGCCGGAGCACTCGTCTCCGCGGGCTCCGAGGACGTACGGGAGGAAGAAGAGGAGTCGGTGGCGTCGGTCTTGCCTGCATCGGCTGCGCCGTCCGACGCGCTCGGAGAGTCGGGAGTGGAGGCTGAGGAGCCACGCGCCTGACGGATGGCGGCGACGAGCTCGCTCTTTCGCATACGGGAAATGCCCTTGAGGCCCATGGAGCCGGCAAGCGACTGAAGCTCGGCCAGACGCATGGTGGAAAGCGAGGGCTGGGCGCTGGAGGTCTCGGTCACGAGTGTCCTAACGGTGTGATGACGCTCCGCGGGAGGAGACGTTCAACTGGGGAGACTCCCCCGGAATCATTCACGGGGAGGGTCATGCACTGCCGGTTCCTGCTGAGGCCTGAGCCTCAGGTCCGGGTCTGGTGCGGTCAGCGGCGTGGTGCGATCCTCGCGGCCGACGGCGTCAGCATAGCAGCCACTTGACGCAGTGCATAACGGAGCAACGCGCGCAGTCTCACCGTTAGTCCACCTCGTCGCCGCCTCTGTCCCCATATGAAGGACAGACTCAGGAGGTCAGAACCGCGCCACGGGTGTCGATGCCTGGACTGAGCACGCTCCAGCCATGGTTCTCCAGGGTGAAGCGGATCTGCTCGGCCAGGGTGGACAAGACCAGCACCGTGGGCCCCGCTCCGGAGATGACCGCCGGGTATCCCTGCTCTCGCAGGGAGTCCATGACCGCCATGGAAGCGGGAAGGACCCCGCGCCGGTACTCCTGGTGGAGCCGGTCCTCGGTGCCGGCCATGAGCAGATCGGGACGTCCGGCGAGGGCCAGCATGAGCACGGCCGCCCGGGAGGTGTTGAACAGGGCGTCCTCGCGCGGCACGGAGACGGGGAGGACCTGACGGGCCTCCTTGGTGGACAGGCGCGTGGTCGATGGAGGGATGAGCAGGCTCACCCCGAGCGAGGCGTCCACGGGCATGGGCGCCATGCGCGGATGCCCCCCGCGCTCGACCCAGGCGACGGTCGCCCCTCCGAAGACGGCGGGGGCGACATTGTCGGGGTGACCCTCGAACTCGGTGGCCAGGGAGAAGATCCGGTCATCGCTGAGGGCCTCCGGCTCGGAGATGAGGCCGCGCGCCAGCATGAGCCCTGCCACGGCGGCACTGGCGGACGATCCCATGCCCCCGCCATGGGGGATCCGGTTGACACAACGCATCTCGAAACCGGCCTGCGGGGCGCCGACGGCGTCCAGGCCGGCCCGCAGGGCCTGTACGACGAGGTTGTCGTCGTCGGCTGGGACTGTCTCAGCACCGACACCCTCGACGATGACTCGGGTGATGCCGGTGATGGGGCGCACCGAGACCTCGTCGTAGTAGCGGAAGGCCATTCCGAAGGAGTCGAAGCCCGGCCCCATGTTCGCCGTCGTGGCGGGGACGCGGACGGCGGCGCGCTCGTAGACGATGCGCATGTCACTCGCCCTCGACGCGTTGGATGGAGACGACCTCGGCGACCCGCTCTGAGGCTCGCAGCCCCTCGACGGCGGCGTCGAGGTGGGAGACGGGCGCCGGGTGGGTCACGAAGGTGACGACGGCCTGGTCCTCGCTGCCGTCGGCGGTGACGTAGGCGCTCTGGCGCACCGAGTTGATGGAGACCCCGTTCTCGGCGAAGACGGAGGCCATAGCGGCCAGGGAGCCGACGGAGTCGTCGGAGCGCAACTGGATCTGGTAGCGGGTGACGGCCGACTCCGGGCCGAGGACCGGCAGGTGGGCGTAGGAGGACTCGCGGGGTGCCTGACCTCCGTGGACCCGGTGCGCGGCGGCGGCGACGACGTCGGACAGGACCGCGGAGGCGGTCGGGGCCCCGCCGGCGCCCTGCCCGTAGAACATGAGGCGCCCAGCGCTCTCGGCCTCGACGAGGACGGCGTTGTAGGCGCCGTGGACGCTGGCCAGCGGGTGGTCGCTGGGTACGAGGGCGGGGTGGACCCGCACGGAGACGCCGTGGGCGTGCTCGTCCTCGCGGCGCTGGGCGATGGCGAGCAGCTTGAGCTCGCAGCCCGAGGCGTGGGCCTCGCGGATGTCGTCGGCAGTGATCGCACGGATGCCCTCGACGGAGACGTCGTCGAGGCCCACGCGGGTGTGGAAGGCGAGGGAGGCGATGATGGCGGCCTTGGCGGCGGCGTCCAGGCCGTCGACGTCGGCGGTGGGGTCGGCCTCGGCGTAGCCGAGCTCCTGGGCGGTGGTCAGGGCGGTCTCGAAGGACAGGCCCTTGGTGCTCATCTCGTCGAGGATGTAGTTGGTGGTGCCGTTGACGATGCCGAGCACGCTGGTGACGCGGTCACCGGCCATCGACTCGCGCAGCGCGTAGACGACCGGGATGGCACCGGCGACGGCGGCCTCGTAGTAGAAGTCGGTGCCGGCGGCCGCCGCGGCCGCGTAGAGCTCGGGGCCATGAGCGGCGATGAGGGCCTTGTTGCCGGTGATGACACTGGCCCCGGCCTTGAAGGCCGCCAGAATGAGGGTCCGTGCCGGCTCGATGCCGCCGATGAGCTCAATGACCAGGTCGTTCCCGGTAGCGACTGCGGTGGCATCATCAGTGAGGAGATCTTGGGGGACGGAAACATCGCGCGGCGCGTTGACGTCGCGCACGGCGACGCCCGTGACCTCAAGGCGCGCACCGGATCGGGCGGCGAAGTCATCGGCCTGCTCGATCAGCAGACGAATCACCTGGCTGCCCACGGTCCCGGCGCCGAGGACGCCGACGGTGAGGGTGCGCTGGGCGGGGGAAGAGTCCTGAGCCACGAGATGACCACCTTGCTGTGTTGCGTGCCGTGTGCAGGCACTCCGACTGCGTGATGCGGGGCCCGGGGAGGCGGAGACATCCGACCGGTTGTCCGACCGTCCCGGCCACCGCTGCGGGCCAGCATAAGGGGCATCGGCCTCGGAGCGCTCGCGGGTCCGACTGCAGACACGCAGTGAGCCCTCACGTCCCACTGCCCGCGAGGTTCCGGTGTGGCCGCTCCAGGCATCTCACCGACGAGGCGGCACAGGCGGATCAGGCCCTCAACGGCGCCAGATGATCTGTTTGAGCAGGCGGCCGAGCACCCGCCCCAACCCCATGGACATCGGCGCCACTGCGCCGTCGGAGTACCCCCAGGCCGGGGGTGGCTGCTCCAGGGAGGAGACGAAGGAGGTCAATGAGGACGGTGAGGAGGATGGTGCTGCGCTCATACCTCCAGGCTAGAAAAGACTTCAGACAGCCGAGACCGTCGTGAGAACGATTGGCAGCGAGGCCGGCTCCTCCTCCGGTCTGAGCCGCCCTCATGCTTCCGTACCGTTCCTGCACCCGAGGAAGGACGAGGGCGGCACGCCAGTGGCCCCGCCCCGGAACGAACCGGGGCGGGGCCACTGGGCTCTCGCGATGGAGCGGTCAGCCTTGAGAAGCGGTGACCCGTATTCAGGAGGCCTTGCGGCGGCGAGCCATCAGCAGGGCTCCACCACCCACACCGGCACCAGCGAGCAGCAGGAGCGCAACGGTGTTGGCACCGGTGTGCGCCAACGGCGGGGCACCACCGGTCGGCGTCTTCGGGGTTGAGGTGGGCGGAACCGGGGCTGCCGGGGTCGTCTGTGGAGCGCCCGGGGTGCTCGGCGGAGCCACGGTGGCCGGCGGGTTCGACTCGCTCGGCGGCAGCTGCTGCGTGGTCGTCGGAGGCGCAGTGGTAGCCGGCGGAGCCGTGGTGGTCGTCGGAGGCGCAGTGGTGGCCGGCGAGTACCCGGGCGGGTTGGAGGCCGTGGGCGGCAGCTGGTAGGTGGTCGGCGGAGCCGAGGTGGTGGTCGTGTTGGTCAGCGAGACCTTGACGACCTGCTGGTCGCGGATGGTGAAGGTGTTGGTGTTCTGACCATCCACGGTGAAGGCCGGCTCACCCCAGCTGTAGCCGGAGGCGGCGGGCTGGGCCTTGGAGGTGTCCTCGCTCAGCGTGATCTTGGTGCCCACGGGGAAAGTGCCGCCGAAGGCAACCGGCTCACCCGGCTTGACCGTGACGGAGGAGGTACCGGTGCGGCTCTCACCGGTGGCCTTCTGTCCCTCGGGAGCCTTCCAGTCCGGGTAGGAGCTGGCCGCGGCCGGCAGCTCGTAGGCGACGTCGACGACGAAGGAGGAGCCGGCGGCCTGAGCAGCGGCGCTACCCTGGACGACCTTGGTCACGTCGAAGGTACCGAAACCGGGCTCCATCTGGACCGAGATGTCGAAGTACTGGACGTAGGACTGGTGCTGAGTGCTGGTCAGGTCCGTGCCCTGGAGGTTGACGGTGTTCTCGTAGGCGGCGCCCTGGGTGGCGGCGACGGCGTTGCCGTTGGCGTCCACGAAGGAGACCGGGTACTCCAGGGTGAAGTTGGTGCCGTTCTGGAACGGGCCGGTCACCTCGTAGGTGGCCGTGCGGCCGTCCTGGGAGTAGCTGGTCTTGACGTCGAAGTCACCGTGCTGGGTGGTGGAGTCCTGGCCGGCGGCATTTGTCACCGGGATGGACTTGCCGTCCGCGGGGCGGAGGTTGAGGACCGTACGGGTGGCGTCGGTCTGGTTGAAGCTCATGCCTCCACCGAGAGTGTCGGTGAAGACGATGGTCTGCCGAGAGCCGTCGAAGGTCTTGCCGAGCTTGTCACCAGTGGTCTGGTTGGTCCCGAAGTTCACGCCCCAGGTCAGCTCCTTGTAGTTGTTGTAGAAGCTGGAGGCCCACTTGGTCAGCTCCCAGTTGCTCTCCTGGGGGCCACCGATACCGCCGCCACCGGGCAGGGTGACAGAGGTGGTCACTCCGTTGGCGGTGAGGTCGACGGCCTGAGCGTCTGTGGTCTTGGCGACCGCGACCAGAGCGGAGCCGGTGCCCTTGAAGTTGTGGAAGCCTGCGGCCTTGAGCTCGTCGACCTTGGAGTTGAAGGTGCAGGTGACGTCCTTGACGGTGAGGGTGCAGCTGCCGACCTCGACGTCCTTGCCGCCGTACTCGACGGTCATCGGGTGGGTCGCGCTGTTCTGCAGGTTGGTGAAGTACTCACCCAGACCGATCGTGAAGGAGTCGCCCGACTTGAGGTTGGCGTCGACGCCGCTCCAGTCGAAGCTCAGGCGAGCGAGGTCGTAGTAGCTGAGCTTTCCGTCCTGCTCAATGTTGTTGCCGTCCACTCGTGTCAGAGACAGGTTGGAAACGTTGACGCTCTTGTTCTCGTCGGCACTCGCCTGAGGCGAGAGCTGAGACATGATCGCGACAAGGAAGAGCGCAAGGATGGCGACGTGTCCCCTCACCGCCCCTCGTGAGAGGGCCGGCCGAGAGGCGGCGCCCGTGGACAATGTGTTCATGGGTTCTCCGGATTCCTGGCATAGATGGCAAGGGTCTGCCTCGTGAAGCATCACCGGACATTCCCACCAACCGCTCAGGAGACGGGAAGGCTGCCCCGTGATGACCACGACCACTGTGTCACAAACCGACTGTTTGGGAGTAGTGAACACACAAATGACGCACGAGTTCACAACCTCAACACAATTGTGATCTATGTTTCATACGACCGCGAGCAGTTTGAAATTGTAGACGTCCCACAAGAACGAAGAGATGAACTATGTCGACGCTGTGCCTCTCCTATCAGGCGAACCGTGCTTCCGTTGTGTCGGTCCTTCAAAACAATCGGACTTGATCTCTGTTGCGACACAATTCACTCAGACTTCTTTGAGGACACATCGACTTTCAGGAAAAATTCATTTAATTTCTAGACAGCATACAGGAGCGCTGTCGAGGCAGGAATTGTTCCCGCCTTGACAGCGCTCCTGTCAATTCGTCGGAGGACTCAGTCCTCGAGGCGTAGGAGGTCCTCGATGGTCTCCGGGCGCAGGATCCAGCCCGACTCGCCCTCCCGGACCCAGCGCACGCCGGGGCGGGTGAAGAGGTTGTAGCTGGAGGCCATGGAGCGCCCGTAGGCACCTGTGGCGGGCACGGCCAGCACGTCGCCGACGGCCAGGTCCGCGGGCAGGTCCACGTCACGCACGACGACGTCGCCGGACTCGCAGTGCTTGCCGACGACGCGCGCGCGGGTCAGGCCCGCGGACGGGTCGGGGCGACGGTTGGCGACCAGGGCGGTGTAAGCGGCCTCGTAGAGGGCGGGGCGGATGTTGTCACTCATGCCGCCGTCGATGCTCACGTAGAGACGTGAGGCCCCCTCCCCCAGTTCGACGCGCTTGAGTCCGGTGACGGTGTAGAGAGTGACCGTCGTCGGGCCGGCGACCGCGCGACCGGGCTCGATGGAGACGGTGGGGACCTCATCGCCGAGGCGCTCACAGGTCTCGCGCACTGCCTCGGCCAGGGTGCGGGCTACCTGCGCAGGTGAGGGCGCCACGGGGTCGGCCCCGGTATAGGCGATGCCGTAGCCGCCACCCAGGTCGACCTCCGGGCACAGGTGACCGGTGTCGACGGCGATCTCGTGGCGCAGACCGAGCACCACCCCGACGGCCTCCCGGAAGCCGGCCATGTCCAGGATCTGGGAGCCGATGTGGGAGTGCAGGCCGGCGAGCTCGAGCTCGTCCGCCGCCACGATGGCGTCGATGGCTCGGCGAGCCGCACCGGTGGACACCGACAGGCCGAACTTCTGGTCCTCGTGCGCGGTGGAGATGTACTCGTGCCCGCCGGCGTGGATACCGGTGGTCAGGCGCACCATGACGCGGGCGCGTTCGTCAGCTCCGAAGTCGCCACTGCGCCTGAGCTCGTGCACCGCGGCGACGGCGTGGTCGACCTCCTCCGGGGAGTCGATGACCAGATGGCCCACCCGGTGGCGCACGGCGGTGGTCACCTCTGCCGGGGTCTTGCCATTGCCGTGCAGACCCAGGCGGCGGGCGTGGGTGGTGGCCTCGGGGCCGTCAACCTTCTCCAAGCCGGCCAGTCCCACGGCCAGCTCCACGCGGGAGGCGGTGTCGATGCCCATACCCTCCTGGAGGACGATGCGTGCGACCTGCGTGGTCAGAAACGCCTTTCCGGCGTAGAAGGCCTCGCCGCCGCGCAGTCCGTAGCCGGACCAGAACTCCTCGGCCATAGCGGCGCTCCAGGAGGCGGCACGCCCCCGCAGGTCGGCCTCGTCCAGGACAAAGACGGGGCTGGGGGCGTCGGCGAGGATCTCGGAGACGGTCAGCCCGCCCAGGGCGAGCTCGCCGTCGGGCGTGCGCCGCGCCGTTGTGGGCCACAGGTCTGGACGGTCCTCAGGCTCGGGGCAGGCCAGCGCTCCCAGGGGCGGCTCACCGGAAGGAATCTGGTTCGTCATGCTCTCACATCCTCTCGGGGGCGGTGACGCCCAGCAGACCGAGCCCGTTGGCGAGGACCTGCCCCACGGCATCGTTGAGCCACAGGCGGGCCACGTGGCCGGAGCTGACGGCGTCGTCCCCGCGGGGAGTGACGCGGGTGGCACCGTACCAGGTGTGGTAGGCGGCGGCCAGCTGCTCGAGGTAGCGGGCCACGCGGTGCTGCTCACGCAGGGAGGCGGCCTGGGCCACGGTGGCGGGGAACTGGGCCAGGACCCCCAGAAGGGCGGTGTCGGCCGGGTCGTCCAGGGCTGCGGGCTCGAAGGGAGCCACTTTCGGGTCGCGGCTCACGCCGTGCTCTGCGGCATTGCGGGCCACATTGCGGGTACGGGCGTGGGCGTACTGGACGTAGTAGACGGGGTTGTCGGAGGTGGAGGAGGCCAACAGGTCCAGGTCGATGTCGATCATGGAGTCCATGGAGGAGCGGGCCAAGGCGTAGCGGGCGGCGTCCACACCGACGGCGTCGACCAGGTCCTCCAGGGTGACGACCGTGCCGGCACGCTTGGACATGCGCACTGGGACGCCGTTGCGCACGAGGTTGACGAGCTGACCGATGAGGATCTGCATGTTGGTGCCGGGGGTGTCCCCGAAAGCCGCGCACATGGCCATCATCCGGCCGATGTAGCCGTGGTGGTCGGCCCCGAACAGGTAGAGAGCGCAGTCGGTGCCGCGCTCGCGCTTGTCCAGGTAGTAGGCGAGGTCGGCTGCGAAGTAGGCGGCGTTGCCGTCGGACTTGATAAGGACCCGGTCCTTGTCGTCACCGAAGTCGGTGGTGCGCAGCCAGGTGGCGCCGTCGCGCTCCTCGATGACGCCGCGCTCGCGCAGGCGGGCGATGGCGCGCTCGACGGCGCCGGAGGTGTGCAGGGAGTCCTCGTGGAAGAAGACGTCGAAGTCGGAGCGGAAGGCGTGGAGCTCGGCCTTGACGGCGGCGAACATGAGGTCGACGCCGCGGGCGCGGAAGACCTCGGCGGCCTCGGCGTCGGGCAGGGTGGTCGGGTCGGGGCGGCCGGCGGCAAGCTCGTCAGCAATCACCTGCTGGGTGATCTCGCCGATGTAGGCGCCGCCGTAGCCGTTCTCGGGGGTCTCCTGGCCGCGGGCGGAGGCCAGCAGGGACTGGGCGAAGTGGTCGATCTGGGTGCCGTGGTCGTTGAAGTAGTACTCGCGGGTGATTGTGGCGCCGCAGGCCGCCAGGATCCGGGCCAGGGAGTCGCCGACGGCGGCCCAGCGGGCGCCGCCCAGGTGCACCGGGCCGGTGGGGTTGGCGGAGACGTACTCGAGGTTGATGTGCTGGCCGCTCAGGGAGTCGTTGCGCCCGTAGGCCTCGCCGGCCTCGACGATGGAGCGGGCGAGCTCGCCGGCGCTGGCGGCGTCGAGGCGGATGTTGAGGAAGCCGGGGCCGGCGACCTCCACGGAGGCGACGCCGTCGAGGGCCTCGAGCCGGGGGACGAGGAGCTCAGCGAGATCGCGAGGCCGTGTACCCGCCTTCTTGGCCAGCTGCATGGCGACGTTGGTGGACCAGTCACCGTGGTCACGGTTGCGAGGGCGCTCGACGCGGGGGTCGGGGATCTCTGCGGCGGGCAGGGTGAGGGAGCCCTCGGCAGAGGCCTCCTCCAGGACGGTGCGGATGGCTGCGGCAAGCTCTTCTGGAGTCACGTGCGTCAGCGTACCGTCATCGGCCAAACCGGATCGCGAGGGAGGCCGGAGGCCTCGGGGCATCGTGGGACATGTCGCAGTCTCTCGCCGGTTTCGCTCCGGGGCCGGGACGCTGGTACAGTCACGCCTCGGGCCCCGGTAGCTCAGTGGATAGAGCGTCTGCCTCCGGAGCAGAAGGTCGCAGGTTCGAATCCTGTCCGGGGCGCCACCTCTGAGCCCTCGTCGCCACCCGCGACGGGGGCTCGCTCGTGCATGTTGCGGTACAGATCCCTCAGCCGAGGCGGGGGCGAAGCGGTTTCCACTAGGCCGTCCGCCAGATCCGGGGTCTTGACGGGCTCTTCAGCTGAGGGTCTGGAGGGCGAGGGTGGGGACGTCGGTCATGATGGCGTCGACGTTGAGCTCGGCCAGCTGGCACATCCGCTCGGGATCATCCACCGTCCAGACGTGAACCTCCAGATCGGCGGTGTGCGCGGAGGCGACGAAGCGCCGGGTGACCACCGGGACACCGAGATAGCTCTCGGGGACCTGGACGGCGTCGACCCTCCCGCGCGTCCACCCCCAGCGGGTCTGCGGCAGCGGGACCGCCGCCTCACTGCGCAGCATGAGTCCGAGGACGTCACCGACTCCCAGGGAGGTTGTGGCCCGGGGCTCCTGGCGGCGCAGGACGGCCAACCGACGGGCGGAGAAGGACGCGAAGCGGACCCGGTCGAGAGCATCGGCGTCGCGCACCGTCTGCAGGGCGGCCTGGACGACGCCCGAGTCCTTGAGATCGATGTTGAACCTCATCGTCGGGTGGGCGTGCAAGGCGTCGTCGAGTCGGACGAAGCCGCGCCCGTCACCGGAGTCGAGGTCAGCCAGCTCGGCCCACATGACCTCCCTCACGGTGCGAGGGTCGTTCGCGGTGCGGCGCAGGTCCTCATCGTGGCTGAGGACCACGATGCCGTCGGCGGTCAGCCGCAGGTCGGTCTCCATCCACTCCAGACCGAGCGCGGCCACGTGCTCAACGGCGCTCCAGGTGTTCTCGGGCACCTCGTGCCCGCCACCACGGTGGGCGATGACGGCAGGACGTCGTGTTCGTGACGCGGCAGGCGGCACAGTGGGTCTCCCTCAGCTGCAGTTGGTGGTGAGCTCGACGGCGCCGTGCTCCTTGAGCCAGCCCCACGGCTCCACGGTGGACTCGTCGGCGGAGTCGTCCTTGGTGCGAACCTCGAAGTGCAGGTGCGCACCGGAGGACCGTCCGGTGTTGCCCACGCCGGCGATCATCTGGCCGGCCGTGACGGTGTCACCGGCCTTGACGTAGATGCCGTCCTCGTACATGTGGAGGTAGCTGGTGTACCAGACCTGACCATCGATCTCGTGCTTGATGGTGACGGTTCCGGTGCCGTCCACCATGCCGGCGGTGGTGACGGTGCCGGCAGCGGCGGCGTAGATCGGGGTGCCCACGGGAGCGGCCATGTCCTGACCGGCGTGGAGCTTCGGGACGCCGAGGGTGGGGTGGGTGCGGTAGCCGTACTCCGAGGAGATCGTGTAGGTGTCCGGGAGCATCGGGTAGAACAGCTGTGGCTTGGAGCTGAAGGCGCTCGTGTCGCCAGAGGCGCCGGTGGCCGAGGAGCAGGTCTTGGCCGCGTTCTGGTAGGCCTCGCGGATCCTGGCCCGGGTCGCGGCGTCGGGGACGTTGGACAGCTGGGTATTGGAGTCCTCATCCAGGTCATCACTGCCGAGCACTGCGCTGGCCACCGACGAGGGTCTCGTCCCCGAGGCGGCCGGGCTCTGCGCAGCGGCACCACCGGTGTGCATCTTCATCGCGGCGGAGGCCAGTGGGGTGTTGTCGAGATGGCTGGACAACGGGGCGAGCACCGTGGCCACGGCCAGGGCCGACAGCACGGCGGTGCGTCCCAGGATCCCGGACCCGGTGCGACGCCGTGCGGGACGTGCGGAGGCGGGACCGGTCGAGGAGTCGCGGTGGGTGTCCGGCTTGGAGGCGGCGGAGACGCGGGTCGACGGCGCCGAAGGTGCCGACGGGGTCGCCTCATCCGACGAGGCTGCCGCCGCAGAGTCGGCAGACGTCCTCGCGGACCGAGTCTTCTGGGCGGCCTTGGCAGCACGGATGGCCGTCTCATCAGCAAGCGGCACCCCGGCCTTGCGGGCGGCCATGAGCTTGCGGACCTCGGGGACCTCAACGGTCTCGGCGCCGCGGAAGTCCGTGATCCGACGTGAGAAACGGATCTCATGGGGGGCCTCGGGAGCCGACGCCGTCGCGGGGGCGGCCTCGACACTCACCTCGGGCACGGGGTGCGGCATCGGGGTGGGGACGACGTCCGCCGACGTGTCAGGAACGCTGAAGGAGGTGGTGTGGTGCGTGGTGGAGGCGACGACGGGCTTGACCGAGGCGCTGGCCGGCGTTGCCGCGGAGGTGCGCCTCCTGCGGCGGCCCTCTGACCGCGAGGCGGACTGGGAGGCCGGGGCGGACGCCGACTTGGCCTCGGCGGCGTGACTGCCGAAAGGTGCTGGGCGGGACGAGGTCGGGGCCGTGTCACCGGCGGCCCACCAGGGCTTGTTGCCGGCGGCCCGTCCGGCCGGCGACTCAAGGCTGGAGGTGGACTCGGCCAGGGAGGCGGCGACCAGAGGCGACAGCGCTGAGGGCGCCGCCGGCGTCTGCGAGACACTGGGCTGCTCAGCGGCGTGGGAGCGGTGGCGGCTGCGCCGGTTCTCCGGCCGGGCCTCGGACTGAGGGACCTGCCGATGAACCTGCGGCTGTGAGTGACCCTGAGGTGCACTCGCGACAGCCGGGTTCTCTCGCGTCTGCTGAGTGTCCTCGGAGGCTTGTGCGGTGCGCAGGTCCTTGCGGGAGCGCCGGGTGGGGCGAGCCTTCCCCGGTGCCTGCGGAGAGGCGGAGGAAACGGTGGGCGTGGCCGGGGAGGGCTGCGATGTGCCTACCGCGCCCTCCATCTCGGGGAACGCAGCGGGTGCGGAGGGAGTGGCGGGCTCAGTCACCACGGGCGCATGAGGGCGCGGTTCCGCGGGCTGGGCGGGCTGCTCGACGGCGCTCTGACGCCGGCGGGCCATCCGGCTCATCGGGGCGATCTGCGGCTGGCCGCTCTGCCCTGTCTGCTCAGTGGGAGCCGGATGCACCGACCCTGCGGCTGCGTGCGCCCCTGATCGCGTGGCCGACGCCGTGGCCGGAGGGGTTGCTGGGGCCGCGGGTCTTTGCGGGTGGTTCTGCTTCTGCGGGGCGACCGGAACGTCGGGGAGGGCAGAGGGACTCGGGGCGGTGACGGTGCTGGGGACAGCACCGGGCTGGGATCGGTGAGCGCGGAGGTCACGACGCGAACGGTGAGTGGGGGCGGCGTGGGTGGTATGCGTCGTCGGCGGTGACGGCGGGACGGTTCCGGCCTCCGCCTCGGCGAGCTGGCGAGCGACTTCGGCAGCACGTTCCGCCTCGCGACGCTGGCGTCGACTCATGGGCTGCGGGGTCACGCGGGAAGCCTCCAGGTGGCTGGTTTCATGGGGGAGTCGTCGCTGCCGGTGACCCGGCGGTGACGGCATGCTGGCTGCCAGGGCGACAGTCTCGTGTTGTGCTCGGTTAAAACAGTAGCGTTCTCCTGTGGGTCTCGCCAGGAGAACCAGCACACCTTTGTGTGACCTGCATTTCTTCAACAAATCGTGAAGCGGCGTATACGGCACCGTTCCATGAACAGAAACACGTGTCATACGAACGAATCGGCACAGAGGCGTCGTTCCCGGCCCCGCGGTCGACTCTCAACGCTCGACGCGGCACGAATTGTGGGAATCCACTGGTCACCGCCGTTAGATCACGATTTAATCACGGCGCTGGTGCTCCTCGCGCTGCATGGCGTCGTTGACCTCGCCGACGAGCTCTTCGAGGATGTCCTCCAGGAAGAGAACGCCGACGAATCGGCCCTGCGCATTGCGCACGTGCCCGAGGTGGGCCCCCGAGCGCTGCATGGCGGCAAGGGCGTCCTCGACCTCGTCGTCGTAGCCGACGGGTACGAGTGCGCGGGTGCGCCAGGCGGGGACCGGCTCGGTGCGGTCCGCGCCGTCGGCGTAGAGAACGTCCTTGAGGTGGAGGTAGCCGGTGATGACGGAGGGCTCCGCCCCGTCGGCTGCTGCATCAGACGTCGAGTCAGCGGCTTCCCGCCCGGCCACGAGCGGGAAGCGGGAGAAGCCGGTGGAGGCCACGGCCCGTTCCACGTCCTCCGGGGTGCAGCTCTGAGGCAGGGTGACGAGCTCGCTCAGGGGCACCATGACGCTGCCGGCGGTCTCCTCGGAGAACTCCAGGGCGCCACTGAGCAGGCCGGTGGAGTCCTCCAGGACGCCCTCGGCGGTGGAGCGCTCGACGATGGAGGCGACCTCCTCGGCGTTGAAGGTGGCGGAGATCTCCTCCTTAGCCTCGATGCCCAGAACTTTCAGGGTCCCGTTGGCGAAGCCGTTGAGTCCGTTGACCACGGGGCTGAAGACGCGCGAACACCACACCAGGGGCGGGGCGAGCCAGCGTACGGCCTTCTCCGGGGAGGAGATGGAGATGTTCTTGGGCACCATCTCCCCGGCGACGACGTGCAGTCCCACGACGATGACCAGGGCGATGACGACGGCGACGGCGTGGGAGCCGGCGTGCCCGACGCCGACGGCCGCGAGCAGAGGCTCCAGGGCATGGGCGATGGCCGGCTCGGCGACGACGCCCAGGCCGGTCGAGCACAGGGTGACGCCGAGCTGGGCGGTGGCCAGCATGCGCGAGACGTGCTGCAGGGCCCACAGGGCGGTGGCGGCGCGGGTGTCGCCGGCCTCGGCCAGCGGCTCGAGCTGGCTGCGGCGCGAGGAGGTGACGGCGAACTCGGCGCCGACGAAGAAGGCGTTGCCGGCCAGGAGGATGACGGTGACCACCAGGGCCAGGGGCGTGCTCATCGGCGCTCCCCCTCAGTTCCTTGGTCCCCGGGGGTGGCTTCGGGGTCCTTGGGGCGCACGTGGAGGCGGGTGACGCGGCGCCCGTCCATGGCGTCGACGGTCAGGGAGGCGTGGGGCAGGTCGACGACGTCGCCGACGGCGGGGATGCGGCCGAGCTCGGTCATGACCAGGCCGCCGAGGGTCTCGTAGGGGCCGTCGTCGGGGACCTGGATGGCGGCGCGGGTGGCGAGCTCGTCGGGGCGCATCCACCCCGGGACGACCCAGTGTCCCGAGGGGTCGAGGTGGGCGCCGGCGCGGCGGCGGTCGTGCTCGTCGGCGACGTCCCCGACGACCTCCTCGACGGCGTCCTCGAGGGTGACGACGCCGGCGGTGCCGCCGTACTCGTCGACGACGAGCGCCATCTGAGAGCCCTGGGCACGCAGCTCGACGAGCAGGTCGGCCAGCGGCATGGTCTCGGGGACTCGGGGCGCGGGCGTCATGAGGGAGGTGGAGGCCACCGGCACGTCGGCGCGCCGCTCGTAGGGGACGCCGATGGCGCGGCGCAGGTGGACGATGCCCATGACGTCGTCGACGTCGCGGCCGATGACGGGGAAGCGGGAGTGGCCGGTGGCACGGGCCAGGTGCACGACGTCCTCGGCGGAGTCGTCGGCCTCGAGGGTGTGGAGGCGGCCGCGGTCGGTCATGACGTCGACGGCGGTGAGCGCCCCCAGGCCGATGGAGCGGGTGAGCAGGGTGGCGGTGGAGGCGTCGAGGGTGCCCTCCTCGGCGCTGTGGCGCACGAGGGAGGCGAGCTCGCCGGCGCTGCGGGTGCCGCTGAGCTCCTCGGCCGGCTCGATGCCCATGGCGTGCAGGACGGCGTTGGCCGCGTTGTTGAGCACGAGGATGAGGGGCTTGAGCAGGGTGGTGAAGCCCATGAGGAAGGGGGCCACGAGGCCGGCGGCGCGCATGGGGTCGGCCAGGGTGGCGTTCTTGGGGATGAGCTCGCCCATGACCATGGAGAAGGCGTTGACGACGATGAGCGCGATGACGACCGCGGCGCCGGTGGCCACGGAGACGGCCATCCAGTGGCTCATGAGATCGGTGAGAAGGTTCGCCAGGGCGGCCTGCATCGTGTAGCCCAGGAGCACCGTGGTCAGGGTGATGCCGACCTGGGCACCGGACAAGAGGGTGGACAGCCGGCCCAGGGCCCGCTGGACGACGGTGGCGCGCTTGTCCCCGGTGGCGGCGCGGGTCTCGACGGTGGAGGGGTCGAGGGCGACCAGGGAGAACTCACCGGCCACGAACAGGGCGGTGCCCACGGTGAGGACCACGCCGACGGCGATCATGAGCCAGTCGGTCATGCGGGCCCCTCCCCCACGTGGGATGAGGTGTGGACGCTGGAGGCGGACGAGTCGGGGTGGGGGTGGTCAGAGGCGGGCGAGGAGGCGCGGTGCGTGCGGGTGCGGCGCCTGCGGGCCCGGCGGAAAGCCGATCGCATAGTGACCGAACGGTACCACCGCCGGGCTCCTCCGGGCCGGTCACGGGGCCGGGCCACGAGCGGCGTCACAGCCGGGACACGCCTGTGTCCTTGGTCCCGCATTTGCTCGCCTGAGACGCCTTTCACCTCCTAGGATGTCCTACGGACACCGCCGTTCCTCCCCGGGTCCCGCCGAGGTTCCCAGCGCCGGGACGGCAGACTGACGAGTTCACCGAGGAGACCCGACGTGCCCACGCAGGACCAGACCAGCCCAGGCTTCGGTGCCAACGAGTGGATGGTGGAGGAGATGCGGGCCGCCTGGTCGGCGGATCCTTCCTCCGTGAGCCCCCAGTGGCGAGAGCTCTTCGAGACCGACCCGAGTGCCGGTTTGCGGAAGCCGAGCTCCAACCCCTCGAACGGCTTCGCCAACGGTTCTGCGTCGTCGGCCCCTGGAGGGCCGCGCCGGGCGACCATCACGCCGCAAGCCGCCGTCCTCCAGCGCCGTTCCTCCGCGATCCAGGATGTCACCCGCTCCGATCTTCCCCCGGCCCCGCCGTCGGACACCGCTCCCCCGACCTCCCCCTACGCCCAGCGCCTGGCCGCCCACCCCGCCCACGATCTGGAGGGCGACGGCTGCGAGGACAGCTCCGTCCGTCTCAAGGGCGCGGCCGCCCGCACCGCCAAGAACATGGACGACTCCCTGTCCATGCCCACGGCCACCTCCGCCCGGGCCATCCCCGCCAAGGTCCTCATCGAGAACCGCGCCGTCATCAACAGCCACCTGGCCCGCACCCGCGGCGGCAAGGTCTCCTTCACCCACCTCATCGGCTGGGCGGTGGTCGAGTCCCTGTCCGAGATGCCCTCGATGAACGTCTCCTACGGGGTCGACGAGGCCGGCAAGCCGGTCCTGAACGAGCCCGCCCACGTGGCTTTCGGTCTGGCCATCGATGTGCCCGGCGCCGACGGGCAGCGCCGCCTGCTGGTGCCCTCCATCAAGCAGGCTGACCTCATGGACCTGTCCCGGTTCGTGGAGGCCTATGAGGGCCTCGTGGCCAAGGCCCGCCAGAACAAGCTGGACCTCGACGACTTCCGCGGCACCACCGTGACCCTGACCAACCCCGGCATGATCGGCACCCTGCACTCGGTGCCGCGCCTTATGCCCGGCCAGGGGCTCATCGTGGGGGTGGGGAGCATGGACTACCCGGCGGCCTTCGCCGGCGCCAGCCCCGACACCCTGGCCCGCCAGGGCATCGGCAAGGTCGTCACCCTGACCTCCACCTATGACCACCGCGTCATCCAGGGCGCCGCCTCGGGCGAGTTCCTGCGCCTGGTGGAGCGCAAGCTCCTGGGGCTGGACGGATTCTGGAGCCGGGCCTTCGAGTCCCTGCGCATCCCCCTCGAGCCGGTCGAGTGGGTGCGCGACACCACCTACGACCCCGAGCTGGAGACCGGCAAGCCGGCGCGCGTGGCCGAGCTCATCCACGCCTACCGTCAGCGCGGGCACCTGGCCGCCGACAACGACCCGCTCACCTACCGCCTGCGCCGCCACCCGGACCTGGACATCACCTCCTACGGGCTGAGCCTGTGGGACCTGGACCGTTCCTTCCCCACCCGGGGCCTGGGCGGGCGAGACCGGGCCACCCTGCGCGAGATCCTCAAGATGCTGCGCGACGCCTACTGCCGCACCGTGGGCGTGGAGTACATGCACATCCAGGACCCGGCCCAGCGCACCTGGTGGCAGGAGCGCCTCGAGCGAGACTGGGAGGACATCGCCGACGAGGAGCGCCGTCGGATCCTCACCAAGCTGGAGCAGGCCGAGGCCTTCGAGACCTTCCTGCAGACCAAGTACGTGGGTCAGAAGCGCTTCAGCCTCGAGGGCGGGGAGTCCCTCATCGTGGCCCTGGACCGTCTGCTCGACGCCGCCGCCCACGACGGCCTCGACGAGGTCGTCATCGGCATGGCCCACCGCGGCCGCCTCAACGTGCTCACCAACATCGCCGGCAAGTCCTACGCCCAGGTCTTCGACGAGTTCGAGGGCAACGGCGTCATCGAGGGCGCCAGCACCGGGGACGTCAAGTACCACCTGGGCACCGAGGGTGTCTTCTCCGGGACCGACGGCGTGACCACGCGCGTCTCCCTGGCCGCCAACCCCTCCCACCTGGAGACGGTCGACGGCGTCGTCGAGGGGATCGTGCGCGCCAAGCAGGACCGCATCGGCCTGGGCGAGAAGGGCTACACGGTCATGCCGGTCCTCGTCCACGGCGACGCCGCCTTCGCCGGCCAGGGCGTGGTCTACGAGACCCTCAACATGAGTCAGCTGCCCGCCTACCGCACCGGCGGCACCGTGCACGTGATCGTCAACAACCAGATCGGCTTCACCACCGGCGCCGCATCGGCGCGCTCGACCACCTACGCCACGGACCTGGCCAAGGGCCTGCAGGTGCCGATCTTCCACGTCAACGCCGACGACCCCGAGACGGTCGCCCGCACCGCCCGCCACGCCTACGAGTACCGGCGCACCTTCCACAAGGACGTCATCATCGACCTCATCTGCTACCGGCGCCGCGGGCACAACGAGGGCGACGACCCCTCGATGACCCAGCCGCTCATGTACCGGCTCATCGACTCCCTGGACTCCACCCGCGGGGTCTACACCGCCGCTCTCGTCGGGCGTGGCGACATCACCCCGGAGGAGGCCCGCGAGATCGCCGAGAACTACCAGGGCGAGCTGGAGCGGATCTTCACCGAGGCCCGTGTCCAGGTCACCGGGGGCGCCGACGGCGCAATCGCCCCGCCGGCCGACGCCTCCGCCCAAGACCTGTCCGACCCCACGAAGGTCGGCGTGCCCCTGTCCTCCCTGGAGATCCCCTACTCCCAGCAGGCGGGCAGCGGCATGATGCTCGGCTGGACCTCGGCGGTGGCGCGCGACGTCGTCGAGCGCATCGGGGACGCCCAGGTCGCCTGGCCGGCCTCCTTCACCGTCCACCCCAAGCTCCAGGCCATGCTCACCAAGCGCCGCGAGGCTACGCGCGAGGGCGGTATCGACTGGGGCCTGGGCGAGCTCATCGCCCTGGGGAGCCTGCTCATGGAGGGCGTGCCGATCCGCATCGCCGGCGAGGACGCCCGCCGTGCCACCTTCGCCCAGCGTCACGCGGTCCTGCACGACCACGCCTCCGGTCAGGAGTGGACGCCGTTGAGCTTCCTCACCCCGGACCAGGCTCCTCTGGAGATCTACGACTCGCTGCTCAGCGAGTACGCCGCTCTGGCCTTCGAGTACGGATACTCGGTGGAGCGGCCCGAGGGACTGACGATGTGGGAGGCCCAGTTCGGCGACTTCGCCAACGGCGCCCAGTCCGTCATCGACGAGTACGTCACCTCCGCCGCCCAGAAGTGGGGGCAGCGCTCCGGCCTGGTCATGCTGCTGCCCCACGGCCAGGAGGGGCAGGGCCCGGACCATTCCTCGGGGCGCATCGAGCGCTACCTGCAGATGTGCGCCCAGGACAACATGCTGGTGGCCCAGCCCTCCACGCCCGCCAGCTACTTCCACCTGCTGCGCGAGCACACCTACCGCCGCCCGCGCCGCCCGCTCATCGTCTTCACCCCCAAGCAGCTGCTGCGTCTGAAGGCCGCCTGCTCGCCGGTGGAGGACTTCACCTCCGGCACCTTCCAGCCGGTCATCGGGGAGATCGACGACGCCGTCCTGGCCGCAGCGCAGGAGCAGGGAGTGGATCGGGTGCTGCTGTGCTCGGGGCGCATCTACTACGACCTACTGGCTCACCGTTCCAAGACCGGGGACACGAGCACCGCCATCGTCCGTCTCGAGCAGCTCTACCCGCTTGAGACCGAGGCCATCGCCGAGGCGCTGGCGCCCTTCAGCGGCGCCGAGCTCGTGTGGGTGCAGGACGAGCCGGCCAACCAGGGCATGTGGCCCTACCTGGCGCTCCACCTGCCCGCGGACCTGACCGGCGGTGTCCTGCCCACGCTGGTCTCCCGGCCCGAGGCCGCAGCGCCGGCCGTGGGGACCGCCGGCGTCCACCGCGCCCAGCAGGAGGAGATCATCGGCCAGGCCTTCACCCGAGACTGAGAACAGGCTGGTCATCACCGGTTCGTCTCCGGCCAACCCCGCCGAAATGCCGCCAGCCTCCCGCGCCGCAGCGCAAGGTCACGATAATGTCAAGACAGCATGAGGGATCATGAGGCATGAGGAGGCGCTGCCATGCGTGAGACGAGGCTGAGCTTCATCGGCGACGAGCTGGTGGCCGGTCATGGCGACGGACGTGCTCTGGGCTGGACGGGCCGAGTCATGGCCCGCACGCCCCGGGACGCCGAGATCCTGTGGACCTCGCTGGCGGTTCCCGGTGAGACGACCGCGCAGATGTCCGACCGCTGGGGGCCTGAGGTGGCCCGGCGCTCCACGCACACCGGTATCAACCGGCTCGTGGTGGGGCTGGGCGTGGCCGACGTGCTTGCCGGCATCTCCTACGCCCGCTCCCGCCTGGCCCTGGCCAACATCCTCGATACGGCCGCCTCCGACCACCGCGAGTGCTTCGTCGTCGGGCCGCCTCCCCTGCCCGAGGCCGACCCCGACGCCACCGCCCAGCTCTCCCAGGCCGCCGAGGAGGTGTGCCTGCGCCGCAACGTGCCCTACGTGGACGCCTTCGAGCCGCTGCGCAACCACGAGCAGTGGACGGCCGACGTCGCCGCCGCCGGCGGCACGCACCCGGGCCAGGCCGGATACGGTCTGCTGGCCTGGCTGGTGCTGCACCGCGGCTGGTACGAGTGGCTCGGCGTCGAGCGCCCCGAGTCCTGAAGGCATCGATGCCCGCCGGTCAGGCCGGCGATGGAGAGCCCTCGGCGGACGGCTCGGATGCGGCGAAGATGTCGCCGCGGATCCCCACCAGGCGGTTGGAGACGCGTTTGTTGAAGAAGCCGACGATGGGGCCGATGAAGAAGCCCATGATGATCGTGCCCAGGGCGATGATGCCCAGTGAGAGGTCGAACCTGATGAGAATGAGGGCCAGCAAGATCGTGATGATGTCCTGAACCACGCGGTAGGCGCGGTAGCTGCAGCGCGGGAAGTGGCGCCTGAGCGAGGGCGCGATCCCGTCATAGGGGCACTGGCCCAGATCGCAGGTGATGTACATGGAGACTCCCAGGCAGAACAGCGGCAGCCCGATCGCCAGGTGGAGGAGCATGCTGCCCACGGAGTACTCGACGTGGAAGAAGCTGCGGTAGATCGGACGGAAGTAGTCCACGAGGACGCCCACGACGGTGAAGTTGATGACCGTCCCCAGGCCGAAGATGGACCGGTCAAAGGGGAAGACGAGAATCAGCATGATGATGTTGACGATCGGGACGATCGCCGCGAAGGAGATCCCGGAGACGTGGGAGATGCCCTGCAGGAAGGCGGTGAACGGGTCGACGCCGCTCTTGCCCTCCAGGCAGATCGCGATCCCGACCGCCGTGATCACCTCCCCCAGAAAGCACACGAGGATGCGCCGCAGAAGCGAGTTGTCGGAAAGTGTCCACTGGTCTTTTGCTGTCAGGTTCCTCAGGGTCATGTCACACCGCCGTCGTTGAGGAGGAGACCGGCAAGGCCGCGCCGCAGGACGCGCCATGGGACGTGGAAGGAGCCGATCGGTGCCTCCTCACCACGAACCGCCCTGGTGTTCTACGGCTCACACCTCAGCGTCTCATCACCGTCAAGGCCGTAGGACCCAGGAGGCGACTCGAGTTAGCACCCGACCAGGGCTTTTACGCGGCGGTTCCGGGGCAGCTCATGAACGACGTCGGCCGGTCACCGTGATGGTGACCGGCCGACGTCTGTTGCGTCTCAGGGTGCTGCGCTCCGCACGTTACCCGGCTCAGGCGTTGGGACGCTTGCCGTGGTTGGCGCTGGACTTGGCGCGTGCACGACGCTTACGACCGCGCTTGCTCATCACTGCCTCCTCGTGTCTGGACTCGCCCCACGAGGGGGCACGGAACGCCGAAGATTGTCGCATATGGCGACTCGCCCCGGCCAGTCTCGCGGCGCCAACCGGCCGGTGAAGGCGACCACATGTCACCGCAGCCGACACGGCGCCGGCAACGAACCTGACGGACCGAGCGACCGGAAGGCCTCAGTCGCCCTCCACGCGAATGGTTCGCGAGGACTCGACCCGGGACTCCACGATGCGCACGACCCGCCCGGAAGCCGAGGCCTGAGTCCGGGTCGTCGTCGACGTCGACGTCACACTTACCGCGGTGGCGCGCAGGGTCGACAGGCGCCCCAGGACCCGGGCGCGCAGCTCGGGAGGGGCCTGCTCGGCGCACCGCGAGCGCAGGATCTCACGCAGGTGGGTCTCGGCGTCGGCGATGCGCGAGCAATGCAGGCAGGTGGCCACGTGCTGGGCCAGGCGCTCGGTGAGATCGGCGGTGCACTCCCGGTCGAGGAAGGCCTCCAGGTGGGCGCGGGCCTCGGCGCAGGAGCAGTCCTGGGAGCCGACTGCCGTCTTGGGGGCCTTGGCGGACTCGGTGCTCTTGTCCGCGTTCACCTGCGGTTCCATGCGGTCTCTCATTTCTCCTCCTCCCCGTATCCGTACTCGCGAGCGTAGTCGGCCAGCAGCTCGCGCAGCTGGCGGCGCCCCCGGTGCAACCGGGACATGACGGTGCCGATCGGCGTGTCCATGATCTCGGCGATCTCCTTGTAGGAGAAGCCCTCGACGTCGGCCAGGTAGACGGCCAGGCGCCGGTCCTCGGTGAGCTGACCCAGGGCCTCCTTGATGTCGGAGTCCGGCAGGGCGTCCAGGGCGAGGTTCTCGGCGCTGGGCAGCCCCACCGAGTCGTGGGAGGCAGCCCGGTGCAGTTGCCAGTCCTCGACGGCGTCCGCGTCGGACTGGAGCGGCTCGCGCTGCTTCTTGCGGTAGGAGTTGATGAAGGTGTTGGTCAGGATCCGGTAGAGCCAGGCCTTGAGGTTGGTGCCGGGCCGGTACTGGTGGAAGGAGCCGAAGGCCTTGGCGTAGGCGTCCTGAACGAGGTCCTCGGCGTCGGCCCGGTTGCGGGTCATGCGCAGGGCGGCACCGTAGAGCTGGTCCAGGTAGGGTAGCGCCTCGGCCTCGAAACGGGCGGCCCGGGCGGCCTCGTCCTCGTCGGCGGGGGCACGGTCGAAGCCGTCTGCGCCGTCATCCGGATCAATCACCTCATCCAGGGTGATCTCGTCTGTGTGGTCGTCGATGTCCGTCATCGCCCACGAGCCTAGCCCGAGCCCGGACACCCAGGTGTCATCAACGCCGAGCGGGCTGGTCACCGTGGCGGGTCGCCGCTCCGGAGGGTCCACGGGGCGGGCCGATCCCGGGCCGCTGTGTCCCATGTGTCTGCCGGGCCGGTCGGTGCGGCGGCTCTGACCGCCCCTCGGCCCGCTCGGCAGTGCGCCTCGCCGGCGGGCGGTCCTGCTCGACGGCGGCACAGTCGGCTGCTGAGTGCTCATGCTCTGACCAACAGGACGGCGCCCCGGATTCATTCCCCGTCCGCACTCAGCGAGGCGCGCACCACGCTCGAGCGGCGACGTCGCTGGCCCGAGCCGCCCGTGTAGGTCAGGATGGGGGCATGAACATTCTGCGCTCCTTCGCCCGCCCGATGCTCGCTGCGCCCTTCATCGTCGATGGGCTCGACGCCCTCGTGCGCCCGTCGCGCCACGTGGAGAAGTTCGAGAAGGTCGCCCCCACGCTCGAGCGCGCCGGCCTGCCGCCGGTGCTGACCTCCGACGCCCGGATGCTCACCCGCGCCTCGGGCGCCGTGAGCCTCGTGGCCGGGCTGGGGCTGGCCGCCGGCCGGGCGCCCCGCACGAACGCCACCATCCTGGCGGCCCTCAACATCCCGCTCACGGTTGTCAACAACCCCGTCTGGGCGGTCAGGGGAGCCAAAGCCCGCAAGGAGGCCCTCTCCGGTCTGCTTCGGGGGGCTGCCGTCGGCGCCGGGCTCGCCCTGGCCGCCGTCGACCGTCAGGGCAGACCGTCCTTGGCCTGGCAGGTGCGCAACTCGCGCCAGCAGCGCGAGGCGATCCAGGCCGCTCAGGAGGCCGTGCGCCAGCGCTACGTGACCGCCTGATCCGCTTCTTCCGGGGTCAGCCGGTTCTCACCCCGGCTCCGTCATCGCCGTCACCTGGGCGTCATAGGTGACGGCTAGCCTCATCTCGTCCACTTCAGCCCACCTCACCACGCGCAGACACGTCATCGACACGCAGGGAGCACTCATGACCGTCCAGTCCGCCCAGAGTACTGAGCCCGACGTCATCTATACCTGGACCGACGAGGCGCCGATGCTGGCGACCCACTCCTTCCTACCGATCGTGCGGGGCTTCGCCCAGCGGGCGGGCGTGAGCGTGGGAACCGCGGACATCTCGCTGGCGGGCCGCATCCTGGCGGCCTTCTCCCTGGCCGACGACGACCTGGCCCGTCTGGGCGAGCTCACCCAGTCCCCTGCGGCCACCATCATCAAGCTGCCCAACATCTCGGCCTCCCTGCCTCAGCTCAAGGCCGCCATCGCCGAGCTCAAGGCCCTGGGCCACGAGATCCCCGACTACCCCGACTCCCCCAGCACGCCCGCCGAGCGGGAGGCCCGCGCCGCCTACGACGCCGTCAAGGGCAGCGCCGTCAACCCCGTCCTGCGCGAGGGCAACTCGGACCGGCGCGCACCGGCGGCCGTCAAGGCCTACGCCCGCTCCCACCCGCACTCGATGGGGACCTGGTCGTCCGAGTCGCGCACGCGCGTGGCCACGATGGGGGCCGGCGACTTCCGGCACAACGAGAGCAGCGTCGTCGTCCCCGAGGCCGGCACCCTGCAGATCCGGCTGCGCCCGGCCGACGGCGGAGCACCCGTCATCCTGCGGGAGTCGCTGCCGGTGAGCGCCGGGGAGGTCGTGGACGCCACCTTCATGAGCGCCGTCGCCCTGGACGAGTTCCTCGCACGGCAGGTGGCCGCCGCCAAGGATGAGGACCTGCTGCTGTCGGTGCACCTCAAGGCCACGATGATGAAGGTCTCCGACCCGCTCATCTTCGGCCACGCGGTGCGCGCCGCCCTGCCGGGCGTCTTCTCCACCTACGGGCAGGTGCTGGCCGAGGCCGGCCTGCGCGCCGAGGACGGCCTGGCATCGGTCCTGGCGGGCCTGGGGTCGCTGCCCCAGGGCGAGGAGATCCGCGCCGCCATCGAGGCCGAGCTCGCCGCCGGGCCGCGCCTGTCCATGGTGGACTCCGACCGCGGCATCACGAACCTGCACGTGCCCAGCGACGTCATCATCGACGCCTCCATGCCCGCCATGATCCGGGCCGGCGGCCACCTGTGGGGGCCGGACGGCCAGACCGCGGACACGCTCGCCGTCATCCCGGACTCCTCCTACGCCGGGGTCTACCAGGCCGTCATCGAGGACTGCCGCACCCACGGGGCCCTGGACCCGGCCACCATGGGCTCGGTTCCCAACGTGGGTCTTATGGCCCGCAAGGCCGAGGAGTACGGCAGCCACGACAAGACCTTCCTCATCCCGGCCGACGGCACCGTGGAGGTCGTCGTGGTCGAGGGCGCGGGCGCCGCGCCCGGCACGGTGCTGCTGTCCCACGAGGTGGCCGCCGGCGACATCTGGCGGGCCTGCACCACCCAGGACGCCCCCATCCGCGACTGGGTGCACCTGGCGGTCACGCGGGCCCGGGCCACCGGCGCCCCGGCCGTGTTCTGGCTGGACCCCGAGCGCGGCCACGACGCCGTCCTCATCGACCTGGTGCACCGTTACCTGGATGAGGAGGACACCGAGGACCTGGACATCCGCGTCCTGGACCCGGTGGCGGCCACGCGCCTGTCCCTGGAGCGCGCCCGCCGCGGCGAGGACACGATCTCGGTGACCGGCAACGTCCTGCGCGACTACAACACGGACCTCTTCCCCATCCTCGAGCTGGGCACGAGCGCCAAGATGCTCTCGGTGGTGCCGCTGATGAACGGCGGCGGCCTGTACGAGACCGGGGCCGGGGGCTCGGCCCCCAAGCACGTGCGCCAGCTGCTCGAGGAGGACTACCTGCGCTGGGACTCCCTGGGCGAGTTCCTGGCCCTGGCCGAGGCCTTCCACCACGTGGCCCAGGTCAGTGGCAACGAGCGCGCCGAGGTCCTGGCCGACGCCCTGGAGGCCGCCACGGCCCGGCTGCTGGAGGAGAACCGCTCGCCGGCGCGCCGCCTGGGGCAGATCGACAACCGCGGCTCGCACGCCTGGCTGGCCCTGTACTGGGCCCGCGAGCTGGCCGCGCAGGAGACCAGCCCGGAGCTCGCCGCCGTCTTCGACCCGATCGCCCAGCAGCTCGAGGCCTTCAACGACACGATCCAGGCCGAGCTGCTGGCCGTCCAGGGCTCCCCGGTGGACATCGGCGGCTACTACCGCCCCGATGAGGCCCTGACCGACGCCGTCATGCGCCCCTCGACAACCCTCAACGCGGTCATCGAGGCCCTGGCATGACCGACAGCCCCGGCACTGCCGGCTTGGCCAGCTCAGCTGACTCGGCCGAGCCGTGGCGGGCGCCGGTGGCGGCGGGGGCACTGGAGGCGGTCGTGGAGCTGCCGGGGTCGAAGTCGCTCAGTGCCCGGGCCCTGCTGCTGGCCGCCGTCGCTGACACGCCGACGACGCTCACCGGGCTTCTGCGTTCGCGCGACACCGAGCTCATGCTCGCCGCCCTGAGCGTGCTCGGGGCCCGTTTCGAGGACCTCAACGACTCCGGTACACGGCTGCGTGTCACGCCGGCTCCCCTGCCGCTGCGCGTGCAGGCAGGTCCCGACGGCGTCGGGCGTATCGACGTCGGCCTGGCCGGGACCGTCATGCGCTTCGTGCCCGCACTGGCCGCCCTGGCCGATGCCCCGGTCGTCTTCGACGGGGACGAGGCCGCCCGGCGCCGTCCCATGGCGCCGCTGCTCGACGCGCTGGCCGCCCTGGGCGCGGAGGTGGCCCACCTCGGTGAGCCCGGCTTCCTGCCTGTGCGCATCGGCCCCGGCGACGGCGCACTCCTGCGAGCCCAGGGCGCCCGGGTGGCGGTCGACGGCTCGGCCTCCTCCCAGTTCGTCTCCGCCCTCCTGCTCCTGGGAGCCCTCCTGCCCGGTGGCCTGGAGCTCACCCCCGCCGGGCCGGTGCCCTCGCTGACGCATGTGGCCATGACGGTGGCGACGCTGCGCGAGCGGGGCATCGCCGTCGACGAGCCCTCCCCCGGGGCCGGCGACGGCAAGCACACCTGGCGGGTCCACCCCGGCCGCCCCCGCGGCGGGCAGGTGGCGATCGAGCCGGACCTGTCCAACGCCGGCCCCTTCCTGGCGGCCGCCCTCGTGGCCGGCGGCCGGGTGAGCGTCCCCCACTGGCCGGCGGCCACGACCCAGGCCGGTGACGCCTGGCGAGAGCTCCTACCCCGCCTGGGCGGCGAGGTGACGCTCTCGGGTGACCTGCTCACCGCCCGCGGCACCGGGCGGCTCAGCGGGATCGAGGCGGACCTGTCCGACGTCGGCGAGCTCGTCCCCACGGTGGCGGCCCTGGCGACCCTCGCCGGGGCGCAGGGCCACGCCAGCACCCTCACCGGCATCGCGCACCTGCGCGGGCACGAGACCGACCGCCTGGCGGCCCTGGCCACCGAGATCCGTCTCCTGGGCGGGGACGCCGAGGAGACCACTGACGGGCTCATCATCCGCCCTGCCCCGCTGCACGGCACCGCCCTGCACTCCTACGCCGACCACCGGATGGCCACCTTCGCCGCCATCATCGGCCTGGGCGTGGACGGGGTGAGCCTGGACGACGTCGGGTGCACCTCCAAGACGCTGCCCGGCTTCGTGGACCTCTGGACCGCCATGCTCGCCACCGCGGCCGAAGAATATGGCACCACACCGGGCGCTGAGCCGGGCGTCCCGGGAGATCGCGCCTGATGGCCCGCCGCGACATCGGCACCGACGACCCCCGGGTGCGGGTCCGCCCCGGCCGGGGCTCGCGCCCCCGCACCAAGCAGCGCCCCAGCCACGCCGACGCGGTCCTGGGCATGGTCACCCGCATCGACCGCGGCCACTACCGCATCCGCCTCGACGATCCCGGACTCACCGAGGACTCCAGCGGCGACATCACCGCCATGAAGGCCCGCGAGCTCGGTCGGGGCAAGGTCGTCGTCGGCGACCGGGTCGCCGTCGTCGGGGACACGAGCGGACGCACCGGGACCCTGGCCCGCATGGTGCGCATCGAGGAGCGCGCCACCCTGCTGCGCCGCAGCGCCGAGGACGGCGACGCCGCCGGCACCGAGCGGGCGATCGTCGCCAACGCGCGCCAGCTCGTCATCGTCACCGCCGTGGCCGACCCCGAGCCGCGCCCGCGGATGATCGACCGCTACCTCGTGGCCGCCTACGACGCCGGCATGGAGCCGCTCATCGTGCTCACCAAGACCGACCTGGCCGACGCCGCCCCCCTGACGGGCCTCTACAGCCCCCTGGGGGTACGCTGCCTGGCCACGCACCTGCCCCACGGCTCCGAGACTGAGCCCCACGAGCCCTCTGAGGCCGGCGGTGCGGACGAGCGACCCGGCGACGGCGTCGAGGCGGTTCGCCGGGCGCTTACCGGCGCCGTCTCGGTGCTCGTGGGCCACTCCGGGGTCGGTAAGTCCACGCTCATCAACGCGATCGTGCCCGGTGCCGACCGAGCCACCGGCCGCGTCAACGAGGTCACCGGCCGCGGCCGTCACACCTCCACCAGCCTCCAGGCCCTCGCCCTGCCCGGCGGCGGCTGGGTCATCGACACCCCCGGAGTGCGCTCCTTCGGGGTCTCCCACGTGGGCAGCGCCGACGTCCTGCGCGGCTTCCCGGACCTGGCCTCGGTGGCCGAGGACTGCCCGCGCGGGTGCACCCACGAGGACGGCGTCGTCGACTGCGCCCTGGATGAGTGGGTGAATGATCCGGCTGCGCCCAACGGGCGGCGCGCACGGGTGGAGTCCTTCCGACGGCTGCTGGCGCCCTCGCTGGAGGCCGAGGACCCCGCCAGGCCCTGAGCGCTCCTGGCTACGGGCGGGGTCCTTCGACGAGCGTCACGGTTTCGTCGACAGCGCGATCCTTAAACTCTGAGGGCCGCCTACCCGGCTATTGGGCCATGCCCCGGCAAAACGGCGCCAGCACTGAGTTTTTTCACGCCTCGACGACCCCATTATTGGACATCCTGTGCTAAAACTCACATCACAGAGCCGTTGCAGGATTCAACTACAAGCCGATTTTGACGGTTCCCACAAGCGAAAGCGCGTTAGTCTCATGACATGCACAACCGTCCGATCCCTTCACTCCCACGTCCTGCCCTGGGCGACCTGTCCGCACGCGCCAACCTCTCAGCGGCGCGCCGGCGCGTCC